>WNFL01435898.1_pt1 | contig 22403 bp, 20 predicted proteins | sample 5400361 | NCBI WGS metagenome assembly WNFL01 (sample SAMN13153351, study PRJNA577476) | soil metagenome | isolation source: 40 cm soil on Douglas fir-dominated hillslope | place: USA:California | collected 2013-09-17
TACCATCTTCGCTCTCGGCCTCAAGGGCCTCGGTCCCAACACCAAGCTAGGCGGCTCACTTCTGGTCATGGCGATTGTCGGCGGAGCTGTTCTTACGCCACTAATGGGCTTCATCTCCGAGAAGACGCACAGCCTCGCCCTGGCATACTCCGTACCGCTGCTCGCCTATGTAATCATCGCGCTGTATTCCTTCTGCGGCTCGCAACAGCGGAATGCCAATTTGTTACGGGTTGACGACTCAGATTGACCGTCGTATGAGCGATTCATTTGTCCTGCGGAATTTGCTTTGCGTCCGGCCGAGCGGGGCCGGGCAGTTCCAACGGCACTTTCGGATCTTTTGAGGAAGCGCGTCCGGCGTAGACCCATGCCCATCTCGTAACCAGCGATCCCGCGATGGAGCTGATCGCCGCCGCTTTGCGCAGTTTGACGGTCCGTGAGGATCGCGGGGGCGAAGTCAGCGATAGCAAGCGCAAAGCAAGCGGCAGGGGACCCGAAAGCAAGCCCGCGACGCGCATCGTCCAGCCCGTCGGGCCGTGATGGAGCGGCTCTGTGGCTGGCTTCTTTCCAAATTCCAGCGATGTGCCAATGGCGGTTTCGACCACCGTAGCCCCGATCCCGATTTTGTTCAGCGCGCTGCTGGTGTGTCCTCTAAGCTCCAGCACAGAAACGGCTGTGGATAAACCCGAGGTTGCGAAATGTATGGGAATCAGAGAAACCTTTGCATTCCACACAGGAATTGCCGTAGCGCCTACGAGAACTCCGGTGTACGTCGCCAGGACTAGACCCGTCAGCGCGGCGCCGATATCAGCGACATCCGTAAGAACCGGAATTCGCGGAAGCACACGGCGTCCTTCGAGCTCCGTGAGCACAGCGGATGCCACGGCCGCACTGGAAAACGACATCAGCGTCCACGAGCCCACTGACATGGGGCTCTGCACTTTAAAAATGCGCATCATGTTCAGGAAGCGCGTGGGAACCCCCAGGTCGGAAATAAGCAGTGGCGGAGAGACCGCTGCGCCAATTGCCGCAAGCCAGCGCGCATCGCGAATCATGCCGCGATCTGCACCGCTGAGCCTTCCCACGGAAGCGAGCATTGCCGCAGCCCCGGCTGCGCCGCCCACGAAAAAGTAGATCGGCACTTCCCATGTCCATGCGGGAGTTTTGAGCAGCGGCATGCCGTAATAGCCGGTTTGCGGAGACGCAGAGGCAGCCGGCTCGAAATCCTGCATGGCGCCATGGCCATTGCTGGGACGCGTGTCCGCATGCAAAGCGGATGGCAACTTAGAAATGGACGCAGCGCGCAGTTCAGCTTCGCGCCGAATTTGCTGGAGCCGCAGCTCGCGAGTTTCACGTTCAGGGGAAATGCTCATCTATCGCTGCTCCCGGCAAAGGCAAGGATCGCCCCCGCCACCATGGCCGCGGCCGCAATGCCCGCCGACGTCCAACCTTTTTTCAGATACGTGGTAGGTACTTCCGGCTTGGGCGGCAGATTGTATGTTTTAGGATCGCCCCGCACGATAAAGAAGGCGTGAATGCCGCCGACGCTCGTGTCCGTGGGATCGTAGAGGTTCACGTCATCGAAGCCTTTTTCTTCGAGGTCGCGAACTCGCTCGCGAGCCGTCTGTCGCAAGTGATCAATTTCTCCAAATTTGATGGATTCGGTCGGGCACGCTGTCGCGCAAGCAGGTGCAAGCCCTTCTTTTTGCCGGTCGTAGCAGAATGTGCATTTGAACGCCCGGCCGTCGTCTGGCCTGCGTTCGACAACGCCGAAGGGGCAGCACACCACACAATATCCGCAGCCATTGCAAACGTCCGGCTGAATGTATACTCCGCCAAATTCCGTCCGCACAATCGCACCCGTGGGACAGGCTTCCAGGCAGCCCGCATTAGCGCAATGCTTGCAAACGTCGGAAGAAAATCCCCAGGAGAAAACTTCCGAGGCATTGCCACCGAAACCGGGTACGGCCCCGCTTTCGACAAACTTTACGTGCCGCCATGTGGAATGCCCAAGCGAACCCGTGTTGTCGTAAGACAGCGCACGGAAGTCAAAGCCATCGGCGGGAACCTGATTCCATTCCTTGCAAGCCACCTCGCAAGCCTTACAGCCGATGCACAACGTGGAATCGGTGAGGAACGCCGTCACGCTCATTGCGCCACCATCCTGCGCCGCGTGGGTTGGCGCATGGCATTTTCCAACTGCTTGAGCGCGCGCGGGCCGCGTTCGCGCCGCCCAGGGAACACGTTGCAGAGCAGGGCCTTTGACTCCATGATTCGCACATTCGGCTCTTCGGAAAGCGCGAGGAGGTCGTTGGCACTATCGCCCTTTACCAACCCTTTGTACCCCCAGTGATACGGCAAACCCACTTGATGAACCGTTTGCCCGTTGAGGTGAATTGGCGGCATCCGCGAGGTGACCATGGCGCGAGCTTCAACGATTCCGCGCACCGTGACTATGGTGACCCAGCCGCGATGCTCCACACCAACATGCTTCGCGAGCTCGGGAGAGATTTCGCAAAAGAACTCCGGCTGAAGCTCGGCGAGATGCGAAAGGTACCGGCTCATCCCGCCCGCGGTATGGTGCTCGGTGAGCCGGTACGTTGTGGCCACATAAGGGAATCGCTCATCGGGAGAGTTCGCATACTGGTTGTCAGGCCGCTCCAGCCTATTCGCCCCCGGGTCCACCTGCTGCGCGGGATAAACGGGATTCCGAATCGGCGATTCGAGCGGCTCGTAATGCGTGGGAAGCGGTCCGTCCTTCAGCCCGCTTGGGACGTAGAGCCGGCCCAAGCCTTCCGCATTCATGATGAACGGTTTGTCACCGGCAAGCGCATCGTCGCCTTCCGCGTGTTCCGGCGGACGGTAGTCCGGAGCTTTGTTTACCGTGAAGTCCGGAACATCAAAGCCAGTCCATTCCTTCTTGTTTTCGTCCCACCAGATTAGCTTCTTGCGTTCGCTCCACGGCCGGCCATCCGGGCGAGCGGAGGCACGATTGTAAAGAATCCGCCGATCGGCCGGCCACGCGAAGCCCCACCCATGCCCGTAGAAATCTCGCGGCGCGCGTTTCCGTGCGACATTTTCGTCAGGCTTCGGGAAAATACCGGAATAGATCCAGCAACCGCAGGAAGTCGAGCCGTCCGCTTTGAGATCCCGAAAGCCTGCCACGAGCTTGCCATCTTTCAATGTTCGGCCGTTAATCTCCTGCAACACTTCCTCGACCACCGGTTCGGCGATCGCGCCCTCTGTGGAGTAGTCCCAAGTGAGCGCATTCAGCCCGGCGTTCCTCGGTCGCGGGTCCTTGCGCGCTCGTTCTTTTAGGCGCCGGCCCAGGTGATACATGAACCAGGTTTCGCTGCGCGCGTCGCCCGGCGGATCGACGGCCTTCTCGTGAAATTGGTTCAGCCGCTGAGTGTTTGTGAAGCAGCCGCCTTTTTCCGTGTGGCCGGCGGCAGGGAACAGGAACACCTCCGTGTCGATCTCCTCGGGCTTCAGTTCACCGCGGCCGACTTCCGGAGAATCCAGCCAGAAACTTGCCGTCTCGACCTCGACCATGTCGCGCACGACCAGCCACTTCAGCTTGGCCATTGCCTTGCGCTCCATACGCGAATGGGGCGCGCCCACGGCTGGGTTTTGCCCCATCACAAATAGGCCTTCGACTTTTCCGTCGGCCATTTGAATCCAGTAGCCCTGGTGCGAGTGATCGCCGGTGACACGAGGCAGGAAATTAAAGCCAAACTCATTCTCTTTGGTGGCAGCCTCGCGGTAGTACGCCTTCATCAAACTCACAAAATACTTGTCGAAGTTGAACCACCAGCCCGTTTTGGTTTTGTGGTGGTTCAAATAATCGGAGAGGTTGTCGGCGTCCTCTCCAAAGAAGGGCATCGGCAAGTAACCCGGAAGAATGTCGTAAAGCGTCGGGATGTCCGTGGAGCCTTGAATCGAAGCATGCCCGCGCAGAGCGAGAATCCCGCCGCCTGGGCGCCCGATATTGCCCAGAAGCAGTTGCAGGATGGATGCAGCGCGAATGATCTGCACGCCGTCCGAATGCTGCGTCCAACCGACGGCGTAACAGATGGCCGCAGTTTTGTCTGGACCGGAAGCGGAACAAAAAGTTTCCGCGAGCTTCAGAAAGACATCCTGCGGCACACCGCAGGTTCGTTCGACAAGTTCCGGTGTATATCGCGCGAAATGTCGCTTGAGGACTTGATAGATGCAGCGCGGATTCTGTAGCGTGAGGTCCTGGTCGTAAATATTGTCCGAAAGCTTCTCGCAGCCGCAATCTTTCGCGTGTCCGCCGGCCTTCGCCGAATGGGCCATGTCTTTGAGCGGCGAGCCCTTGTAGGCCCACGAATCCGTCTTGTACATCTTCGCGTCTTCGTTCCAGCCAGAGAAGAGGCCGTCCAAATCTTCCGTATCGCGAAAGTCTTCGCGCACAAGAATCGAAGCGTTGGTGTAATTCAGTACGTACTCGCGGAAATCTTTTTCGTTTTCCAGAACGTAATGGATCAGCGCGCCAAGAAAGACAATATCCGACCCCGCGCGCAGTGGAACCCACATGTCGGCCATTGCCGAAGTGCGGCTGAAACGCGGATCAACGTGAAGGATTTTTGCGCCGCGCTCGCGTGCCTCGATCACCCACTGAAAGCCGACCGGATGGTTCTCTGCCATCGACGAGCCCATGATCAGAATGACATCTGAATTCACAAGGTCCTGTTGCGCTGTAGTTGCTCCGCCGCGTCCGAAAGATGTGCCCAGACCGGGCACCGTCGAGCTATGTCATATACGGGCCTGGTTGCTGACGCACACCATGCCTAATCCAACCGTGAATAGCTTCTTGATCAGATAATTTTCTTCGTTGTCCAGCGTTGCGCCGCCCAGGTGAGCGATGGCCGTCGTCTGCATCAGCGATTTGCCGTCTCTCTCTTCAACAAAGGTGCGCTCCCGCGATTCCCAGACACGATCGGCCACCATGTTCATGGCTTTTTCCAAACCGATCTCTTCCCACTGTTTCGAGCGCGGCCGCCGGTAGTGAACCTTCTTCAGCCGGTTCGGGTGAGTGGATAACTCAAAACTTGCTGAACCCTTCGGGCAAAGGTGCCCACGTGAAATTGGCGACGCGGGGTCGCCTTCAATGGAAAGCAGTTTGCCGTCCCTATGAAAGACAAGCTGGCCACAACCTACGCCACAGTAAGGGCACACCGATCGTGCGACCTGCGCTCCCTTGTTCCTCGCGCGGAGATTGCGAGTCCTCTCGCTCATGGATTCAGCGCCGGTGCCGTCTGCGCCTTCTGCGATCTGACGAACCAACGGCCATTTCAGCAATAAGTCTCTTAACATGGCTCTTCCCTCAGCATCCGCTCCTTCTAAGTTCGATGTGAACTCAACAAGAAAAGTCAGGTTCTTTACCGGACAAAATAAAAATTGGAGGGTCCCTTGCGCATCCTTGGACTCCCTAAAAATAACGCCTTGCACTAAAGATGCGCGGCTGGCACTTAAAACGCGCCTTGGACTCCCTAAAAATACGCGCCCGCGGAGTCAGCCCCGCGGGCGCGAAAACAGGCTTGCCAGAGGTGAATTCGCTGATTCCTGCTCTCTCACCCCCGCATTTCGATCCTGCTCTTATTTACTCCGTTCTGAACCTTTCTTTCCTGTGGTCTTCTGTGAGTCTTGTTTCTTGGGTCGTCCGGCCACTTTGTTTCTCCTCTCTCAATTTCGCGCCAGTTCATTCCTGTGGAACACCGCGTAACATTCAAACCGGCGCCGAACTAGCTGAGCGGTAAGTATCAAAAGCCGCTTCCAACGCTCCTATCGGGCTCTTGCTGTAACATATGGGGTACGGATGGGTACAGCGCCTGAAAACGCAGCGCGTGAGGCTAGCGGCCTACTAACAGTTGCCCGGCGAGCTAACAATTGCCTGGCGCGACTAGACAGCTCACTTCTTAGCAGGAGGCGCGACCACCAACGGTGAGGATTGGGCAGGCGGAGGCGTGCTAGTCAGGGCTGCCTTCACGGCTGGCGAGATCTTGTCCGCGTTCGCCAACAAAACGCTCACCTGCCAAAGCTGCGTATCGTCTAGCGAGCCTTTAAAGCTCGGCATCCCCGTCAGCCGAATTCCATTTTTCGCTTTCCAGTATGTTTCCCAGGCTGGATCGTCGGTCACCCCGGTGCCGTGGAAAAGCTCCGGCGGCTTCGGAAACATCCCCTTTGCGATGGCGTTTTGAGCTTCCCCGGGCAATCCATGGCAAACGGCGCAGTTCTGTTTGTAAACATCAGCGCCGGCAAGGTAAGTCGCTTCGTTTGCAGCAACCGGTGCCGGATCGCTGTGGGGATCTTTGCCGATCCGCGCGTTCAACGCGCCGTGGGCGAGTTTCTTTTCAAGCAGCATTGGCGGGTCCGACACCGCGACCGGCGCCCACCCCGTCGTGAAGTAAAACCAAGCGCCTGCCGCCACCAGCACCACTCCTATTAAGATGCCCACTACGAAGGCTTTGAACATAATCCGCGATTCTCCCCCGTCCAAATTGTCAATCGGCCTGCTGCCAGCCACATCGAGCGTCCGCGCACCCGCCAAGCGCTGAACGCGCGATAGTGTACTGTCCGGCAGCCGTTTGTGCACGCCGATTTCGACCGCCTCCCCGTGTTTTTTGGATCTGTGACAAACAAAGGAGTCGCACGAGGGCATCTTGGATCTGTGGCAAACACGCAAGTTAGAGGCTTGGCGCCGAGGGGTCCGACGGAGACTCTTTGTGTGAAGGGCTGGGGGGTGCCACCCGGGTGTTTCGCCTGAGGGGTTTGTAAGTTGCTGATTCGATGGGGGTTGAGCTTTTTAGTGATGACGAGGGGTTTGCAAGGGTATGAGGCTAAAGGGTTTAGATCGGCGGAGGTGGCGCCGGAAGTGCCGGAACAGGTTACCTGCCGAGCTAACATGGCGTACGTTATCATATTGGTATACACGCCGTCAAGCACTTTCTCGGGCGGGTAGCGTCAACTTACTTGTGAGCAAGAAGATGTGCTCACTGCGATGCCGCGCATCTGCCATTTTGCAGGGATTCTGAAAGGGGCCGGGAAACGTGCACGAACCTGGTTCGCAATCTGAACGCGCTTCGCCCCGAACGGACGCGCGACATAGTGAAATTCGCGGTAGGTACGCGGTAGGTAAAGATTGCACTCGATCAAGGAAGTTTGAAAGACGCGGATTACAAGGCGCTAAAGCGGCACGTAATCGATGACACGGGAATTATCGAGGTAGCGGCAATGTCCGATTTTGTCATGAATGCGATCACGATCGCGGAGGCGCGACAGGTCGAGATCGATGCTTGGGCGCAATGACGAGTCCCGAACGTTGATACGGAAATGACCCACATGGCAAATTTCGCACGCGCAAGTGCGTGCCGCCGTCCGATTTTGAAAACAATGAAACTGATATTTTGGGGTAGGGAACTGACGGTCGGTTGCCCTGTGGTGGTTAGCCCCCTACCCCGCGAGTGGTCTTGCTGGTATAGACGAGGGCAAGCATGAATTAGTTTCCTGGAAAGCCAAAGAATTTTTGGGTCGTCGTGTCGGGATTTTGACGCCCGAAGCGGGAAAGAGAAAGATTTGAGGGCGCCCGGCCAGCAAGATGCCTGTACGCATTGCGCTCGCAGGGCTTCGTGAAGGCGTCTGAGGCAGCTCGGCGCAAAAAAAGGCCTCGCTTCGCTCGCTGGGACGCGCTGAAGCGCGTCCCTACAACGGCGTTATGAGGAACTGGACAGATCGATTGTGTCTAGATAGCGGGCTACGGAGACGTTCCACTTGAATTTGTCGCGCATGGCAGATTGTAGGGATTGGGCGGCGGAGGGTTCGCCGTGGACCAGGTAGGTTTGTTTTGGTGGGGCAGGCAGGCCTGTTAGCCAGCGGAGGAGTTCGCTCTTGCCGGCGTGGGCAGAGAATTGGCCTAGCTCGACAATTTCCGCGTTGACGGGAACTTCTTGACCGAAGAGGCGGAGCGTTTTCGCGCCTTCTTGTAACGCGCGGCCGCGTGTGCCTTGGGCTTGAAAGCCGGCGAGAATCACGGCGTTGCGCGGGTCGGGTAGGCGCTGCACTAAATGATGCATCACGCGACCGCCGGTGACCATGCCGCTTGCGGAAATGATGATGCAGGGCGTCTTCACGTTGTTGATTTGCTTGGATTCGTCGGCGGTGCGAGTGAGATGAAACTGGTGAACATCGAGCGGGTCGCCTTTGCCATCATTGTCTTCGCGATTGAATTCAAGATCGTGATCTTCGCGGTATTTTAGGTACAGCTCGGTGGCGTCGAGGGCCATGGGGCTGTCGACGTAGACGGGGAGTCGCGGGATGCGCTGCTGATCTTCGAGCTGGCGCAGGTAATACATAAAAGTTTGCGCACGGCCTATGGCGAAGGCGGGAATTACGATGGAGCCACCGCGCTTGGCTACGCGATTTACGACGGCGGCGAGGAGTTCTGCAGGATCGCCGCTTTCGTGTTCGCGATCGCCGTAGGTAGATTCGCAGAGGAGGACGTCGGCGTTTGCCGGCGGGGTGGTTGGATCGTTCAGGATGGGTTGATCGTAGCGGCCGATATCACCGGAGAAAACTACAACGGCTCTCTTGCCATTGTCGGTGATCGTCAGAACCAAACTGGAGGAGCCGAGAATGTGGCCGGCATCGTACGAATCGATGTGAAATTCGGGACTGATGTCGAAGCCACCCTTGCGAGGCATCGGTTTCAAAGCGCGCAAAACGGGATCGACCTCCTCCGAGGTGTACAGCGGCTGCGGGTTTGCATGACGGCTGTAGCCTTTGGTTCGGGCGCGTTCGGCGTCGTCTTCCTGGAGATGTGCGGAGTCTTTTAGGAGAAGGGTCGTGAGATCGATCGTGGCGGGATTGGCGAAGATGGATCCGCTATAGCCGTCTTTGACGAGGCGTGGGAGTAGACCGGTGTGATCCAGGTGAGCGTGGGTTAGGACGAGGTAGTCGAACGATTTTGGATCAGTGGGAAGAGGTTTGTAGTTGCGGTCGCTCAGCTCCGGCGTGCCTTGAAAGACGCCGCAATCCACCAGCAGGCGTTTGTTTGCGGCTTCGACTAGATATTTGGATCCGGTGACGGTGCCGGCGGCACCGAGGAAAGTGAGCTTGGGCATAGGGACTTCATTCTACAGAAAGGAACGGCGGCGGCTAGCGCGTTAGGCGAAGAAGGTGCGAAGTAGAAAATGCCAAGAAAGAAAAAAGGCTAACGCAGAGACGCTGAGGACGGAGAAGAAGCGCGGACACGGCGAAGACGGCAAGACGAGGGGGTTAGATCTCGCCGAGAGGGGCGCAGTATTACTGTGCCCCTGCGGGTCTCCTCGGCTGATCATTGCTTTGGGCTGGGACCAGGCACAGGCAAAATTCCCTGTGCCAACTTGGGCTAACATCGAACACAGGCACGCGCGCCTGTGCGATTAGTCGGCGGCGGTGGCGGCGGTCTCCTGCTTTCGCTTTACGATTTCATCGATTTGCAGGCCCAGGCCTTTGGCAACGCCGGTGCCGTAGGCTGGATCGGCTTTGTAGAAGTGTTGGATTTGCAGCTCCTGGATGCGGCGCGGGATGCCGCTCATGCTGGCGACGATGTTGCCGATGAGGCGCTGTTTGGCGTCGGCCGTCATTAGGCGGAACAAGTTGCCTGGCTGTGTGTAGTAGTCGCTATCGAGCCGATGATTGTGGCGGGCGACGGTGCCGGCAACTTCTTTGGGGCGCTCGCGATATTGCGGATTTTCCTTCGGGCCACCGAAGCTGTTGGGTTCGTAGTTGGGTTGCGCGCCGTGATTGCCATCGAAACGCATGGCGCCATCGCGATTGTAGGTGTGCACAGGGCACTGCGGCTTGTTGATGGGTAGGCCATCATAGTTGACGCCGAGGCGGTAGCGGTGTGCGTCGGGATAGGAAATCAAACGCGCCTGGAGCATCTTGTCTGGCGAGAAGCCCATTCCAGGAACGATGTTGCGCGGTTCGAAGGCGGCTTGCTCGACTGCTTGCTCGACTTCGGCGAAATAATTTTCGGGATTGCGGTCGAGCACGAGTTCCCCGACTTCGATGAGGGGATAATCTTTGTGCGGCCAGACTTTGGTTAGATCGAACGGATTAAGGTGATAAGTCTCGGCTGCCTTTTCGGGCATGATCTGTACTGAGACGCGCCACTTGGGATAGTTGCCCTCTTTAATCGCGTTGAAAAGATCGCGCTGCGCGAAGTCTGGATCCTGGCCGCGCATTTCGTCGGCGGATTCGCGCATGAAATTCTTAATGCCCTGCTTGGTCTTGAAATGCCACTTCACGTAGAAGAGTTCATTTTTGTCGTTGATGAGGCTGTAGGTGTGGCTGCTGAAGCCATCCATGTGGCGATAACCGTGAGGAGTGCCGCGGTCGGAGAAGAGAATGGTGACCTGATGCAGGGACTCGGGGGAGAGGGACCAGAAATCCCACATCATGGTGGGAGATTTAAGATTGGTTTCCGGATCGCGCTTTTGTGTGTGAATAAAATCGCCGAACTTTAGCGGATCGCGAATGAAGAAGATGGGCGTGTTGTTGCCAGTCATGTCCCAGTTGCCTTCTTCGGTGTAGAACTTGAGGGCGAAGCCGCGGGGGTCGCGCTCGGTGTCGGCGGAGCCTTTTTCGCCGCCGACGGTGGAGAAGCGGATGAAGGTGGGAGTCTTCTTGCCGACGGAGTTGAAAAGTTTCGCGGTGGTGTACTTGGACATGTCGGGGTTGGTGCAAACAAAATAGCCGTGAGCACCGGAACCTTTTGCATGGACTACACGCTCCGGAATGCGCTCGCGATTGAAGTGCGCCATTTTTTCAAAAAGCAGGAAATCTTCAAAAACCACCGGGCCGCGGGGGCCAACCGTGAGGGAATTCTGGTTGTCGCCTACGGGGCGGCCTGCGTCGGTGGTCATGAGGTTCTTTTTGTTCTCTGCCATTGATCCTCCTAAGTGTTACAAGCAACACTTTAGGCCCGCCGACGGTATACTTCCAATATATAGATTGGATACAGAAGATAGGCGCAGCCTATAGGTGAGCACCATGGAACTGCATCAACTTCGATATTTTTGCGCGGTGGCGGACAGCGGATCGTTCAGCCGGGCGGCAGAGCAGTCGCACGTTTCGCAGCCGTCGCTGTCGCAGCAAATTCTTAAGCTGGAGGATGAGCTGGGCGCGCGGCTGTTTGACCGGCTGGGGCGCTCCGTGCGGCTCACAGAGGTGGGCAAGACGTTTCTGCCGCGAGCGCGAGCGGTGCTGCGCGAGCTGGAGGCGGCGCGCGGGGACGTGGTGGAGCGCAAAGATTCCGTGGGCGGGGCAATTTGCGTCGGTGTGATTCCCACGATCGCGCCATATTTTTTGCCCGCGCAACTTACATTTTTGTCGCGGCGGTTCCCGCAGGCGCGGGTGACTGTCGTGGAGGAGATCACGCCCGTATTGCTGGATCGGCTGCGCGCGAGCGTGGTGGACGTGGCAATTTTGGCGTTGCCGATTCGCGGGCACGAGTTCGAGACGTTTCCGCTGCTGACGGAGCACTTATTTGCGGCGCTGCCCAGGAAGCACAAATTTGCGAGCCGCGCGGCTATTTCGTTGCGGGACTTGCGAACGGAAGCGTTTTTGTTGTTGCGAGACGGCCACTGCTTTCGCGATACCGCCGTGGCGGCTTGCGATCGGGCGCGGTTGCATCCGCAAATTGTTTTCGAGAGTGGACAGTTCAGCAGCATTTTGAGCATGGTGAGCGCGGGGATGGGTGTGTCGATCGTGCCGGAGATGGCGGTGGAGAAGAAGTCGGGTTGCCGGTTTGTCCGGATCGAGGATGCGGAGGCGTTGCGGACGATAGGAGCGGTGGTGTTGCGCGGACGGTCGCTTACACGGCTGCACCGGGCGTTTTTAGCGCACTTGCGAGCTTTGGCGCCGATCGCGGGCTAATTGAGAAAAGGATTGGGCGGTTGGTTTTACCTGCCGACGGTGGTCATTGTGTCTGGTGCCCTAACATTGTTTTTTAAGTGTTGTCCATTGCGGCGTAAAGGAGTAGAGTCCGACCAATTCTGGAGCTACCCTATGAATCCACTTTATTTGCGTCGGCACTTAATAGTTGCTGCGCTAATGTGTCTGACTTGCGGACTCTTCACGGTTGCCGCGGACGAGCCAACCCTTAGCAAGGAGCAGATAAAGCAGTTCCTTACCACCGCCAAGGTCGTGAACAGTCATGAGGCCAAGAAAGGCATCACTCACACCGTGCGGCTTACGCTTTCCGACGGCACTATTACCCACGATGCCTCTTTCCAATCTCTTGATGAACACAAACGCGAGATGAAGCTCGCCACCGGCGGTGTCGAACTGAACTTCGTGGACTCCTATAAGTACAATATCGCTGCTTATGAGCTGGCGGAGTTGATTGGCATGGACGACATGCTTCCGGTGTATGTGGAACGCAAATGGGAAGGCAACCCAGGCTCGCTGAGTTGGTGGTTGCCGGTGAAGATGGATGAGGCGGAACGGTACAAGCAGAAATTGGCGGCACCGGATCCGGACGCCTGGAACAATCAGATGTACAAGATTCGCGTTTTCGATCAATTGGTCTCCGATTCCGATCCCAACCTGACCAATGTGGTAATCGGTGAGAACTGGAAGATTTGGAGGATTGATTTCAGCCGCGCATTTCGGCTCAACAAGGACCTGAAAAACCCTAAAGACTTGGTACGCTGCGACCGTCAATTGCTGGAGAAACTGAAGACGCTGGACGCTAACGCGTTTACGGAAAGAACGAAACGCTATCTCACCAAAGATGAAGTGAAAGCGGTGATGGCGAGGCGGGACAAGATTGTGGCGCAATTCCAGACGATGATCGCTCAAAAAGGTGAGAACGAAGTGCTGTACTGAATCATGTCGCCGGTGAAAACGCCGCACCGCTTATTCGAAGCAGCTTAGTCTTTTGGGTCCCCTGGGTCCGCGTTCCGCTACACGTAATGTCTTTGTTGGTACTTCCGGTAGTTTAAGGAGAGATAATATGCTAAAGAAAAAAGTCGGTCTACTGTTTGCGTTGGTACTTACCTTCCCGCTCGCGCTGGCGGTGCTTGCGCAAGATCCTGCTACGAAATCGAAGGAGGCACGCTGGGAAGGTAGAGTTGAGAGAAGCAGTAAGGAGCAGTCCAGCCTGACAGTTCGTAAATCAGGTGGGAATGCAGAGAAGGCCTGTGTCTACGACAGCTCGACGAAATGGGTTAGCCAATATCATGCCGACAAGAAAGTCAACGACATTGATGCCAGCCAGGTTAAAGACGGCGACTTCGTGATTTGCAAAGGTACTGCGGAGAAGGCCGGCGTAATCCACGCAACTGTAATCTCCAAGCGGCTCTCTCACTCCCAGTAGTTGAACGCCTTGATCTCGGTACGAATCGAGACTCACTTAGTAGCCAGATCGCGGGGTCTTCCGATGAAGGCTCCGCGATTTGGGCTTTCGCTGAGATCTATCGCGAACCGCTGCGTCACTAACTTGTGTAACTGTGGCAGCCTAAGATGCACCGCAATAAGGAACGCCCTGCGGAACGCAATGTTTTCAGTAAAACTCTGTGGTTTGTCTGCTTGGCTTTAGGAGGCAGCAAAGTGTTCCGCCCTCCGGTCTGTGTTTCTCTCCATCGCGCGTGTGTTTCCGTCCTCCTGGTCCTGGTGTCGGCCGTGCAAACGCCAGCGGGACCAGCAAAGGCTCCTGTGAAGCCGGCGGAATCCGTGGTCGCCATCGGCGACGTCCACAACGACTTCGACGATTTCGTCGCTATTCTCGGGCACACCGGACTTGTGGACAAGGAAAACCATTGGACAGGCGGCAAGACAACGTTTGTCCAGGTCGGAGACCTCTTGGATCGCGGCCCCAAGCCGCGCGAGGTCATGAACCTGATGATGGCGCTGGAGAAAGAGGCGGCACAAGCAGGCGGCCGGGTCGTCAGCCTGCTCGGTAACCACGAAATGATGAATATCATGGGCGACCTGCGCTACGTCACGCCCATGAACTATGGGAGTTTTGCCGACAGCAATTCGGAGCAGCGGCAGAAAGCTGCTTATGAAGAATACGTTAATTGGAGAGGTAGTCATGCATCGTTACTGGCCGAGCTTCCGCAACCCATGGAGTTGACAGAGACAGAGTGGATGGCACGGCATCCGGCAGGTTTTGTTGAGCAGCGCGAGGCGCTTGGTCCCAAGGGAGAGTACGGCCAGTGGCTGCGAGGACATGCCGCCGTTGCCGAAATTGAAGGAATTATTTTCTTGCACGGGGGAATTAATCCCGATGTGGCCAAGACGAAGCTCGATGCGATAAATAACCGAATCCACGATGAGATCAAGGAATTTGATGCCTTGAAACAGTATTTGCAAAACGAAAAGTTGATTTTGCCATTTTTTAATTTGCAGGAAATTAATAATGTGCTTCAGGCGGAAGTTATCGCTGAGCTGAAGTCGCGTGTCGTGGGCAATGATGAGCGCAAAGCTAGAATCCAGGAATTCTTGAAAAATGTGGATTGGCTCAGCGTGCGAGTTGATGGTCCGCTGTGGTTTCGCGGTTACGACCGGTGGAGCGACGCAGAGGGTGAACCTCAAGCGACCAAGGTCTTGGATAGTTACAAGGCGACGCACATTGTGGTCGGGCACACAGTGCAGAACGGCGGCCGCATCCGGCCTCGCTTTGGCAACAAAGTTTTCCTGATCGACACGGGCATGCTCAGCAGCTACTACCCTGGGGGCAGGGCGTCAGCTCTCGAAATCTGCGGCGATGGCAAATTCATCGCTGTGTATCTGGACCAGCAGACAGTGCTCTTAGATTCCGCTACCTCTTCGGCTCAAAACGGACGGGCTAGGGAGCATCCCGGGATGGGGAATGGGGGAACGGTTTCGGAAAAGCTGGCTGTTTTGCCGGCCGACCGAATATGTTCCGGAACGATGGCTGCGCCGCAATAAGACGGAAAGATTGCGAAAGAAGGTTCTGGCGATGAAAGGGTGGATCGAGCGCGCTCTGAATGTCCGCCCTGGAGATTTGGGGCGTGGCGTCCTGCTGTGCTCTTGCCTGTTCCTCATCATCTGCAGCTACAAAATGGGCGGCGTCGCGGGAGCTGCCCTGTTCCTGTCACGATTCCAGGCGAGGGAGCTTGCGTACGCCGATATTTCCAGCTCGGTTCTGGTGGTGGCGGTTCTAGCGTGTTACGTGCTTATTGCGCGGCGGGTTCTTTTCCGCGATCTGCTCGTAGGCAGCATGATATTTTTTGCCGCCACTTGGGCGTTGTTCTGGGGACTGGCTCATTACTACTCTCGCCTGATCTGGGTTTTTCCTGCGTTCTATGTATGGGTAAAAATTTTCGGTGTGCTCGCGGCTACGCAGATCTGGACGCTGGCAAATTATGTCCTGACAACGCGCGAGGCCAAGCGCGTTTTCGGGATGGTAGGCGGGGGCGCCATTGCGGGAGGCATCTTTGCCGGTTTCCTCTCCAAAACAATGGCGAAGGGGTTCGGCACGGAAAGCCTGCTGCTGGCCATGGCGTTTTTCGTTTTAATCTGCGCCGGGCTGGTGGTCTTGGTCTGGCGCAGCGGCCGGGCGCTGGTCGGGGACGCGCGGGGAACGGCCGAGGGATCTGGGGAAACGGCGCCGCGCAACCTGGTCGCAAGCATGCGGTTGTTATTCGGCTCGCCATATTTGCGGGGCATCGCAGCGGTCATCTGCATTTCGTCACTTGTAGTGACGTTGACGGGCTGGCAGTTTTTAGCCATTGGGCAGCAGTTCCTGGTCAAGAAAGACGCCATGGCAGAGTTCTTTGGCGGCTTTTATTTTTACGCGGGCGTTCTGGGGCTGTTGTTTCAGTTGTTGTTGACGGCTAGATTTTTGCGTCGATTCGGCATTGGCACTGCGCTGTTTGTTCTTCCCGTCACTGTATTCCTAGGCTCGGGCGGCCTGCTCGTTTTTGGCACGCTGGCTTCCGCAGTGGCGCTAAGGGGCAGCGACCAGGTGCTGCGTTATTCGGTCGATAAATCCACGGCCGAATTGCTCTACCTGCCCATCCCCACCGGCGTGAAGTTACAAGTGAAGTGGTTCATCGATACGGTGATCTGGCGGCTGGGGGATGGCCTGTCAGGCTTGGCCGTTCTCATCTTTGCCACCGGACTGCACTGGCCGGCGCGTCAAATCAGTTGGATCGTGCTGCTGCTGGCCGGCGCCTGGCTCATGGCAGTTTCTGTCGTGCGTCGACAATATGTCGCTACCCTGAGGGAAAGCATTAGCCAGCATCGCCTCGATGTGGAACAAGCCAGCGCGCCAGTCCTCGACCGGTCGACTGCGGATCTTCTGGCCATCAATCTTTCCGCATCCGATCCGAAAGAAATTCTTTACGCGCTGTCCCTTTTTGAAGTGGAACAGCAAAGAGCTGCGCATCCGGCGATACGCGCTTTGCTGAGTCATTCCGCTCCAGAAGTCAGACAGAAGGCCGTCGCCATTCTCTCGGCGGCGGGCGACAAAGGCGCCGTTCCAGAAGTGCAGCGACTCCTGCGAGACCCGGAACTCAGTGTGCGCACCGAAGCCCTGCTTTTTCTGAGCCACCATGCACATATCGATCCCCTCACGGCCATTGAGCAACTCGGTGATTTTCCTGACTTCTCGGTGCGATCGGCCGTAGTGGCTTTTCTAGCGCAGCCCGGCGAGGCGCAGAACTTGGAAGCCGCCCGTAATATTCTGGACTCCATGGTCAACGAATCAGGAGAAGAAGGCCTGCGCCACCGCGTGGAAGCGGCCCGGTTGCTTGGTGAGTTGCCGGATAGCTTCGATCCTTTGCTATCGAGGCTCCTTGCCGATTCCGACACTCACGTCGCGTGTGAGGCCATCCGTTCCGTCGGACTCCTGCGCAAGCGCCGCCTGGTCCCTGAGTTATTAGACAAGCTGGCAGACCATAGACTCGCTCCTGCGACTGCGCAGGCACTGGGCAGGTTCGGGGACTCCATTGTAGGAGGCTTACGCGATCACCTCTGTGACTCCGCCGTTCCGATTCAAGCACGCCGGGAAATTCCCAGCGTGCTCCTGGCTCTCGGAACCACAAGCGCCGCAAGCGTGCTGCTTGACAACCTTCTGCAAGGCGACACCATGCTGCGCTTTCGCACCATCGACGCTCTGAATAAGCTTTGCCGGCTGAATCCCGAGATCGTGCTGGACGTCCAAATGTTAGAGACCGTACTGGCTGCCGAAATTCTCGGGCACTACCGGTCATACCAGATTTTGGCCACCATCGGCGCCACGGGAGACGGCGTCGATCCTCTCGCGCGAGCGCTGAAGGAGTCCATGCAACAGGAACTGGAGCGCATCTTTCGTCTGCTCTACCTGCTGCATCCCCGGCTCGATTTGCACAGTGCCTACGTCGGCCTGCAATCCACGAGTGTCGCTGTGCACGACAATGCCTTGGAATTTCTCGATAACGTCTTGAAATCGCAACTGCGAGACATGCTAGTGCCTTTGCTGGACAGCAAAGTCACCGTGGCAGAACGAGCCCAGATTGCACAACGATTAGTGCGCGCCAAAATCGAAACGCAGGAGCAGGCCGTCGCAGAACTCGTTGCTAGCGACGATCCGTGGTTGAAGTCGTGCGGGGCATACGCCATCGGAACCCTGGGGATAAAATCTTTGGCGGACCAGTTAGACCGCTGCCTGAATGAATCGGATCCTTTGCTGCGCGAAACGGCGCGGGCCGCAAAACTTCGCCTGGACGCTCCCGCCGCGAAGCCTTAAGCCTTCCCGGCCTCCTAGAAATTCCTAAGGCTTCGGAGCCGCCACCGATGCGCGCAGAAACGCTGACATCTCTGCCCCATCGGCAGCGGCATCACATTTTGGAAGGGATTATCGTGGCAGCCGCAGGTCTATGCGTGACGCGTGCAGCGTGCCCTTATCGTCGAGATGGCCCAGTATAATCACAAACGATCCTTCTTTGACTTCGTCCTGCTGCCCGGGCTTTCCATGTTTGGTCCATTCGGTTGAGCTGTCGTAGGCGACCTTCCTTGTGTCGGTCGCTGGGGCAGGACCACCTCGGATATCCATCTGCGACAGGTCTTTATAAATTCTGACGACGGAACCCTGCCACTTTGTCTCTTTTTTCGCGGCCGGCGCTGCTTTCGATTCGACCGCGGCCTGCTTGGCGTCGGCGGGCATGGCAGTCAATAGCGCACCCGCAAGTACGAGCGAAAGTAATGTAAGGGAAGCCCTCATTGCATCCTCCATGTTTGAATAACCGCTGGGCCTGGGCCGACTGCAGGGAAGGAATACGTGGCGAGAGAATAGTGCGGCGATACCGGACCTGTAAAGAAGAATCTGGTGAGCAATCTCGAAGCGGCTTGCCCGCAGGAATTTATTGTAAAGGACGAAGAAGAAGTAAGAGGAAAAAAAGACCAAGAAGAGGAAATGAGGGACCCTTCGGCCCGGATTGTTACCTGTGTAGCCGGTACGTTCTGTAACCTATGTGTCCGGTCCGGACCCATAAAAATTGGTGGAGCCGATGGGATTCGAACCCACGACCTCCTCGATGCCATCGAGGCGCGCTCCCAACTGCGCCACGGCCCCACCGAGCTAAAGCGTAATTGATGTTAGCACCAGCCCTTCCGATTCGTCCACCAAGTGAGAGATACAGCAACGCGAAAGCGTCTGCTAGAGGTTTAACCCTAGCTGTAAAAAATACAGCGGCCGGGCCGCCGCTCTAGCCTTTCGCGCTACAGGATTCGCCGGAGCGATGGCGAGAAAGGGCTTGAGTACCGCTGCAACCCTAACATTCCACAAAGCCGAATGAGTTGGTATGGGGCATGCAATTCCTCGCGAGGTACTTAGAGAGCGAGGATTATGCGTGCACCCCACTTGGACATACTGAAGAGGCAGAGGGACGGCAGCTTCATTTGGATCGAAGCGGCTAGCGAGATAGATCTGGCTGAAAAACGCATATCGCAATTGGCGTCAGCGGAACCCGGCGAGTACTTTGTGTTTGATCAGCGCACGCAACAGATTGTCGCGAAAATCGCGAAGCAGCCGATGGCCTGAGCGATACGTCAAATAGGAAGGCCAAGACAAAACGCGCGCGCCAACTTTTGGCGCCTCGTGAGAATCCAATAAAATAAGGCTTATTGTGGCACATCAAACGGTACGGTTCCTTCCCCCGGAAGAGAGGACAGACGCGACGAACAAGCGCGTTGCGAATAGGATTCTGCTTTCGATCCCGGACAATGAGTTCTGGGCGCTTCGACCATATCTAGAGGCCATGGAGCTGCCTTCGCATCGAATTCTTCACGAGGCGCATGAGGTTTTGCAGTACGCCTACTTTCCCAACGATGGGTTGCTTTCGCTGGTGGTTGTGCTGGCGGAAGGGAAGACCGTCGAGGCGGGGATAGTGGGCAAAGAAGGTGTCGTGGGACTTCCAGCGCTTGCTGGGCTGAGCCGGAGCCCACTCCGCGAGGTAGTGCAAATCAGCGGAGACGGACTGCGCATGGCGGTTGCAACGCTGCGGGAAATGCTGGCCACAGCGCCGCAACTTCGCTACCAATTGGAGCGGTTCTCGGTGCTCCTAGGGTTGCAGGTGGCGCAGACGGCGGGATGCAACCGGCTCCACGATGTCGAGCAGCGATTGGCGCGATGGCTGCTCATGGCGCAGGACCGCGTGAGCACAGCATCGCTTCCCATCACGCATGATTTCCTGGCCACGATGTTGGGAACCGACAGGCCGAGCGTGAGCCTCGCAGCCGGACAACTGCAGAAGGCCAAGGTCATCCAATACAACCGCGGGTCGGTAAGGATCATAAACCGGGCAGAGCTCGAGAGAATCTCGTGCGAATGTTACGGAGTAATTCAGCGGTACACGGGCGAGATGTAAAGCGCTGCGGCTTTGGTGAACCGCAGGCTTATGCACGTCTGTGCGGTGCGCGCACACGTTCAATCTGCCGCCGCTCCCTCGGGATAAATAGGGCGCCCAACTCCAAAATAAACACTACAAGAACATGCGAGCAGGCTCTACGCCGTTTACCGGATGGTTCGGCGCCTGGGCAGAAGGTAGGCTGCGCGATTGTGAAGTGCCGCACAGCCGTAGGTAAAACACTCAGCTGGAAGCCGGTGCTTTTCGTGCGACGCGATGGTGAGTGCTTTTCAACGTGCAGGGTAGCGTCTGGAGGAGAGAGTGATGATGCGAAAAAGCTGGCCGGAAATTAGCTCCGCATTTGCGCTTGGGCTTGGAGTGGGAGCAATTGTAGGAATGATGTGGGCGCCGACGTCAGGGGAAGAGACGCGAGCGTTGCTGCGCGACAAAGCGCAAGATGGGATCGACGAAGCGGTTGCACAGGGGAAGAAAGTGGCGTGGAAGGCGCAGAGAGCAGCCGACTCTGCTCGCGAATTCGTCAACGAGGCCGTGGACGCGGGCCAAAGCGCCTACCGGGAAGCGCGAAATTCTTAAACGTCGGGTACCCAGAGAAACCGAGGTTGGGCCAGGAAATACGCGAAGGAGACAGAAATGGACTTGCTTTGGACGATTGCAATAATTCTGCTGATTATGTGGCTGTTGGGACTTGTGACCTCGTACACGCTGGGCGGATTCATCCACATTCTGTTGGTGCTGGCGGTCATAGTTGTGTTGATTCGAGTCATCCAGGGGCGGCGACCGGTATAGCCGCACCACTCGACTCGAATCCCAACGCAGGGTGGCGAACGAAATAGTGCGACGTAAGTGTAAGTAAAAGGGGTATGCCGTGGACAGCCAAAGAGCATCGAGGGACGAGGGAATTCTGACCAGCGTAGCCGAATCGATAGGGGCAACGCTCGGCACGATCGCGGCTGAAGCCGGGTCGGTCCAGAAGCAATTGACGAAGACGGTTGCTGCCGCGAAGCCACAGTCGCGCCGCACTGTAAGGAAGGCGACCAAGCGGTCGAGGTTGCGGACGAAGTTGCGGACTAAAAAGCCTCGAAAGGCGAGAGCCGCCGCCTTGAGGCCCCGGCGCGCCAACAGGAAATAGCCACGTAGTCCTCGGTACAGTCTGTCCGCTTACGCCATTACATTCCCAACCGGATGGCTCGTTTATAGCGCGGTGGCTATAGTGCATGGTAGTCGCCCAGCGGGATGGGTAAGGCGCTCGGTCGGTAGTCTTCCCCTGTTGAATCTCATCCCTCAATCAGCAAGGTTTTCTACGTTTTGAATCAGCAGCAGATTCGATCTAACTCTGCTTTGCAGGAGAAGGTATGCGTTTTTTGGCAAGCAGATTGAAGTTCTTGGCTTTGGTTGGCGCCGCGGCCCTGCTGAGCACCGCGATTATCGCCGGACCCTTGCCAAGGCAAGACACTCAACAACCGGCCCCTGACAACACCAAGACCAATAAAAGGGATCGCGACAAGAACTCGCCTACCGCCGACCGTCAGAAGATGAATGCGACTGACCGGGATTTGGCGAAGCGAGTCCGGTCGTCAATTATGGACGATAAATCTGTTTCCACTTACGCCCATAACATCAAGATCGTCGCTCAAGACGGAAAAGTAACGCTAAAGGGGCCCGTGCGTTCGGAAGAAGAGAGGACCGCAATCGAAGCGAAGGCCACCGAAGTCGCCGGGGCGGGAAATATAATTAACCAGTTAGAAGTAGCGCCGCCGAAATCTTAACCAGCAAGTTGAAAAGGAGACAAGAAAATGGCAGAGAAGAAGACCGCAGTATTTGGGATCTACTCGAGTCGTGAAGCCGCGGAACGGGCCGCCGACGCGATCGTAAAGGCGGGTTTTTCGCCGGCCGACATTTCAGTGCTGTTGCCGGAAAATCTCGGAAACCGCTCGATCGGTACGGAAAAGTCTACCAAGGCTCCGGAAGGGGCTACCGCTGGCGGGGGCACGGGCGCCGTGCTGGGTGGTACGCTGGGGCTGCTTGCAGGTATCGGGGCCCTGGCCATTCCGGGCGTAGGACCACTGATTGCGGCAGGCCCTATTATGGCCACCCTGGCGGGAATGGGAGTGGGCGGCGCAATTGGCGGGATTACGGGTGCGCTAGTGGGAATGGGAATCCCGGAGTACGAAGCAAAGCGATACGAGGGACGGATTCAGAAGGGCGGAATCCTTCTGTCCGTGCATTGCGCCAGCTCCGACGAGGTAAAGCGCGCGAAGGATATTGTCGAACGGACCGGTGGTGAAGATGTTTCATCGACCGGAGAAGCTTCGGTGGATACTTCGACCGAGCGAACCATGCGACGTAAAGCCGGAGGAGTTGAGTAGAACTCTTCGTTGGAGAGAAGCAGGGAAGAAGAGGAAGCGAGAGCTTCCTCTTCTTTCGTTTGGTGTGCCGAGCATGATCGACAGCTGGGAGGTGCAAGTCCTCTTCACAACCAGATGGAGGTGAAGTGATAGCGAAGCGCAAGGGCCGAACCGTGAG
>WNFL01331127.1_pt1 | contig 22402 bp, 13 predicted proteins | sample 5400361 | NCBI WGS metagenome assembly WNFL01 (sample SAMN13153351, study PRJNA577476) | soil metagenome | isolation source: 40 cm soil on Douglas fir-dominated hillslope | place: USA:California | collected 2013-09-17
CGCGACCGCCAGCACCCGGAACCCCTGCGCCTGGAGCCAGTCCAGCTCCTCGATCAGGTCGGGCAGGAGGAGCGGGTCGAGATCGAGCACCTCGCCGTGCAGCTCCATGCGGCTGCAGCGCTTGACGATGGCCTCGGGCGCGCCCTTGGCGATGAGAACGCGGCGGCCGGGAAGGTCGACCACCACCGACATGATCCGGCGGGAGAAGTCGAAGGGGATCTCGTCGACCTTGGTGACGTTCGCGGTCGGCACCGCCTTGTGCGCCAGCACCGCCTTGTCCAGCAGGTTCTTGAGGCCGGTCTGGTGATACGAGTTGTAGTAGGCGTACTCGAGGACGCCCTCGTCCTCCTCGCGGATCAGGTTGCAGTACTTCTCCAGGACGATGCGGTCCTGGGTGAGCGTGCCGGTCTTGTCCGTGCACAGCACGTCCATCGCTCCGAAGTTCTGGATCGAGTTGAGGCGCTTCACGATGACCTTCTTCCTGGACATCGACACCGCGCCGATGGCCAGCGTCCCCGTCACGATCATCGGCAGCATCTCGGGCGTGAGGCCGACGGCGATGGCGAGGGCGAAGAAGAACGCCTCCTTCCAGTCGTGCTTGGTGACGCCGTTGAGCACGAAGACGATCGCCGTCATCACCGCCATGAACCGCAGCAGGAGCAGGCTCACCGCGCGGATGCCCTGCTCGAAGCTGGTGAGCGTTCGCCGGCTCAGCAGGCTCTCCGCGACGCTGCCGAGGTAGGTTGCCTGCCCGGTGTTGGCGACCAGCGCCGTGGCGGTGCCGCTGATCACGTTGGTGCCCAGGAAGGCGACGTTGGGCAGCTCCAGCGGGTTGCGCGGCGGGTCGGGCAGGGTGGCCGCGGTCTTCTCCACTGGCAGCGACTCGCCGGTGAGGGTCGACTGGGTGACGAAGAGGTCCTTCGCGGAGAGGAGCCGCACGTCGGCGGGGACCATGTCGCCCGCCGAGAGCTTGACCAGGTCGCCAGGGACCAGGTCGCGGATGGGGATCTCGGACTCGCGGCCCTTCCCGCTCTCGTCCCGCCGGACCACGGTGCAGGTGACGCGGACCATCTCCTGGAGCTTCTGGGCCGCAAGGCTCGCCCGGCGCTCCTGGAAGAACCGCAGGAGCCCGCTCAGCAGGACCATGACGCCGATGATGATCGCGGACTCTTCGTCGCCCGTGACGAGAGACACGCCGGCCAGCACCGCGAGCAGCGCGGAGAAGGCGTTCGCGAACGCATGCCAGAGCTGTACGTACCAGGTGGGAGGCCGCTCGTGCGCGACCTGGTTGGGCCCGTACTGCTCCAGCCGCTCGGCTACTGCGTCCGGCGAGAGTCCCTCGGGCCCCGTCTGGTAGGCGCGGAACAGCTCTTCGACCGGGCTGCGCGCCGCCTCGCGTAGCCTCTCGGCCGCCTTGGAACGCTCCGGCGTCCTCACGGGCGGCGCACCGGCCAGGCGCCGGTTTCTCAGGTCGACGAGGGCTTCGCGGAGCATCGATGCCTCGGGGGCGTGCCCCTGAGACGCGGGTGGGCCTGCTTTCTTCAGAAGGCGATGTGCGCGCGGGCGGTAAAGACGTGGATCGGACCCCGGTCGCGGTTGAACGCGGGGTTGATGATTGGCTGGTAGTTCCCCCCTAACGACACTTCCTTGGTGAGCGCGAGGCGGTAATACAGCTCGCCGAGGATCTCATGGCCATAGGTGAGCGCGCCGTCGCCGATGATGAAGCCAAAGCCCCCGGCCGCCAGGTAGCGGCGGTGGGGTCCGGATAGCCCGCTGACGACGACCGCTGCCCCGGCTTCGTCGTCCGGCCGCCCCCAGCGCGCGCCCGACTGGACTGCTCCGAGGACCACCGATCGGTCGATCTCGGTGAAGGCCCAGCTCTCGTTGGCGCCGTCGTTGTAGCTCAGGCGCAGGAACGCCCCCAGGCCGGAGCCGAGATCCAGGTTGGCGCTCGCCGCGAAGCCGGCCTTGGTGCGCCCGGACGCGCGGGTGGCGGTCACGTCGGGGGGGCTCCGCTCCTCTAACGCCTGGCGGTAGCTGCCCATCGGAGCCGTGTTCAGGAACCCCAGCACTCGGGCGGCGCCGCTCCGGCCCGCGATCGAGAAGCGACCCTCGAATTCGCCCACCACCCCCCGCGACCGTCGGATGTCCCAGTCCAGATCCATCCCGTTCGCCGTCGTCGGTTCCAGGAAGATCCCCGCGCGCGCCGACCACCAGTCGATCGACAGGTCGGCGGTCGCGCCCCAGGTATAGCCGCGCGTATCGGCCGGGTAGTCGTACGCGGCGGACGCCCACAGGCCCCAGCTCGTGAACCGCGTGTGCGGGTCGTTCGAGAACGGAACGTTGTCGAACGAGTCGGGGACCGCGAACCTGCCGGCGGTCAGGGTCAGCGCGTCGCGGTCGCGCTCGCCCGCTAGCTGGCTCATGCCCGCCTCGACGGGGACGCGCCCGCCGCCGAGTCCGATGACCTGCCGCAAGAAGGCTCGCCCGAGGATGATCGTCGGCTCAGGATTGCCGACGCGGTAGACCTCTCCGCTGGGGAACGCCGCGACCCCCAAGGTGGAGGACAGTCCGCGCCCGCCGGCCAGCTCGGGTTGCACGAAGGCCTCGGCGCCCGGCCAGAGGTGGAGCCCGGCGGAGAGGTCCATCACCACCGAGGTGGCCGATTCCGCGTCCGGGCGCATGCTGTTCTGCCCCGAGTAGCGAGCCGGAAACGACGGGTGCGCCTGGACGGCGACCGTGGCCTGGTAGTGCAGGGCGGCGTCCTCGGCGCCCGCGGCCGAGGCGAAGAACGCGCAGAGCAAGGCGATTCCGGGACGCCCTGCGCTTCGGCGGTAGCGCGGTGCGCGCAAGATATGCTTTCGTGCCGTCGTGCCCATGTCTGATCGGATCGGAAACCCGGGTCTAGCCTCGCGCTTGCGGAAAGTCCTGCGCGGTGAGGTGCTCTTCGACTCCTTCACGCGAGGCCGCTACTCGACGGACGCGTCCATCTACCAGATCGAGCCGATCGGCGTCGCGTTGCCGATGGGGACCGAGGACGTCGAGGCGGCCGTCGGCATCGCCCGCGAACAGGGGTTTCCGGTCATCCCGCGCGGCGGCGGGAGCTCGCAGAACGGGCAGACGCTGGGCGAAGCGGTGGTGATGGACACGAGCCGGCACATGAATCGGGTGCTGGAGGTGGACGCCGCCGCCGGCACCGCCGTGGTGCAGCCCGGGATCGTGCTGGACGAGCTGAACCGGCAGCTCAAGGGTACGGGCTGGCACTTCCCGGTGGACGTCTCCACCTCGGCGAACGCGACCATCGGCGGGATGACCGGCAACAACTCCGCCGGCACGCGGTCGATCAAGTACGGCATCATGGTCCACAACGTGCTCGAGGTGGAGGCCGTGCTGGCCGACGGCTCGCGCATCGCCTTCGGCGAGGTCCCCGCCGACCTGGACGGCTCGCCGCGGCGGCTGGCGGAGATCGCACGGTCCATGCGCGCGCTCTACGCGAACAACGCCGAAGAGATCGCGCTGCGGATCCCGAAGCTGCTCCGCAAGGTGGGTGGCTACAATCTGGAGACGCTGGGCCAGCCGCGGCAGAACCTCGCCAAGCTGATGGTCGGCTCGGAAGGGACGCTCGGGTTCTTCACCCGCATCAAGCTGAAGCTCCACCGCATCCCGAAGCACAAGGTGGGCGCGATCTGCCACTTCGATCGCTTTCACGACGCCATGGCGGTGACGCGGTTCATCGTCGAGCTGGGGCCCTCGGCGGTGGAGCTGGTCGATCGCACCATGCTGGACCTCGCCCGGCAGCTGCCGGTGTTTCGCGCGACGCTCGAGCGCCACGTGAAGGGGTCTCCCGACGCGCTGCTCCTGGTCGAGTTCGCCGGCGACGAGCAGGCCCCGCTGATCGAGTCGCTCGGCCGCCTGGAGGAGACGCTGGCCGACCACGGCCATCCGGCCTCGGTCGTGCGGACCATCGACCCGCAGCCGCAGGCGGACATGACCGCCGTGCGCAAGGCGGGGCTGAACATCATGATGTCGATGAAGGGCGACGGGAAGCCGGTCTCCTTCATCGAGGACTGCGCGGTCCCGCTGACCGACCTGGCGGAATTCACCGACCGGCTCACCCAGGTTTTCCGCAAGCACGGCACCGAGGGCACCTGGTACGCGCACGCCTCCGTCGGGTGCCTGCACGTGCGGCCCATTCTCAACATGAAGGACGAGTCGGGAGCGCGGAAGATGCGCGCCATCGCCGAGGAAGCCTTCGCCATCGTGAAGGAATACAAGGGCTCGCATTCCGGCGAGCACGGCGACGGGATCAGCCGCTCGGAGTTCCACGAACGGATGTTCGGCGAGCGCCTGGTGAGCGCGTTCGCCGCGGTGAAGGACGCGTTCGATCCGGGCTCGCTGTTCAACCCCGGGAAGATCGTGCGAGCGCCGCGGATGGATGACCGGGCGCTGTTCCGGTACAAACCGGGCTACTCGGCGCTTCCGATCCGCACCGCGCTCGACTGGTCGGACGCGGGCGGTTTCCTGGCCGCCACCGAGATGTGCAACAACAACGGGAACTGCCGCAAGTTCGACGCGGTGATGTGCCCGAGCTACCAGGCGACCGGCGACGAGAAGGACGTCACGCGCGGCCGCGCCAACAGCCTGCGGCTCGCCTTGAGCGGCCAGCTCGGTCCCGAGGCCCTGGCCTCCGACGCGATGAAGGAGACCATGGACCTCTGCGTGGGCTGCAAGGCCTGCCGGAGGGAGTGTCCCACCGGCGTCGACATGGCGCGGATGAAGATCGAGTTCCTCCATCACTGGAACGCGCGGCACGGCATCCCGGTGGCGGAGAGGCTCACCGCCTGGCTGCCTCGCTATGCCCGGATGGCGAGCCGGCTGGCTCCGCTGATCAATCTGCGCAACTCGATCCGGCCGCTCGCATTCCTCGCCGAAAAGCTCACCGGGCTGTCCGCCCGGCGCAAGCTGCCGGCGTGGCGCCGCGACTTCTACCGGCCCGGGCCCGCGAAGAAGGCCGGGAAGGAAGTCCTCCTCTTCGCCGACTGCTTCTCCCGCTACTTCGAGCCTGAGAATGCCCGCGCGGCGAAGAGAGTGTTGGAGGCGGGCGGCTACTCGGTCGTGGAGGACGTCTCGACGCACCCGCTTTGCTGCGGGCGCACTTTCCTCAGCGCCGGCCTGGTGGATCAGGCCCGAGAAGAGATGTCGCGCCTGGTCGGAGCGCTGGGCGAAAGCGAGGCGCCGATCGTCGGCATCGAACCCTCCTGCCTGCTGACGCTGCGCGACGAGCTCGGCGTCGTGCTGCCCGGCGATCCGGCGAAAGCGGTCGCGAAGCGATCGTTCCTCCTCGAGGAGCTCCTCGCCGGCGAGGCGCGGCGCGGCGAGCTCCGGCTGCCGTTCCGCAAGGACGGCGCGCGGCAGGTCTACTTGCACGGGCATTGCCACCAGAAGGCGATGGGGACCATGCCCGACGTGGTCTCTGCGCTGCAGCTCGTGCCCGGGCTTTCGGTCAAGACGATCGAGTCCAGTTGCTGCGGCATGGCGGGCGCGTTCGGGTACGAGAAGGACCACTACGAGGTCTCCCTGCGCATGGCCGAGCGCAGCCTGCTTCCCGCCGTGCGCGGCGCTCCGGCCGATGCCCTGATCGTCGCCGACGGCACCAGCTGCCGCCACCAGATCGAGGACGGCACGGGGCGGCGCGCGGTGCACGTGGCGCGCATCCTCGAATCGGCATTGGAGCCGCGATGACCCCGGCCGCCGCCCACCAGGAGTGGCCCCCGCTGCCGTTCGAGGATTGGCAGGACACCCTGACCACGCTGCAGCGCTGGACGCAGATGGTGGGAAAGACCCGCCTCGCGCTGGCGCCGATGATGAACCACTGGTGGCAGGTGACCCTGTACCTCACGGCGCGAGGGTTGACGACCTCGCCGATGCCCGACGGGCTCCGGGCGGTGGAGATCGAGCTCGACTTTCTCGATCACGTCCTGCAGGCGCGGACCAGCGACGGAGCGGTCGGGGCCATGCGTCTTACGCCCCGGCCGGTGGCCGATTTCCACCGCGAGTACCTCTCGCTGCTCCGGTCCCTCGACGTGCACGCGAAGATCTGGCCGGTGCCGATGGAGATGCCGGACGCGTTGCCGTTCCCCGAGGACGTGGTGCACGCCTCGTACGATGCGGACGCGGCAGGCCGCTGCTTCCGGGCGCTGGCGCAGGCCGATCGCGTGCTCAAGCAGTTCCGCGGGCGGTTCCTGGGCAAGTGCAGCCCGGTGCATTTCTGGTGGGGCGGGTTCGACCTGTCGTGCACCCGCTTCTCGGGACGGCGCGCTCCGCCCCACCCCGGCGGAATACCCCACCTCCCGGATTGGGTGACCCGCGAGGCGTACTCCCACGAGTGCATCAGCGCCGGGTGGTGGCCGGGAGGTGGGCCGCTGCGCGAGCCTGCCTTCTACGCCTATGCCTACGCCGAGCCGGCCGGGCTGTCCGACGCGGCGATCCGGCCGCGCGAGGCGTACTACCACCGCGAGCTGCGCGAATTCATCCTGCCCTACGAGGCCGTCCGCGAGGTCGCGCGTCCCGACGAGATGCTCCTCGACTTCCTCCAGAGCACGTACGAGGCCGCGGCGGACCGGCTCGGCTGGGATCGGGAGGCGCTCGAGAGACCTCCCGCCGCCGTGGGCCGCGGGCCGTAAATTCGGACGGGTCAGGATCCGCCTGTAACATGCCTCTGCGCGCCCCTGCGCCGGAGGACCAATTTGACCCGCGCCGCGTGGCGGCTCGCCATCGTCCTCTTCGCCGTTGCCTGCGCCCGCGCTGCTGCCGCGTCCCCGGATGCCGAGGCAGACTGGCGCGAGGGCGTCCTGCCCGCGAGCGTCACGCAGGGGGAACCGGCCAGGGGAGGGACCCTGGTGGTGCGCATCGACCAGGAGCCGCCCAGCCTGGACGGGATCACCGACTCCTCGCTGGCCATCGTCTGGATGCTGGAGCGCAAGGTCGTCGAGTCGATGGCGCGGCTGGACGCGAAGCGGCACCCCGACTACCCGCTCGAGCCAGCGCTCGCGACAAGCTGGGAGATCTCCCCGGACCAGCTCAGCTTCACCTTCCATCTGCGCCGCGGGGTCGTCTGGCACGACGGCGCGCCGTTCAGCGGCAAGGACGTGGTCGCCACGGTCAAGAAGATCCTCGACCCCGGCGTCCGTTCGCTCCACCTGCGCAACAACTTCGCCGACCTCGCCGACATCGCCACCGCGCCGGGCGACGACTTCACGGTGATCGCCCGGTACCGCAAGCCCTACTTCCTCGCCTTCCGCACCCTGGCGACGCTTCCCGTCTACCCGGCGCACGTCCTGGCGAAGGCGGGCGACATGCTGCACGCGCCCATCCACCGCGCGCCGGTGGGCACCGGGCCATTCCGATTCGAGGCGTGGAAGAGCGGCGACCGGATCTCCTTCGTGCGCAACGAGCGCTACTGGGGCCGCAAGGCGCACCTCGAGCGCGTCGTGTACCGGGTCGTCGCCGATCCCGCCGTCGGGTTCCAGTTGCTCAAGCAGGAGGAATTCGACCTCTACCTCGGGCTGCAGCCGCAGCAATGGCTGCGCGACCTGGAGGCCGCGGGCCTGAAGGGCAGGGTGCGCCGCATCCGGTTCTTCAACCCGAACTACAACTGGATCGGTTGGAACGAGGAGCGGGCGTTCTTCGCCGACGCGCGCGTTCGCCAGGCGCTCAACCACGCCATCGACACCGAGGCAGTGCGCAAGACGTTCCTCTTCGGCCTCGATCGCCCGACCACCTGCCACTTCTATCTCGAGTCTTCCGCCTGCGACGCATCGCTGGCGCCGCGGAGCTACGACCCGGCGCGCGCGGCGAAGCTTCTCGACGAAGCCGGCTGGCTGGACCACGACGGCGACGGCATCCGCGACAAGGACGGCGTGCCGTTCCGCTTCACCTTCCTGATGAACGCCGACTCGGTCTTCCTAGCGAAGCTCGTGCCCTATCTGCAGCAGGAGCTCGCGAAGATCGGCGTGGCCATGGAGATTCGCAAGGTCGACTGGGGGCTGTTCACCCAGCTCGTCGGCGAGCACCGCTTCGACGCCACCTCGCTGCGCTGGGGCAACAGCGACGTGGCGCAGGACCCGTACGAGATCTGGCATTCCTCGCAGATGAAGGACGGCTCGAACGTGGTCTCCTTCAAGGACCCGCGGGTCGACGCGCTCATCGAAGAGGCCCGGGCGACGCTCGACGACGCCCGCCGCAACGAGCTGTACCGGAAGATGGGACGCCTGCTCTACGACGAGGCCCCCTACGTCTTCCTGTACAACCGGCCGTCGCTCGACGCCGTGCGCGAGCGGGTGCGCGGGCTGCGTCCGTCCGTCGCCTGGTACGACCTGCAAGACGTGTGGCTCAGCCGGAGGTGAAGCGGTTCCTCGCCAGGCGGGTGCTCGCGATGACCGCCACCATCCTGGGAGTCACCCTGGTCGCGTTCGTGGTTGCCCGGGCGGCGCCCGGCGACCCGGTGGCCGTGCAGGGGGATCTCGGCTTGCGCGCGGGCAGCGCGAGCATCCAGCAGCTGCGCGAGTACCGGCGGCTGATGGGCCTCGACGAGCCCATCCTGGCCGGTTACCTGCGCTGGCTCTGGCACCTCCTCCGCGGCGACCTCGGAACCTCGTTCCGCGACGGCCGCCCCGTCCTCTCGCTGCTCGGCGAGGCGCTCCCGGTCACGCTGCTCCTCTCCATCCCGTCTTTGCTGATCGGGTACCTCCTCGCGGTCCCGGTCGGGATCGTCTCCGCGGCGCGGCCGGGCGGGTGGCTGGACCGGTCGCTCGCGACGCTTGCGTTCATCCTCCACTCGCTGCCCCTGCAATGGGTCGCGCTGGTGCTGGTGGTCTGGCCAGGCGGCTTCCCCATCCAAGGCCTCCACTCGGAGGGGACGACCTCGCTGCCCGACCTGCTGGCCCACCTCGTGCTGCCCGTCGTGTGCTTGAGCTACGGTTCGGTCGCCGTCATCTCGCGCTTCCTGCGCAGCTCGATGCTCGAAGAGATGCGGCAGGATTACGTTCGCACCGCGCGTGCCAAGGGGCTCTCCGAGGCGGCCGTGATCCTCCGCCATGCGCTGCCCAACTCGCTCTTGAGCCTCATCACCCTCTTCGGGTTGACCTTCCCCGCGCTTGCGTCCGGGGCCGTCATCGTCGAGCGCATCTTCGGCCTGCCGGGCATGGGAAAGCTCACCTTCGAGGCGGTCCTCGGCCGCGACGTTCCGGTCGTGATGGGCGCCGTGGCGCTGGGCGGCGTAGCCACCGCGCTGGGGACGCTGCTCTCCGACCTGTTGTACGCGGCGGCGGACCCCCGGATCTCGCTCGAGGAAGCGCGAGCGGCGCGGTGACCCGCCGAACCTGGGCGCGCTTCGCGCGCAAGAAGCGGAACCTGCTCGGGCTGGGGCTTGCGGCCGCCCTGGCGCTGCTGGCGATCTTCGCCGACTTCATCGCCAGCAGCCGTCCGATCGCGCTCCGGCTAGGAGGCCGGCTCTATCTCCTCGCCAACGTGATCGACTACCGCGACCTGCGCGCGTTCGAACCCGGCCGCCTGGGCCCGGGCGACTGGGCGGTCTGGCCGCTCTGCCGCCACGGGCCCTACGAGATACCCGCGCTCGCCTCGGTGACGGGCGCGTTCCCGGAGCCGGCCTCCAGGGACCATCCGCTGGGAACCGACAACGCCGGCCGCGACACGCTGGCCCGCCTGGCGCACGGCGCGCGGGTCTCGCTCGCGGTCGGCGTCGCGGCGGCCCTGGTGCAAGTGGTGATCGGACTCTTGCTCGGCGTCGTCGCCGGCTACCTGCGCGGGTGGCCCGACGTCCTCATCTCCCGCGCCGCCGAGGTGCTGCTCAGCTTCCCGCTGCTCCTCCTGCTGCTCGCCGTGCAGGGCGTCCTCGAGCGCACCACGCTGCTCAGCACGATGGCCGTGATCGGCCTCACGCGCTGGGCGGACACCTCGCGCCTGGTGCGCGCCGAGGCGCTGCGGGTCCGCGAGCTTCCCTACGTGGAAGCGAGCAGGGCGCTGGGCAGCTCGGCCCTGCGCACGCTCTTGCGGCACGTGCTCCCCAACTGCCTGTCTCCGGCGCTGGTGGCGGTCACCTTCGGGGTGGCCTCGGCCATCCTGCTGGAGAGCGCCTTGAGCTTCCTCGGGTTCGGCGCGCCGGAGCCCACCGCCTCCTGGGGCCTCCTGATGGCCGACGGATTCCAGGACATCCTCGATCCCGCGGCGCGCCCGCTGGTGCTCGCGCCCGGGCTCCTGCTCTTCGCGGCCGTCACCGCCTTCAACCTGATCGGCGACGGCCTGCGCGAGGCGCTCGACCCCCGCGCTCAGGGTGCGTTGGATCCCTCGGCGTTCATCACTTCCGCCCACAACCGCGTGATGTCGCCGGCCCCCAACCCGGAAGGCGGCGACCCGACGCCGGCCGAGTAGAAGGTCCCCGAGGTGAAGTAGCCCGTGGACAGGGACTTCACCTGCGCGACGCCGACCAGCCCGCAGATGAGGCCCAGCTCGTTCTGATCGAACGCCGCGGCGCCGGGAGTGAGCGTCCACGAGTTGTCCACCGTGCGGACGCTGTAGCCCCCGGCGAGCAGTGTGCCGGAGAAGAACGTCTGCGAGGCCGTGAACGAGGTGAACCCGTACGAGTGCAGCAACATCCCGAGCGGGCAGCCCACCACGTTGAGGGTCAGCGGATAATTCCCTGGTTGCGCCGGAGGCGGAGGAGCGCCGCCCGTCGAGCCCGTCGTCGACGACGCGACGCCGGAGCCGGTCGTTGCCGAGGCGACGCCCGAGCCGCCATAACCCCAGATGCCCAGGCCGTTGGTGCTGCTGGCGCTGCCCGTCCCGAGCAGGCCGGCCAGGCTCAGGTTGAGGCCGAGCGATCCGAATCCGCCGCTGTTCCGCGCGAACGACCGCGGCCTCTGGGTGGCCCTGCCGGAGGTGACGCGGTGCACCTCGATCAGGAACAGCTTCTTCGACGAGGTAGGGGCCGGCGAGACGAACCGCGCGATCCCCTTGCTGTCGGTGGTGCCGGTCTGCGAGGCGCTCGCGGCTCCGCGCCAGCGGATCCTGACCTTCACCTCAGGGACGGCCGCGCCCGTCGCATCCGCGATCATCACGGCCGCCGCGGCCCGGCCGTCGGACCGCAAGGCGGCGACCGCGTCGGCGTAGAGCGGATTGGGAGCGGTGAAGCTGCTGGCCTGCGCCAGCGCAGCGCCGGCCTGCAGGCGGCCCGAACCGCTCGCCGGGTCCCAGCCGTTGGGGCTCATGTCGGCGGCGGTGGCCTGCAGGAGCGGGCGCACCGCCGACGGCGACACGCCGGACCCGATCAGCGCGGCCGCGGCCGCGCTGGCGTGCGCCGTGGCGGGCGAGGTGCCGGCGAACAGCCACCAGGAGATCTGCGTCGGCGAGCCCGGCGGGAAGGATTGCGCCAGATCGCCGTCCCAAAGGCCGTCTCCGTTGACGTCCTGCGAGCCCATGCCGCCCGGCGCGACCAGGTCGAGAGCGTCGCCGGTGTTCGAATACGAGGCGACCGCGTATCCGCTGACGGCGTCCAGGCGCGTCGCGCCGACCGAGAGGACGTCGGGGAACGCCGCCGGGTACAGCACGCGGCCGTTTCCGGTGTTGCCGCTGGCGGCGACCACCACCACGCCGGCGGCACGCGCCTCGGCCAGCGCCCAGCGCAGCGCCGCGCCGGGAACGTAGTTGCGAGCGAAATCGAGCGAGAGGTTGATCACGTCGGCGCCGGCCTGCACGGCGTAATGGATCCCCTCCACCAGCCAGAACTCCGTGCCCTGGTTTCCCGCGTCGAGCACCTTCACCGGGAGGATCGTCGCGCCGGCGGCGGCCCCGACGAAGGGGACCTCGGAGGTCGAGAAGCTTCCCCGCCCGGCGATGATGCTCGCCATCGCGGTCCCGTGGCCGTTGTCGTCGTTGGGGTGCGCGTCTTCGTTGACGAAGTCCCAGCCTTGCGCGAACTCCGTAGATGCGAACACCGGCGCGCGCGCGTAGCGGCCGCGGAGGTCCGCGTAGTCCTCGTACGCGACTCCGCTGTCCAGCACGGCGACGATCGGATGCGCCGTGCCGGGCATGAGCGTGGCATCGCCTGGCGCGCCCGCGGCGGGGAACTCCCAGGTCTGCGGAAAGGCCGCGCTGCCGATGAGGATCCGGTTCGGCTCGGCGGAAGCGATGCCCAGCGTCCCGCGGAGCAGGTCGAGGACGCCTTGCAGCGGCGTGTTGGCCGGCAGGATCGCCAGCCTGAAGTTCCCCAGCCCGAGGAGCGTGACCACCGCGCCTACGGAGTCGAGGGCCGAGGTGCACAAGCTCAGCGCCGCCGACGGATTGCAGCTCACGATCAGCTGCTGCGGCACGATGACCTGTGGAAGGCCGTCGATGACCTGCGTAGTCGCGGTGACCGCACGGGCGGGACCTGCCAGCGTGAGGGCGAGGGCGACCGGGACCAGGATTCTGTGGAGGGAGCGCATTGTGGAGTGCATGAGCAATGCGCCTGCCAATTTTCACCTCCCCTGAATTCAAGTAGTTGGAAGTGGCATGGGATGCCCTCCGTGGCGCTCGCACCCCGCGGGTCAGGGATTTCGGTGACTTGGAGCGTGGCGCGGCCGCCCCGGGCCGTGGCGTGCGCGCTACGACTGCGCGGCGCGTCCCAAGCCGTAGCGCTTGAGCTTGAGCCATAGGTTCTTGCGGTCGATGCCGGCGCGGCGCGCGGCCTCGGCCACGTTGTCGCCGGCCGCGCGGAGCAGCCGCTCGAGGTAGGCCCTCTCGAATCGCTCCAGCGCCTCCGCGCGGGCTGCGTGGAACGGCTCGAGGGATCCGTTGGCCCCGTTCGCGGGCACGCTCGACGTCCGAACGCCGAGGACGGCCGCGCATTCGGCCGCGCCGATCCGAGAACCCTCGGCGCTCACCACCAGGCGCCGCACGGCGTTCTCGAGCTGACGCACGTTGCCCGGCCAGTCGTGCTCCGAGAGCACGGCGAGCGCGTCCGGCTTGAGCGGCTCGAGCGTGCGACCCATCTCCTTGCCGGCGGCGCGCAGGAAGTGGTCGGCGAGGAGCGCCACGTCCTCGCGCCTCTCGCGCAAGGGGGGCAGCCGGATGGGAAACACGTTGATCCGGTAGAAGAGGTCGCGCCGGAACCGGCCCGCCGTCACCTCCGCTTCGAGGTCGCGGTTCGTCGCGGTGACCACGCGCAGGTCGACCCGCGTCTGCGACGTCCCTCCGACCCGCCGGAACTCCTTGGTCTGCAGGAACCGGAGCAGCTTCGACTGCAGGGCCAGCGGCATCTCGCCGATCTCGTCGATGAACACCGTCCCGCCGTCCGCCTCGGCGAGCAGGCCCGCGGTCTTGCGGTCCGCGCCGGTGTACGCGCCGGCCTCGTGCCCGAACAGCTCGTTCTCGAGCAGAGGCTCGGGAAGCGCCGCGCAGTCGACCACCACGAATGGCTGGTCGCTGCGCTCGCTCTGCTCGTGGATGGTGCGCGCCGCCAGCTCCTTGCCGGTCCCCGTCTCGCCGTAGAGCGCGACCGCCACCTCGGTGTGCGACACCGTCCCGATCAGGCGGCGGACCTCGGTGATGGCCGCAGACACCCCGATGACGAGATCGGCCTTGCGGCGCCGCTGCACCTTCCGGCGCAGCTCCTCCAGCTCCTGCGCGGCCTGCGACAGCTCGAGCGCCTGCGCAGCGCGGGCGCGGAGGAAGTCCAGGTCCAATGGCTTGGGCACGAAGTCGAGCGCCCCGGCCTTCATCGCGTCCACCGCGACCCTCACGCTGGCCACTCCGGAGACGATGAGGACCGGCGCGGAGATCTTCTCGGCCCGCAGCTTCCGCACCAGCTCGACCCCGTTCATTCCCGGCAGGTCGTAGTCCGCGATCACCAGCGCCACGCCCGCCCTCGCCAGCTCGAGGCCTTTCAGGCCGTCGTCGGCGAGCACGATCTCGCGCCCTTCGCCGGCCAGCGCCCGCGAGAGCACGCCCGCCTGCGGGGGGTCGTCCTCGATGATCAGCACGCGCGCCGGCTGCTTGGAGCTCCCTTCCATCAGGCGGCGCCCGGCAGGACGATGGTGAAGGTGGTGCCGCGGCCGAGCTCGCTCTCGACGCGGATATGACCTCCGTGATGGCGGACGATCTCCTGGGTGATCACCAGGCCCAGGCCGGTGCCGGTCCGCTTGGTGTTCCCCGCGCGGAAGAACGGGGTGAACAGCTTGTCGATGGACGCCGCGGGGATGCCCGGTCCCTCGTCGGACACGGTCACGCGCGCGCTCGGGGAGGGCGCGGGAGCCGCGCTCGAGGGCGAGCCCTCCACCTCGATGCGAGGCACCCGCGGAACCGGGAGCGGCTCGCCGCGACCCACCTTGACCCAGACCCGCTTGCCGTTCGGGGAATAGTGGATGGCGTTCCCCACCAGGTTGGTGATCACCTGCACGAGCCGCTCGAAGTCGCCGAGCACCTCTGGCGCGCCTTCCTCGGCCGAGAGGTCCACCGCGATCGACTTCATCAGGGCGATGGGCTTGAGGCCGGCGATGGCCGCCGTCGCCACCTCGGGCAGCGAGACGTGGACCCGCGAAAGCTTCGCCGCGCCGGCCTCCATCCGCGCCAGCTCGAGGGTGCGGTCGACCAGGTTGGAGAGTCGAAGCGCCTGGTCGGAGATGACGTCGAGGTCCTTGCGGACGGGCGCGCTCAGGCCGGGGTCGTCGCGCACCAGGTCGGCGTAGCCCTTGATCCCCACCAGGGGCGTGCGGAACTCGTGCGCCATGTGGGCGAGCAGGTCGGTCTTGCGCCGCAGGTCGTCGATGAGGTGCGCGTTCTCCAGCGCCGACCCGGCCAACGCCGCGAAGGCGCTCAAGAGGCCCAGGTCCTTCTGGGAGAGGAGGACCCCGACCCTGCGGGAATCGACGTAGAGGATCCCGAGCTGCTTTCCGCCGCTGCGGATCGGCGCGCACAGCACCGACCGCAGCCCGAGGTCGAGGATGCTCTTCTGCGTGCTGAGCTGCTCGCGCCCGACGATGTCCGCGATGGCGACCATCTCGCCCGTGTGCAGGACCCCGTCGGCGATGGTGCGCGAGATGTGCAAGGTGGCGTTTGCGTCGGCGCCCCGGACCGCGGCCACGCGGGGAGGGCCGGAGCCCTCGTTGAGGAGGATGAACCCGCGCTCGGCGCGGGTGAGCTGCAGCGCCTGATCGAGGACCTCCTCGAGCAGCGCCGCCGGATCGTTGGAGGCGGCCAGCCGCTGCGCGGCGTGGGTCAGCGCCTCGATGCGGGAGAGCGACTTGCGCTGCAGCGCCTCCACCTCCCGCTCGAGCTGCTCGAGCTCGCGCAGGTCGGGAGCGGCGCCCAGCTTCTCGAAGGTCCCGCGGGCGCGCCGGAGCGCCGCCTCGGCCTGCACCGCGTCGGCGCGATCCAGCTCGAGCAGGCAGGTGACGCACTCCAGGCGGGCCAGCTCCAACGTCGCGCCGGCCTGCTGGAGCGCCGCCCGCGCCCGCTGCGCCGCGGAGTCCGCCGCCGGCCCGTCGCGCCTCGCTCGCGCCGAGAGGGCCAGGACCCGGAGCAGGTTGCCTTCCTCGACCTGGTTGCCGGCGCGCACGGCCAGATCCAGCGCCGCGCTGGCACGCGCGTGCGCCGCGGCCGGGTCCCGGCGCAGAAGATCGAGCTCGGCGAGCCTGCGCTCGGTCTCCACCACCTCGTCGCGCGCGTCGATGCGAAGGGCCTGCTCCAGCGTCTCGAGGTACAGCGCCTGGGCTGCTTGCAGGTCGCCCTCGCGCGCGGCGACCTCGCCCAGGTTGCCGCGCACCAGCGCCTCCATGCGCGCGTACCCTCCCGCCTCGCGGATCTTCGCCAGCGCCCGCCGCAAGAGGTCCTTCGCGCGCGGCAGGTCGCCTCTCTCCCGGTAGAGGTTTCCGAGGTTGTTGAGCGTGAGCAGCTCCTCCTCGAGCGTGCGCGCCTTCTTTGTTCCGAGCTTCTCCCAGGCCTCCAGCGCGCGGTCCCATTCGCCGGCGAGGTAGCGCGCGGCGCCCAGGTTGTTCCAAGCCAGCGCCTCTTGCCGCTCGTCTCCGACCGCCGCGTACAGCTCGATGGCCTTGGACGCCTCCTGCGCCGCCTGGCGGTACTTCGCCAGCAGCCGGTAGGCGCTGCCGAGCCCCACGCGCGCGTCGGCTTCGGCGCGCCTGTCGCCGTGGCGCCGCGCGATGAGGACGGCGGCGCGCTCTTCGGCGACTGCGCGGCGCCCGTCGCCCCCGTGCCAGGCGCAGGTGCCCAGGAGATGGTGCAGCCGGGTGGCCGACTCGGCGTCGCCGCGAGCGCGGGCTAGCGGAAGCGCATCGCCGGCCAGCTGGCGCGCTCGCTCGTAGTCTCCGCGTGTGGCCTGCGCCCGCGCCTCGACGATGGCGATGGCGAGCGGATCGCCGCCGCCCTCGCGGGCCCGGGCGAGCGCGGCCAGCACCTGGTCGAACCGGCCCTCTTGCCAGCGGGCCTTGGCCACCTTCTGCCAGATGCGGCCCGGATCGCCCCCGCGGGCGAGCGAGCGCGAGTACGCGAGGCGCGCCGCGGCCAGGTGGCCCGCGAGCGCGAGGCAGTCGCCGGAGCGCTCTACGAGGAGGGCGGCGCGCGCGTCGAACAGCGGCGCGCGCCGCGCGGCGCAGGCGATCTGGTAGAGGCGCGCTGCTTCGGCCGGCGCTCCGTCGCGCGCCTGGGAGCGGGCGGCCGCGAGCGCAGCGCGCACGCAGCCGCGCGACTGAGCCCGGAAGAGGTGCACGGCGCGGGATCGGGCGTCGGCGGCCAGCTCCGCGGCGCGCCGGTTCGCCTCGCGGCGATCCGCAGGCGACAGCGCCCGCTCGGCGGCGCGCGAGAGAGCGATGTGCGGGCAGCGCAAGCGCGATCCGTCGGACTCCAACGAGCCGGCGCGCTCGAGCGCGGCCGCCGGCTCGGTCCCTGCGAGCGCCGCGAGCGTGGCGCGGTCGCAGCGGCTCCCCAGGACCACGGCGATCCCCAGTGCGCGGCGCAGCGCCTCGGGCAGTGCCCGGACCCGCTCCCGGGCGGCGCGCAAGGCGGCGCGAGGGACGCAGGCGGACAGGTCGCGCCCGGCGCGGAGCTCGTTCAGCTCCCACTGCCCGCGCCGCCGGCCGAGGATCCCTCGCGCGGCGAGATCCAGGACCGCGTCCTCGAGCTCACCGGGCAAGCCGGAGGTCTCCCGGACCAGGACGTCGGCGAGGCGCTCCGACCAGCTCGCCGATCCGAACGCCTCCCGGAGCTTCTCCCGAGCGACCGCGGCGGGAAGCGCCGTCAGCTCGATGCGCTCGAGCGCCGGATCGATCGCATCCGCCGCCACGGCGGCCACCAGGAGCGGCCGCTGCTTCCACTCGCGAGAGCGCGCGAGCGCCGCGAGCAGGGCGAACAGCCCCGGATCGGAGTCGGCATCGTCGAGCAGCAGCGCGATCGGATGCCGCTCGCAGGCGGCGGCGAGCCATTTGTGAACCAGGGCCACCGTGGGCTCGGCCGCGCTGCGATCGCCCAGGAGGAGCGCGAGCCAACGGCCCAGGGTCTCCAGTCCGCGGCCAGGCAGAACGCGGAGCACCCGCATTCCCGCCAGCTCGGCGGCGACGCTGAAGCGGGCCAGGAGCCGCGATTTCCCCGATCGCGGAGGGCCGCCGACGAAGAGTTGCGATCCACTTCCGCTCCGCGCCCGCGCCACCGCTTGCTGGAAGCGCTGCAGCTCGGCGTCGCGGCCGCGAAGAGCACCGAGCCCGATGCAGTCCGGCGCCAGCCCGTCGCCTTCGGCCTGCAGCTCGAGGCCGGCGGCAGATCCGAGCGCCTCGATGACTTCGTCCGCATGCGCGTAGCGAGACTGGGGCTCGCGCGCCAGCAGCTTGGCGATCACCGCCTGCACTCCGGCGCTCGCCCGCGCCAGGGGCTGCGGGCCGAAGTGCGCCCGCACCACCTCGGCGGGCGTTGCGCGCGCGAACGGATTCACCCCCGAGAGCAGCTCGTGCAAGGTAACGCCGAGCGAGTACAGATCGGAAGCCGGCGAGGGCGGCGCGCTTCCCTCCAGGACCTCGGGAGCGGCGTACTCCAGGCTCCCGCGCGAGGTGCGCTCGACGCCGGCGAGCCCCAGGTCGATGAGCAGCGCGCGCCGGGCGTGACCTTCGCCGGTGAGCACGGCGTTCTGTGGCTTCAGATCGGCGTGGACGATCCCGCGGCGGTGCAGGTACCCGAGAGCGCGCGCGATCTCGGCGACGTGCCGGACGACCGTCGCCTCCGCCGATCCACGCACCGCGGTCAGGTCTTCGGAGGCGTACTCGAGGGACAGGGCCGCCGCCGGGCCGTCGGGCCACAGCGCGATGGCGCGGGCCAGGTTGGGGTGGGTGAGCGAGGCCGACCGTTCGTATTCGGCGGCGAGGCGGGAGGCGGCGCCCAGCTTGAGCGCGACCTGGTGCCCGGTGAAGAGATCGTCGGCGAGGTACACGGAACCCTCGCTCCCGGCGCCCCGGAAGGCGACGATCCGGTACCGGCCGCCGATCCGTTCGCGCGGCACGTCGGTGGCGGCTGTTTCGCCCATCTTGGCGCTACAACTCCTGAGTGTTGTTTTTTAAAAACTTTGACATGGCACCGAGGGGTGGTCAAAGAAGGAGGAGTGCTGCGCGTGAGCAACCTGCGCGTGAGCTTCGGGGAGCGCGGAGGCCGCTTTCCCGCCGTCGACGGAATCTCCTTTGAACTCGGGCGCGCAGAGGCGTTGGCGCTGATCGGCGAGTCCGGCAGCGGAAAATCCACCGTCGCGCTTTCTCTCCTACGTCTGTTGCCGGAACACGCACATGCCTCCGGCCGCGTGGAGATGCTCGGCCAGGAGCTCTTCGAGCTGCCCCCGGCGGCGATGGCGCGGGTACGGGGATCGGCGATGGCGATGGTGTTCCACGATCCGCTCGCGGCGTTGAACCCGGTGATGCGGATCGGGACGCAGATCGCCGAAGCCGTGCGGGGGCACGCGCGCATCCCTCGCAGCGCAGCCGCCGCGAGCGCGGTCGATCTGCTGCGCACGGTGGGGCTCGGCCCGGAGATCGCGCGGCGCTACGCGCACGAGTTGTCGGGCGGCATGCGCCAGCGCGCGCTCATCGCCGTCGCCCTCGCCTGCGGCCCCTCGCTGCTGATCGCCGACGAGCCGACCAGCGCGCTGGACGCGGTCACCCAGCGATCGGTTTCGCAGCTCTTCCAGAAGATCCGCCGCGAGCGCGGCCTCGGTTTGCTGCTCGCAACCCACGATCTCGAGCTCGCCGCCGAGCTGTGCGATGGCATCGCGGTGCTCTACGCCGGACGGATCGTCGAGCAGGGAGCCGTGTCCGACCTGCTTTCCAGGCCGAGGCATCCGTATACGGCCGCGCTGCTGCGCAGCCTTCCTCCGCCGCTCGGCGATCCTCCCGCGCGCCTGGTTCCGGTGCCGGGCTCGCCGCCGCCCGCGTGGGCCCGGCCGTCCGGATGCTCGTTCCGCGACCGCTGCTCCCGCGCTCTCCCCGACTGCGCTGCCGCCGAGCCCGCCTTGGGCGGGCCGCCCGGGCGCCAGGTGGCCTGCTTCCACCCGCTCGAGGCGGCGTGACCGCTCCGCTGCTGGAGCTGGATCGGGTGTACGTCGATCGCGGCGGCGATCGCGTCCTTCACGGCGTCACGCTGTCCGTCGAACCAGGGGAGATGCTCGGCCTGGTCGGCGAGAGCGGATCGGGAAAGTCGACGCTCGCGCGGGCGGCCCTGCGGCTCCTCGAACCCGCTTCCGGCGCGGTGCGCTGGCGCGGGCGCGACGTGCTCGCCTTCACCGGGCGCGAGCTGCGTGCCGCGCGCCGCGAGATGCAGGTCGTCTTCCAGGATCCCGCCGCCTCGCTGGATCCGCGGCTGACCATCGAGGAGAGCCTCGCCGAACCGTTCGAGGTGCACCGGCTCGCGGCAAAGGCGGAGCGCCCGGAGCGGGTGGCGCGGCTGCTCCAGCGCGTCGAGCTGGGCACCGGGTTGTTGCATCGGTACCCCCACGAGCTGTCGGGCGGGCAGGCGCAGCGGGTGGCGCTCGCGCGGGCGCTGGCCACCGGTCCGGCCCTGCTCGTCGCCGACGAGGCGCTGAGCGCGCTCGATGCCTCGCTCCGCGCGCAGATGGCGAATCTCCTGCTCGACCTGCGCGCGACCGCCGGCATCGCCTGCCTGCTCGTCACGCACGACCTGCGCCTCGCCGCGACGCTGTGCGACCGCATCGCCGTCCTCGCGGGCGGCACCATCGTGCACCTCGGACGGGCGGACCGGATCGCAGCAGAGGCGCGGCACCCGGCTGCGCTCTCCCTGGTGGGCGCTGCGCAGGCCTCTGCCCGCATCGGGCGGCGGTGAGGCGGATCAGGCGGGTGCGGCGGCCCGTGCCGGGGCAGCCGGGCGGCCGAGCACGTCCGCTCCGATCTCGTACGAGCGGAGCCGGGCGCCGTGATCGAAGATTTGCGAGGCGACGATCAGCTCGTCGGCCCGCGTCCGTGCCAGGAAGTCCTCGATCCACCGCCGCACGGTCTCCGGCGACCCGACCGCCGAGCAGCTCAGCACCTGGTCCAGCATCTCGCGCTCCGCGGCGTCCCAGCGCAGCCCCTCGGCGGGAGGGGGCAGCCGTCCGGGACGGCCGCTGCGCAGGTTCACGAAGGCCTGCTCCATGGAAGTGGCAAGGAGCGCCGCCTCCCGGTCGGTGTCCGCCGCTACCAGGTTCATGCCCACCATCACGTAAGGGCGCGCGAGCTGCGCGGAGGGGCGGAACTCGGCGCGGTACTGCTCGATGGCGCGCATCAGTTGCGCCGGCGCGAAGTGGGAGGCGAAGGCGTAGGGCAGGCCGAGCGCCGCCGCGAGCCGGGCGCCGTACAGGCTCGATCCCAGGATCCAGATCGGGACCTCGAGGCCGGCGCCGGGCACCGCCAGCACCGGTTGTCCCGGCTCGGGCGGGCGGAAGTACTGCATCAGCTCGATCACGTCATGAGGGAACGCGTCGACGTCCACGTCGAGGTTTCGCCGCAGCGCCATCGAGGTGCGCTGGTCGGTTCCCGGCGCGCGGCCGATGCCCAGATCGATCCGGCCTGGAAAGAGCGACTCCAGCGTGCCGAACTGCTCCGCGATCACCAGCGGCGCATGGTTCGGCAACATGATCCCTGCCGCCGGCCACGTGACCGATCACCACCGCGGTCGCAGCGCTGGCGATGCCCGGCATCCCGTGGTGCTCGGCGAGCCAGTACCGGCGGTAACCCCAGCGCTCGGCGTGCCGTGCGAGGTCGAGCGAGTTGCGGAGGGCCGAGCGGGGTTCTTCCCCCTCGCAGATAGGAGCCAGGTCGAGGACGGAATGGGCAACCATGCACCATCAGATGCCCGGCTGATCCCGCTGGGTGCGCGCGCCCGCCGCATTGCCCCGATCAGTGCGACCACTTATCGTCGGGAGCTCGACGAGGGGAGAAGCGCGTGCCGGGTCCTGTCCTGATCGCCTTCGCGCTGCTTGCGGCGCCCGCGGCGCGCGCCGCCGACCCTGCCGAGGACCACTTCGCCCTGACCATCAGCGGCGGCGTGAGCCTGGGCGCCTACGAGGCGGGGCTGAACTGGGCGGTGGTCCGCTTCCTGCGCCTGCGCGCGCGAGAATTCAACCAGCCTCGCGCGATCATCCCTTCGCGCCGCCCCAACCTGGTCGCGGTCACCGGCGCCTCCGCCGGGAGCATCAATGCGCTCCTTGCGGCCGTGCTCTGGTGCGAGGCGGACGACTCGACCCGCAATGCCTCGGTGGACGCAAACCTGCTCCGGGATTCGTGGTTGGGCGTCTCGATGGATGCGCTCCTCCCCGACGATCCCGCCGCGTACGGGCCCGACGACGGCGTGCTCGCCAGCGCCGCGCTCGGGCCGCTCATCGCCGACGTGCGCCGGGAGGTGTTCGACCCCGGTTCGCTGCGGCTCCGGCCCGGCTGTGCCCTTCCCATCGGGATCACGCTGACGCGGGCGCGCCCGGCACAACGGGAGACCGCCGGCCTGCGTGCCAGCTCGCAGCGGGCGGTGCTGCCGATGATGCTCGAGGTGGACTCGGCGGGGCGTGTCCGCATGCGCCTGCAGCACCTGCCCGACCGCGATTCCACCGAGAGCGTCCTCGCCCTCGCCGAAGTGCCCGATCGGTCCGGGCCGTACCTGGATCCGGAGAGCGTGATGCAGGCGCTGCTCGCCTCCGCCGCGTTTCCCCTCGCCTTCGGCCCGCGGACGCTCTGCGAGTGCGCTCCGTCCTGCGAGGACGAGGAGCTGCCCGCCTCCGCGATCTGCCCGGGACCCGATCCGGCCCATCCCAGCGCCGGCAAGAGCTGCGCGGCGCAGTCGATGCTCCAGGCGGGAAGCGAGCTGCGGGTGTGCCGCC
>WNFL01448359.1_pt1 | contig 22384 bp, 22 predicted proteins | sample 5400361 | NCBI WGS metagenome assembly WNFL01 (sample SAMN13153351, study PRJNA577476) | soil metagenome | isolation source: 40 cm soil on Douglas fir-dominated hillslope | place: USA:California | collected 2013-09-17
GAGCGCGGTGGTGATCGCGCCGAGCGGATTGCGCAGCTCGTGGCCGAGCATGGCGAAGAACTCGTCCTTGATCCGGCTCGCTTCCTCGGCCTGGGCCCGGGCGTGCTCCCGCTCGTCCTCGGCCCGCCGGCGCTCGGTCACGTCGAGCCCGATGCCGATGCGGGTGTCGTCGGGCAGCCGGATGTTCGACCACGAGGTCCTCAGGATCTGTCCGTCGCCCGTCGTCATCGCGACGTCGCGCCAGCCCTCCCGCACCGCGTCCATGTACTCTTGGACCTCCGCGCGGTAGGCCGGATCCGGGTAGCAGCGCGCCATCAGATCGACCCCGCGCGCGTCCGCGGTGGACCAGCCGGTGAGCCGCTCGAACTCCCGGTTCAGGCGGAGAATGCGGGTGTTCGCCTCGTACATCGTGATCATGACCGGGATCCGGTCGATGATCGCCTGGAGCAGGTCGCTCTCCCGCTGGCGGCTGCGCACCAGCGCGGCCACGACCAGGGTCATCAGCGCCATCGTGGCCACGAAGCACTGCAAGATCAGCAGCGAGTGGGTCGGGGGCAGGAGCGCGAACGGCCCGTAGCCCCGCGTCGCGCCGTTCGTCGCGATCGCCATCAGGGCGACCACCGCGGTCGCCGCTTCACGGCGGCCGAAGCGGACAGCGGCCCACAGGAGCGGGGGAATGGCCAGGAACGCGAGCGGGTAGTGGCGCCAGCCGGCGGGGGCGAGCCCGCCGAAGACGACCAGGGCGATGCCCACCACGCTCACGACCAGGGCCAGCGCCTCGATCGGCTGCCGGCGCAGGGCCAGGGACCGGTGGTCCGCGGTCCACAGGACCAGGAGCGGCGCGATGATGAACGCGCCGGTGATGTCGCCGAGGGCCCACGTGATCCAGATCGCGGCCACGTCCGCGCCCGGCGCGAAGCCGCCCAGGACGAGGCTCGTGACGCCGACGGTCGCGGCGAGTGCCGCGCCGGGGACGACGGCGCCCGCGAAAGCGAAGATCCCGCGGGGCCGCTCGAACGCGCCCCGGCCGTGGGCGAAGCGCTCGACGAGCCAGCAGCCCACCACCGCCTCGAGCGTATTGCCGAGCGCGATGCCGAGGGAGGTCGCCACGGAGCCCGCGGTGGTCACGTTGACCAGGAAGGCCCCGCCCGCCACCGCCGGCCACATCCGGACGCCCAGGACGAGGAGGGCCGCGATCGCGATGCCGGTGGGCGGCCAGACCGCGGTCGCGCTGGCGTGAACGGAGGCGAAGAGGAGGCCGAGCTTGCCGGCGAGGACATAGGCCGCCGTCACGGCGGCGAGCCATACCCAGCGCGGGGACCCGGACGTGATCACCGGTCTCTCCTCCTACGGCTTGAGCCGTTCTCCGAAGAACTCGGCCACGCGGCGGATGCTGTCGGCCCAGGCGGTGGCGTTGCCCCCGGTGGTGGCGCCGCGCCCGCCGGGGGCATTACGATTCACCCGCGCGGCCACGAAGCGCACCGGGCGGTCGCTGTCGAAGGAGTGATGCGCGCCCGGATAGACCGTGATCGCCACCGGATACTCGCTCGCGCGCGTGGACGCGGCCAGCTTCACGCAGGCTTCGGCCGGCGTCCAGTCGTCTTTCTCTCCGATCAGGATCAGGATCGGGGCGACCGGTCGGTAGGTGCCGGTGCTGTCGCCGAGCGTAGTCCCACAGCTCGGATAGAGCGCCACCGCCGCGGCGAATCCCGCGCCCTTCTCGCGGGCGAGCGGCTCCCGGGTGCTCTCCGGCGCGGCCATCGAGGCGAGCGTGGTCGATCCGCCGTGCGAGCCGCCCATGAGGCCCACGCGCCGTCCGTCCACGTACGGCAGGGCGCGGGCGTGGGCCAGCGCCGCGTACGCGTCGCGCACCCGCCGGCTCGGGGCGACCTCGCCGCGGGTGGGCGAGGCGTCGGTGCAGACACCGTCCGGGTGGCCCCGGGTGGTGAAGCTGTCGGGGATCATCGTGACGTAGCCGCGGGAGCCCAGCTCCCGGGCCCAGCGCCCCGGGGCGCCGCTGGATCGGGGGCCCAGGCCGCTGCAGTCGTGCATGATGACCACCGCGGGAAACGGGCCGGGGCCCGCGGGCTTGTCGATCGTGACCGGGATCTCCTCGCGGGCCCCGGTGGGCGCGGCGGTGATCAGGGCNNCAGCCGGCGAGCAGCCCCGCCAGCAGGGTCCCCAGCAGTGCGGCAACCAGCCTAGCGTGAGGCCCGGCCATTGGCCGATTCTAAGCCAGCCGGGCTTGCGGACGCGAGGGCGGCTCGGCTAGCCTTGACTGCCATGACGCGGACCCTGATGGACACGCCGATCGCCGGGCCGATGGTCTGGCACGGACGGGAGCTGGCCGGCTCGACCGACTGGATCCACCGGGTCTCCCCGGCCGCGGCGGACGAGATCGACGCGGCCCTGCGCGCGGTGCAGGCGCGCGGCCTCGACTGGCGGGACATCCGGAAGAAGGACTTCCCGCTGCCCGGCGTCTCCGCCGAGCTGGCCCAGGTCAATCGCGATCTCGAGTGGGGCCGCGGTCTCGCGCTCCTGCGCGGACTGCCGGTCGAGCGGTACGGAGACGACGAGCTCCGCGCGATCTGGTGGGGGCTCGGCTGCCACCTGGGGACGGCGGTGCACCAGAACGCGCACGGCGAGCTGATCGGCGAGGTGCGCGACGAGGTCCGCCTCTACGGCGAGGTGGTCCAGCCCGCGGTGCCCAGGGGCGACGGCGTCACCTCCCGCGCCAAGGCGCGCTCGAGCGGCCCCCTGCGCTGGCACACCGACCGCTGCGACGTGGTCGGGCTGCTCTGTGTGCGACCGGCCCGCCGGGGCGGCACGAGCCGCGTGGTCAGCGTCCCCGCGGTGAGCAACGCGATCCTCGAGCGGCGGCCGGATCTGCACGCACTGCTCTGCTCCGACTACTACCGGAGTCGCCAGGGCGAGGAGACGGGCGGGGAGGCGTCGATCTACGCGATGCCCATCTTCGCGATGCGCGAGGGCAAGTTCACCACCCAGTACTCGCGCACCTTCGTGGAGGCCGCGCAGAAGATCGTGGCGATCCCGCGCATCACCCCGGCCCAGGACGAGGCGCTCGACCTGCTGGCCACGGTGTGCGACGAGCTCGGGTACGAGATGGAGCTCGAGCCGGGCGACATCCAGCTCCTGAACAACCACGTGATCTACCACGGCCGCACCGCCTACGAGGACGCCCCCGAGCCGGGCCGCGACCGCCTGCTCATGCGCCTCTGGCTGGCCCCGCCCAACAGCCGCCCGCTCCCGGAGGGCTTCGAGACGCTCTGGGGCAGCATCAGGGGCGGCGCGCGGCGCGGGGGCATCGCCCAGACCTAGTCGGAGGGGGCCGCCGGCCCCCTCCGAAGCCTCCCCCAAGAGCGGGATTGCGCCGGCGGAGCCGGCGCTCGAAGATGCATCGGCTGCGAGGCTAGCGCCAGACGCGGCGGGCGAGGGTCCCCACCAGGCGGAGCTTGGCTTCCTGTTGCTCCGGAGTGAGCGGGTTGCCCGCTTCCCCGGAGGCGAACCCGCACTGCGGGCTCAGGGCCAGGCGCTCGAGCGGTACCTGGCGCGTGGCCTCGCGGAGGCGCGCTTCCACCGCGGCGGCGTCCTCGAGGCCGCCCCGCTTGGTGGTCAGCAGGCCCAGCACCACCGTCGCCTCCGGCCGCGCGTGGCGCAGGGGACCGAAGTCACCCGCGCGGGGCGTGTCGTACTCGAGCAGCAGCCGGTCGTAGCGGGTGAGCCGCGGGAAGACCTGCGCCGCGATGGACTCGTAGCCGCCGTCGGCGAGCCATCGCCCGCCCGGCGCGTTGCCGCGGCAGATGTGGATCGCGCGGGTGACCCCGCGGACGCCCTCGAACACGCTGTCGTCGATCTCCGCGTCGGCGACCAGCTCGGCGGCCATGTCGTGTCCCCACGACTCGAACGCGGCCCGGTTCTCCCGGTCCACGTGCCACTGGGCGTAGTTGGGCGCGTCCATCTGGATGTAGTCGCCGCCCAGCGCGATGATGCGCGGCACCACGTGCTCGCGCAGGTAGCGGGCGATCGCGCGCAAGAACGCCTCCGGGGTCGGGTAGGCGGCGCGCGAGTAGTCGCGGTGCCAGAAGATGCGGTGCCAGCTCGGGGAGGGGATTGTGAACTTGGATCGGGCCCGCGCGTGCGACTTGAGGAACGCGTACTCGTCGGAGACCACGTCGCGCACCACCTCGATCGGCCGGGTGACGAAGGGACGCGTCGGATTGGTCCACACCTGGGCGCGGCGGCCGTCCGGCTCCTTCCAGAGCGACCACCAGCCCGGATCCGCGGGCAGGAACTCGAAGCCGGCGAGCGGGGCGCGCGCGGCGCCCTCCTCGCGCAGCGGGATCGTGATGACCCAGGACGACCGGCGCAGCTCGCCGTCGGTGATCACGTCGAGGCCCGCCGCCTCCTGGAGGGCGATGGCGTCGCGGACCGCGCGGTCCTCCGCCGCGCGCAGGGATTCGGCGGTGACGCGCCCTTCGCGTGCGCCCTGCCGCGCCTCGCGGAGATAGGCCGGACGGAGGAGACTGCCCACCACGTCCGACCGCGGGATGGTCACGCGGGCGGGCTGGCTTCGAGCGGTTCGATCAGGGCGTCGGCCGCCCCGGGCGTGGCGCGGTCGAAGAGGGTCCGGGTCGTCCCGATCGCGATCAGCAAATAGGCGGTGCCCAGGGCGAACCCGCCGATCACATCGGAGAGCCAGTGCATGTCGAGGTAGATGCGGCTCGCCGCGACCAGCCCGACCGCGGCGCCGCACGCCAGGCAGGCGGAGACGCGCCAGCGCCGGCGCCGCCCGGACTGCGTGACGAGCAGGAACGCGATGAGGCCGAAGAAGACGGCCAGGCTCAGCACGTGACCGCTGGGGAAGCCCCACGGCGCGGCGTTGGGGCGCGGCCGATCGGCGGCCCACTTGCCCGCGAGCTGGAGCACGCCGGTGCCGGCCATCAGCACCGGCAGGAGCAGCGCCCAGCGCCGGCTGGCCCGCCAGAGCACCGCCGAGGCGACCAGGATCAACGGGATGAGCCCCGCCGGCTCGCCCAGGAACGAGACCGTCTCCATCGAGATGTCGAGCCAGCCGCTCCGCATCGGCTGCACCCAGGCCCGGACGCTCCGGTCCAGTGGCAGGAAGTGATGCTGCGCCGCGGCGAGCGCCAGGACCAGATAGGCGGCCAGGAGCCCGCACGCTCCCGCCGTGAGCCGGTACCGGATCACCCTCTTCTTCATATCTCCCAGCATGCCACAGGGCTCAAGAGGGCCGTAGGGCATGGCACGGAAGTTGTACTCTCCACACGGCATGCGCTGGGTGAAGGCCGTCCTGCTCGTGCTCGGAATCGTGGCGATCGTGTTCTCCGTCCACCATATCGGCCCGGCTCCGATTCTCGAGGCGCTGGCGCGGCTGACCTGGTGGCAGCTCGCGCTGGTCTGCCTGCCCTATGCCGCGATCATGGCGGTGGACACCCTGGGCTGGCGCTTCGCGTTCCCGCGCGATCCGGCGCCCTTTCACCGACTCTACGGCGCGCGGCTGGCCGGCGAGGCACTCAACCTGGTCACCGCCTTCGGCTCGGTGGGCGGCGAGGCGGTGAAGGCGTGGCTCATCCGCCGTGACGTCGCGTACGAGGAGAGCGTGCCGTCGGTGGTGATCGCCAAGACCACGATCACGATCGCGCAGGCTCTCTTCCTCCTGATCGGGGTCGCGCTCGCCTGGAGCCTGCTCGCCACCGACTCGCGCGTGATCGGCGCCATGCTCTGGCTGCTCGTGGTGGAGGTCGCGGGGGTGGCCGGCTTCGTGGGCGTCCAGGTGATGGGGATCGTCGGCCGCGCGGGGCGGCTCCTCGAGTGGGTCGGCGTGGTTCCCCGCAGCGACTCGGCGCAGCGGCTCGACGCGAGCCTGCGCGACTACTACCGCCGCGACTGGCGCCGGCTCTCATGGTCCACCGGGTTCCACCTGGCCGGCTGGCTGCTCGGCGCCGTCGAGGCCTTCGTGATCCTCGTGTTCCTCCGCATTCCGGCCGACCTCGTGACCGCCACCGTGATCGAGGCGCTCGGCGCGGGGGTGCGCTTCGCGACGTTCCTGGTGCCCGCGAGCCTCGGGGCCTTCGAGAGCGCCAACGCGGCCGCGTTCGAGGCCATGGGCCTGGGGGCCGGCGCCGGGCTCGCGTTCAGCTTCGTGCGCCGGGCGCGCCAGGTCGTGTGGATCGCGATCGGCCTGCTCGCGCTCGCGGCCATGAGCTGGCGGGCGAAGCGCGCCGGGCTTCAGCCCACCGTCTCGAGCGGGACCTCTTCCTCTCCCTCGAGCTGACGCCGCTTGAGCCGCTCGATCGCGCCCGGGGGCAACAGCAGCGGCAGCACCCGCCGCACGACCCGGAGCGTCTCGCGCCCGGCCGCGCTCACGACCACCACCTCGCGCCCGCGGTAGACCGAGACGCCCCTCCAGCGGCCGGGCAGCCGCAGCTTGAGCCGGAGGAGGCGCCACGCCAGGCCCCACTTCGAGGTCCGCGGGACGACGAAGACGTCGAGGCGCCCGTCGACCGGCGACGCCGCTGGGGTGAGGCTCAGGAAGTCGCGATAGGTCTCCACGTTGGCCACCGTGACCAGCACGGCCTGGTCCGCGGCCAATACCCCGTCCACCTCGACGCCGAGCGGGGCGAACGGCGTGCGCCAGACCGCCCGCACCGCGGTGCCGTAGTAGGCGAGCAGCCGCCGGATACGGTCCCGCGGCTGGCGCCGGCCCTCCTCCACCGCCTCCTGGATCTGATCGAGGAAGCCATAGCTCTTGTGGGAGAGGAAGAGCTCGTCTCCCGCCACGCCGACGTCCACCAGCCGGATCTCGCCCTCGTCGAGCAGGCGTGCCACCTCGCGGGCAGAGGAGTGGTGACCGAAGACCCGGGCAAAGAGGTTGCCGAAGCCGGTCGGGATCGGGACGAACGGGATCCGGTGGCGCCGGGCCAGGAGCGCGGCCGCGCTCTGGGTGGCGTCGCCGCCGACGCAGCAGATCGCGTCGAACTCCGGCCCGCAGGTTCTGGCCCATTCGACCAGCGAGGGCAGGGTGTCGAAGGCCCGGGTTGTGACCGCCGAGCCCCGGCGCCGGAGGAGCCGGCCGAGCCTCCGGGCGACCCCGCGCGCCCGGCCCTCTCCGGAGCCGGGAGTCACGACGATGCAGACCGAGCGCCACCGCGAGGGCATGTCACGGGAAGGAGCAAGCCATGTGCCGTGTGCCCCATGGCGCAACGCGCCGGAATTGGCGGTGATGGCCCACGGGCCGGGGCCTGCCTCCCGGGCTCTGGAACGAACGACCCGGTAAAGAACACCCTAAATCGGTGGCCCCGATTCTCTGGTGGCGGCGAACACGTTCCGGTACACTTGGGGTCAGTCATGGGCCTGCCGACCGGGGCCCCCCGCGCGTGCCCCCGCACCGCGGCGCCGATTGAGCGGCTTGACGGTTCACCTCTACCGCGACTGAAGGAAAGGGTTTGCGCCAATGAGCATCCCACGTGAGTAGGCGATCTCGCCACCGCCGCCACTCCGGGAACCGACCGCCGCAAGGGCAGGGGCCAGGGCAAGGGCAAGGATCGGGTCAGGGCCAGGGCGGAGGGCAAGGCCAGGGCCCGCGTGGTCCGATGCCGCCCCGTCCGCCGTCTCGGCCGCCCACCCCGTCGATCTTCGAAGGCCTCACCGCGGTTCATTCGTACGAGAAGTTCAAGCTCGAGCTCACCCGGGACGAGCTCTCGATGCGCGCGCTGGACATGATCGCGCCGATCGGTCGAGGGCAGCGCGGCCTGATCGTGGCCCCGCCCCGCACCGGCAAGACCATGCTGCTCCAGAAGATCGCCAAGTCGGTGCTCGCCAACCATCCCGAGGTGGTAGTGATGGTGCTGCTGGTGGACGAGCGGCCGGAGGAAGTCACCGACTTCAAGATGCAGATCGGCAAGCAGGCCGAGATCGTGGCCTCGAGCAACGACAATCCCTACCGGCGGCACATCGAAGTGACCGAGCAGTGCATCGACAAGGCGAAGCGGATCGTCGAGGAGAAGCGGGACGTGCTGATCCTCTTCGACTCGCTGACCCGGATGACCCGCGCCTACAACAACGAGCTCTCCTCGCGCGGGCGCACCATGTCGGGCGGCATCGACAGCCGCGCCTTCCAGATGCCGCGCGCGTTCTTCGGGGCGGCCCGCAAGATCGAGGAGGGCGGCTCGCTCACGATCATCGGCACCGTGCTGGTGGACACCGGCTCGCGGATGGACCAGATCATCTTCGAGGAGTTCAAGGGCACCGGCAACATGGAGCTCTACCTCTCGCGCGAGCTGGCCGACCGGCGCATCTTCCCCTCGTTCGACCTGATGCGGTCGGGCACCCGCCGGGAGGAGCTGCTCTTCTCCGAGGAGGAGATGAAGAAGATCCACCTGCTGCGCCGGGCCCTGTCCGGCACCAAGCCGCAGGAGGCGATGGAGGCGATGCTGGGACGGCTCAAGCTCACCGCCACCAACAAGGACTTCCTGAAGGGGCTGGGCGCCTAGCGCATCACCCCGACCATCTTGCCGACCATCTGGCGAAGCTGGCTGAGGGTGAAGGGCTTCTCGATGACCGGGATCCCGGTGGTACGCAGGAAGGGGCCGTAGTCCGACGAGTTCGCCTGGGCGGTGACGAAGCAGATCCGCTTGAGGATCTGGGGGTGGTCCCGCTGGACCTCCTCGTAGAGGACCTGGCCGTCCATCTCGGGCATGCGCAGGTCGCAGAACACGAGGTCGAAGCGGTACTGGCCGATGAGGTCGAGGCCTTCCTTGCCGTTCTCCGCGGTGTGGACGTCGTGGCCTTCGATGAGGAGGGCGTCCGAGATCAGGTCACGTACCGCGCGCTCGTCGTCGATTACCAGGATACGCGCTCGTCCCAAGAATGGCCCCCCATGGCTGTTGACCTGCTCCCGGTTCCGGCTATTCTACGACGAGTGAGCATGGGACTCCAATGACCATGGGCTCGGGCGCGGTGGCGGATCGGCGGGCGTTTGTCGCGACGCTGGCGGTGGGGGCGCTGTTCCTCCCCCGGGCGGCCTCCGCCCAGCAGCCGGCGGGGCGCGTCCCCCGCGTCGGCTACCTCACCCCCTCGTCGCTCTCGGCCCGCGGCGGCATGATCGAGCTCCGCCAGCGCCTCCGCGACCTGGGCTACGTGGAAGGGCGCGACGTCCGGTTCGAGATCCGCTCGGCCAACGAGGACTTCGAGCGCCTGCCCGATCTCGCCGCGGACCTGGTGCGGAGCGGGGTGGACCTGATCGTCGCGGTCTCCTCGCCCGCGATCCGGGCCGCCGAGAACGCGACGTCCACGATCCCCATCGTGATGGTGAGCGGCACCGATCCGGTCGCGGGCCTCTTCGTGGCGAGCCTCGCCCGTCCCGAGAGCAACGTGACCGGCGTGACCACCTACCTCCCGGAGCTGGCCGGCAAGCGCCTGGAGACGCTGCGCGAGTGCCTGCCCGGCCTGCGCCGGGTCGCGGTGCTCGCCAACCTCCGCAATCCGAGCAGCGCGGCGGAGGCGAAGGAGACCGAGTCGGCCGCGCGGAGCATGGCGCTGGAGATCCACGTGGCCGACGCGCGCCTGCCCGAGCAGTATCCCGAGGCTTTCGCGAGCATCGCGCGCGGCGGGGCCCGCGCGCTCTTCGTCACCGCCGACCCGATTCTCTCGAGCAACCGGGAGCGGATTCTCCAGCTCGCGGCCACCCACCGGCTGCCCGCCATGTACGAGTGGCCGGAGATCGTCGAGGCGGGCGGCCTGCTCTCCTACGGCCCGAGCCTGGCCGACGTCAATACACGCGTCGCGGCCTACGTGGACAAGATCCTGAAGGGCGCCAAGCCCGCCGACCTGCCCGTCGAACGGCCCACCCGATTCGAGCTGGCGGTCAACCTGAAGACCGCGGCGGCGCTCGGCATCACCATCCCGTCCGCGATGGTCGGTCGCGCGGGCCGTGTGATCCGGTAACCGCGCCGGTCCCCACCGGCCGGTGTCCGCTCGGCTAGGCGACCACGTAGAAATCCAGGACCACCGCGTCGGCCCGGCGCACCGCCGAGCCCACCCCGATCACGTCGTGCTCGCCTGGCCCCGTCCCGGCGGCCTGAGCCAGGTGCGGGCGGCCGAGACGGCGGCCGGCTCCCTGGGTTTCCAGCCGCAGGTGGTCGAGGTGCAGGAGCCGTCCCAGTACGAGCGCGTGCTCGATGCGCTGAAGCGAGACGGGGCCGACGCGCTCCTCGTGTGTCGAGCTCGGTCTTCTTCGCCGAGCGGCAACGGATCGCCGATCTCGTGATCAAGCACCGGCTGCCCGCGGTGGCGCCCTTCCGGGAGGTCGCGGAGGCGGGGGGCCTCATGGCCTACGGGCCGAACATCGTCGAGCTCCGGGCGCAGCGGCTGCCGGTCTACGTGGATCGCATCCTCCGGGGCGCGAAGCCCGGCGACCTGCCCATCGAGCAGCCCACCAAGTACGAGCTGATCGTCAATCTCAAGACCGCGAAGACGCTCGGCCTGACGATCCCCCAGTCGCTCCTGCTCCGCGCGGACCAGGTGATCGAGTGACGGGGGCGCGAGGGAACGCGCACGACGCGATCGTGATCGGCGCCGGGCACAACGGGCTCGTCACCGCGTGCTACCTGGCGCGCGCGGGGCTGCGCGTGCTCGTGCTGGAGCGGCGGTACCTGGTCGGCGGGGCCTGCGTGACCGAGGAGACCTTTCCGGGCTTCAAGGTCTCGACCGCGGCCTACGTCAACAGCCTCTTCCGGAAGGAGATCGTCCGCGATCTGCGCCTGGGCGACTACGGCTTCGCGGTGCTCCCGCGCAGCCCCTCGTCCTTCACCCCGCTGCCCGACGGCCGCTCGCTCACCCTGGGGCCGGACCCGGGGCTCACGCGCGCCGAGATCGCCAAGTTCAGCGCGCGCGACGCGGCCCGCTATCCGGAGTACGAGGCCATGCTCGAGCGGGTGGCCGCCTTCGTGGAGCCCACCCTCGGCATGACCCCGCCCGATCTGCTGCGTCCGGGCCCGCGCGGGCTGCTCCGGCTCCTGGGACTGGGGCGCGCGTTCGCCCGCCTGGGCGACGGGGCCTCGGAGGCGGTCGAGCTGCTCACCGGCCCCGCGCGGGCCATCCTCGATCGCTGGTTCGAATCCACCGAGCTCAAGGCCACGCTGGCCACCGACGCGATCATCGGCGCGATGGCGAGCCCGTCCACGCCGGGCACCGGCTACGTGCTCTTCCATCACGTGATGGGCGAGACCGACGGCCGGCGCGGCGTCTGGGGCTACGTGCGCGGCGGCATGGGCGGACTCACCCAGGCCCTCGCGCGCGCGGCCCGCGACCTGGGCGTGGAGATCCGCTGCGAGGCGCCGGTGGCCCGCATCACGGTCCGCGACGGCCGGGCGACCGGGGTGGTGCTCGAGAGCGGGGAAGAATGCCGCGCCCGCATCGTGGCGAGCAACGCCGACGCGAACGTGACCTTCCGGCGGCTGCTCGACCCGGACACGCTGCCCGCGGGCTTCCGCGACGCGGTGTCGCGCATCTCGTACGAGAGCGCTTCGCTCAAGATCAACGTGGCCTTGAGCGAGCTGCCGAACTTCACCGCGTGTCCCGGCGGAGCGCCCGGGCCCCAGCACCGCGGCACCATCCACGTCTGCCCCGATCTGGACTATATCGAGCGCGCGTACGACGACGCGAAGTACGGCCGCCCGTCGGAGCGGCCGGTGCTCGAGTGCACGATCCCCTCGGTGGTGGATCCCACGGTAGCCCCGCCGGGCCGGCACCTGATGTCGATCTTCGTGCAGTACGCGCCCTACGCGCTCCGCGGCCCGGGCTGGGACCAGATCGGCGAGGCCTTCGCCGACCGGTGCTTCGCCCTGCTCGACGAGTACGCGCCCAACTTCAGCCGCTCGGTGCTCGCGCGGCAGGTGCTGACCCCGCTCGACATCGAGCGGGTCTTCGGGCTCACCGGCGGGAACATCTTCCAGGGCGCGATGACGCCGGGCCAGCTCTTCTCGCTGCGCCCGGTGCCCGGCCACGCGGGCTACCAGACCCCGGTGGCGGGCCTCTACCTCTGCGGGGCGGCCGCGCACCCGGGCGGCGGGGTGATGGGCTCGCCCGGCTGGAACGCGGCGCGCGAGATCCTGCGCCGCCGCCGGCGCTTCCTCACCACTTGAAGATCGACAGCAGGTTGTGGAAGTCGTCGGTCCAGGTGCCGACCGCGGGCTCCGGGTCCAGCGGCGCCACCGTCCACCGCGAGTCCGACGCCAGCTCGCCGAAATCCTCGGGGCGGCGAGCGAGCAGGACCCAGCTCGCCTCCACCCCGCCGCGCACGTCGCCGGTGTCGCCGTGCTGGAGCAGGCGCGCGTAGCCGCGGTTCACCGCCAGGTTGGCCACGACCGGCTCGAGCCGCAGGTAGCGGTTGGAGATGTGCAGCGCGACGATACCGCGCGGCCCCAGCAAGTCGAAGTAGAGCCGCAGGGCCTCCCGGGTGAGCAGGTGGACGGGGATCGCGTCCGAGCTGAAGGCGTCCACCAGGATCACGTCGTACCGCTCCTCCGGCCGCTCCCGGTGCACCGCGTCCAGGCGGATGCGCGCGTCGCCCAGCTCCAGGCGCAGGCTCGCCCCGCGGTCGCGTGCGTCCGCCGCGTAGGTGAAGTAGCGCCGGTCGAGCGCCACGTCGCGCACGAGGCGGTCGATCTCGTAGAAGGTCACGCGATCGCCGGGCCTCGCGTAGGCCGCGAGGGTGCCGGTGCCGAGCCCGATCACCGCCATGTGCACCGCGCCCGGGCGCCGGTCGAGCTCGGCGAAGAGCTGGCCGATGGGGCCCTTCGGCTGGTAGTACGAGAGCGGCTCTGCGCGCCGGGACGGCTCGAGGCTCTGCCGCCCGTGCAGCGTGGTGCCGTGGCGCAGCTCGGTGTAGCCTTTCGGATCCCGATCGCGGGAGATGCGGAGCACGCCGAAGAAGGAGCGGCTCTGGCGGATCTGGTCGTTATTCCGTGCGTCCACGTAACCCGACACCAGCAGCACCGCGGCGAGCGCGATCCCGAGGTGGAGCGGCCGGCGCCGCAGGAGCCAGGCGAGCAGCAGGGGCGGGCCGTAGATCAGCGCCTTGTTGAGCGGCCGCTCGATCGGATCGAGCCGGTCGCCGACCTGGACGCTGCTCCAGTCGAGCACGCGGGCCAGGAACGAGAAGTCCACGCGGAGGGTGGCCGACTCCGAGTAGAGCACGAGGGCGAGGGCCGCCACCAGCAGCACGAGCGCGGCGGCCCGCAGCGCCCCGGCGCCGAACCCGAGCCCGGCGTCGCCGCGGCCCGCCCGCAGGAGCACGCAGGCCAGCACCATCACCAGCGGGTACTCGATCAGCGAGGAGAAGATCACCGGGGCCAGCAGCGCGTTGAAGAGGCCGCCCAGCACGCCGCCCACCGAGATCAGCAGGTAGAACTCGGTCAGGTGGCGCGGGGCGGGCCGGTCCAGGGCGAGCGCGCCGTGGCACGCGAGCGCGATCACGAAGAGCAGGCCGAAGTGCCAGAGCACGATGACCCAGATGCGCTCGGGCAACGACGAGACCATCAGGAAGATCACCACGAGGACGAGGGGCAGGGTGATCGCGACGACCGCGCGGTGGAGGAGGCGCGGCCAGCGGCCGAAGGCCAGAATGAAGGTGAGGAGGTAGATCGCGAGCGGCAGGACCCAGAGCAGCGGCACCGCGGCCAGATCGGTGGTGATGTAGGTGGTCACGCCCAGCAGCAGGCTCGAGGGCACGAAGGCGAGCGCGATCCAGTGGAGCCGGCGCGGCCAGCCGAGCGCCGGCTCGGCGGGCGCCCGCCGGCTTCCACCAGAGGGTCAGCGCGCAGAGCGCGGTCAGCACCGCGAGCACGCCGTAGCCCGCGCCCCACAGCGTGGTCTGGGTGAGCCAGCCCGGCCCCTGCAGGGGCAGGCGCGGCTCGACGAGAGTCGGGTAGCCGAGCAGCGCGAGCATGCTGCCGAGGTTGCTGGCCGCGTAGAGGAAGTACGGATCGCGCGCGGCCGGATGCCCGGTCCGGGTGAACCACTGCTGCAGCAGGGGCGCGGTCGCGCTCACCACCAGAAAGGGCAGGCCCACCGAGACCGACAGGAGCGTGAGCACGTCGAGCACCGGGTTGGCCTCGCCGCCCCGCAGCAGGCGCGGGTTCACGGCCAGGGGGAGCACCGCGAGGGGCGCCGCGAGCACGATCAGGTGCACGAGGGCCTGGCGCGAGGGCCGCAGGCGCGCGCTACTCGCGTGCGCGTAGGCGTAGCCGCCGAGGAGCGCGGCCTGGAAGAACACCATGCACGTGCTCCACACCGCGGGCGTGCCGCCGAGCAGCGGCAGGATCATCTTGCCCACCATCGGCTGCATGACGAACAGGAGCGTGGCGCCCGTGAAGAGGGTGAGCGCGTAGAGCAGCAGGACGGCGGTCAGATGCGGATCCTCCCGTGGCCGCCTCCGGGCGGCGCGCCGTAGCATACCGTATAATCAGCGCCGCGACGCTCGCCCTTCCCCGTCCGTCAGCTTTTCGTGACGGATTTTCCCCGGATCAAGTTCAAGCAATCGGTGCTCACCTTCGACCACCGGGTGGAGGGTTCGGAGGTGGTGGGCTTCGTCGTCTACAATTCTTATCGGCGCCCTAGGGGCCGGGGCCGATGAGGCGCCAGGTGCCGGCTTCCTTGCGGGCGACGTCGGGCTCGTGGTCCCAGGTGAGGGCGGAGGTCCACATGCCGATTCCGCGCAGACGCCCCGAGATCTCGCCGGTCGAATAGACCCACGCGGCGCCGTCCACCAGGCGGATCTCATCCACGCGGATGCGGGCGCGCACCGAATCGTAGAGGGTGAACATGGCCAGCAGGTGCTCGCGGAGCGCCGGCTTGGTGAAGGGGCCGTTGCGGTACTGCTCGGACACGTGGCCGAGCACCCCCGCTGCGTCCAGTGCCTGGAAGCGCTCGGTGGCGGCGGCCAGCGCCTGCTGCAGCTCGCGGGTCAGCGGCTCCGGCGCAGCCGCGCCCGGCGCGGCGCTCTGGGCCCGGACCGCGGCGGGCATCGCCGCGGCGAGACCGGCGAGCGCCAGGCGGAGCAGCGCGCGTCTACGGATGCGCGGGCCCGTTGTAGCGCCGCCACTGGGCCACCGCGCGGCCGAAGCGCAGCGCGGTCAGGCGGGTCTGGCCCCGCCGTCGGCCCTCCCGGTAGGTACGGAGCACCGTCGCGATGAAGGCGATGGACCGGAACCGCCGGGCCAGCCGCCGATAGCGTCGTCGTCTCATCTCGCCTCCTCTCTGGGAACATCACTGGAACATCTTACGTTCCCATCGCGTGTAAGCCTTACATCCTGATGGCGGCCCGGGCTACCCAATCGGGCCTTCGACCCCCTGATTACCGGGCCTGGTATCGCCCTTGCTCTTGACCTATGCGCAAGCGGGGCCAACCCGCCGGCGGCGATGGTGGCGGCCCGGCTCGCTCATTGGAACGACAGGAGGACACGCGATGGCACGACTCACCGTTGGACGGTTCACCGCGATGCTCGCAGTGACGGTGCTGGTGCTCTCGACCTTGATGGGGGTGCAGGCCGCGCTCGCGCCACGAGGCTTCGCTCAGGGGCAGCCCCATCCTCTCCAGCCGTCCTCGCCACGCATCGACCGGCTGGTCCGGGCCCCCGGCATGATCGAGGGCACTCTCACCCGCGTGGACGGCCGGACCGAGAGCGTGGACGTCTCGATCTTCCTCGGTCTGCTCGGGAAGACGCTGGAGGTCGTCCCCGGTACCCTGATCCAGGTGAACGGGCGCGAGGGGCGGTTCGCCGATCTCCAGGAGGGGGCGAAGGTGAAGGCGTTCTACGAGGAGCGCGGAGCGAAGCTGGTCGCCACGCGCCTCGAGGTGTCGACCGGCTAGAAGTACTCGAGCGTGCTCGGCTCGGCCGCCATCTTGAGCCGCAGTCCGGCCATGAAGACCAGGTAGGGGTGGGCGCCGCGGGCCACCAGCGCGTCGCGATCCATGCGGCGCAGGTCGGCCCGCTCGCCCTCGTCGAGGCCCATCTCCGCGGTGGCCGCGACCGGATCGGCGAGGAAGCGGTCGATGAAGGCCCGATCGGACTTGAGCGCGTAGAGGCAGCGGTTGAGCGGGTAGGCCGCCGACGGCGGGAAGCGGTAGTGGGCGTCCGCGCTCATGAGCCGGGAATCGGCCACTCCACCACCGCGTTGCCGTGGTGCCAGGAGGGCTCGTAGCAGTACACGTCCGCCCGCGCGTCGCCCACCGCGCCCAGCAGGGTGATCCACGTGCGCAGCTCGATGTTGCCCCGCTTGTCGAGCTCCTCCCCGGTGACGCGGGCGAGCTCGCGGCCGCGTCCCTCGCGCAGCAGGTCGAGCAGCCCGCGGTCGTAGTCGAACTCGGGCGAGGCGTAGCGGTCGGTGCCCGGGAAGTGCGACATGCCGCCCGAGGCGATGAGGGCCACGCGCTCCGGGCGCGCGCGGAGGATCTCGCCGAGCGCGGCCCCCCAGGCGTGGCAGCGCGCGGGGGTGGGCTGGGGCGGCAGGTACACGTTGACGTGCAGCGGGACGATCGGCCGCGCGGGCTCCGGCATCACGAAGTGCAGCGGCACGTAGAAGGCGTAGTCGAGCGGGGCGTCCTGGGTGTAGAGGAGATCGAACCCGCGCTCGATGCCCTGCTCGACCACCGCCCGCGCGAGCGGCTCGTGGATGTCGAGACGGTAGCGGTAGGGGCCGAAGGTGCCCTCGCACTCGCGTCCCACGTAGACCGCGAGGGCGGGCACCGCGTTCAGGAAGAAGGCCTCGACGTGGTCACCCGCGACGATCGCGATCGCGTCGGGACGCAGCTCCTCGAGCCGCCGCTTCACGCGTCCCATCGCCGCGTGAACGCGCAGCACCAGGTCGCGATCCTCGGTCTCCGGGCGGATCAGCAGCTGCGGGGTGTGCGCGACCGCGAAGGCGCCGACGAGCATGACAGCGCCAACCCTAGCACAAGAGGGCCTCGACGGCAGGCCCGGGGGCGGCGTATCCTTGGTGGCCGCGGACCGCGTTACCCACCCCCAGACCATCCAGGAGGTCGTCGGCATGGCAGCCGGAGCCAGGAAGTTCAAGATCGTCGTGCAGAAGCCGTCGGGCAGCATCACCTATGACCTGGCCGATTCGGCCTACTCGATCGAGCGCGAGGCCCTCGATCCCATCGGGGCCGAGATCGTGGAGGTGCCGGCCAAGACCGAGGAGGAGTTCATCGCGGCGGCCCAGGACGCCGACGCGGTCATCGCGCGCGACCGGCGCATCACCGCGGCCATCATCAAGGGCCTGAAGAACTGCAAGGTCATCGGGCTCGGCAGCGTGGGCGCGGACACGGTGGACGTGGACGCGGCGACCGAGGCGGGCATCGTGGTCACCAACGTGCCCGACGTCTTCATCGACGAGGTGGCCGATCACACCATGGCCATGTTCCTCGCCGCGCACCGGCGCCTGCGGCTGATGCACCAGCTCACCGTCGACAACAAGTGGACCGAGGGCCGGCCCTACTTCGCGGGCATCCCGCGGCTCTACGGCCAGACCATCGGCCTGATCTCGTTCGGCAACGTGGCCAAGGCGGTGGCCCGCCGCTGCCACGCCTTCGGCCTTCGGGTGATCGCGTTCGACCCGTTCCTCGCCGAGCTCGAGATGACCGCGGTGGGCGTCGAGCCGGTGACGAGCCTGATCGAGCTGTGTCAGCGCGCCGACTTCCTGTCCATGCACGCTCCGCTCAATTCCGAGACGCGCCACATGATGGGGGAGCGCGAGTTCCGCGCGATGAAGAAGAGCGCGATCTTCATCAACAACGGGCGGGGGCCGACCGTAAACGAGGCCGCCCTGGCCGACGCGCTCCGCCAGGGTCTGATCGCGGGCGCCGCGCTCGACGTCTTCGAGGTGGAGCCGGTGGATCCCGACAACGCGCTGCTGCACATGGACAACGTGCTGGTGAGCCCGCACATCGCCTCCGCGACCGCGCGCATGGCCCCCGAGACGCGCCGGCGCCTGGGCCGCGAGCTGGCCACCGTGCTGCAGGGCAAGTGGCCCCGCTCCGCGGTCAACCCCGGCGTCCTCCCCAAGACCTCCCTGATCCGCTGGCAGCCCTACCCGATGGGCCGCGGCCCGAATCGTTGATCTGGGGTCAGGTCTTGAATTACGACATTTCCTGGCCGACTGACGGCGACTGACCCTGGGAAAATGTCGTAATTCAAGACCTGACCCCGGTCGAGGTCAGGAGTGCTGGGATCCCCAGATGGTGTTGAGCGTGGCGAGGGCGGCGGGGGAGAGGGGGCCCTTGTTGACCGCGGCGGCGGCGAAGTCGAGCTGGGCGAGGTCGGAGCAGCCGATGAGCACGGTGGACAGGGCGTCGCCCGTGATGGCGAAGCGCAGCGCCGCCTCCACCACGCTGGCCGCGTGGCCCTGGGCCACCAGCGGCTCGAGCGCGCGGGCGCGGGTCACGTCGGTGGCGTAGTCCGGACCCGACGCGATCGGGGCCACGCTCGGAATCGCGGTCGGGTGGCGCGCCACCTGACCGCTCAGCGCGCCGCCCGCCAGCACCCGGATGCCGATCGTGCCCACGCCCTGCTCACGCGCGAGCACGAGCAGCCGGTCGTAGTCCTGCGCGGGGTAGCCGGCCGGCAGCGCGTAGGCTCCCGTGGGGTTCAGCAGGTTGAACACCACCTGCGCGGTGTCGATCGCCCCGCTCGCCAGCGCGCGATGGAGCGCGCCGGTCTCCCCGGACGCGGTGATGCCGGCGAAGCGCACCTTGCCCTGCTCCCGTAGCCGCCGCACTGCGGGCACCACCGCGTCCAGCACGCGCGCGACGCCCAGGGGCCGCTCGTCGCCCACGCGCCCGATCAGGTTGTGCAGGTGCAGCAGGTCCACCCGCTCGAGCCCGAGCCGCCCGAGGCTCGTCTCCACCGAGCGCGCGACCGCCCCCGCCACGTCGGCCAGATCGGCGGCGACGAGGCGCCACTTGGTGCCGACGATCGCGGTGGGCGCGGTGGGCTTGAGCGCGCGCAGCACCTGGCCCAGGTTCTTCTCCGACTCGCCCGACCCGTACGACGGCGCGGTGTCGAGGTAGTTGATCCCGTGCTCCAGCGCGCGCGCCACCCCGCGCTCGCGCTCGGCCGGGGTGCCGCGCACCATGAGCCCGCCCACGTCGCCGCAGCCGAAGCCCAGCGCGGAGACCTTCAATCCGGTTCGTCCCAGCGTTCGATATTCCATGACCGGTGTTTATACCACGGTCCGCGCGCGGCCCGCTTGCCGACCGCAGACCCGTCGTTTACTCTCTGGTTCCTATGCGCCATACGCGCCTCGGCCGCACCGGCCTCTCCGTCTCGCGTCTCTGCCTGGGCACCATGACCTTCGGCCTGCAGTGCGACGAGGCGGCGTCCCGCGCCATCCTGGATCGCGCGGCGGCGGGCGGGATCACCTTCCTCGACACCGCCGACGTGTACCCGGTGGGCGGCGGTCTCGAGACGGTGGGCCGCACCGAGGAGATCGTCGGCCGCTGGCTCGAGGGCCGCCGTCAGGACTTCGTGGTGGCCACCAAGTGCGCGGGCGCGATGAGCGCGCGGCCGTGGGACCGCGGCACTTCGCGCAAGCACATCCTGGACGCGATCGACGGCTCGCTGCGCCGGCTCCGCACCGACTACGTCGACCTCTACCAGCTCCACCACTACGACCCGCACACTCCGATCGACGAGACCCTGCGCGCGCTCGACGACGTGGTACGCGCGGGCAAGGCCCGCTACGTCGGTTGCTCGAACTTCCACGCCTACCAGGTCGCCCGCGCGCTCGGCCGCAGCGAGGCGCTCGGCCTCGCGCGCTTCGACTCGGTGCAGCCGCGCTACAACCTGCTCTTCCGCCAGATCGAGCGCGAGCTCCTGCCGTTGAGCCGCGAGGAAGGTATCGGAGTGATCCCGTACAACCCGCTCGCGGGCGGGCTGCTCTCGGGCAAGCATCGCCGGGACGCCGGGCCCACCGCGGGGACCCGCTTCACGCTCGGCAACGCGGCGGAACGCTACCAGGACCGCTACTGGCACGAGCGCGAGTTCGAGACGGTGGAGACGCTCCGGCCCCTGGCCGCCCAGGCCGGCATGCCGCTCGCGCGGCTCGCGGTGGCATGGATGCTGGCCGAGCCCGCGATCACCTCGCCGATCGTGGGGGCGAGCCGCCCCGAGCAGCTGGACGACGTGCTGCCCGCGACCGAGAAGCCGCTGGACGCCGCGCTCAAGGCGCGCCTCGACGAGATGACCCGCGAGTACCGCTGGGGCGACGACCCGCGCTGACGCGGCCCGCCCGGAGACCCGAGCCATGCCCACGCCCGTGAACCGCCAGATCGTGCTCCGCCGCCGGCCCGTCGGCATGCCGAAGCCGGGCGACTTCGACCTCGTCGAGTCGCCGCTCCCCGCACCGGATGACGGCGAGATCTTGACCCGGACCCTCTACCTCTCCCTCGATCCGTACATGCGCGGGCGCATCAGCGGCGTCAAGTCGTACGCGCAGGGGGTGGAGCTCGGGCAGGTGATCGTCGGGGCCACCGTCGGGGAGGTGCTCGAGTCGAAGCACCCGGGCTTCGCGAAGGGCGACATCGTGCAGGGCTACAGCGGCTGGCAGTCCCACGCGGTGGCCGCGGGCGGGGCGGTGCGCAAGCTCGATTCGCGGCAGGCCCCGGTGTCCACCGCACTCGGCGTGCTCGGCATGCCCGGCATGACCGCCTACGTGGGTCTGCTCGACATCGGCCAGCCGAAGCCGGGCGAGACGGTGGTCGTGTCGGCCGCCTCCGGCGCGGTCGGCTCGGCGGTCGGGCAGATCGCGAAGATCAAGGGCGCCCGGGCGGTCGGCATCGCGGGATCCCAGGACAAGTGCGACTACGTGGTGGGCGGGCTGGGCTTCGACGCGTGCGTGAACTACAAGAAGGGCGATCTCCTCGCCGAGCTCAAGGTGGCCTGCCCGGGCGGGATCGACGTGTACTTCGAGAACGTGGGCGGCGACGTGCTGCGGGCGGTGATGCAGCTGCTGAACATGAACGCGCGCATCCCGCTCTGCGGGCTCATCTCCGAGTACAACGCGACCGACACGGTGCCCGGCCCGAACCTGCGCCCGCTGCTCTTCAACCGCGTGCTCGTGAAGGGCTTCATCGTGTCGGACCACCTGGCGCGCCTCCCCGATTTCCTGAAGGACTGCGGCGGCTGGCTCCGCGAGGGCCGGCTCAAGCATCGGGAGGACGTGGTGGTGGGGCTCGAGAAGGCGCCGGAGGCGTTCATCGGGCTGCTGCAGGGCAAGAACTTCGGCAAGCTGCTGGTGCGGGTAGGGGAGGATCCCACCCGGTGACGCGGCGCGGACGGCTGGTGCGCGCGGCCGCGACCGCTCTCCTCGCCCTGGGTCTGGGCCCGGCGGCGGCGTCTGCGCAGGTCTTCATCGCGTCCAAGCCGCATCCCGAGTTCTGGATCGCGCCGGTCCTCATCACCGCGAACGTCGAGCGGAAGCACGTCGAGGATCACCCCGGCCCGCTCACCATCAATGTGTCCTTCAGCGTGGCTCCGCCGCCCGCGCGTGACCCGTCCGAGTTCGCCCAGGACATCTTCCTCCTCTGGCCGGGCGAGCTGGTCGGCACCGACGGGGTCGACGGCGCCGACGCCGCGCTCAGGCGCCAGGTGGAGACCGCCGGGTTCAAGGTGCTCGTGCACGGGCGCGTCCCGTTCACGGCCCGCAACCGGCTCCAGATGGGCACCGGGGCGGGCGCGGCCGGCCGTCTCGACCTCGGGAGCGCGTTCTTCGTCACCTTCGCGCGGCCGGAGGGGCTCGCGCGCGGGGCCAAGCCCGCGACCTACATCCGCATCCCGTGGAAGGCCGAGATGGCGAGCCTCGACTGGGTGCCCCGGCTCGAGCTCGCGGCCAAGGGGGTCATCGCCCCGCGACGGGTGAGCTGGCTCGAGGAGGCGTTCTGGGGCCGGCGCTACATCATCACGCTGAGCTTCGGCGACGTCGGGTACTCGTCGCTCTACCCGCTCTACTACGGGAACCGCGATCGGGTCATCCCGCTCGCCGCCGATTTCTCCCGCCTCATGATCAACTTCGCGGAGTCGAATCACCTCAAGATCGACGAATTCGTCCCGTCCACCGCGCTGCGCCGGCTCAGCGAGACGCGGGAGAACACCGACACGTTCTCGATTCCCCTCATCGCGGCCGACGGCATCGTGCCGCAGGTGCTGAAGGTGCAGTTCGTCTACTTCCAGGGTCGGCTGCCGTGGCGGCCCATCCTCCTGTCCGCGCTGCTCCTGGGCCTGGGCAATCTCACCGGGCCGATCGTGGGCAACCTCCTCCGCAAGCTCATCCGGACCCTGCGCGA
>WNFL01346498.1_pt6 | contig 22381 bp, 16 predicted proteins | sample 5400361 | NCBI WGS metagenome assembly WNFL01 (sample SAMN13153351, study PRJNA577476) | soil metagenome | isolation source: 40 cm soil on Douglas fir-dominated hillslope | place: USA:California | collected 2013-09-17
TGGTCGGGACGGAGCGATGCCGCGCTGCCCGAGTTCCGCCGCGCCATCGCGCGGGATTCCACCGATCTCGAAACCCGCATCGGTTACGCGCGCGCCCTGAGCTGGGACGGCGATCTGGCCGGAGCCTCGACGGAGTTCCTGCGCGTGATCGGGTCGAACCCGAACAACGGGGATGCCTGGCTGGGCCTCGCCACCGTGGCCCGCTGGCGCGCTGCGCCGACGGCCTCGGACGCCTTCGCGGAGCGGGCGGCCACGCGGGGCGCGGACGAGGAAGCCCTGACCGAGGAGCGTGCGGCGGTGCGCCAGGCGCTCCGGTCCACGGCGGGACCGGGCTGGACCCGCACGCGCGAGCGCCAGATCACCTCCGATTCGACGGCGTTCCAGCTCGAGACCCAGGGCGAGTTCATGGACGGACACGCCACCCTGTCGCGCTCGGTGGGGCTTTCGGCCCGGCTGTCGCGGCTCCACCACTGGGAGATCAACCCCGGGCTCCCGACCGACACCACCCTGAACTACGACCTCCGGAGCACCGGATTCCGCACCGATCTCACGTTCCTGCGCGGATACCCCGTGCAGGCAGCCGCGGGATTCAACGCGCAGCACTTCCAGTCGCGGAGCGGGACGGTCCTCTTCCCCCTGGGCGGGGACAAGGACTTCTTCGGATACAACGCCCGGCTGTGGCGCTACTTCGGCCGCTTCGCGCCGAGCGCGGGCGTGAATCGGGAGTTCATCGCGATCAAGACGAATGACGAGGTCTCAGGCGCCCGGGTCCTGGTCCCTGGAGGCGTGACGAACGCCGAGGCGGGGTTGAAGTGGGACTGGAACGGCCGCGGCAGCCTGAGCGGGAATTTCACGAAGTCCTTCTACACCGACGACAACGAGAAGACGAGCGTGGGCGGCCTCCTGGGATACCGCCTGCGCCGCGCGCAGCCGCGCGTGGCCGCCGACTACGGCCTGACGTGGTCCGACTTCACGAAGGCGTCCACGAGCTACTTCACCCCGCTCGGGAGCGTCCGGCACGCGGCCGGCCTCGAGGCCTCCGGCTACTCCGAGAAGGCGGGCTTCGACTACGGCGCGCGGTACGAGTTCTCGTTCCTGACCTCCGACAATTTCGACGACGTCGCCACGAACATGGGCTCGGTCTATCTCAACGGCACCGCGTTCGGCTCCCTGCCGGTGGGCGTCGAGGGCTACTACTCGGTGGACAACCACTCCTACAAGACGTGGGGGTTGACCCTGTCCGGCTCGGTGCGCTGGTGAGGGGGCGCTCATGATCGATTTCCAGGTCCTCGTCGTCACGCTCGGGATCCTGCTCGGCATCGTGGCCCTGACCACGATCGCCGCGGTCGGGAACAAGGTCTATTCCTCGCGCGAGGAGTCCACCAAGAAGTCCTTCCTGGACCGGCTGCGCCAGGCGTTCCTCCTCCTGCGCACGGGCATTCCCGACGACCACGCCGAGGGCATGCGGCGGATCGTGCAGTCCTTCTCGGGGCGCTGGTCGGAGCTGGCGGCCGAGGAGGTGAGCCAGCTGGAGCTGGCCGTCCGCCTCGACGTGATCCGCGCGCTCGAGGAGGGCCAAGTGATCGGGCGTCATCTCCGCATGGCGCGGAGCCACATGAAGTGGACGCGCGCGCACGCGCTGCGCATCCTGGGCGAGCTCAAGGTGCCGAGCTCGGTGCCCACCCTCCTGAACGCGCTCGAGGACAAGGATCCGGACGTGCGGAACGTCGCGGCGCGCTCGCTGGGCCGCATGAAGCTCCAGGCCGCCGAGGAGGCGCTGGTGGAGCTCCTGGGCAAGCACGATCAGGCGGTCTCCGCGCGGATCGCGGCGATCTGCATCGAGATGGGTCCCCGTACGGCGCCGCTCCTGATCCGCTCCCTGCGCGAAGGCACCCCCAAGGCGCGCTTCTGGGCCGCGCGCATCCTGGGTGAGATCAAGGACACCCGCGCCATCCGTTCGCTGGGCGACGCCCTGGCCGACAAGGAGCCCGATGTGCGCTCCTCCTCCGTCTGGGCCCTGGGCATGATCGCCGACCGCGCCAGCGCCGGGATGGTGGAGCCTCTTCTGCAAGATCCTGTCTGGTACGTGCGCGCCCACGCCGCGGAGGCGCTGGGCCGGATCGGGGACTCCACCGGCGTCCACACGCTGGCGGAGCTCCTTCAAGACCGCTCCTGGTGGGTGCGGAAGAACGCGCTCGACGCGCTCGTCCGCATCGGAGAGCCCTCCAAGCCGGTATTGTTGAGGACGCTCCACAGTGGGGACCGCTTTGCGCGCGACTGCGCGGTCGAGGCGCTCATGACCCTTGGAATGCCGCTCCCGGAGACCGTGGCGAGCGACGGAGAGGAATCCAAAGCATGACCGCGCCCGACTGGCTCATCCCGACGGTCAACGTCATCAGCTTCGCGATCCTGATCTATTTCAGCGCGCTTCAGCTGGTGCTGTTCAGCCTCCTGATCCTCTCGTTCTTCGACATGCGCCGCCGGCTGGCCCAGAACTTCTACGCCGATTACGAGGCGGTGGCCAAGTCGCACTTCACGTTCCCGATCAGCGTGCTCGTGCCCGCGTACAACGAGGAGCAGAACGTGGTCGAGGCGGTCCGCTCGGTGCTGGCGCTGGACTACCCGCAGCACGAGGTCATCGTCATCAACGACGGATCGACCGACGAGACGCTGACCCGGCTGCGCCAGGAGTTCAAGCTGACGCTCCGCGACACCGTGTACCGGAGAAGCCTCCCGATCGAGGGACCGATCAAGGGCATCTACCGCTCCCCCACGCATCCGAACCTGATCGTGATCGACAAGGCGCACGCCGGTAAGAGCGCGGCGCTGAACGTGGGGATCAATCTCTCGCGTTATCCCCTGATCTGCACCATCGACGCCGACGCGATCTTCCAGGAAAACGCGCTGCTCCGCGTGGTGCGTCCCTTCCTCGAGGACCCGGACCGCGTGATCGCGGTGGGCGGCCAGGTGCGCGTGGCGAACGGATGCAAGGTGGAGCGTGGACGGGTCGTCGAGCCGCGCCTGCCCCAGAACATCCTCGCGGCGTTCCAGGTCATCGAGTATCTCCGCGCGTTCGTGGCCAGCCGGCTGGGCCTCTCGGCCATGAATAATTTGTTGATCCTCTCCGGTGTGTTCAGCCTGTTCCGGAAAGACGTCGTGATCGAGGTCGGCGGCTACCGCTCCGACGTCATCACCGAGGACATGGAGCTGGTGCTGCGGCTGCACCGCCACATGCGCGACCAGAAGCGTCCGTACGTCGTGCAGTTCCTTCCCGATCCGATCTGCTGGACCGAGGTGCCGCAGAAGGTCGGCGCCCTGGGCCGCCAGCGCGGCCGCTGGCATCGCGGATTGATCCACTGCCTCTGGATCCACCGATCCCTGGGTTGGTCGAAGAGCTCGGGGTCGCTCCGGTTCATCGGGATGCCCTACTACTTCTTCTTCGAGGTGTTGGGACCGCTGGTCGAGCTGCTGGGATACATCCTGATCCCGATCGCCTACTTCCTGGGATTCCTGTCGCCCCTCTATTTCTGGGCGTTCCTGTTCCTGGCCGTCACCTCGGGGGCGTTCCTGTCCATTTCCGCGGTCTTCCTGGAGGAGCTTTCCTTCGGCCTCTACCGCAGCTGGGGCGATTTCGCCCTCATGATCGGGGTCGGCGTGCTGGAAAACTTCTCCTACCGGATCCTGACTCTCTTCTTCCGCCTGGGCGCAATGCTCGATATCATTCTAGGGCGCGGCGGATGGGGGAAGCAGGAACGCGCCGGCTTCGACAGCACCGAGTCTTCCCCCGCCAAAGCCTGACCAACCAGCCGCGCGATTCGCCATCCGAAGGGGGGCCGTTTCGTGCGGCTATTCTGGTGCATCGTCGGGGTATGCTTGTTTTTGTCGCCGCCTCCCCCTGCCCTGGCCACAGCCCCCATCTTCATGGAGAACGCGCACTTCCGTGGAAGTGCCAAGGCTGCCGCGGCGCTCCAGCGCCTCGCCGATAAGCCCGCCGGGCTGGACCGCGCCGAGACCGCCCGCTCCATCGCCGGCCGTCATTACCGGGCGCTCGTCATCCTGCTCCAGTTCCCGCCGGATCCGGCGATCACCAATGACCCGGGCTGGCTCGCGGACACGCTCGCCCACCCGACTTCGGCCTACGACTCCCTCTTCTTCAGCCTCGGGGTGTGGCCGCCGCATGGGAGCGTTCGGGACTACTACCGTGAGGTGTCGGGAAACCAGTTCGATATCGACGGGGTGGTGACCCGCTGGTACACGGCGCCCCACCCCTACAGCTACTACGTGGACGCGTTCAATGGATTCGGCGACCCGCCCCACAACGCGCAGCAGATGGCGCACGACGCGGTGGTGCTCGCGGACCAGGATTACGACCTCCGCCAGTTCGACAACGACCCCCCGATTCGGGCGACGACGACGGTTTCGTGGACGGCCTCTTCGTGGTGCACGCCGGGCCGGGCGCCGAGGAGACGGGCCTCGACACGGACATCCACTCCCACAAGTGGACGCTCGACACGATCTATCTGAGCGGCGACATCGGCTTCAACGGCGCGATCAAGGTGAGCGCCTACACCACCGAGCCCGAGAAGTGGGCCGGCCTCGTTCCGCACACCTCGCCCAACCTCATCGCCTCGATCGGGACCTTCTGCCACGAATTTGGCCATGTCCTGGGGCTCCCCGATCTCTACGACACGAGCGGCCTGCCGACCTCGAGCGAGGGCACCGGCGAGTGGGATCTCATGGGCTCGGGGAATTTCAGCCACGCTCCGGGGGACACGCTGGGCACCAGCCCCTCGCACATGTCCGCCTGGAGCAAGCAGGAGCTGGGCCTGATCACGCCCATCAACGTGTCCTTGGACCAGGTGGGCGCGACCCTCGCTCCGGTGGAGACGGGCGGGAATGTGTACCGACTCTGGACGAACGGCGACAACGTCGGGGAGTACTTCCTGATCGAGAACCGCCAGCCGATCGGATTCGACCGGGGCCTGGTGCGCCGGAGCATCGAGACGGACGGCGTGCAGGCGCACGGGCTCATGATCTATCACATCGACGAGTCGGTGGGCGGCAACAACATCGTCGCGAAGAAGCTGGTGGACGTCGTGGAAGCGGGCGGCGCGGAATCGGTTTCCGGCCCGCTCGGCGTGCAGAACCTGGACTATGCGCGCGGAGGAACCGTGAGCCAGTCCGTGTGCGGGACGCCGACTTCAATCCGGGGCAATCGCGGGGACCAGTACGACCCCTGGCCCGGGGCGCTGGACGTCCACGACTGGAGCGCGGCCACATGCCCCACCTCGCGCTCCAACTGCGGCGACCTGACGCAGGTCGGCATCTTCAACATCCAGGAGAACGCGGGCGTGATCACCGCGGATTTCCGCGTGCACGGCGCCGCCGTGCAGCGTCTGGGCATCCACGTGGACGACGCGCCGCGCGCGGGCACCACGAACGACGGCGACGGCAAGGCCGAGCCGGGCGAGCAGGTGCGGCTTGCGTTCCCGCTCGTCAACATCAACGGCGCCCCCTCTCCCGCGCTCTACGCCAAGCTCACGGCGCTGGATTCCTACACCACCGTCACCGCCGGGGATTCCATCGACTACGGCGTGATCGGGACCGCGCAGTCCGACTCCGGCACCGTGGTGGACGTCACCATCAACCTCGCTCCGGATCCCATCGGCGCCTGGTTCCGGTACGACCTCTACTCCACGTCCGGTCTCGCGGCCTCGGACACGGTGCAGCTCCTGGTCGGGACGAAGACCGGGATCTGCGACGACTTCGAGGCCACGACCAAGCTCTGGTTGAAGCAGAAGCCCGAGGCGCCCTGCGATTTCCTGAATGAGTGGCATCGCGAGTCCGGTCAGAACCACACCCCGGGCGGCGCGTGGGCGTGGAAGCTCGGACCCGTGGGATCGATCGGGAGCTATTCCCCCAGCCAGGACGCCCGGCTGGTCAGCCAGCCGGTGCGCCTCACGGGCGTGGCCGACACGCTTTCGTTCTATCAGCGCTACGCGACTCCCGTGAACATGGACGGCGTCTCCGCGGAGATCAGCACCGACGGGGGCGCGAGCTGGACGCTGCTCCATCCCTTCCCGGACTACCCGTTCGGCGACCGCTGGGGCGGAACGCAGCTCACGTTCGCGCGAGCCAAGGTTCCGCTGACGGGCTACTCAGGGGTCGTGCAGCTCGGGTTCCGGTTCCGCTCACTCCCCAACGGCGGCGGCCTGGGCTGGTGGATCGACGACGTGGAGGTGAACGGCGACGCCTCGTGCGCCACGACGGGCGCGGAAGACGTCTCGCTCGCCGCCGCCTACGACGCCACCCGCGCCAGGGTTGTCCTGTCGTGGAATCTGGGGACCGGCGCCTTCCCGGCGGTCGGGATCGATCGCGCGGCGGGGGGCGGAGCGCGCGTCCGCGCCTTAAACCTCGCGGACCTGACCGGCCCGGGGTCCTGGGAGGACGCGGACGTGAAGCCCGGGCGGACGCAGCGCTACTGGCTTACGGTGGCGCGCGAGAGCGGGGGCCAGGACGAGTACGGTCCCGTCGAAGTGGTCATTCCCTCGGGCTCGCCCGCACCGCGGGTGCTGGCCCTGGGACGGGTGCGCCCGAATCCATTCAATCCCGAGGCGCTGATCCCCGTGACGATGGACCGCGACGGGTCCTTCACGCTCCGCGTCTATCGCGTGGACGGCGCCCTGGTCCGCACGTTGCATGAGGGCTTCTCCCCGGCGGGGGTGTACGCTTTCCGGTGGGATGGCAGGGATGGGTCGGGTCGCGCGCTCCCGGGCGCCGTCTACCTGATCGAGCTCAGGGCCGAGGGCCGGACCCGGGTGGAGAAGGGAATTCTCTTGCGATGAGCACCGGAACGAACACCCGCATCGACGGACCCCTGGTGTATCTGGAATCCCCGGGACCGGAGCACCTCCCCGCGATCTGGAAGGTGTACCTGGACGCGCCCGACTACTTCGAGGCGCTCACGGGAACCTCGGACTTCGATCCCACGGCGGTGGAGATGATGTACGAGGAGGCGCTCTCCGAGGACAACCGCTACTACCTGGCGGTACGCCGCACCGACACCAAGGCCCTGGTCGGCACGATCGAGTTCGAGGCGGGCACGGACGACGTTCCCGCGACGTTGCGCGGCCTGATCGTGGCACAGGCCGAGCGCGGGAAGGGCTACGGGCGCGCGGCGCTGGAGCTGGCGGAGGGTTTTCTCGCGAACGAGCTGGGCGGGCGGGTCATCGCCGCGGACGTTCCGGGGGGCTACGACGACGGTGAGCGGTTCCTCGAGGCGCTGGGCTACCGCGAGCGGCGGCTCAAGTCGGCCGAGGTCCGCTGGGTGAAGAAGATCGCGGATTCGTAGTCGCCTTGGCCGCCCGGTCGGCCAGGGTCTCGTTCACCTTCGTGGCCAGCGTCCCGACCTCGAAGGGCTTGCTCACCACGAAGTCGATCCCGTGCGCGTCCATGACTTCGTCGCTCACGGTCGCGCCCCACCCGGTCACCAAACCCAGGACTACCTTCCGCCCGCCTTCCTTCCGCACCACGCGCGCCACTTCCCATCCGCTCACGTCCGGCATCCCGAGGTCGGTCAGCACGGCGTCGAACGTCCCCTGGCGGAACTTCTGAATGCCCTCCTCGCCGCCTGTCGCCGTGGTCACCACGTGCCCCTCGCGCGTCAGCGCGTCGCGCATGACCGCCACCAGATCCACCTCGTCGTCCACCACGAGGAGCCGCGCCTGGAACGGCGCCGGAGTGCGCTTCATGACCTTGAGGTCGGCACTGGCCGGATCCACGGCAGGGAAGCGCATCCGCACGATGGTCCCGACCTTCTCCTTCGACTCCACCTCGACCGAGCCGCGGTGGCGGCTCACGATCCCATACACCATCGAGAGGCCCAGCCCGTTTCCGGAGAGGCCCTTCGTGGTGAAGAACGGCTCGAACATGCGGCTCTTCACGTGCTCAGCCATGCCCACGCCGTTGTCCTCGACCTCGAGGATCGACTCGCCGCCGTTCGACTGGACGCGGATCACGATCGTGCCGCCGCGCGGCAGCGCGTCGACGGCGTTGAAGATCAGGTTCGTGAGCGCTTCGCGGATCTCGGCGCGCGTGCCCAGGATCGGCTCCGGAGCGCTCGCCTCGATGCGGATGTCCACGTTCACCCCGCGGCGCTGCGCCTCGTTCTTCCATTTGCCCTTGGTGATCTCGATCACCTCCGCGGCGACCGAGGGCAAATGGAGCACTTCGTGCTGGAGCTCCTCGCGAACGCGCGTGTACTGCTGGATGCGCCGCACGGTCTGACCGCCGTCCATCGCGGCCTGACGGATGACCTCGAGCCCGGACTGGAGGTCGGGGTCGGTGACCTTGGTCTGCATGAGCTGCGTCCGGCCCAGGATGATGCCCAGGTTGTTGTTGAAGTCGTGCGCCACGCCCGCGGCCAGCTCGCCCAGGGCGCGGAGCTTCTCGCCCCGGATGAGCCTCTCTTGTAAGTCGCGCTGCGCCGAGACGTCGGACGCCAGGATCATGGTCGCGGGCGCGTTCTGGAACACGAGCGGCGCTACCTGGACCTCCACGAAGATCTGCTTTCCCGAGGGCTGGCAGATCTGGGCCTCCAGCTGCGCGCCGGCCTCGGCGTCCTGGACCGCCTTCCGGACGCGGTGCTCGGATTCCGGGTCGAACAGGGTGAAGGGGTCGGTCCCGTTCTCGAGCAGGGCGAGAGCACTCCGCCCGGCCATGCGCTCGAAGGCCTTGTTGGTGAAGACGGCGCGCCCGGCCTGCACGATGAGGATCCCCAGCGGCGAGCTCTCGACCAGCACGCGGTACTTGGCCTCGGACTCGCCCAGCGCGTGGGTACGCGCCTCCACCGTCACTTCCAGGCCCTCGTTCAGCCGGCGCAGGTCCTCCTGGCTCGCGAGCACGTGCGCCTGCTGCATCTGGACCTCATCCGCCATGTGGTCGAAGTGCCAGGCCAGGGTCTCCAGCTCGTCCCCGCTCCGGAGATCCAGCCGCTGCGTGTAGTCGCCGCGGGCGATGGCGCGCGTCGCGACCACCAGGCGCTCCATCGGGCGCGTGATGGCGCGCGCCGCCACGCGGGCTCCGATCAGGCAGAGGATCGCGGCCACCAGCCCCGCCAGCACCAGGTGATGGGTGGTGCGCTGGATGTCGGCGTTCACCTCGGCCAGGGAGACGCCCACGCGGATGGTGCCCCACTTCACGATCTGGTCCTCCACGTAGACCGGGACCAGGAACTCGATGATCGGGGACTCGCCGTTCCGCGGGGGCGGCACGATCATCCATTTGTCCTCGCGGGTCTTGACCGCGGTGATGTCGGCCGCTTCGCGGGGCGCGTGGCCGAAGGAGTTCCGCTCGCGGCTGTCGGCCGCGATCTGCCCCTCCTTGTCGTAGATCACGACGTAGGTAACCTCGGCGCCGCCCCGGGAGCGGGACGCGGCCTGGCTCAGCGCCACGTAGTTGTAGGAGAGGAGCGAGGGCGTTGAGAGCCACGCGATGCTGTGGGCGATGGCGAAGCCCTTCTCGCGCGTCTGGTCGAGGAGCGATTCGCTCTGGTTCCGGACCACGTAGATGAGCGAGACGCTCACCAGACCGACGACGATCAGACCGAACGTCAGGACGATCCTCGCCTGCAGTCCGAACCGGCGTGCGCCGTGGGGGTCAGCGGGTCGCTTGTCGGAACTCACGCTTGCCGGTCGGTCTTCCAATTCGGAGCTTCTCCATCGCGAGGGTCGAGATTCCGAGCGGGTTCACCTCGAGCCCCGAGACTTCTTCCCGCAGGCCGACGAAGGTCGAGGAGTGGAACAGGGGGACCAGAGGCGCCGCCTTCACCACGCGCGTCTCGACGGCGTGGTAGGCGTTCATCCGGAGCTCCGGGTCGGCGGTGCGCTGCGCGAAGTCCAGGAGCGAGTCCACCGCGTGATCCGTGAACCGGAAATAATTCGTTCCGCTCGAGGAGTAGAACAGCGCGCGGAGGAACGTGTCGGGATCCGGAATGTCCGCGATCCACGCCAGCCCGAAGAGCGGCGCACGGCGGGCGGTGATCGCGGCGTCCAGCTCCGCCCACGAAACGTACTTGAGATGCACGCGGATGCCCGCCTCGGCCAGCGTGCTCACCATGACCGAATCCACCTGGCGCACGCTCTGATTGGCCGTGGCCTTCCAGAGCGTCATGGTCGGGAGCGGATTCCCCGGACCGTAGCCCGCGGCGGCGAGGAGCGCCTTCGCGGCCTCGATGTCGTGCGTGTACGCGCGACGCTCGGGTGAGTATCCCGGAAGGCCGGGCGGGAGAATCCCCAGGGAGAGCACCTTGCCGGCGGGCCAGAGGTTCAGCATCTTCTCGCGGCCCATCGCCATCGCGATCGCCTGGCGAACGCGCGGATCGTCCAGCGGATGGATCGCCAGGTTCATCCCGACGAAGGAGAGGCTCAGGTCCTGCCATCGCACCACGCGCACGCTCGGTTTTCCCTTGAGCTCGCCGAGCAGGTTGAGCGGAAGGTTCGCCATGGCCGCGTCGCCGCGGAGCAGAGCGCGCGCGCCGTCGGTGTCCACCCCTTCCACGGTTCCCTTCGGCGTGTAGAACACGATCGAGTCGATCGCGGGCTTGCCCTGGAAGTAGTCGGGGTTCGCGGCCAGAACCAGGCGCTCGTCGTTCCCACGTTCCGTGAAGCGGAAGGGGCCGCAGCCGATGGGATGACGCGCGAAGGTGTTTCCTTTCGCCTCGACGCACTCCCGCGGCACGACCGAAGCCTGGTCCAGCGCGAGCGCGCTCAGGAGCGCGCTGTACGGACGGCTGAGGCGGATCTCCAGCCGATAGCGGTCGATCGCGAAGATGCCGCGGATCGACTTCGCGCGGCCGGACACGAATTCCGGCACGCCGACGATGGCGTCGAGGTATCCGGCGGCGAGACCCTGCGTCCGGAACGGCTCCTTGAAGAGCCGGTTCAGGCTGTAGACCATGTCGCTCGAGTGGACCTCGCGGCCGTTGTGGAAGCGGACGCCCTTCCGGATGTGGAAGACGTAGACCAGTCCGTCCCTCGAGATCGTCCAGCTCTCCGCGAGCTGCGGGATGGGCTCGAGGTCGGAGGTCAGCCCCACGAGAGGGCTGAAGATCTGAGCGATGACGATGGAGGCGTAGGCGTCGGAGGCCAGAGCGGGATCCAGCGTGCCGGGCCGCTCGCTGAAATAGCGGAAGACCTGGGGCGTCCCGGGCTGCCCCTCGACGATCGAGTCGTCGGGGTCCTGCCCGTTGCCTGGCTTGGGCGCGTGCGCCTGGAACCTCGGCGCGGCGAGCGCGGCGACGATGATCAAGACGAGGCCCGCCGTGATCAGAACGGGGTGGAGCTGGCTGTCGAACATCGGCTTTTTCGACACCGTACTTCCCCCCTGAACGCGCGGTGGACGGGCTCTTGAAACGCCTGTCAACCTATCGACTTACGGGGGAGCTACCTTGAGACGAACTTGTTATGAACTACTCGTCCCAGGACGAGTAGCAGTCTCCAAACCAACTACGGCAAAACGACTTAGCTCTCGTCCGGTGGTTCTGAGCGGAGGCGCTTGATGCCGCTCCTGCGCTTCTTCGTGGCGATGCGCTCTTCGGCTGACTTCTTCGTGGGTCGCGTGGGGCGGCGTTTCTTTCGCGGGATCAGGGCGGCAGCGACGAGGGAACGAAGACGCGCGAGCGCCGTCTCCTTGTTCCGGGACTGGCTCCGGTGACGCTGGCTCGTGACGCGGAGAACCCCGTTGGAATCGAGTCGCGAGCGCAGCGCTTCGCGGATCCGCTCGCGCTCGACCGACGTGAACGCCCGGCTCTCCTCGAGATTCCAGCGCGCTTCAACCTTGGTCTCGAGCTTGTTCACGTTCTGCCCGCCCGGACCGCTCGCGCGGGACGTGGAGAACTCGATCTCGGAGAGCGGGACCTCACGGCTCAAGCAGCAAGATCTCCGTCTGGATCGGTTCCGTGGTCACGACCGCTTCCCCGCCGTCGATCAGGAGATTCACTTCGGTCCGCACGCCGAAGGACTCGAAGTACACGCCGGGCTCTACCGAGACCAGCGTCCCGTCGATGAGGCGGCGCTCGTCGCGCGTCTCGAGATTGTCGAGATGGACGCCGTTTCCGTGAACTTCCTCGCCGATCGAGTGGCCCGTCCGGTGGAAGAAGCGGTCGCCCCACCCGCGCGCCCGGATCACCCCGCGCGCCACGTCGTCCACGTCGCAACCCCGCGGCGCGCGGCCGGCGCGCAGCTCTTCCAGCACGTAGGCGATGGCTTTGTCCCGGGCCTCCCGCACCGCGTCGAACGCCGCGCGATGGGCGTCCGGCGCCGACCCGCCCAGGAAGGCCACCTGGGTGTAGTCCGCGTAGATGGAACCCGGGCGCTTGGCCTTGGCCCATGCGTCGAGGAGGAGGAAATTGCCGGGACGGATCGGGCGATCCAGCGCAGGCGTATTCGAGAAGTGGGCGTCGGCGGAATGCTCGTTCACCGCGACGGTCGGGGGATCGGTGGCATGGAGGCCCGCCTCGTCGAAGCGCTCCAGGATCCAGCGCTGGAGCTCCATCTCCGTCCGGTGCCCGGTGCGCGCCCCTTCGCGCGCGTGCTGGAAGGCGGCCTGCATGATTCCGTGGAGGATGAGGCCTGTGCGGCGATGATCCTTCCGCGCGTCGGGATCGAGGGTTCCCTCGAAGCGCTGCGCGAGATCGGCCGAGGTGACCACCTCCACGCCCGCGGCGCGCACCAGCTCGAGCGTCCCGCCGTCGACACGCGAGACATAGGGAAGCCGGGCGCGCGGCGAGACCTCCATCGCGATCCGTTTCGCGGCCCCCACGAGGCCGTTGAGATCGCGCTCCAGCTCTTCCCAGGTGAGGTAGACCGAGGTGCGTCCCGGCAGGTGATCCAGCGCGTGCGGCTCGAGACGATGCACCAGCTTCACCGGCTCGCCGGCCGCCGGCACCCAGTAGAACCAGCGGCGGGCTGGAACCCCAGCACGCCGCGCGCCACGGGATTGCTGCCGTGGAAGTCGTAGAGGAGCCAGCCGGAAAGTCCCTGCTCCGCGATCGCCGCCTGCATGCGGCCCAGGCTCACGCGCTGCCGTTGCCGCTCGCGAGGCACCGCATCGTGGCTTCGCGGAGCTCGGGGAACCCCTCGCGTGTCATGGCGGAGACGAAGGTAGCGCCCGGGAAGCGCGCGTGAAGCCCCAGCATCGTGACCTCGTCCGAGACGGCGTCGATCTTGTTGAAGACCGTGAGCCTGGGACGCTGCAGCGCGCCGATCGATTCGAGCACCGTCTCCACGGCCTGGATATGGGCGTCGATGTCGGGCTCGGTGGCGTCCACCACGTGGATCAGGAGGTCCGCTTCGGCGACCTCCTCCAGCGTGGCGCGGAACGAGGCGACGAGATTCGGCGGCAGCTTCCGGATGAAACCCACCGTGTCGGTCAGGAGCGCTCGGCTCTCCCGGGCCACCGAGAAGACGCGCGTGGTGGGATCCAGCGTCGCGAAGGGCTGGTTCTCCACGTAGACGGACGCCCGCGTGAGGGCGTTGAACAACGTCGATTTTCCCGCGTTGGTGTATCCCACCAGCGAGATCTTGAAGCAATCGCGGCGGCCCTTCCGCTGCACGCGGCGCTCCTTCACCACCCGCTCCAGCTCGCGCTTCAGCTTCGCGATCCGCTCGCGCACGCGGCGGCGGTCCACCTCGAGCTGCGTCTCGCCCGGACCGCGCGTGCCGATGCCGCCGCCCAGGCGCGAGAGGTGCTCCCACATGCGCGTGAGCCGGGGCAGGAGGTATTCCAGCTGGGCCAGCTCCACCTGGATGCGCGCCTCGCGCGTGCGCGCGCGGCGGGAGAAGATGTCGAGGATCAGGCCGGTCCGGTCCACGACCTTCATGGAGAGCTGCTCGCCGAGGTTCCGGCTCTGCGCGGGGGACAGATCGTCATCGAGGAGAAGCAGCGTGGCCTTCTCCTCACCGGAGAGGACGCGCACCTCGTCGATCTTGCCCTTGCTGAGGAAGGTCGAGGCGCGGACCGGACCGCGGCGCTGGAGCACCTCGCCGCGCACCTGCGCGCCGGCCGTTTCCGCCAGGAGGCGGAGCTCGGTCAGGCACTCGCCGTTTTCGCCGCCCCGGGATCGGGTCTCCCGGCCGGCCAGGATGGCGCGTTCCCTAAGCGGGCGCGATCTCCAGCTCGTAGGGGACATGCGTGAGGTTCTCGAAGCTCCCGTCGTGATGAGCGTAGATGACGTCCTCGATCCGCACCCCCAGACCGCGCGAGGGATAATAGAGGCCCGGCTCCACCGTGAACAGCGATCCCGGCAGGATGAGGTCGGGATTCATGGCGGCACTGAGGCGCGGCCGCTCGTGGACCTCGAGGCCGATCCCGTGCCCCAGCCCGTGCACGTAGCCTTCCTGCACGCGCTCGTCCTGGCGGATGGTCTTGTGCCCGTGCGATTCGAAGAGGTCGCAGACCCCTTCCTGGTAGACGCGACCCGGCGTTCCCACGGCGAGCCCGTCCACCGTCTTCTTCACGGCATCGTGCACCAGCGCGTGGATCTCTTTCAGCTCTTGCGGCGCGCGCCCCACGCAGTAGGTGCGCGTGACGTCGAAGTAGTAGCCGCCGTTCTCCTGGGCGGGATAGAGGTCGATGACGATCGGGCATCCCTCCTCCAGGACGTCCGCGTCGTTCCCCCCGTTGTGCGGCACGCCGGCGTCGCGGCCCATGGCGATGATGTTTCCGTGCGGCTCCACCAGGCCCGCCTCGAAGAACACCCGCCGCACTTCGCGGCGCAGCCGGCCGATCGTGACGAAGCCCTCCGGGTCCCTGAGCTTCGTACCTTCCAGCTTGGCGCCCTGGATGATCTCACGGACGCGCGCGTACGCCCGCTCGCAGACCTCCGCGACCGTGCGCACCGTCTTCACCTCGTCCTCGTCCTTGGTGCTCCGCGCCAGCTCGAAGATCCCGGGGTCCTGGTCCTCGGCGATCTCGAGATCCTTCTTCATCTCCCGGAGGTGGTTCAGCACGTGGTAGTACCAGCCCACGTGCGCCACGCCGTCCACCAGCACGCGGCCCTTCACGGCCAGGTTGTCGAGCACGGTCTGCAAGAGCCGCGCGGTGGCCTTGACCTGGCTTCCCTCCTTTTCGAGGATCTTCATCCAGCCCATCGAGCCGTAGTCCCCCAGCGTAAATCCCGTCGCGGCCGCGCTGTCCCGCTCCATGGCGTGATGGAGGAGCCAGGGCTTCTGGCCCGGACGCCAGACCACGACGCCGTGGAGATGCGCGCGGGGGCCGGTGAGGTAGCGGAAGGTCGGGCTCTGGTATTCCCCTTGCACCACGACGGCGGCCGTCAGGCCGCGCTCCTGCATCAGTCGATCGATATCGCGCTTCATGGGCGCTCCCTTAGGTCCGGAAGAGGACGGACTCGTTGGAGAAGAGACGCGTCGCGATCACCAGCATGAGCGCGGCCATGGCGGCGCTCACGCCCAGGGTGACCATCGCGTGCATCGGCACCACGGTGTCGGTCAGGATCTCCCTCTGCAACAGCGCGGTGTTCAGGATCGGAATCGCGAACCGCTGGAGCGGCGGCGCGCCCAGCTGGCGGAAGCTGCCCAGCCCCAGGAACACCGAGGCCATGTAGACGTAGGTGGCGTAGGTCTGCCCCTCACGCATGCTCCGCGCGAAGCACCCGATCGCGACCATGATGGCGCTGAGGAGCACCGCCGTCGGCAGGATGGCCACGAGCATGAGGAGCATCTGCTCCGGACGGATCGAGATCTGGATCGACTGGCTGGCCATGCCCGGCATCAGATTGGCCAGCACCGAGAAGTTGAACCAGAGCCCGAAGATTCCAACGATGCCCGCCAGGAGCGCGGTCGTGATCACCGCCATGCACTTCCCCATCACGATCTCGCCGCGCGAGGCCGAGGTCGCGAGCAGGGTCTCGAGGGTGCTCCGCTCCTTCTCTCCGGCGGTCGCGTCGATCGCGATCTGCATGGATCCCGCGGCCACCATGAAGCAGAGGATGTACGGGATGATGAGCGCCGCCATGAACCGTCCCTCCTCTTCCTTCGAGGAGATGTCGCGGTGCTCGACCGCGATGGCCGGAGGCGCGTCGGTGCGGGCTCCGCGGGTCTGCGCCCAGAGCACCGTCAGCTCGCGCCGGACGTCGTCCAGCACCGGCTGCATGCGCTCGTCGGCCGCCGAGGACTTGTGGTCGGCGTCCTTGTAGAGCAGCTCGACCTTCACCGAGTCGCCCGAGGTGATGGACCGCGCGAGCCCCGGCGGAATCACCAGCACGGCATCCACGCCGGCGGATTCCATCGAGGAAGGCGTCCGGTCGAGCGTCACCGCGGTGATGCCCTGCACGGACTGGAGCGCTTTGGGAAGCCCCGGAAGCTGTGCCTCGCCCACCACGCCGACCCTGACGCGAAGTGCTCCCTCTTCCTTCTTGTTCGAGGACTCGATCGAGCCCATGAGCAGCATGAGCCCGGGATAGAGGACCAGGGGCACGACGAAAACGGCGATGATCGTTCGGCCGTCCCGCAGCGCGTCGCGGATCTCCTTCCGCCAGACGGCCCAGGATCTAGACGTCACTCGTCACCGCCCCGACCGTCCGCACGAAGACATCTTCCAGGGACCCGCCGCCGTTCTTGCTCTGGAGCGAGGGCACGGTGCCCTCGGCGAGGATCGAGCCCCGCTCGATGATCGCGATCTCGTCGCAGATCCGCTCCGCCTCGGTCATGATGTGCGTGGAGAAGATAATGGTCCGTCCCTTGGTCTTGAGATCTTGCACGATCTTCAGCACCTCGCGGGCGCCGATGACGTCCAGGCCCGAGGTGGGCTCGTCGAAGATGAGCACCGGCGGGTCGTGGAGGACGACGCGGGCCAGGGAGAGGCGCTGCTTCATGCCCGTCGACATCTTCCCCACCCGCTTGTCCAGGAAGTCGCCGAGGCCGAAGCCGCCCTTAAGCTCGGCGATGCGGCCTTCGATCGCCGAAGGGCTCATTCCGGCCAGCGCGCCGAAGTACTCGAGAAGCTCGCGGCCGGTGAGGCGGTCGTAGAGCTTGGTGTCCCCGGAGAGGTATCCGATGCGCTTCCGCACCTCGCCCGGCTTCTCGTTCACGTCGAATCCATCGATGCGGGCGGTGCCGGAGGTCGGGGCCAGAATCGTGGCCAGCATGCGCAGCGTCGTGGTCTTGCCGGCGCCGTTTCGTCCCAGGAGTCCGAAAACCTGTCCGGGCGAGCACGTGAAGGAGATGCCCTTGACGGCGGGGATATCGCCTTTCTTGCGGTCGTGGAAGGTCTTACCGAGATTGATGACTTCGATCACGGAGACAGTCTAGCCGTATTCCGGTTCGAATCCAACCTTGATGCACTGCGTCTAAATCGTTAGCATGTAACGGATTCGTATGGTGTCCCCGTATCGGGAGTAGGTTCACTCATCAGTCGTAAGGAGCTTTTTGCCATGTCCGATTCGGTAATCCAGGTGAGCGACAGCACCTTCGACGTCGAAGTGCTCCAGTCGAAGGTCCCCGTCCTGGTGGATTTCTGGGCCGAGTGGTGCGGCCCCTGCCGTATCGTCGCCCCCGTGGTCGAGGAAGTAGCGAAGCAATACCTGGGTAAAGTGAAGGTCGCCAAGGTGGACGTCGACCAGAACCAGCGGATCGCCTCGCAGTTCGCGATCCGGAGCATCCCCAGCCTCTACGTCTTCAAGGGCGGGAAAGTGGTCGAGCAGATCGTGGGCGCGGTGCCCAAGCACCAGCTGATCTCGGTGCTGGACGGAGTCCTCGCGGTCTAGACGGCCGACTCGCTGCAAATCGGACGGCACGCGCAGATCGAGCAGCTCCGCTCGCTCGGCCTGGCGCGAAAGTCCCCGGAACGGACGGACTCGGCGATCTCGAGAATGTGATCGCGGGTCCGTTTCAGTTTTTCCTCCGAACGGGTCGAGCTTCCCACGGCGCCGCTCAGCACGTAACGCAGCTCCACGCGGTCGGGCGCCCGGCCCGTGATCTCCCGGTGCGCCAGCGCATAGACCGACAGCTGAAGGCTCAGCCGCGCGTTCTCCTCGGCCTTCTCTCCCATCTCGTCGTCCGATTCCAGCTCGCTCGTCTTGTAGTCGGCGATCGTAGTCCCCTCGGGCCCTTCGTCCACGCGGTCCATCCGCCCCTGGACGATCACGTGCTCGAGCTTGAACCGGAACGCGCGCTCCACGTCGGCGGGTGGCTCGCGTCCTTCCACCTCGCGGATCCGAAAGGCCCGCAGCGCCTCGACGCCCTGCTCGTACCGCCGCCGCGCGTGCTCCTCGGAACGGTAGCCCTCGTTCCTCCAGTTGGCGCGGAACACCTCGACGATCTGATCGAAGGTGGGCGGCTCGCCCTGGCGGTAGCGCTCGAGCGCGAACGCCACGGCCTGATGGATCGCGTTTCCAAAATTCACGCGCGGGTCCAGCGTCAGGATGGGATGCACCGCCAGCACCTTGATGAAGTAGTACTTCAAGGGACAGGTCTCGTAGTCGGCCAGGCGGTCGTGGCTCAAGAGGATCGGCTCGTGCCCGGCCAAGCGATCGATCGCGGGAAGACCGGCGGGCGGCCGCGCGGACTCCAGATCCTCCAGCGCCTGCTTCCTCTTCCGCGGCGAGGGCGGCTTGCCCAGGTCGTATGCTTCGGAGAGGAACTGGCTCCGCTGGCGGAGCATCTTCCCGCCGTAATCGTTCGCGTAGGTCGTGACGAGCTCGTCCTTGGCGCGGGTGAACGCCACGTAGCAGAGCCGCCGCTCCTCCTCCTTGTGGAGCTCCGCGCTCGGGGTCTCGCCGGGTGCCAGCTCCACCGGCACCTCGAGGCCGGCGTGGCGGTTCCGCGTCGGAAAGCGGTCGGTCGCGGCCTGCACGAGGTAGACGACCGGGAACTCGAGCCCCTTCGCGCGGTGGATCGTGAGCACCTGGACCACGTCCGACTCCTCGCCGATCTCCGCCACGGCGGGATCCTCTCCGTGATCCATGATCATCCCGAGGTGGCGCAGGAAGAGCGGCACGCGGTCCACCACCGCCACCTTCCCGAAATCCTGGACCAGCTTGAAGAACTTCACGATGTTCCGCGCCTTGATCTCGTCCTCGAAGTGGGTCGGCGCGCGGAGCTTCTTCCAGATTCCGCGCCGGTCGAGGTAGGCCCGCAGCACTTCCCCCACGCGGCGGTCGCGCGCCAGGGCTTCCAGCGCGCGAAGATCCTGGATCAGGGTCGTGAGACGCGCGCGGCCTTCCTCGGAGATCTCCACCGAGGTCGCGCCGCGACCGGCGCGCTCCATGAGCTTTCGCAGGCCCCCGGGCTCGCGCGCGAGCGCGTGGACCAGGCGATTCAGGTCCTCACCCGGAACGTCGTAGCCCGATTGGGCCAGGAGGTAGAGGTAGTCCTCGCGCGTGTCCTGCGACAGGGAATAGAGGAGCGCGATCAGCTCGCGGATCTCCGGGCGCTGGAAGAGCCCGCGGCTGCCGGAGAAGTAGTAGGGCACGCCCTGCTCTTCCAGGGCCTGCAAGAAGGGCTCCGCGTTCCGGTTGGTGCGGACCAGAATGGCGAAATCGCGGCAGCGGCGCGCGCCCGACTCCACCGCCGCGCGGATCTCGGCCGCGACCGACGCCGCCTCTTCCAGCTCCGTGGCCAGCTCCTGGATCCGCGGCGCGGGACCGCTCCGCTCCGAGGTCAGCTCCTTCGAGATGCCCATCCTCGTCTCGAGGCGCTCCCGGTTGACCTGGATCAACCGCCGCGACGCCTTCAAGATCTCGCGCGTCGAGCGGTAGTTCCGGGTCAGAACGATGGAGCGCGTGTCCGGAAAGTACTCGTGGAATCGAAGGATGTTCTGGAGATGCGCCCCGCGGAAACGGTAGATGCTCTGATCGTCGTCGCCCACCACCACGAGATTCCGGTGGAGCGCCGTGAGCCGGCGCACGATCTCGAACTGCACGGGATTCGTGTCCTGGAACTCGTCCACCAGGACATACCGGAATCGCTCCTGGAATCGGAGGAGGGCCGAGGGGCTGGCATCGAAGAGCCTGAGCGTGAGCGAGAGGAGATCGCCGAAGTCCACGAATCCCCGCTTCCAGAGGAGACCGTCGTACCGCTCCGCCGCGCGCGCCAGCTCGGCGTAGCGGGCCGCGCGATCCCGCGACGCTTCGTCCTCTCCCGAGGCCGCCGCCGCGAACGCGAGGAGGCTCCCGGTCGAAATGGGATAGTCCTTGAGCCGGTTCAGGAAACGCGCGATCTGGCTCAGGTACTGCGTGGGGTCGGAGAGCGGCGCGTAGAGGTCGAGGCCCAGCTGTTCCAGATGTTCCGAGAGGAAAATGGCCTGCGCGGTCTGGTCCAGCACCGTGAAGCCCGGCGCCAGGCCGATCTCGATCCCGTGCGTCGCGAGCACCTCCTCGCCGAACGCGTGGAACGTGGCGATCTCGGTGTCCGCGTAGCCGTAGGGAACCAGGAGATCCACGCGCTCCTGCATCTCGGCCGCGGCCTTGTCGTTGAAGGTCAAGGCCAGTATTTGCGACGGGCGCGCGCGGCCGGAGGAGATGAGGTGGGCGATCCTCCGCGCGATCACGGTGGTCTTGCCGGTTCCGGCGCCCGCCACGATGAGGAGCGGCCCCTGATCGTGCTCCACCGCCGCCCGCTGCTCGGGATCCAGTCCCGAGAGCTCGGAGGCGGCGCCGGTGGGAAACGCAAGTTGGGTCATCGCCCTGTACCCTATCGAATGGTAGAATGCCCCGCCATGGAATCCGTGCGCGCCAAGACGCCGCTTCCCGGCGTCGCCGATTACCTTCGCGCGGTCTGGGAACTGGGGAAGAGCTCGATCCGTCCCGCGCTCCCCGCGCTCGCGTTCCTTCCGTGCTGCAGGGCGCGACGGCGGCCGATCTCGTGCCGCGCCTCGCGGTGCCGCTGAGCCTGCTCCCGGTCTTCCTGCTCATCTACACGCCCATGATCCCGTTGCAAGACAGCCTGCTCCAGGGTCGCCCCATGAGCTTCCTCGCCTCGGCCCGTCGGATGACGGAGCAAGGCTGGGCGCTGACGCTTTCGGGCATCATCCAGGGCTTCGCCCTCGCGGCGCCGTTTCTCGTGATCTGCGTGGCCGCGGCGCTCCTGGCTCCCATGATTCCGGGAACGGCGCTCGACCCCTCGCGGCTGTTCCTCGCGGTGGCGGTCGCGCTCCTGGGACTCTTCGGGGTGTTGGTCGTCGCACTGCTCCTCATGTTCGCCACGCCGGCCCTCCTCCTGGACGGCGAGGGGCCGCTCCAGTCGATCGGAACGAGCACCCGCCTCGTGCTCGGACACGTGGGCGGCATCCTGGGGCGCGTCCTCGCGTTTTTCTTCCTCTCCTTCGTCGTCCTGCTCCTGCTCACGATGCCCACCCAGATCCTGTCTCAAGTGAGCTCGATCTCCGGCGGCCCGACCATGGCGATCAAGATCGCCACGGTGATCTGGACCAGCGCGCTGGCCACGGCCCTCTTTCCGTTCGGGGTCGCATCCTTGATCGTGCTCTACCGCGTGCTGGTGCCGAGCCGCGGGGTCGCCCCGGGCGGGCCGGTTCCCCTGGACGAGGAGTTCCAGCCGGCGACCGCCGCGCGGGTGCCCTTCGAATAGCGCCGTGGCTTCACCCGCCGTCGTCCATTCGCAGGGCTATTTCGCCGACATCGGGCTTCACGTTTTTCCCATGCGGAAATTCGGGCTCATCCGCGAGGAGATCGTCCGCCGGGGGCTGCTCACCGACACGGACTTCCTGGATCCGAAGCGCGCGACCGAGGAAGACGTCCTGCGCGTGCACGACCGCGCGTACGTAGACAAGCTGGTCCAGGGGAAGCTCTCCGTGCTGGAAGAGGCCGTTCTTGAATTGCCGTATTCCAGGCAGCTTGTTACGGCCTCGTTCCTCTGCGCCGGGGGCAGCATCCTGGCCGCGAGGGAGTCGCTGCGCCGGGGCGTGGGAATCAATCTGGGCGGCGGATTCCACCACGCGTTCCCCGACCACGGCGAGGGGTTCTGCGTCTTCCACGACGTGGCGATCGCGATCCGCGCCCTCCAGCACGAGGGACTGATCCGGCGCGCGGCGGTGATCGACCTCGACGTCCATCACGGAAACGGCACCGCGCGCATCTTCCAGGATGATTCCAGCGTCTTCACGTTCTCGATGCACGACGAGGACAACTACCCCGCGATCAAGCCGCCCAGCGATCTGGACGTCGGGCTGGACAAGGGCGTAGGCGGCGCGGAATACCTCGCCGCCTTGGAGAAGCATCTTCCCGCGATCCTGGACCGGCACCGCCCGGACCTCGTCGCGTACATCGCGGGGGCGGACCCCTTCGAGGGGGATCAGCTGGGCGGGTTGAAGCTCACCCGCGAGGACATGCGACGCCGCGACCGCGTGG
>WNFL01034433.1_pt1 | contig 22363 bp, 16 predicted proteins | sample 5400361 | NCBI WGS metagenome assembly WNFL01 (sample SAMN13153351, study PRJNA577476) | soil metagenome | isolation source: 40 cm soil on Douglas fir-dominated hillslope | place: USA:California | collected 2013-09-17
TTCCCAATGTGGGGCTATAGCTCAGCTGGGAGAGCGCGTCGTTCGCAATGACGAGGCCGTCGGTTCGATCCCGACTAGCTCCACCACTTCTTACAACAAACAAGCAAAATCTAAGGGGTGTGTGAGTGCGCTTTTTGAGAGTTACGCCACTAATTCCTCAAAGCCTCGCAAGGTCAGTGGAAGACGGCGGTTGTAATACGCTTTGGCACTTCGCCTACGGGGATGGTTGCGACTTCCTTCAGAGTATTTGTGTCAATGGCGGACACCGATCCTGCGCCTGAGTTCGAAACGTAGACCGTTTTGCTGTCGGGCGTGAAGGTGATCCATTCGGGGACAGAGCCGGTGATCGAATGGCCCAGGGGGTGAACCTCGGGCAGGGGGGCGTGCCCGATCAGATCGAGGTCCGGCAGTGAATATTTGAAGACAGCATTGGCCAGAGTGCTGTTGACCCAGAGCGATTTCCCGTCGGGGCTAACGGCAATGCCGTGGGAAGGCGTGCCGGTCCGGCCCTCTACGATTCCGAATCCTCCGGGTTGCGACGGCAGTTGGATTCTCGCCACCTCGGCGCGCTTGGCAAAGTCTACGACCACGAATCCATTCAGGCCCGAAAGCTGGATGAACATACGACGGGTTGAGCCATCTGGATTGGTCTCGAATGTGATCGGCCGCACGCCTTTGTCGAATTTGACATCCCAGATTGCCTGTTCGGTCTGAAGGTCGACGACTGTGGCGGCTTTGTTCTCGATTGAGCCAGTGACCGCAAACTTCCCGTCCGGCGTGACGAAAACATTGTGGACGCTGCCGTTGACGGGAATGCTCTTCACTCGAGCGAGAGAAGTGGTATCAATGACGTCGATCAGACCCGGTTGGGCGCGGATCCCGACCAAGACCCGCCCTCCATCCTTGGTAATGGCCAGGTTATTGGGGCGGTCGGTGAGGGGGATTTTCTTCAAAATCGCGCCGCTCTTGCGATCCACCACATCGAGGACGCTCTCGGATTCATTGCTGATATAAATTCTCGAGCCCTCGGGAGAGAATGCGATGCCATGAGGCAATTCGATGCCGCCGATGACCTGCACGACCTGGTTCGTAGCGGGATCAATCGCGTCAATCGTGTCGCCGGCGCTGTTCGTAATGTAAATTCGCGTGATCGCCGAGGACGGATCGGAGGATGGCGAGCGCGCGCTGCGAACCCAAGCGGCCAGGGTCAGCCAATCGGGGTCGCTCTGAGAAGTGAATTGCCTGCCTCCTGAATGGAAAGCTTCACCACCCCCTTCCGGGGCCAGGGGATGAAGCAAAAGACGACTGGAAGCTGGATCTCCGGGGACCACCTGTTGGATGGCGCTCTCGTAGTTGCGCTGCGATTGCTCAGCGGTCCATTCGGTGCTGCCCGGCAAGAGCGCTTCGAGGTGAAAGGCGCGGTTGGATAGCACGTGGCAGCCGTAGCAACGGGCGTGACCGGGGCGCTCCTTCAACAAAACCGGCTCGACCATGGTTCGGAAGAACTGGAAGTCGAGCGTGTCGGCTGCGGCGGGGGGAGGAGCTGTTTCGGCGCTTTGGCCGACCCATTCGGCGATTTGTTTCCATTCCGGGTCGTTCCGCGAGGTCCAAAATTTACCGCCGGTGTGGGTGGGATCGCCACCTGCTTCAGGGGCAAGCGGATGCAGGAGCAAGCGGCTGGTAAGAGGATGGCCTGGTGTAACCAACTGCGAGACGACTGCGAAGTTCTGCCGGGACTGTTCGGCGGTCCAGGAAGCAGCGCCGGGCGACAGGGGTTGCAGCCGGAGCCTTGTGGGCAGGACCGAATGGCAATCGTAACAACGCACGCCGCCCGGGCGCGACTTCAGGAAAACCGGCTCGATCTGGGCGCGGTAAGCTTCAAAGTCGAGGGATGGCGGTGGCGCTGAATCGGGCTGAGCCTGAGTTGCGTTCTGGGCTTTCGCGAATGTTCCTGATATGGCAGCGGCACAGCAGAGAACCCCGACTGCCAGCAGCACCAGCTTTGCGTTCATCGAGTGCTTCATTTCGGTCCTGGCTCTCACGGTCCTTAAGGTTCAGTGCTGTAGGTTTAGTGCTGTCGCATTCCCTGGTCAAGGTTCGGTTATTCGCGGCGAGGGGGCAACTCAGCCAACGACTGGGGACGAGACGTGCAGAGCGCCAACACGATCCGGCGCTTGCAGGAGTGGCCGAAGTTCCCGGATATCCTTCACCTTCTGAAGCTCCATCACGCGCTCAATTAATTTTGCCGTATTCGCGGCCCCGAGGACGGGCGTCATCAATTCGCGCGCCTTGCCGACCACCTCTTCGGTTGTCATGGGGTTGTCAGGAGTGCCGCGGACGTGCTCAACGCGTTCGCTCAACCGCGTGCCGTCGTTGAGAGTAACCTCCACGATGGCGACTCGTACCGGGATCAACTTCTCCAGCTCCTCATCGGGGACAAGCTGAACCTTAGCCCGCTCGCGGAGGACGGCCGCGTCCTGCATGCGCGGCTTGTCGTGGGCGGCACGGAAGGAAACGTCTTTGTCGAGCAGCATCACGGCAACCAAGTGCTGCAGACAAATATCCGGCATATCACGGTTGCTGACGGTGTAGCCGGCGCTGGTGGCGACACGCACCACCACCTGCTTGACCTGCTCCGCCTCGAAGGATTGGCGCTTGTGCAGATTCTGCAAGGCATCGAGAGGCGCCTGGATGGGGCCTCCGGTGGTCCACTTCTTAAGGGTCGTAAGGGTGACGCCGAAGACCTCTCCGAGTTTGTCGCTCATGCCAGCTGGGTCGGCCTTGGGATTGTAGGATTCGACGAAATTATTGGGGCCGGAGAGGACATCGTCGACGCCAGTCCATCCCGAATGGACCGCCAGAGCGACGGTGACGCCGTTGCGGGCACCCATGCCGCCGAAGACGAAGGCCTTCTCGATGTGGTCCGTGTCGCGACGCCAGGAACCGATGCCGGCGCCGGCTTGCTGGGCGGCGTAATCGAGCAGCCATCGCATCTGCTGCGCGTTGAGGCTGGCAGCGCATCCCGCCGCGGCAGTGGCGCCCATGGTGCCCACGAGCGGGTGCGTCTCTTTCATTCCGGGGCCGACGGTTCTCATGGCGCGCATAGCCACGTCGTAACCGAGGGCAACGGCGCGCAGGAAATGCGTTCCGCTGATGCCGAACTGCTCGCCTATGGCGAGGGCCGCGGGCACGAGCGCGCAGCCGGGATGCGCACCTCCGGTGGTGAAATCGTCGTCGGTTTCATCGGAATGAGCGAGCTGGCCATTGGCGAGCGCCGCCTCGATGGGGCCGCATAGAATCTGCGATGCGACAACCGTGGCAATCTTCTCGCCGCCGTAGGAGCGTGCGAAGTCGAGGGCTACGCGCCCTGGAGGCAACTCGGAACCCGAAACCATGGCAGCAATGGTGTCGAGGGTGTGATGCTTGGTCTCCAGCAGGACATTGTCGGGAAGTTCGTGGTTGCGGGCGTCAGCCATGTAGGAGCTGAGCTTCTCCATGACCGGGCTGACGTCGTGGGCGGCAGCCACCGCGAAGCGCGGAAACGCCGTGGCGGCGGCCATCCAGGCAGAGCTTTGCAACAAGCTGCGCCGCGTGAAGTTAAGGGTTGCGTTCACTGTCCGCTCCGCGGGTCTTTCTTCAGAACTCACTTTTCCACCTCAGGATAAGAAGCTTTCAAGATAAGAAACGTTCTTTGATCAGTGCCAGTGACCAGTGATCGTTGACCATTGATCGCCGACCAATGAACGTTGCGGACTCTAGAGTGCCGAATGGCCATCCGCAGCCCCGGGGGAGGCGATACAACCTGCGGAATTGGCCATCCGGACACTTTCGTGGCAGCCCTGAGGCACCGAACGAATCCTCTGTTGTCTTACGCTGCTAGAAGGTCACTTTGACGGCAAGCTGAATCTCGCGTGCTGTCGTGGTGGTCCTAGAGAGTACACCTGGCGCGGCTCCATCCTTATTCCCGGTCCCGTCAAAGATATCCGTATTGTCAGGCGTCGTGGGCGGCGCAAAGTTGGCGTGGTTGAGAATGTTAAATATCTCGGCACGGAACTGCACATTGAAGCGCTCCGAGATTCTCTTGAAAGGCATATTCTTGAACAAAGAGAAATCCAACGACGTTAATCCAGGACCGGTCATGATATTGCGACCGGCGTTGCCGCGAAGGTTGAAGCACCTCAGATCTCCAACTGGCAGCGGCCCGCCGTAACTGGGAGGCGCCGGATCGCAGTTCGCGTTCCAGAAAGCCAAGTCCGGCGCCGTGGGGACCTCAAAGCATTGAGTCTTGATGTAGTTGTCCCGACTCCCGGGGTTGGTGAGGGTCTTGCATCCTGAACCACCCAAGCGGTTGGGGAACGCCCAGTCGTTGCGGGATCGGCGCCGGTTCCCCAAGTAGGAGTGAACGGAGTGCCATCGCTCGCGGTAAAAATAATACCCAGTTGCCAGCCGCCCAGCGCCCAACGGGCCGGCGCGGAGAGCGACTTGGGCGATGGAACCTCCCATTCTCCGTTGAGGACAAAGGTGCGGCCAATGTTGAAGTCGGATACAGCTCGACTGAGCCTGGGATCGAACCAATGCAGGCTGGCGATCGAGTTTCCAAAGGTATCCCCGGCAACCGACGCCGAACTGGTGTCCATGCTTTTAGCCCAAGTAAACGTACCCTGCACCTGGAGGCCGTGGCTCATACGCTTGGCGATCTGCGTTTCCAGGGCGTTGTAGGACGAGTGTCCCACGTAGAACATGCCGCGAACTGAACCAAAATGCGGGTTGATGGTGTCAGGAGGGCTTCCCGCTCCTGGACCCGAGATGAGGTTGCCATCGACATCGACTTGTGGAAATAGGTATCCATAGGGAGTCTTCGTGGGAAGCACGAGATTCACATCATCGATGCGGAATGGTTGATGCACGCCCCGCGACCCGACATAGGCAACCATGGCGGTCAAGTTCGTCGCGAGCTGCTGCCGCACGTTAAGATTCCACTGCATAACGTAATTGCGTTTGGGTTTGGAATCGATAAAGGTGGAGCGCAACCGATTCGCTGGAAAAGTAGTTAGCCCCGAGTAGAATGAGCCGGCCGGTGGACTCTTAATAATGGTGTATTGAAAAAATGGAGTGGCCTGGCTGGTGAGAAGAATGAACTGATAGGGCAGGGGCAGCACATCGAACATCCCTACTCCACCGCGAAGCACTGTCTTTCCATTGCTGAAGGGATCCCAGGCAAAGCCGACGCGCGGTTCGAAATTTTTCAAGGTGGGATTGCTGAACAGCGCGGCCGCGCCGGGGGTACAGCCGGCCACGGCAACCGCGCAACTGGGCAAGGCATCACCGAGGTGTCGCAGATTGGCAAACTTTCCCGCAGTCTCCGTGGGGACGGAGGAGGTCTCATAACGCAGCCCCAGATTGAGAGTCAGGTTCGGGCGCAAGCGCCAGTCGTCCTGAAAATACACGCCATAAATGTTCTGTCGGATATTGCGCGGCGTGAGGGAAGTGGCGATTCCACCCTGGAATTTGGAAGGAGTGTTCTGGATGAAGCTGGCCACATTCTTAAAATTCCAAATTCCGTTGGGATCGGTATTGGCCAGGAAATTCAGGAACATACGCTCGAAGGCGAAGCCGAATTTCAGAGAGTGGTTACCTTTGGTCAATAGGGCATCGTCATACGCCTGCAGCGAGTTCCAATGGTATAGGTAAGTTGGACTGCCACCGATTCCGCCGGTGAAAGGACTGACGCCGCCGATGAGAACTTGGGAGGCTCGTCGGCCAGCAAACACAGTGCCGCCCACGCCCAGATCCGTTCTGGAGGCATCGGGATTGAGCGCTTGCTGGCTTAGGTTGTTCTTGACGGCTTCATGGTTGCCGCCTATACGAACGGAATTCGCAAAAGTCGTCGTAAAGATGTGAGTTTCCTCCAGGGCAGCAATCTGCCTGGCGGTTACGGTCTCGAACTCAACGTTCTTCAGCCCGTCGGGAGACGAGTAAGGAGTCTTGTCATACATGTAGGTTCCGAACAAACGATCCTTATCGGAGAAATTGTGGTCGACACGACTCGTCAAGAAGTTTTCACTAACGATTTGCTGGCCGGAGAAGCGGTAAAAGGCACTATCCCCATTACCGCGACGGGCACCGTTCGGAATGGGAAAGAATGTGAAGTAAGACTGGGCCGCAGGATCGACGGCGACCTGTTGTGGTATAGGGCACAGGGAGCAGAGCGTTCCCGAACGCGCCTCTGACGACGGGACAGTGGTAAGCGACGTGATTCCCTTGGACTGGCGAATACCTTCGTAGTCGGCGAAGAAGAAGGTCTTGTCTTTGAAAATGGGCCCGCCGATGGTTCCCCCAAACTGGTTGCGCGTAAACGGTGGGATGGAACCAGGGTCGTCGAAGTAGTTGCGGGTATCCAAAGCGCTGTTGCGAACGAATTCGTAGCCGCTGCCATGAAACGAATTGGTACCCGAGCGCGTGATGGCGTTGACGACGCCGCCTGAAGTCTTGCCGTATTCCGCGGAATAGTTGCTGGTGAGGACGGAGAACTCCTGAATCGCGTCCACTCCGAGGCTGCCTCCCAGCACACTACCGGGGGCACCGTTGGCGTAGTCGTTGAGACTGATGCCATCCAAACGGTAATTATTCTGCTGCGGGCGCGCGCCGGAGATGGTGAGCTGTTGCCCGAAGCCGCGGTTGCCGCGATCCGTACCCGACGAGAAGTTGGGCTGGGTCTGAATGGCGCTCACGCCGGGCTGAAGGGTGGCGAGGTCGGTCCAACTGCGGCCGTTGAGCGGTAGTTCGCGAACCGTGGTCGCATTCACAACCGCGCTAATGTCGGAACTCGTGAGCTGGATGACAGGAGCTTCGGTGGTTACTTCCACCGAGATTTTGGAGGCGCCAACCTGGAGCGCGAGGTCGAAGACTTGCTGGCCGCCGACGCTGAGTTTAATCCCGGTCCTCTCCTCGGTGTTGAAACCTGGGGCGGAGATGGAAACCGAGTAATCCCCTGGGAGCAGGTTCCCGGCGGTATAGCTGCCGTTGGAGTTAGTAGTAATCTTGGTAACCACCCCGGTTGCATCGTTTTTAATGACGACCTGAGCCTGTGGAATCACACGTCCGGCAGGATCCGTGATGGTCCCGGTCAGAGTCGCTCCCGCGACCTGTGCCTGTGCCGGAGCTATTAATAGAACTCCTAAAATCGCGAATACAACCGCCGAACAACAAACTGCATACGTCGCGGAAACTCTTTGATCGGACATGGATCACCTCACTCTTGTGGCGGGTGCAAATGTACAGCTGAGAGCGCTTAAGTCAACATTAATTTATGTTTATGTTGCATATCGGCATTTGCCGCTCCTGGATCAGTGAGGGGCAAAACCACTGTAAACGTGGAGCCCACGCCCAGAGTACTTTGGCATTCGATGAAGCCACCCTGGGCCTGGGCGATGGCCTGCGCGATGGCCAAGCCAAGGCCTCCGCTATGAGTTTCGTTGCTGCCGGACGGGGCAGCACGGTAGAAGCGTTCAAATATGAGCCCGAGATGCTGGGTCGCGATTCCAATACCCTGATCCTGGAAGCGCGCCCGGATGAAATGGTCCTGTTGAATACTTGATGGCATTGTCAAGAAAGATCAGGAACATTTGGTGGAGGAAAGCCTCATCGCCCGAGTAGGCAATCTCCTGGTTCAGTTCCCGAACAATGGCGATATTTTTGGCACGTGCCCGGGAGGTTACCAGTGCACAGGCTTCCTCCAGGACTTCGTTGACGTAGAGCGGTTCGGACATCAGGTGCAATTGTCCGGCGTCCGCCATGGAAAGGGTAAACAAGCCTTCGACGATTCTGGTCAACTTCTTGAACTCGTCGTCAAAAAGGTGGAGGGTTTTCTGATAATCGCCGGCGCTGCGAGATTTCGAAAGCAGCAACTCCGTTTCGCCGTGAAGAACGGCGAGTGGCGTGCGCAACTCGTGCGAGGCATCGGTGACAAATTGGCGCAATTGACGAACGGCGGAATCGACGCCTTGCAGGAGGTCGTTGAAGGTGACGGCGAGGCGGCCGAGTTCATCGTCGGGGGTGGCAACCGGGAGCGGCGCCCAAAATCCCTTCGGATTCTTGACCTGCCTGGCCATCAAAGCGGCGTGCTGCGTGAGCGCTTTGATGGGCGCGAGGCTTCTCCCCACATAGAGAGCGGAAATTCCAGCAGTCAAGAGCAGGCTCATGGGAAAAAGCAGGAGGGCAATTCCGCCGAGACTGTCAAAAACGGCGTTGGTGCCCAAGGTCGGAATGGCGACTACCAGGACACGGGGCTGGCCGGCCTGCTGAAAAGGGATGAGGGCGACGCGAACGGGTTGGGTGTCGCCGATGTGACCAGTTCCGAAAGTGGGATGAGAAGTGCTTTGGGGAATTCCGCGAAGGTTCATGGCGGCGGAAAGGGTTTGCGATTTCTGAAGGACGTTGCCGGAGGCATCCAGCAATTCGAAAAACTCGCCTGGGATATTCAGGCGATTGACGTCCTGCGCGTCCGGCTCAGTGACGATATCCGACACCAGAGGGCGGCCGGTCTCCAGCAACTGGCGATTGAGTTGAGTGGGGATCTCGTGGGCGAGGAGACCTAAGAACGCGAAGTACGAGAGGGCTAAGAGCACACCCACCACCGTCGTGAAGAGCAGCATCATTCGAACACGAAGTGACTTGACTCTCATGGTTCCGGCATCCCCAGGCGATAGCCAACTCCCCGGACGGTATGGATCAGCTTCGCCGATCGATTTTGATCGAGTTTCTGGCGCAAACGGTTGATGTACACCTCAACGAGGTTGGTTTCGCTGTCAAAGTGGCAGTCCCACACGTGCTCGACAATTTCACTGCGCGTAACCAGTTCGGGAGCGCGAAGCAGGAATAGTTCGAGAAGTGCAAATTCCTTCGTGGTGAGAGGAATTATCTCCTGGCCGCGAGTCGCGCGGCGACGATGACGGTCCAGAGCAAGGTCGGCGTAGCGGAGTTTTGCGTTGCCCGTATGGAAGCCACGCCGAACCAGGGCCCGGACCCGCGCGAGAAGTTCTGCCAGGACGAAAGGTTTGGTGAGATAGTCGTCAGCGCCGGCGTCCAAGCCTTCCACCCTCTGCTCTACCAATCCTCGAGCGGTGAGCATAAGGACAGGAGCCTCGATGCCACGCTGGCGCAGCTCGCGGCAGACCTCGATCCCGCTCAGTCCCGGCAAGCGAACATCCAGAAGAATGGCGTCGTAGGCGACCTCCGTGCCGACTTCAAGCGCCTTTTCGCCAGTCTCGACGACATCGACCGCGTAGGTATTTTCTTTCAGGGCGCGGGCAATGAAGCTGGCAACTTTTCGCTCGTCTTCGACCAGGAGGATGCGCATAGGCCTTACTCCAACATCATCGCATGACGATTGCCGGGCCTCCAAACGGATGCACCGCGACAACGGCCAGCGGCGCGGGAATTGCAGGCCTTACCGGCCCGTGCAATTCCCGCTTCCCGTTTGGCCCCTTCAAGCTAAATTCCTCAGTGAACCTCGAAAACCAGGATCGAGGCATTGGTCGTTCCGTGCTGCGGGACGGCAACGAAGTAGCGGCCAATTTCAGGTACCAGGCGCCCTGTTCTTCCGAGCGGTCCGGTGGGAACCTTGGCCAGCAGCTTGTAGTTGTCAGGGTCGGTTTGCTCGTAAACGTCCACGCTACCATCGGCCGCGGTGTAAATGCGCTTGCTCGCGGCATCGTAAACCATGTCGTCGACACCCTTGGTAATCGGGAGGGCTGTAAGTTCCTTTCCTGTCTGCGTGTCCATTACGACCACCGTACCGCCGCGGCAAGCCACAAACAAACGGTGATTATCCTCATCGAAGGCCATCGCAACGATTGGCTTGCCTTTGGTGACAGGCCAACTGGCAATCACCTCACGCTTCTCGCGGTCAACGACATCCACCTGATTCTTGTCCTTGTTGTTCACGTAAATCTTCGGACTAGACTTCTCGAGAGCCATGGCCTCGAGTGTGTCGCCGTCAACTTTGATGTCAGCGACTTTCTTGCCGGCAGTAGTGTCAATCACGGTAATCATCGAGAACTTCTCATGAACGTCTCCGCCGCCGTTGTCGACGTAGAGGTATTTTGTCCTGGTATCGAATCCAATCGAATCGGCATCCTCCAGCAGCTTTACGCTCGGGAGCGCCGCGTAGGTGGTTCCGTCAAAGATTTTGAGGTCTCCGGCGCCGTCGGTCACGTAGATGCGGTTGACGTCTTCGCGATACAGAACAGCGTGAGCTTTGCCGATACCTCGAATGGTGTGGACGGGTTTACCGGTCTTGAGGTTGAAAACGAGAACAGCTTTGTAGTCTTCGGGGGTGGCGAACAGTCGGTTACCTTTGAGGTCCACCTCGAAGTGGTCGAAATGCCCCTTCACGGCGGCGGGCAGTTTGATGGTTTGGATGAGCTTGAGCGGGGCCTGCTGGCTCTGAGCTTGTACGACTGTAAGGATGAAAGCTGTAATCAGGATACCCAGCCGAGTCTTCATACTTCTCTCCTGCGTTGCTGTCGGTTGATTTTCTACTTGCCGGTGGCATTCGCCAGCGCGTCACAGCATAATTCAATCTGGGCCGAACGAACTGAAAACAAGATTAATTTCTATTTAGCTGTTCTTGCAAAACCGATTGGCGTCGCCTGATAAACAGATGGTTTGCATCACTTTCATGCGTATTTCAGATTCATTTTCTGAAAAGCCGCGTTGACTCGCGCGGACCGGTGTCGTAGCATCCGCCCGGTTGCTTTGTAATTAAGTTTCCCCGTACCTGTGAACGTTGATTGTTGTCTTCATCACTCTCCGGCATTGCTGGAGGGATGAGCCCAGCCGAAGGGCAGAGAGCATGGAGGAATTATGATGCGAGTGAAATATCTTGTCTTGGCGCTGGTAAGCGCGATGGCAGTTAACGCCGCGGCGCAGACTGCGGCTCCTTTAAAGCTTGTGGCGACCATCCCGTTGCCGGGGTTACACGATGGAGACTTCGACCATTTTGCTCCAGATGTCGAGGGGCACCGGCTTTTCCTGACCGGAGAAGAGAATGAAAAAGTTCTAGTACTCGACACGCAAGCGAACAAGCTCGTCCACACCATTGAGGACGTCAAAGCGCCACACGCCATTCTTTACCGCAAAGATCTCAAAAAGCTGTTTATCGTAGCCGGTGACGCTTCCGCGGTGCAGGTCTATGACGTGGACAGCTACAAAATGGGCGCGGAAATTAAGGTTTCAATCGACGCGGATTCCATCGCCTACGATCCCGCGACCCAGTACATGTACGTGGTCAGCGGAGGCCGGGAGGCGCACACTCCGTATTCACTGATTTCGGAAATTGACACGAACACCTCCAAGAAGTTGCGTGACATCAAAATCAATACGAACCACGTGGAAGCTGTGGTGCTGGAAAAGTCCGGCCCGCGCCTATTCTGCAACCTTACAGGCCTCAGCGCCGTGGGAGTGATGGACCGGAAGGGATCCGCCCTGAAGGCCACATGGCCTCTGCCAGCCGGCGACAAGGCCAACGTAGCGATGGCGCTGGACGAAGCCAATCACCGGCTGTTCGTGGTGACGCGCAACCCCGGCAAACTGATCGTGATGAATTCGGATACAGGCAAAGTCGTCACCAGCCTGCCTGCCGTTGGCATGGTCGACGACATGAGCTTCGACCCGCAGCGCAAACGCCTATATCTTGCAGGCGATGGTTCTCTGGACGTGTTCGAACAGAAGGACGCCGACCATTACACTTTGCTGGCGAAGGTTCCGGGAAGTTTTCGCGCAAAGACTGGAATTCTAGTTCCTGAACTCAACCGCTACTACCTCGCCGTTCCTCATCATGAGAAGCAGGACGCCGAGGTCCGCGTATATGAGGTTCAGTAATCAGGGAATTTATAGAGATCTACCGCCGGCTGGCGGGCATTTGCCAGCCGGCGCAAATACGGGGCGCACATCCCTGGACCTGCCATCCTGATGAACACAAGAGAGCTTAATTCCGAAACGGAAACAAACGTTGCGGGGATTTCCATCCGCTGGATTCGGATCATTCCCGTCGCTCTCATCATGTACACGATCGCCTTTATCGATCGTACAAACATTTCTCTCGCTCTGCCGCACATCAGCCGCGACCTTGGCCTGGATCCACAACAGGCGGGGACCGTGGCGGGCATCTTCTTCTGGGGCTATCTGGCGCTGCAGATTCCCGGTGGCCATCTGGCCAAGCACTGGAGTGCAAAAAAATTTATCAGCATCCTCCTGGTGATATGGGCTATTTTCGCAGTCGGCTGCGGTTTGGCGCGCACGTACCACGAGCTCCTGATGCTTCGCTTACTCCTGGGAGTAGCTGAGAGCGGAGTCTATCCTGCGACGTTAATCCTTCTCTCGCACTGGTTCTCCCGCTCTGAACGCGCGCGTGCCAACGCATTTTGGCTGCTCTGCTTACCGGGCGCCGTCATCCTCGCATCGCCGTTTTCGGGATGGATTTTGGACCATTGGAATTGGCGTGTCATGCTGGTCGCGGAGGGTTCCCTGCCGTTTCTTTGGCTTGGGATTTGGCTTCTATTTATCCAAGACCACCCCGCGGAGGCAACCTGGCTCCCGGACAATGAACGAGACGTCCTGGTCGAAACCTTACGCCGGGAATCTGCCGAACTTCAGGGATCGGAAACTGTTCCCTACCTTCGCGCCTTGTTACGGCCACAAGTATTTCTGTTGGCAGCGGTCTATTTTTGCTTCGTAAGCGGCCAGATGGGCTTGTTGTTTTGGCTGCCCAGCGCTATGGGAAAGTTTTGGAAATTGAGCAGCCTTTCGACAGGACTTCTCTACACCATACCTTTTATCGTTGGCGCGCTCTCGGTGCTGCTCATCTCGCGTCACTCGGACAAGGTGCACGAGCGCCGCTTTCACGCCGCGGGCGCCATGTTGTTCGGGGGAACTTGCATCCTGCTTGCCGTGGCTACCATCCCCCATTCCCTGGTGCTGGCATTCGCCTTCATCGCCCTGAGTGGCGTCGGCGCATACGGACCGATGGGTGCATTCTGGGCCATACCAACGGAAACCTTGTCGCCCAGGATCGTGGGCTCGGTGATGGGTTTTGTCAACGCGATTGGTAATTTGGGAGCCTATTTCGCTCCGCTCATTGTCGGGTTTCTCAACAAAAGAACTGGCAGCTTTCTGTCCGGATTCACCTACCTGGGTGTCATCACTTTAGTAGCGGCCGGACTCGCCACACTGCTAAAGACAGCACCAACGCGTCGCGAGGCAACATCGGCGGAGGGGCAATGAAGTTTCGATCGGTTTGGCTTGGAACGCTGCTTCACATCGCTGTCACAGCTCTGGCTCTGAGTGGCGGTCTCTTGCTGGCGCAAGAACCCCCAACGCCCCCTCCCCCACCTCTCCCTCCGCCTCAGGCTCGAACCAACGAGCGGCTCGCCATTCGGGCCGGACGCATGTTCGACCCCAAGTCGGGCGAACTTCGCAAGCAACAGGTCATCCTGATTGAAGGAACGCGAATCGTCCAAGTAGGCTCTTCGGAAGAGGTACAAATCCCGAAGGGAACGGAGGTACTCGACCTCAGCAGCGCGACAGTATTGCCCGGGCTGATTGACGGGCATACGCACATCTTCGCCAGCGGCCCGGAGCTGGATGAGGAGATGTTGAAAAAGTCTCTGCAGTACCGTGAGCTGGAAGCTCTGGTGAATAGCCAGCGCGACCTATACGTGGGGTTCACGACTCTGCGCGATCTCAAGACCCTGGGGGGCATGTACGGGGACGTGGATCTGCGCACGGCCATCAATAAAGGACTGGTGCAAGGTCCGCGTCTCCAGGTTTCCGGACGCGGGTTTCAGGCCACGGGAGGATTCCATCCCAAGGGTTACTCGCGCGACATTCCGTTGCCCTCGATGCTGGAAACGGTCGACTCCCCGTGGGAGGCGCGCAAGGCAGTCCGCGAACAGCTTTTCAATGGCGCCGACTGGATTAAGTTTTACGCCACCAACGATTTTAGTTTTGATCCCGACGGAACCATGGTGGTCCCGCCGACGTTTACACTCGAGGAAATTCAGGCGCTCGTCGATGAGGCCCATGATCGAGGTCATAAGGTTTCCTGCCACGCTTTTGGCGGAAAGGGCCTGCACAATTGCCTCGTTGCGGGCGTAGACACGATCGAACACGCTGTACAGATGTCTGACGATGACATTGCGTTATTCAAGGCGAAAGGCATCTATCTCATCCCTACCCTCTACCACTACCAGGTTGATCGGGAACACGACGCCAAGAAGTACGGTGGCCCCACCGTAGCCTCGGTATCCGAGCCCAGCTTCCGGCGAGCGGTCGCAGCCGGCGTCAAGATTGGCTTCGGAACCGGAGTTGGCCCCTTCCCTCACGGCACGCAAACAAAAGAATTTGCTTATATGGTTAAGTTCGGGGTGCCCCCGGTACAAGTCTTGCGCGCTGCTACGATGGGAAATGCAGAGATGATGGGTTGGGAGTCTAAGATCGGCTCTCTGGAGCGGGGGAAATTCGCCGACGTCGTCGCCGTGTGCGGCGATCCCTTGTCCGACATTACGGAAATGGAGCGCGTGAAATTCGTCATGAAAGGCGGCCAGGTCGTTCGCAATGACCTAAACGCCCCGGACGGCAAGGGATGCAGCGCGAAATAAATCAGGAGCCTGACAGGATTACTTCATGTTAAGACGCGATTTTGGAAAAACCGCTCTCGGCGCCCTTGCTGCCAGCGCACTGCTCAAACCTCAGGTTGCGGAGGCCGCGTCGTGCAGCGATTTCCCCAAGGCCAGCGGCGTAACGCAATGTGTTGCTACTTTTGTCGCCACAACCGGGTACGAAACCATTCCTGCCGACGTCATCGAACTTGGCAAGAAGTCCATCCTCGATGGGTTGGGGCTTGCTCTAGCCGGGTCGAAGGCAGAGACTGGCGAGATCAGCCGTCGTTATGTAGAGAGTCTCGGAATCAGCGGTGGGCAAGCCACCATTATTGGATCAAACCGAAAAACCTCGCCGCGATTCGCCGCCTTCATCAACGGTGTTTCGATTCATGCGGATGATTTCGACGACACACAACTCGCGGTTGCAAAGGACCGCGTGTATGGCCTCTTAGTCCACCCGACGGTACCGGTTCTCCCTGCCATCTTTGCGCTCTCCGAAGGCAGAGAAATTACCGGCAAGGAATTCATGCTGGCCTACCATTTGGGCGTGGAAGTAGAATGCAAAATCGCCGAATCGATCTCTCCACGCCACTATCAGGATGGATTTCATTCCACGGGAACCTGCGGACCATTCGGCTCGGCAGCCGCTTGCGCCAAGCTTCTTCGGTTTGAGCCCAGGAAGATTCTGAATGCCCTTGGCCTGGCAGCGAGTCATTCCGGAGGACTGCGGGAAAACTTCGGCACCATGACCAAGCCTTTTCAAGCGGGACACGGTGCGGAAAGCGGGCTCGTATCCGCCGAACTCGTCGCGCTCGGATGGAACGCCGCCGAGCAAATCCTGGAAGCGGATCGCGGCTTCTTCCATGCCTTTGGGGGTTCCTATGATCCCTCCACCATCATGGACCACATGGGGAAACCTTGGACCTTTTCCACGCCTGGCGTTTCGTTAAAGCCCTATCCCTCTGGCTCTCTCACTCATCCTGCGATGACAGAATTGATGCGGCTCATCGAAGCCAATGACATACACCCGGAACAGGTCGAAAAAGTCGATATCGGCGCCAACCACAGCATGACAACAACGCTTCTTCACCATCATCCCAAGACCGGCCTCGAAGCCAAATTCAGCATGGAATTCTGTCTCGCTATATTGCTGCTTCAGCGAAAGGCAAACCTGGGTGACTTCTCCGAGAAGGTGGTTCAGAGATCCGACATCCAGGACATGATCGCGAAAATCAACTTCTACGTCGATCCCGTGGCCGAGAGCGCGGGCTTCGACAAGATGACCTCACTCCTCAAGATCCACTTAAAGAACGGGAAGGTCATCACTGGCGCCGCGGCTTTTGGCAAAGGCAGCCCAGCCAACCCCATGACGTTTGAAGAGGCAGCCGCAAAATTTCGCGGTTGCGCCGAATATGCCGAATGCCCCGCCGCGAAGGCCGAGAAAATTGTCGCATTCGTTAAAGCCCTGGAGTCCGCTCCAGACATGAGAGCGCTGTCCCCATTGCTATCATCCGAGAAAGGTTAAAACGCACGCAGCATGAAAACGTTCACGATCGCAGTCATCGCTGGAGATGGCATTGGCAAAGAGGTGGTACCCGAAGGCATTCGTGTCCTCGCAGCGGCAGGACAACGCTTCGGATTCCAATTCGACTGGCACCGGTTCGACTGGAGTTGCGAAACGTATGTGAAGACCGGAAAGATGATGCCCGACGATGGCATCGAGCAACTCCGGCGCTTCGACGCGATCTACCTGGGAGCGGTGGGACATCCCAGCGTCCCGGATCACGTATCGCTCTGGGGACTCTTGATTCCCATTCGCCGCAGTTTCCGGCAGTACGTGAATCTGCGCCCTGTCCGCCTTTTCGAGGGTATTGAAACTCCGCTGAAGAAGTGGAAGCCCGGCGAGATCGACTTCTGCGTGGTCCGCGAAAATAACGAAGGCGAATATTCCAACATCGGCGGGCGCCTCTACGAGGGCACCGAGGACGAGATCGCGGTGCAACAAACAGTCTTCACCCGTCGCGGCGTCAATCGCGTACTGCGGTTCGCGTTCGATCTGGCGCGGCAGCGAAAGAAGCACGTGACATCGGCCACAAAATCCAACGGAATCATCCACACCATGCCGTTCTGGGACGAATGCTTTCAAGAGATGGCCGGCGGATACTCCGACATCAAAACAGACCAATACCACATCGATATCCTGACGGCTCATTTTGTCCGCCACCCGGATTGGTTTGACGTCGTCGTGGGATCGAATCTTTTCGGCGACATTCTCTCCGACCTCGGCCCCGCGGTCGTGGGATCGATTGGCATCGCTCCTTCCGCGAATCTGAATCCGGAAAAGGAGTTTCCCTCCATGTTCGAGCCTGTGCATGGTTCAGCGCCCGATATCGCTGGAAAAGGAATCGCCAACCCCATCGGACAGATTTGGTCCGGCGCCATGATGCTGCGGCACTTGGGCGTCCCAGAGGCTGCAGATGCGGTCGAGGGCGCAATCGCAGAGACGCTGGCGCATTCGGCCATCCGCACTCCGGACATCGGAGGCAGTTCCACCACCAAAGAACTAGGCGCGGCCATCGCGGCACAAGTCGGCATCAATAAATGACCGCGACGGCGGACCGGAGAGCGAAGATCTGGTCCGTCCTCCGCGTCTCCAGCAGGAATTTTGCGGAAATTTTCTGTGATCTACGGCTTCATGGTCGTGCGCGATCCTTCGTTCTCCAGGCTCTGACGGTCGAACTCTGGCGGTCTTTCCTCTTCGGCAGCTGTAACGGCGCCATGGTGGTTTTTCTCACGGCGATCATGCCGTAAGCGTTCGCACCACGGGCTTTGCACTACAGTCTCGCCACTGCCATTTTTGGCGGATTTACACCGGCAATCAGCACCTATCCGATTCACCTCACCGAAAATCGCGCGATCCCGGGAGCGTGGCTCTCCTGCGCAGCGACGCTGGGTGTCGTGGCCTCGCTTTTGACCAGACCGCAACCACCTGCCGCGAACCTAAACTTTTCTTAATCTTCACGTAGATTTGGCATACCTCTGAGCGAGACAATCAGTCACCGTAATATCATCAAGTATGGCTTGAATCTTGAGTCGAAAGCATTTCGAGCTTCGTGAGACATCTACTCTTTCAGCCGGACTTCAGGTTCCAGCGACACACTGAACAAGTTATAGACCGAGGACAAAGTGCAGAAGCGTTACTGGCTCGTCACAGTGGGAGCAATTGTTTTCATCGCCGTTGTTGCCGGACTCTCGTTTCGGGGACAGGACAAACCGCAATACTTCACCTCCAAGGCAGACCACGGAGATATTCACGAGGTCGTGGAAGCCACCGGCTCCATCAATGCCGTGATCACAGTTCAAGTGGGATCGCAGGATTCCGGAACCATCTCGCACCTTTTCGTGGACTTCAACTCCCGCGTCAAAAAGGGGCAAATCGTCGCGCAAATTGATCCCGCACTATTCCGCGGCGCGGTACTGCAAGCCGCGGCGGATCTGGCCAACGCAAAGGCCAACGTGGCGTCCGCGAAAGCCAATTTGGACAAAGCGAAAGCAACGGAAATTCAGACGAAGGCAGACTACGAGCGCACCGTCGGCCTCGTCAAAGAATCGGTGATGAGCCCGCAGCAACTTGACCTTGCGAAAGCCAATCGCGATTCGGCGAGCGCCGGCGTTTCCGCGGCTGCGGCCCAAGTCACACAAGCCCTGGCACAGGTACAACAGAAAGAAGCAGCCTTAACCGTGGCGCAGACGAACCTGAACTACACCACAATCCATGCGCCGATTGACGGAACGGTGATCGCCCGCAATGTGGATGTCGGCCAGACGGTAGCGGCCTCCTTGCAGGCGCCTACCCTTTTCACCATCGCACAAGACTTGACTAAGATGCAGGTCTACGCCAGCACGGACGAATCCGATGTCGGCATGATCAAGAACGGACAGGTTGTCACTTTCAAAGTCGACGCCTTCCCTCGCGATACCTTTACTGGACGCGTCTCTCAGATTCGCATGAATGCAGCCACGGTGCAGAACGTTGTCACCTACAACACGGTAATTGATTTCAAGAATCCCGAGTTGAAGCTTTTTCCCGGCATGACTGCGTATATCACCATTCCGGTGGCCTCCGCCAGTAACGTCATGCGCGTTCCAAACGGCGCGCTACGCTACAAACCCGATTTGAAAGCGGAAGAAGTTCGTGCCCTTTTGCAAAAATACGGACTCGATGACAAAGCCATGCCCGACGCCGATGCCGCTAAGGCGACCACCCCTAAAACACCGGGGAAGGCAGGCGCAATTGAGGCCGGCCCCACTCGAACCCCGCGTCTCGACATCGCCTTGCTGTGGAAAATGCTTCCCGGCAACTCGCTGGAGCCGGTCAGAATTCGCACCGGCATCACGGATCACACCGTGACGGAAGTGACGGAAGTCCTTAAGGGCGAACTAAAGGAAGGCGACGAGCTGGTAACGGGTTCGATGAGCGCCAACAAGACCGCGGGACCCGGGATGGGCGCACAACGAGGACGGTAAAGATCGTCCATAAATAGAACGGCACGGACACCGCGATTCAAAATGACAACCACTCCTCAGCTCGGCGCGAACCCCACACCCACGCAGAACCGCGACGCCGTGATCCTCGTCGAAGAAATTCACAAGTACTACGAACTTGGAGAAACCCGCGTGCATGCTTTGCGCGGCGTGAGCACAGCCATTGCCAGCGGGGAATTCGTGACCATCATGGGATCCAGCGGCAGTGGCAAGTCCACGTTCATGAATATTCTCGGCTGCCTCGATAAGCCGAGCGCAGGACGCTACCTGCTCAGCGGCATTGAAGTTTCCAGCCTGAGCAAGAAAGAACTCGCCACCATTCGCAATCGGAAAATAGGCTTTGTGTTTCAGGGTTTTAACCTGCTGGCGCGCACGACCGCTCTGGAAAACGTGGAACTACCTACGCTGTATGCGCGGATCAGCAAGCAGGAGGGCGAAAAGCGGTCGCGCGAAGCTCTCGCGCTGGTGGGACTCGCCGATCGCGTCGACCACTTCCCTTCCCAGCTTTCCGGCGGCCAGCAGCAGCGCGTTGCCATTGCGCGCGCCCTGGTGAATCGCCCCTCGATTCTGTTGGCGGACGAGCCCACGGGGAATCTCGACAGTCGCACTTCGGTGGAAATCATGGGCATTTTCCAGAAGCTTAACGAGGAAGGCCTGACCATTGTACTGGTGACCCACGAACCAGATATTGCCCAGTTTGCGCAACGCTCCATTCAGTTTCGCGACGGTAAAATTCGCCGCGACGAGCGCGTGCTGAACTGCCCCCGGGCAACCGAAGTTCTCAAGAACCTCCCAGCGCTGGAGGACTAACCCATTTATGGACTTAGGTTCCATCATTAGAATAGCGATGCGGGCCCTGGCGCGTAACAAGCTGCGCTCCGTTCTCACTATGCTCGGCATCATTATTGGCGTCGGCGCGATCATCGCCATGCTCGGCGTCGGCCAGGGCGCACAGAAGACGATGCAGGATCAGATTCAAGCCATGGGCTCGAACATGTTGTTCGTCGGCGCCGGCACGGTCACGCGTAGCGGCATGCACATGGGCTGGGGATCGACAAAAACCTTGGTCTATGACGACATGCTGGCCATTCTGCGCGAGTGCCCGGCGGCCCACGCAGCGGCCCCGGGCAGCAACTCCAACGCGCAAATCGTCTTTGGCAACGATAATTGGGCCACACGCTTGAACGGCACCGAACCTCAATATTTTGAGATTCGTAGTTGGGCCATGCAGGAGGGGTCCGCTTTCACTCAGAACGATGTGGAAATGTCAGCCACCGTCGCCGTCATCGGTGAAACCGTTCGCAAGAATCTGTTTGGCGCAATGGATCCCCTGGGCCAAACCATCCGCATCAACCATCTGCCCTTCCGCGTGACCGGCGTGCTTACTCCCAAGGGAACATCCGCGGCCATGGGCGACGATCAGGATGACATCATCCTGATTCCCCTCACCACCCTGCAGAAAAAAGTGACCGGCCAGCCTTGGTTGCGATGGATCATGGTTTCCGCGGAATCCCGGCAAGGCAGTTATGCGGCGCAGCAGCAGATCACCTCGCTTCTTCGGGAGCGTCACCGGATTCGCCCTGGCGACGATGCCGATTTCTTCGTGCGCAATTTGGCTGACTTGGCGGACGTAGCCGACGAAGCTGGCCGCGTTATGACCTTATTGCTGGCGTCGATTGCCAGCGTATCCCTTCTGGTTGGCGGCATCGGCATCATGAACATCATGCTGGTCTCTGTCACTGAGCGGACCCGCGAAATTGGCATTCGCATATCGGTCGGCGCCACCGAAGGCAACGTTCAGCAGCAATTCCTCGTTGAGGCCGTTGTGTTGAGCTTACTGGGTGGAATCATCGGCATTTGCTTTGGATTGTTGGCTTCGTTCGTCATCACGCGGACTCTCGGCTGGCCCGTGCTCGTGTCTCCGATCGTGATCTTGATTTCGGTTGCGTTCTCGATGGCGGTAGGGGTCTTCTTTGGCTACTACCCGGCGCGCAAGGCGGCGCGTCTGGACCCCATCGAAGCACTCCGCTACGGCTGATTGCGGCTGGACACGCTATTCATAACGCAGCCCCTGAATAGGATTAAGCTGCGAAGCTTTGTGGGCGGGGTAATAGCCAAACAGAATTCCAATCCCAGCGGAAAAGAATCCGCCGATGGCGAAGATGCTGCTCGAAAGCTGGGTGGGCATCTGAAAAAGATTTTCCACAAGTATGGAGGCGAAAAAACCTGCCACCAGACCCAGCAGGCCTCCAAGAAAGCTCAGAGCAATCGCTTCGCTCAGAAATTGCAGTTGCACGTCCGCCTCCGTGGCCCCAATCGCCAGCCGCAACCCAATCTCCCGCGTTCGTTGCGTCACCGAAACCAGCATGATGTTCATGATGCCGATGCCGCCAACCAGCAAAGAAAGGGATGCAACGCTACCCAGCAACAGGGTCATAATCCGACTCGTCGCCAGTTGCGCCTGAACCACGTCTTCCGGACGACGGACGTTGAAATCCTCATCCTCTCCGGCATTCAGGTGATGGCGTTCCCGCAGAAGTCCCACGATTTGCCGGGTTGCTTCCGGCATCGCCTCCCGGGAAACCGCCGAACAAAAAATATCGTCCAGCCAAAACGTCCCCGTGATTCTCTTTTGCGCAGTCGTAAACGGCAAAATGATGAAATCATCCTGGTCTTGCCCCGTGGCCGAAAAACCCTTGGCCTGCAAAACTCCAATTACCTTACACGGCATGCTCTTGATGCGAACCGTCCTCCCTATGGGATCCTGATTTGCGAAGAGGTTATCCATAACAGTTTGCCCGAGCACACAAACCGGAGCATCCGCCTCAACATCCGCATCGGTGAAGAACGTACCCAGCCGCACGGTCCATCGTCGAATCTGCAAGAACCCAGGTGTGACGCCGCGATACCGGGTCGCCCAGTTTTCCCCTTCATAAACTACCTGCACCGAGCCATCAACATTCGGGGACATCGTCTTAATCAAGGGAACCTGCTCCGCGATTGCGGCGGCATCCCCGAGGATAAGCGTTCGGTCCCCGCGCGCTCCATAGTGCACACCATTGCGGGCCCGGCTGCCGGCCTCAATCCAAATGAAGTTGTCGCCCAAACTCTGAAGCTGTTTCTCGATACTGCTGCTGCCCGCATTGCCGATTGCC
>WNFL01300234.1_pt1 | contig 22359 bp, 20 predicted proteins | sample 5400361 | NCBI WGS metagenome assembly WNFL01 (sample SAMN13153351, study PRJNA577476) | soil metagenome | isolation source: 40 cm soil on Douglas fir-dominated hillslope | place: USA:California | collected 2013-09-17
GGTCGACTTCGACGTGTGGATCACCGACTGGAACGACGCGAAGGAAATGCCCATCGCGCTCGGCCCGTTCCACTTCGACGACTACGTCGCCTACGTGCGCGAGTTCATCGGCTTCGTGGGGGCTGCCCGCCACGGCGGCAGGATCGAACATCCCGACGTCCATGCGATCTCCGTGTGCCAGCCGACGGTGCCCGTGCTCGCGGGCGTGTCCCTGATGGCCGCGGCAGGCGAGCCGATACCGCGAACGCTCACGATGATGGGCGGGCCGATCGACACGCGCCGCAGCCCGACCGCGGTCAACGATTTCGCGAAGCATCGCCCGCTCGCGTGGTTCGAGGCGAAGGTGATCCAGCGTGTCCCGATGCGCTATCCCGGTTTCATGCGGCGCGTCTACCCCGGGTTCCTGCAGTTCGCGGGATTCGTCGCGATGAATCCCGATCGCCACATGGAGTCCCACGTCCAGTACTACCAACACCTCGTCGCGGGCGACGGCGACAGCGCCGACGCGCACCGGCGCTTTTACGACGAATACAACGCGGTCATGGATCTGCCGGCGGAGTACTACCTCGAGACCGTCGATCGCGTCTTCCACAAGCACGCGCTGCCGCTCGGAAAGCTCGTGGTCGCGGGCGAGCGCGTGCGGCCCGAGGCGATCAAGGACACGGCGCTCTTCACGATCGAGGGCGAGCTCGACGATATCTCCGGCAACGGCCAGACCGAGGCGGCGCACGGCCTGTGCAAGGGAATTCCCGCGGCGCGCAAGCGCCATTTCCTCGCGAAGGGCGTGGGCCACTACGGCATCTTCAGCGGGCGCAAGTACCGCGAGATGATCTATCCGAGGATTCGCGAGTTCATCGCGCAGCATCGATAACCAAGGGCCCACATGTCGACCCAAACCGTCCAGAATCTCGCAACCACGTTCGTCGATTCGCCCGAGCTCGGCGAGACATTCGGCGATTCCATCCGGGTCGTGTGGTTCGACGGCAATACCTGGCGAATCGAGATCACGGTGACCCGCATCGAGCCGGCCGCGCCGCCGCAGCCGGTGGCCTCCACGCAACATCCGACCTGCCGGCTCGTGCTCTCCGCCACGGCAGGCCTGGACCTGCTGAACAAGCTGACAGAGGTTGCCGCCTCGCTCGAGCAGCAGGGGATCCTCAAGCGCAACCAGACCCAGGGACCGCCCACCATCCACCATTGAGGCGACACGCCTCGCCTCGGTGAAGAATCGCCCGATGAAAGTCACTCCCCCCGACCAGGTGGTCGTCGACGTGCGATTTACCCCGCGCGGGTCCGACCTCCTGCCGCGCAATGTGAAGTACGACCTGAACATGCCGTCCGCGGGCGGACTCCCGCTGCGTGGCGATTTCGTCACGATCACGGTTGGCAATCACCAGCTCACTTTTCGCGTCGTGAGCCGCAATTTCGAGCTCCTGTCCGGAATCACCACGATCCGCATCGAGCTCGGCGCGCCCGATGAGGGGCTCCTCTGAGGAGAATGCCATGACCAAGTCCGTCACTCCGCAGGAAATGTTCGACCTCTGGCAGAAGATGGTGAACCCGGGCGGCTATCCGCTGCAGAGCCTGATGTTTCCGGTCCTCGACCCGAAGGAGATCGAGAAGAAAATTTCCGAGCTCGAAGTGGTCGAGCATTGGCTCAAGGCCAACCTCAACATGCTGCAGCTCTCGATCAAGTCGCTCGAGTACCAGAAGGCGATGCTCAAGGGCGGCGAGCGCGTGAAGGCGGGCATGGAAGGCGCGATGAACAAGGGCGAGGGCGGCGAGATGCCCAATCCCGCGCTCCGCGCTGTGGGCGTGGAACATGATGGCGCAGGCGAGCAAGGACGTGATGGAGCAGGTGAGCAAGAACGCCGCGGAGGCCGACAAAGCGGCGGACTCGAAGTCCAAGAAGAAGATTGGATCGCCCAAAAAACTTCCGTAGATCGCTGGCTGTTGTTGAACGCGGCGCCACGCCCGTGTCGATGCCCGGGAGAGCTCATCGAGGCGACAGATGACGAACTGTCTGCATCGGCGGGGCATTGTAATAAATGTTATCGTGCCTCGACAACGTCTTAATCATTGTGATGCTATTGAGCGGTTAAAGCCCTGGTCGGAAAGGGCTGCGCCCGGGGAGGGGCCTGATGGTCATGCATACCATCCATTGGCGAGAACGTTCATCGCGCGCTCATGCATCGAGCCATTTTGCGCTTGATCACCTCAACTATGAGTACACCCATAGAGAGCCGGGTCGCACGCAGAGCCGCGGCTCCAGGCTTGGTCCATGCGATGTCCACGCCTTGGCCTCCCGCCCAACATCGATAAAGCATGCCGAGGAGCGTCGAAATGGGCATTAAGAAGCGGATCGCCCAGCCAACGGTGAAATCAATTGCGAGCTACGTGCAGAAGAACCGCCTGCATGTGCGCAGCGCGCAGCGAAGCCACATGAAGATGGCTGAAAGTGTTCGCGAAGCCGATTACCAGGGGCACCATATCGTGGTGCGAACGACATACCGGATTGAAGTCGACGGCAGGCCGTTGACTGGCCACTTGGGGGTGACGAACGACGGCCAAGTCCATTACCACCCGGTGCCAAACGTGAGCTTCAGTTCGGCGATCGACTTGGTCAAGCAGCTGATCGACGTCTTTCCCGACGATTTTACGGGCAAGCAAGAAGGTGCTGGCGATTCGCACGAAGGGCACATGCACATGATGATGCCCAAGAAGAACAAGCCACGTCGTAAGTAAGGAGGGACGTTGCCATGGTCACGCGCTCGAACGTTGTCACCGATACGACCGCCCGGGACAAGTACATTCGTGGCGTGAAATTGCTCAAGGCCGAGTTCCCAGGTCCCACCACGAAGAGCCTCGGAATCACGGGGCCCAATAAACCTGTGAGCACCTATGATCTCTTCGTGGTCTGGCATCACGTGGCGATGACGACATTCACCCCGGCGAGCCAGATGGACCGCAATTCGGCGCACCGGGGCCCGATCTTTTGTCCCTGGCATCGATTCATGCTGCTGCAGCTCGAAATGAACCTTCAGCGAGTGCTCGGCAACGATGCAACGTTTGGATTGCCGTACTGGGATTGGGCGAGCGATGGCGAGCTGCCGCCGGCGTCCCAACGAAATTCGCCCTTTTGGGCAACCAACTGCATGGGAAGCGACGGGAGCCCCATCACCACGGGGCCGTTCGCGTTCGACGCGAATGATGCGAAGAGTTGGCGTGTGCGGTTGGTAGCGAGTGTCAATGGACAGCTTGTCCAGGCAGATCGTGGCTTGCGGCGCAAGCTCGGTGCGCGCGTGCAGGGTTTGCCCGGTCCGAACGCCCTACCCAGAAAGTCTCACACGACCGCGGTACTTGCCAACAAGACATACGACGACAGCCCATGGGGCGTCCTTTCGCGCGGGTTTCGCAATCTTGTCGAAGGCTGGCAGAGTCATCCCCAGATACCATCGCCCAGCCTGCACAATCGCGTGCATGTGTTTGTCGGAGGCGATATGTCGCCCTCGACTTCGCCGAACGATCCTGTGTTCTATCTCAATCACTGCAATGTGGACCGCATCTGGGAGGCATGGATGCAACCGGCTCCGAAGGGCGTGGGTCGTGCATACGCGCCGATCCAAACGGCACCTGTCGACCTGAAAGGTCATCGCATCAACGACACCCTGACCTCTCTGCTGTCTGGATCGACGACTACGGCAGCTCTGCTGGATAGCTCCCAGTACTACACATACGATTCGCTCTCGGTTTGATTTGGCGGAGCAGCATGCCAAAGAACATCCTGATCTTCTCCGATGGCACCGGACAGGCGGGCGGAATGAGCCCCGACCAGAATCTCAGCAACATATACAAGCTGTTCCGCGCCTCGCGAGTCGATCCGGGCAATCCCATCGACCCCAAGGATCAGGTCGCGTTTTACGATGCCGGCCTGGGGACGCAGAGAGACGAGGGGCGCATCCACGTGCGAGCGCTTCAAGCCGTTCGCAAGGCCATAAGCGCCGGAATTGGCGTCGGCGTCAGCCGCAACATCGCGGATTGCTATGAAGCCATCCTGAAGTATTACGAGCCCGGCGACCGAGTATTCCTGTTTGGATTCAGTCGCGGAGCCTATACGGCGCGCTGCGTAGCCGGGGTCATGAACCTATGTGGCATTCCAACGAGATCTCCGGATGGAGGGTGCCTGCCGCGGTGCGGGAAGGATTTGCGCGCAATCGCGGACGAGGCTGTCCGCAGCGTCTATGAGCATGGCGCCGGGCGCGAGCGCGCGAAATTCGAGCCTGAGCGCGAAGAGCTCGCAAGACGGTTCAAGTCACGATATGGATCAGATCTTGGCGGTAAAGCCAATGTCGCGCCGTACTTCATCGGAGTGTTTGACACCGTAGCTGCCTTGGGGGCGAAAGGGCTCAAGCGATTTCTCCTGAATACGGCCGCAGGCGCGGCCATTCTCACAATCGCTGCGTGTCTCGCATTGACCGGGCACCTGTTTGGTCTTGATTTCATGCCCAGCTTCATGGGCTTTTGCGCCGCGCTCATTGCCCTCGTGCTCCTCAGTTCCTTGAGGTACAGCCTGCGCGTGATTCACGATTATCCCAATCCAGGAGAGTCCCGTTGGCACCTGGCGGGCTGGCATTCCGGGTTCTACGACCGGTACCTGGACAAGCAGGTTCGATATGCGCGTCACGCGTTGGCGATCGACGAGACCAGGGAGGACTTCGCCCGCGTGCCGTGGGGCGTGAAGGGCGACATTGTCGTCCATGACGCCGGCGAGCCGGAATGGCTGCAGCAAATCTGGTTTGCCGGGTGCCATTCCGATATCGGTGGCAGCTACGAGGACAACGAGTCGCGGTTGTCGGACATCGCGCTTTCGTGGATGGTCGAACAGATAACCGCGCTGCCGCACTCGGTATTGCTCGACTCATCGAAGCTTCACTTCTTCCCCGACCCGGGCGGAGTACAACACTCGGAGGTCGAGGCTGTTCGCGATCTCTATCCGAGGTGGATTCCGAAGTCCTGGCGTCTCAGCTGGAAGGAAAGGCCAAGAGTGGAAGTCCTGGGTGCGCCGCTTCATCCCAGCGTATTCGAGCGTATCAAGCTTCCCGGTGTACTTTGCAGCGGCGTGAGGAAATCGTATCGCCCCGAGGCGCTCAGAGAGGACCCGCGCCTTCGGGAGTATTACCGGACGGACCCGGTCCTTTGATCTTGTCGGTATTCCAACAAGTGGAGCAAGGGGAAAAGCCATGCATGACGTGATGGAAAGCGCTATTGCTTCGGGTACAAAGACCAAGATCCGGATACTTCCGGATCCCCGGACACCGGAGATCGACCATCGAACAATAAAACTGCTCGTCGGGTTGACTGCGAGTTTCCTCGCCATCGTGACTGGGTGGCTTGCCGAGTACACCATCCCGTCCATCAGCGAATCGTATTACGCGGGACCGTGGGCGCAAGCAGTATTCATCGGGTGCCTGTTTGCGATATCAGCATTCCTCCTCTGCTACAACGGAAAAACCCGAGGTGAAATGATCGGAAGCAAGGTGGCGGCACTCGCGGGGCTGGGCGTTGCACTTTTCCCATGCGGCTGTGCCGGTCACGACGAGATCATTGCGCACGTCCACTTCGGGTCGGCTGCTGTCATGTTCGGGATCCTTGCCTACTTCTGCTACAAGTTCCATGTGCGGGCTCAATCGAAAGGCTATCCACAGGCCAAGCGTCGTGCTTACATTTACGCGCTGTGCGGGTTCACCATTGTTCTTTCGATGTTGCTCGTGGCGATCGACGCTCTCGTCGGGCTTGGTGTGACAAGATTGGTCTTCTACTGCGAGGCTGCCGGATTGATGGCCTTTGGCATTTCGTGGCTGACCGCAAGCCGCACCATTCTGGGCATTGCCAGCAATGCAGAGAGGTTCTCGCCGTTCACCGATCGTCCCGCGACGGACTAGCGCCGAGCTCGCTTAGCGCGACAGCAAGTATGCGATCAGGTCGTCAACGACGGCCTTGTCCGCTGCGCCGACGGACCACGCGATGCGCACCCGGTTGCCGCGGCCGTCAACGGCGAATGGGCTCGCAGCCGAGCCGTGTCCTGCGTTCAGGGCGACGGCTACGTCGCCGCGCCTCAACATCGCGTCCTTCGTGGCGGGATCCCATTCCCAACCACCGTTTTCCCGGTCATAAGAGATGCTGCCGCGCAGGAACGGCGCAACAGTCCGCAGTTCCGGCACCAGCAACTGTCTCAGGTTGGGGACCGATCCGTTGTGGAGGTAGGGCGCCTGGGCCCATATGCCGTGGAGAGCGCCGGCGACGTAGCCGCGCTTGCTGGAGGGATCCACGACGGTTTCTCCGTTATCGAACTTGCATTCAGGGCGTTTAGAGGGACACACCTTGTGAATCAGCCCGCCCATCAGTTTTGCGGTCAACGGCGTGATGGCGTTTGCGCGCAGGGAATCCGTGCCGACCTCGAAGATCTGTGCATCGCGGCTGCGGCCAGGAGATGCATCGTGGCAGCCGGCGCAAGCCTGCAGGAAGATGGTCTCGCCGCGCGCGATGGCGGCGACGTCGAGCGCGAACGGATAGGGCTCCGGCGGCAACGCGGGCAGAAAGTCCTGGATTCGCGCGTTCTGCGCGATGTCTATCTGCTCGCCGTCCCCCACGACGGCAAGCGAAGAGGTCATGGAGCGCGCGAAGCCCCGGAGCGTCGCATCCCAGTTCGCATAGCCGTGCGCGTCGAGCTTCCAGACCGCGGGGATATCCGCCATCGATGGTCCGGGCGGTAGCACCGCGGGAATTTGCTCCGGTTTCACGAAGGGGATCAGCGCCGAGCTGCCCAGCCCGGACGTTTCGACGAGCCCGGGTGCTCCGCCCATCAAGTCCGGGGGATTCGCGGCCTTCCGGTAGGTCACCTCGCGGAGCATCGCGACTCCGGCGAGCCGCCGATCGTTCTTTTCGCGCATGGTGGCGAGGATGCGGTCAAGGTTCACGCGCGCGGCCTCGACTTCCAAGGCGGCTGCAGCAGGCGGAACGGACCGCGAATCCTTGCCCCAGTACCAATCCTCGGGCTTCGTTTCCAGGGATGCGCTGATGCGCTTCCTGAAATCCATGTATTCCGCGGACTCCCCCGAGGCTCCCAGCCGTTCTTTCAGGACGTTCATGAGCCGGGCGTTGAACAGGTGCACGTTCATCTCCGGATTCGAACCCCCATTCAGCAGTCGCGTAGACCCGTCGGCAAGCCGCACGCGGCCGGTGTGACACGACCCGCACGTGCGCGCCATGTAGCGGACGCTGCCGTGTTTGCCGTCGTCGAGCACCGCTGTCGGCCGCGTCCACGCGACGCCGTGCCGGCCGCTCGGCAGATCCGCCCTGGCGAAGAACCCGGTTTCCTCGAGTGCCCGGTCGCCGAACGCCGCGGGCTCGAGCTCCTGGAGCACGCGGAAGACGACGTATGGAATCATTTCCAGGGATACGTCCCCGAGGGAGCCGGAGTCGTAGGCGTCGTAGCCCGCGCGATCGCGGGCGATGGCGCTAGCGATCATGGCGCGTCGATGCTCGATTTGCTTTTCCCAGGCGGTCTGCGTCGCCGGAGCTGGAGGGGCCACACTGCACGCGCCGGCGATCAAGACTGCGGCGATCGCCGCAGGCGCAAGGCGAGGGCCCCAAGCGCTTGCCCGCCCGCGACTTCCACCATCCGGCTTGCTTGGCGCCATCGTGCTCTCCATTTTTACATTTGTTGCCACACATTAACATTGTGTTAACACGAGCGTTCTGCTTAAATGTCCCAAGGTTGTCGTTGGCGCGAGGAGCTCGCTCATGCTTGCCCGGAACAGCAACATCGTTCGGTTGCTCGCGCTCGCGGCGCTCGGAGGCTGCGCGCTTGTCGAGCTGCCCGGCTACGAGGCGGAGCGCACCAATCAGTGGGCGAGCCAGGGGTGGACCAATGCGGATAGCCACTGGTTTCACCACGTTTCGCAGGGCACGAGCACGTTCGGGCTCCCGTTCGAATGGCTCGACGCGATGCAGCAGCCGGAGTTGTCCCCGTCCCACGTGGGCCGCTTCCTGGACCCGGACTACCTCGCGCATTTCGGTTTCGTGAAGAGTCCCAGGTCGCTCAGCGACGCCGCCGACGCGGCGAAGCACGGCTACATCGCGCCTGCACGGCCCTCGAAGTATTCCGCGGCAGAGTACGCGATGAACGAGCACTCGCTCGCGGTGGGCTTCGCCGTCGGCGGGAGGTGGTACGACCCTGTGCACAACGCGGAGCTGCCCATACCCGGCACGGGAAAGATGGCGCTGCAAATCGGCCTCACCTGCGCGGCGTGTCATACCGGCCAGCTTGAATATGGCAAACATCGCATCCTGATAGACGGTGGAGCGGGGATGATCAGCCTCGACAAGTTTCGCGAGGCGCTCGCCAAGTCATTCGCCCTGACGCTCTATCTGCCATGGCGATTCGATGAGTTCGCGCGCAACGTGCTCGGATCGGCATACAACGAAAAGAACAAGGACGCGCTCAAGGAGCAGTACGCCGCCTTTTTCAGCAAGGGGACACTGCAGTCAGGCAAGGATGAGGCGCTCGCGCGGCTGCCGAATGCATTGGTCGAAGGCTATGCGCGGCTCGATGCGCTCAACCGCATCGGCAACGAGGTGTTCCAGTCCCAGGCGGGCCTCGACGAGAATCTCTACGCGATCACCGCCCCCGTGAGTTTCCCCCCGATCTGGAACGCTCCCTGGTTCGACTGGGTGCAGTACAACAGCTCCATTCAGCAGCCCATGGTGCGCAATCTCGGCGAGGCGATGGGCGTCAAGGGTAGGTCGAACCTGAGCCACGCCGCCAACACGTTCGCGAGCCGAATCCCCGTCCGCACGCTCCGCGAGATGGAGGAATTGCTCGCAGGCGCAAAACATCCCCTTACGGATCGCAGTTTCGGCGGATTGCGCTCGCCGAAGTGGACCGAGCTACCCCTGCCGAAGCCCGACGCCGCCCTGGCGGAAAAAGGCCGCCCTCTCTACGACCGAATCTGCTCGCACTGTCACCTGCCTCCAGTGGACTCGGCCGGGATCTTCGACCCAAAGCACTGGCGGACTGTCGATGAAACGTCACCCCGGCAGTACCTCGCTCTCGTGACCATTCCGGCAATGGAAATCGGTACCGATTGCCGCGCGGCATACGAAATGGCGTACCGCACCGTGATCACCCCGGACTTCCTGGGCAATTCGGGCCGGCTCGTCACGCCGGAACGCGCCCCTCGCGATTGTCCGAGCCCACCGGCGCAGGTCGCAAAGCCGGGGCATACGATCACCAATTTCGGTGTCGCGCTCGGCGAGATCGTGCGCAAGACCAAGGACAAGTGGTACACGGACAATCGCGTTCCGGAGCCGGAGCGCGCAGCCTGGGATGGATTTCGACCGGATCCTCCGAAGAGCATCCGCGCGAGCGTACTGAGCCGTTACCCCTGGCAGGGCACGGACTCACGCGAGCTCGATCTCCCGGTGTACAAGGCGCGACCGCTGAACGGCGTCTGGGCGACGGCACCCTATCTTCACAATGGATCGGTCCCGAACCTCTACCTGCTGCTTTCGCCGCAGAAGGAGCGTGACGAAGAAGCGGCGACATTCGTCGTCGGCAGCCGCGAGTTTGATCCGGTGTACGTCGGGTTCAGATACCGCGCCGACCGCGGCAAGCTTCCCGAGGCGCTGCCTCTTGCGAGCACCCGTGGGTTGTTTGTCCTCGACACGAGTCGCGTCGGCAATCGCAACACAGGCCACCTGTTCACCAACGACGAGGCCGCGGCAGGGCGTATCGGACGAGAATTCACTCCGGACGAACGGCGCGCGATCATCGAGTACCTGAAGCTGCTGTGACGGGGCGCAGGCCTCCTCACTGCGGCGCTTGACCCTACACACCGAATAGCTCGCAGTTCCCGACGGCTTTTTCGCCGGCTCTTCCGAAGCACGGCGGCGGCTCCCACCGCCAAAGGAAGGGTGTCGACTCGCGCGGGGGGCGTAATTGCGCACCTTGGCGAGATCAAGAAAAAAACGCCAAGGCGAGGAGGTGGCGGCAATGACAATCAGCAGCCCCGTGGCCCTGTTAGCCTCACTTTACGTGCTGATCATCCTGACCCTTCTGGCGCCGTTGATTCGCTACGTGTCCTGGGGCTGGGAAGTCAAAAGGAAGGACATCATGGATGGGCTCGACGAGCGAGCCCGTCGCAAGTATTTCGAAATGTTTGGCCGAAGCGCGCAGACGGCACCAGGCAAGGAAATGGAGGAGTTCGAGGCATTTCACAAGAAGGCATATGGGCGTCGCTTCTACATGCTTCCCGCATTGTTGCTTTTTGGCGTTGCGTCAGTGGCGATCATTCTGGTGCTACTCACCGTCCTGCGGCAATCGGCCTCACTTCTCAACCCGTTCATCGATCTTCCAGGCATCGCGATAGCGGCGCTCTGCGGCGCTTACCTCTGGGTCGTCCACGATTTGCTGCTTCGCGCGCGCCGCCTCGACTTTTCACCGGCCGATGTCCAGTGGGCCGCGCTGCGGTTCATCGTTTCGGTGCCGATGGCGTACGCGCTTGGCGCGATATTCGACGAAAGGCTAGGGTTGTTCATTGCATTCGCACTGGGTGCGTTCCCCCTCAGTGCCCTTCTGGCGCTCACGCGGCGGATCGCGGAGCGGAAATTCGAGCTTGGCGCGACGCAGGACGAAAGTCGTGACGATATCGATGAGCTTCAAGGCATCAATCGATCGGTTGTCGAACGGCTTCGAAACGAAGACATCACAACCGTGAACCAGCTCGCGTATTGCGACCCGGTTCGCCTGGTCATGCGGTCGAATCTGAGTTTCAACTTCGTCACGGACTGCATGAATCAAGCGATCGCCTGGACGTACTTCGAGGCGAAGCTTGCGGCCCTTCGCTCACTCGGACTTCGTGGCGCGGTGGAAATTCGCAACTTCGTGCAAGCGTACGACTATGTGGGTGGGGATGCCGACATGCTGCGCGGTCAAAAAAGCGCGGCGGCCGCACTCCCGGCAGTCGCAGGCGCGCTCGCGCAGTCCCCGGATTCGGTGCTCATCGCGCTACGCGAGATCGCGAATGATCCGTTCACGGTCTTTTTGCACGAAACATGGACGTAGGAGAGAAGCATGACTGCTGCCGCAGGGCGCCATCCAAGGAGATGAATCATGGAGTTTGTGAAGGTTACGTTTCCCACAGATCGTTTTGTATACGTCGATGAGGAGCAGAACGGAAAAACGAACGACGTGCTGCGAGTGGACGCCGGTACCCACACCTTCGACCTGGGAAATCTCAAGAACTACAACCCATCCCAGCGGACCGTAACGGTGCGCGACACGACGGTGCTCGATCCACGGGTGATCGCATTCACACGAAAAGAGACCTGACCATGCACGCGACATTCGTGCGCGTTGCGTTGGCGGGCTCCGCCTCGCTGCTGGCGGCTTGCGCATCTTTCGCACCGGGCAATCCGCCGCTCGCGAAATACGATCCGACCGCGGGCTACCGCTTCGAGACCCTGCAGCCAGACGGCAATTCAGATGACTTGTTCGTCATCGTGAGCTTTTCAGGCGGCGGCACGCGAGCGGCGGCGCTGGCCTATGGGGTGCTCGAGGCATTACGGGATACGTCGATCGTATGGCATGGACGCAAGGTGGAGTTGATCGACGAGGTGGATGTCATTTCTTCGATATCCGGCGGTAGCTTTCCGGCGGCGTACTACGCCCTGCGCGGGCGAAAGATTTTCGACGAGTTTCCGGAGCGATTTTTATATCGATCGGTGCAGAGCGACCTGGTCAAGTTGCTGCTGGCGCCGACCAGCTGGCTGAAGCTGCTCTCTCCGGACTACGGGCGCAGCGACCTGGCCGCGGAGTTCTACAACCGTGAAGTGTTCGATGGCGGTACCTACGCCGATGTGATCTCGCGCAATCGGCGGCCCTTCGTGATTCTCAACGCCACCGACATGACCACCGGGACGCAGTTTCCGTTCATCCAGGATCATTTCGACTTGATGTGTTCCGATCTTTCCGGCGTGCCTCTCGCGCGTGCCGCGGCGTCGTCTTCGGCGTTTCCGGGAGCCCTCACGCCGCTCACCTTCAAGAACTACACGGGCACGTGCGGGTACCGACAGCCTGCTTGGGTGAAGCTTGCCGCGGAAGACCATGCGCTTCGCGTGAACCGGGCGCGTACGGCGCGCGCAGAGAATCGTTTGTCGCTAGCGGCCGAGGGTCCGGCTCGCCCGTACATCCATCTCGCAGACGGTGGTGTCGCCGACAATGTCGGGCTTCGCGGGCCGCTGGACGCCATCATCTCCACAAACCATCCGTGGAGCGTGCTGCGCATGATCAACAACCAGAGGATCGACAAGCTCGTGGTCATCGTGGTCAACGCCGCCACCGACCCCGAGATCGATCGCGACAAGAGCGCCAGCATTCCGGGTCTGGTCGACACGTTGACCACGGCAGCCACAGTTCCGTTGAGCAACTATACGGCCGACACCCTGGACCTGCTCACGGCGGCGGTGAATGAGATCAACGAGGAGGCGCGCCTGGTGGATGGATGCAAGAAGGTCGCCTTACGGGGAGGGGCTCAATGCGCGCTGAACATTGCGGCGCCTCACAAGCTCGACCTGTACGCCGTGCAGGTCGCATTCGACTACATAGCGTCATTCGAGGAGCGCAAGTGGTTCAAGAATCTTCCGACCACTTTCGAATTGCCGCGCGAGACCATCGACAAGTTGCGAGCCGTGGGCCGACGTCTTCTCGCCGAAGATCCGGAATTCCAGCGGCTGATAAAGGGACTGAACGGATGTTTGGCCAAGACCGAGGCTTGCTGATGTTCTCTCTTGGGTCTTCTCTCGGCCTTCAGAAAACCAGCCCCGGCTGCGTCTCGGCATCCAGCGGCCAGATCGGACGTCGCACCTTCGCGTACGCGATCTTCCGGTAGTCGCGCGCGAGCGGCCCATCGGACTCCACGTAGATCACGCGCTTCGCAATCGGTCCGTAGGCACCCATGAAATGATTGGTGGATTTCACCACCAGGATTTTCCGGGTGAGCGGATCGATGCCGACGTTCGAGAAGAGCTCGAGCCCCAACGCTTGCGTCCGTTTGGCGATGAGTACCGCCTCGACGCCGCCGATCTTCACCGCCGCGCAATTGCCCAACGGGACCTTGGTCGGTCCGAAGACCTGCCAGCAATCGCGCGCGAGAGCGGTCACCTCGACCTTCGCATCGAGCGGCTGGCTGGATGCAGGCCCGATCTTGCCGCCGATGCGCAGCGGGAAATGCGCGCCGACGCCGGCGTCGAAGCACAGGCGCACGGCGATCGGATCCCAGATCGGGCCGATCGCGGCACCGGTCGCGTTCACGACGATCAGGTGGCGCAGGATCGTCGTGTTGTCGGAGGGCGAGCCGCCGCCGGCGTTGTCGGCCGGATCGGCGATGACGACCGGACCCTCGGGGGCTTCCATCGCCGCCTTCACGCCGTCGACGACGGAAAGGAACTGGGGCATCGTCTTGCCGCGCATCGATACGTATTCTTCGCCGAGGCGCGTCGCCAGCGCGTCGGCCTTCGACTTGTCGCCGTCGGCGACGACGAGGATGCGCCCGGATAGCTCCTCGACGTCGCCATAGGGGAAGCAGTGCACGGCCGACACCGACAGGATGCCGTCCTTTCCTTCCAGCGCCATCATCCGGTCGACGAAGCCGCGCATCAGCGGCAGCGTGGTGGGATAGCTGCCGATCTGCCGGCAATCGTAGAGCGACATCACCGGCTTCACCTCGCCCTTCAGCGTGCGCAGCACCAATGTGAGCAGGTCCTCGGCGCGGTCGGCGACGTCGGTATGCGGGAACTCCTTGTAGCAGATCATGATGTCGCAGTTGCGGATGCGCTTGAGCGTCATGTGGCAATGCGGATCGTGCTCGACGCCGATCACGCACCCGGCGCCGACGATCGCGCGCGAGCGTTCCAGCAGGTCGCCTTCGACGTCGTCGTAGCCGTGCGCGACCATCGCGCCGTGCAATCCGAACAGGACCGCGTCCAGCGGCAGTGCCGCCTGCAACTGCTTCAGCACCTCGTCCCGCATGAACTCGTAATCGGCCTGGTTGACCTTGCCCGCGGGGCTGGCGGCGAAGCAGCTGCCCTCGATCAACGTGAAGCCGTCGCGCGCTGCGCGTTTGCGCGCGACGAAAAGCGGCGCCGTGCACATCCGCGGCGCGTCGTGCGGATGCTCGCCGGGCCGCAGGAACACGCTCTCCTTGAACGCCTCGATGCTCGTGGGCAGCGGCGAAAAAGTATTGGTTTCGGTGGCGATGGTGGCGGAGAAAATGCGCATGCGGGTTCCTGGGTTCACTGGGTGGGCGGCGACCACTCGGTCTGGGGGTCGAGCGGATAGACCGGCCGGGGGAGGCGAGTCCACCGAAAGGTCGAAAGCGACGGCGAAGTGAGTCCCGGGCAATCGACCTCGAAGATCCGGTCGGGCGTGAAGAACTCATCGAAGCCGGCGCGAAAATGGCCGCGGCTCTTCAGCACCACGGTGCGCGCGGCGCCGATATCGACACCGAGCAACTCCAATTGCCTCGGGTCCTTGCACTGCTCGCGGTTCGTGATGACCACGACCGAGGTTCCGCCAAACCGAAGGAGTGCCGACGCACCCATCGATGAGCGCACGCCCTTGCTCACGCCGCGGCGGCCGATGTAATCGCCATCGGAGAGCGCTTCCACCGTGACGCGTGCGTTGAAGGGCAGAGAGAACGGGTGGTCTTCGTCGCGATTGAAACGGGCCTCGAAAGACGCGCCCTTACCCAGTCGGTGCGCTTCAGCGGCCAGCGCCGCATCGTTGAAGACACCGACGACGACGCCCTCGGCATTGGCTTCGGATAGCGCGCGCAGGAGATACGTCGTATTGCCGCGAGCGCCGCCACCCGGATTGTCCGCGACATCCGCCAGCAGGATGGATGGGGTTGCACCCGTGCCCGCATCGACCGCGCGTTTCACCGCCTCCTCGAGACTCGTCATCGGCTTCGCGAAGCGCTCGCGCATCGCCCAGGTGCGTTCGCAGATGTCACGCGCGAGTTCGAAGGCGGCGCGGCGGTTGCCGTTGCGCGCGGTCACCACGGCCGTATACCCGTTCTTGGGGCTGTCGCTGTAGGCAAATCCGGCCATGATGGATACGTTCATGACGTCGCCACGGACGTGGGTCTGTCCATAACGAATGAGCTCGCCGTATGGGCCCGTCGCCGTGAGCAATGTGATCGTCGGCGGCACCAGCGGCAGCTTGACCATCTCGACCACTGCGTGCCCACCGGCGACGAGCTCGCGCAAGTGCCGCGCCGCCTCCGCGCCGCGCTCGCGCACGTCGGTGTGCGGATTCTCCAGGTAGCCGACAAACACATCCAGGTTGCCGGTCATCCTCCGCGAGACATTCGCGTGCAGGTCGAACGTGCCGACGATCGGAACATCGGGCCCCACGACTTCCCGGACCATCGCGAGCAGGTCGCCGTCCGGATCGTCCGAGCCGGTGCTGAGTCCGGCGCCGTGCGCGACGACGAACACGCCATCGAGTGGGCTCGCGGCCTCCAATCCCTGGCGGATTTCGCCAAGCAGTGAATCGAAAAACGATTGATCGGCCGGGCCGCCCGGCTGCGCGCCGGCCACGCGAAGCGGTACCGGTGTCCAGGGACCGCTCCGGTCCATCGCTTCGAAGAATCCCGGCAGGTCGGAGGTGCAGCGGCATGGGCCGACACGCGCCTGCTGCACGATCTCGTCCCCGCGAATGTCCGCGCGCTTCGCAAAGTCGGCGGCGGTGGTGACCGGCGAAAACCGGTTGCATTCGATCGCGAAACCGAGCACTGCGATGCGAGGAGACGGCGTAGGCATCAGGTTGCTCCGGGCTGCCGCAGGTGACAGGCCACCCAGCGTGCGGGCCGCACTTCCTGAAGCGGCGGCGATTCGATCCGGCAGCGCTCGTGCGCGAGGGGACACCGGGTGTGGAAATGACAGCCCGCGGGCGGCGTCATCGGGCTCGGCACGTCTCCCTGCAGCACGATGCGCTCGCGCCTGGCTTCGGGATCCGGCTGTGGTGCAGCGGCGAGCAGCGCCTCGCTGTAGGGATGGAGCGGTTCGCTGAAGAGGCTGTCGTTGTCGGCGAGCTCGACGATCCGGCCCAGGTACATCACCGCGATGCGGTGGCCGATATGCTCGACGACGGTGAGATCGTGCGAGACGAACAGATAAGCGAGGCCCAATTCGTCCTGCAGGCTCACCAGCAGGTTCAGCACTTGCGCCTGCACCGACACATCCAGCCCCGAGACCGGTTCGTCGGCGACGATCAGCCCGGAATTCAGCGCGACGGCGCGGGCGATCCCCAGCCGTTGGCGCTGGCCGCCCGAGAACTCGTGGGGATACTTCTTCGCCGCCTCGGCGCGCAGCCCGACCCGCTCGAGCAGCCGGGCGACGCGCGCTTCCAACTCGGACCCGCGCGCCACTTCATAGTTGACCAGAGGTTCGCCGACGATCGCCCCCGCCGAAAGACGCGGATTCAGCGACGAGTAGGGGTCCTGGAACACCATCTGCATCTGCCGGCGATAGGGATGCAACTCGGCTTCGCCCATCTGCGAGATGTCGACGCCATTGAGTGCCACGGTGCCCGCGGTCGGCGTGATGAGGCGCATCACGGTCCTCGCGACGGTGGATTTGCCGCAGCCCGACTCGCCGACCAGGCACAGCGTTTCGCCGGGCCCGATCTCGAACGACACGCCGTCGACGGCGAACACGTGCCCGACCACGCGCGAGAGCACGCCGCGATGCACCGGAAAATGCTTCTTGAGGCCGGTGACCTTGACGACCGGCATGGCAGTTGCCGATGTCACCGGGAGCCTCCGGCTTCCCAGCACGCCGCCAGATGCTGCGGCCCGTGCGCTTCCAACGGCGGCGCCTCCTGCGAGCAGCGCGGCATTGCCATCGCGCAGCGCGGTGCAAAGGGGCACCCGCCGATGTCTTCGCGCAACGAGGGCACCACCCCGGGGATTTCCACGAGCCGGCCGCGGATGTCGCTGCGCCGGCCCCGTGCATTGCGCCGCGGGATCGACTTCAGCAGGCCTTGCGTGTACGGATGTCGTGGATTGCGAAACAGCGTCGCGGTGTCGGCTTCCTCGACCTTGCGCCCCGCGTACATGACGATCGCCCGCTGCGCGGCTTCCGCGACGACGCCCAGATCGTGCGTTATCAGCAGCACCGCGGTGCCCAGGCGCTCTTTGAGATCCAGGATCAGGTCCAGGATCTGCGCCTGAATGGTCACGTCGAGCGCCGTGGTCGGCTCGTCGGCGATCAGCACCGCCGGATTGCAAGCGAGCGCCATGGCGATCATCACGCGTTGCCGCATCCCGCCCGAGAGCTGGTGCGGGAACTCGCCGGCCCGCCGCTTCGGGTCGGCGATGCGTACCGTGTGCAGCATCTCGATGGCGCGCTCCGCCGCGCCGCGGGGCGGAAGCTTCTGGTGGATGCGGAGCGACTCTGCGATCTGCTCGCCGACGCTCAGCACGGGGTTGAGCGACGTCATCGGCTCCTGGAAGACCATCGAGATGCGATTGCCGCGGATCTTTCGCATCTCGGCTTCGGCGAGCGTCGTGAGCTCGGTCTCACCCATGCGAATCGAGCCCGCGACGATCCGGCCTTCGCCCTCGGCAATGAGGCCCATGATCGAGAGCGCCGTCACGCTCTTCCCGCAGCCCGATTCGCCGACGATGCCGAGTGTCTCGCCGCGCCGCAGGTCGAACGAGACGCCGTCGACCGCCCGCACCGTGCCGTCGCGGGTGAAGAACCTCGTGCTGAGGTCGCGCACCGACAGCACGATTCTCCGATCGGGCGGCGCGTTCACAGCCGCCGCGCGATGCGTGGATCGAGCGAATCGCGCAGCCCGTCGCCGACCAGGTTGATCGCCAGGATCGCGATCGCCAGCATCAGCCCGGGGAAAAAGATGATCCAGGGCGAGAGCTGGAAGTACACGCGGCCCGTGGCGATGACATTGCCCCAGCTGGGAATCTCCGGCGGGGTGCCGGCGCCGAGGAACGACAACGCCGCCTCGGTGAGCACCGCCGCCGAGCAGACATAGGTGGCCTGCACGATCAACGGTGCGACGGTGCTGGGCAGGATGTGCCGCGAGAGGATCCGGAAGCTGCGCGTGCCGCTGGACACCGCGGCCTCGATGTACGGCAGCCCGCGCACGGTGAGCACGACGCTGCGTACCAGCCGGGCCACGCGCGGGATCTCCGGGATCGCGATCGCGATGACGACGATGAGGAGGCTCGCCTTCATCAGCGTGATCAGCGCGATCGCGAGCAGGATCGCCGGGATCGCCATCATCCCGTCCATCACCCGCATCAGGATGTCGTCGACGCGCCTGAAGTAGCCGCACGCGAGTCCGATCACGAGGCCGATGGCGGTCGCGATGGCCGCCACACTGATGCCGACGATGAGCGAGATCCGCGTGCCGTGCACGACGCGGCTGTACACATCGCGTCCGAGCTGGTCGGTTCCGAACCAGTATTCGGCCGAGGGGCGCTTCAGGCGATTGAGCGGGTCGAAGCCGAGCGGGTCACCCGCGATCCACGGGGCGATCAGCGCGACGACGACGAACACGGCGAGGATCGAAGTGCCGACCACCACGGTCGGATTGCGCCGCATCCATTCCAATGCCCTTCCGCCGGCGGGTTCGGCGGCGATCGCAGTGGCGGTGATCGCGCTCATCGTGGTGCCCGGTAAATAACGAATACGCGGGTCGAAGAACACGTAGCTCACGTCGATCAGCAGGTTCACGAGGACTTTCACGCCGGCGAACAGGATGATCAGGCCCTGGATGATGGGGTAATCCCGCTTGAGGATGGCGTCGACCGTGAGCCGCCCGAGGCCCGGGATATTGAATACCGTCTCGGTGATGACCACGCCGGAGATCAGCAGCGCGAGCCCGATGCCGATCACCGTCACGATCGGCACGGCCGCGTTTTTCAGCGCATGGTGCACGAGCAGGGAAACATTGCTGCTGCCCTTGGCGCGCGCGGTGCGGATGTAGTCTTCCGACAGGACCTCCAGCATGCTCGCGCGCGTGACGCGCGCGATGAGCGCCATGTAGACCATGCCGAGGGCGAATGCCGGCAGCACGATCGAGCGGGCCGTCTGGCCGATGCCTTCCGACAGCGGCCGATAGCCCTGTACCGGCAGCCAGCGCAGCTCGATGGCGAAAACGTAGATCAGCAGGTAGCCGATAAGGAAGACCGGCACTGCAAACCCGAGCACGGAGAACGCCATGACGACACGATCGATCAGCGTGCGCGCTTTCCAGGCCGCGAGGACGCCCATCGGCACCGCGAACAACACCGCCACGACGAGCGTGGAGATCGCGAGGACCACGGTCGGCTCGAGGCGCTGTTTGACCAGCGTGGTCACCGGGAGGCTGGAAAAGATCGACGTGCCGAGGTCGCCGCGCAGCAGGTTGTGGACGTAGATGCCGAACTGCTCCCAGATCGGCCGGTCGAGGCCGAGTTTGTGCCGGATCGATTCGATGGCGGCCGGGGTCGCTTCGTCGCCGGCGATGATCGCCGCGGGATCCCCCGGGGTGAGATGCAGCAGGAGAAAGACGAAGAGCGCCACGATCACCATCACGGGTATCGTGGCGAGCAGGCGCTTGAGGATGTACGCGGTCACCGGTTGGAAATCCGCCCGGACAGCGATCTAAGCCGTCACTTCTTGTCGATGTTCCACATTGGCGGCACCGACGGCGTCGTGATCACGCCGGAAAGCCGGTCGGAGCGATAGGCGACGGGATTGCGCCACTGGGCGAACGAGATGTAAGGAACCTGCTCGTAGGCGCGACGGGACAATTCGACGGCGAGCTGCTTGCGCGCCGCTACATCCGGCGCGAAAGCCCATTTCCTGCGCAGGTCCTCGAACGTCTTGTCGCACGGCCAGCCGAACCAGGCCTTGTCGCACCCCATGCCGATCGCGACGTGGGTGATCGGATTCGACGAGCTCAGCACGTTGGTGCCGGTGATGAAGATGTTCCAGCCGCCCTGGGCCGGCGGCTCTTTCTTCGCGCGGCGCGAGACGACCGTGCCCCAGTCCATCGACTGCACGTCGAGGTTGAGGAAACCGGCCTTGCGCAGCTGCTGCGTGAGCACGTGCCCGGCCGGCGTGATGTATTGATGGTCGGTCGCCTGGAGGATGGTGATCGGCTCGCCGTTGTAGCCCGCCTCCTTGAACAGCTGCTTCGCCCTTTCGATGTTCTTCGGACCCTTGTACGGTTCACTCCCCGCGTCGGTCTGCATCGCAACGCCGCAGCCGAAGTACGAAAAGCACAGCGTCTGCAGGCTCTTGTCGGCCGAGATCGTGTTCACGTAGTCGGCATTGCTGAGCAGGTAGAGCAGCGCCTGGCGCGCCTTCACGTTGTTGAACGGAGGGTGCAGATGGTTCACCTGGATGATGCCCATCGTGCCCATCGCCGGGTGCTCCTCGACCTTGATGCCCGGCGTGGAGCGCAGCATCGGCAGGAAGTCGATCGCGGGGTTTTCCAGGTAGTCGATCTCGCCAGCGACCAGCGCGGACTGCGCGGTTTGCGGATCGGCGAACCAGATGAACTCGACCCGGTCGACTTTCACGACCTTGCCGCCCGCGTGGCCGGAGGGCGGGTCCTTCCGCGGCACGTAGTCCTTGAACTTGAGGTAGACCGTCTTGCTGCCGGGCACCCATTCCTCGCGGCTGAACGTGAACGGCCCGGAGCCCACGACTTCCTGGATCTGCTGGAAGGGATCGACCAGCGCCTCCTTCTCGCGCATGACGAACGGGATGCTGGTGCCGGTCTTGGCGAGTGTGTCGATCAGGAATCCGTAGGGCTCGGTCAGGGTCCACTCGAAAGTCCTGGCGTCCTTCGCCACCAGCGAGGTGGTGTAGCCCATGAGCTGCTTGCCCGCGCCATCGCGTTTGCCCCAGCGGTTCATCGAGGCCACCACGTCCTTCGAGGTGACCGGCGACCCATCGTGGAACTTCAAACCCTCGCGCAGCTTGAAGGTGTACACCAGGCGGTCCGGCGACACCGTCCAGGTGTCGACCATCTGCGGCTTGGGGTTCTGGTTGTGATCGCTGGCAAAGAGCGTGTCGTAGACCATCATCCCGTGGATGGTGGCGATGGTCTGCGTCGTCCAGAACGGATCGAGGGTTCGCACGTCGGCGTGCATCGCGACGCGCAGCACCTTTTGCGCCATCGTCGGCAGAGGAGCAAGCAACACAGCGGCGGCAACCGCCAGGCATGCCCACGCCGCGCGCGACAGTTTCCCGAATTGGACCATGAGATCTCCCTCCCGGAAGCCTACGCCTGTTCGCTCGCCGGCGGCTCCCACAGCTCGACCTTGTTGCCGTCGGGATCGAAGACCCACGCGAACTTGCCGTACTCGGAGTCGTCGCGCTTGGGGTCGATCCTCACGCCTTCCTTCGCCAGTTCGACAAGCAGCGCATCGAGGTTCTCGACCCGGAAGTTGCACATGAACTGCTGCTTGTCCGAGGCGAAGTAGTCGCTCGACTGCTTGAAGAGGGACCAGATGGTGTTGCCCTTCTTTTTCGGGTCCTCGGCATCGCGCCACGGGAATGCGCATCCGAACCAATCCTCGACCGGGATGCCGAGGTGGCGGGTGTACCACTCTTTCATCGCTTCCTGGTTGGGTGTCTTGAAGAAGAAACCGCCGAGGCCGGTGACGCGTTTCATTGTTTTCCCCTAGTAGGACTTCGGCAATCCCAGTACCTTCTCCGCGATATAGCACAGGATCAACTGCGGGCTGATCGGGGCGATGCGCGAGATCATCACTTCGCGCAAGTAACGCTCGACATGGTAGTCCTTCGCATAGCCGTAGCCGCCGTGGGTCATCACCGCGGTCGTGCAGGCGTTGAACCCGGCCTCGCCCGCAAGGTACTTCGCGGCGTTGGCTTCGGCGCCGCAGGGCCTCCCCGCGTCGTAGAGCGTCGCGGCCTTGAAGATCATGAGGTTCGCCGCCTCGAGCGCCATCCAGCACTCGGCGAGCGGGTGCTGGATCGCCTGGTTCTTGCCGATGGGACGGTTGAAGACCACGCGCTCCTTCGCGTACTGGGTCGCCCGCTTCAATGCGACCTTTCCGAGCCCGACACCTTCCGCGGCGATGAGGATCCGCTCCGGGTTCATCCCGTGGAGGATGTACTCGAACCCGCGCCCCTCCTCGCCGATGCGGTCCTCGACGGGAACCTCGAGGCCGTCGATGAAGACCTGGTTGGAGTCGACGCACTTGCGGCCCATCTTCTCGATCTCGCGCACCTCGACGAACTTGCGATCGAGGTCGG
>WNFL01119049.1_pt1 | contig 22355 bp, 23 predicted proteins | sample 5400361 | NCBI WGS metagenome assembly WNFL01 (sample SAMN13153351, study PRJNA577476) | soil metagenome | isolation source: 40 cm soil on Douglas fir-dominated hillslope | place: USA:California | collected 2013-09-17
ACGCCAAAGATCGCCTGAAATGCCAGGACATAGCCGGACAGGGTCGAGGTGTAACCGAGATTGATTTGCAGCCAGAGCGGCATCAAAACGATCGACGCAAAAAAGGCGCCGAAAGTGAACGTCATCGCAGCGGCCGAGACGGCAAAGCCGCGATGTCGAAATACGCGCAAATCGACGATCGGGTGGTCGTCCGTCAATTCCCAGATAACGAATGCGGCAAATCCCAGAACTGCAACCGCCAGCAGGCCGATTATCCAGGGAGACGCAAACCAATCCTGATTTTGTCCGTTGTCCAGCATGATCTGCAGCGCGCCCACCCACAGCGCCAGCAGACCGAGACCGACAAAATCCACCCGCACTTTCGAAGTACCCGTCTCGCGCGCGCGGAAAAGCGACCAGGCGCCGAACGCGCAGAGGATCGCAACCGGTATATTGATGTAGAACGCCCATCTCCAACCCGCGCTGTCGGCCAGGGTGCCGCCCAAGATCGGGCCGGCAATGGGCGCGAGGATCGTCGTCATCATCCACAACCCCATCGCCAACTCGACCCGATGGGGCGGCGTTACGCGCATGATAAGGGTTTGCGAAGCGGGCATCAGCGGCCCGCCGCACAGGCCCTGAAATACCCGGAACACAACCAGCATCTCCAGCGACGAGGCAATGCCGCACAGCATGGAAAATATCGCGAAGCCGGTGATCGAGACCAGAAAAATGCGAACCACGCCGAAGCGCGCCACCAGCCAACCCGAGAGTGGAACGGTAAAGGCTTCGGCAACCGCATAGGAGGTAATGGTCCAAGTCCCTTCGTTGGCCGAGGCCGCAAACGCGCCCGCGATGTGAGGAACGGCGACGTTGATGATCGTGGTGTCCAAAATCACGATGAAAGTCGCGAGCGACAGCACAAAAACCGCCGCAGCGAGGGCGGGGCCATGCATTTGCAGCCGGTCAATATCCCGATCGGCTGGTGAACCCCCGATTGCGCGTTGTTCCACGGATCGCTTTGCAGATGGTCGAACGACGCCGCTAGGATTAGCGCTAGTCCTTGTGCGCAACAAGGATGGGCCGCGCACGAGGGTTGGCCGCGCAACGGGCCGCGATTTGCCGTGCCAGCCTGGATAATCCGTAGTACTTTTGAACAAAGTGATTCGGCTCGTTCGAGCCGGGACCTCTTGTTTGTTCTGCTGAGCGGCTGGGCAGTGGGCTGTACGAAGCGCGGGTCCCCGTTCTGAGGTTTTCGTATGGCCTATACCGAGGCTGTTCATGCACCCGGCGGACCTGTGTCCGATACCCTATTCACCCCCGACCGGGACAGCCGCGCACGCTGGCGCAAGCGCCTTCTGACGGGGCTGGCCCTTTGCAGCCTGGCTGTCGCGGCTGCATCAGGTACACGTTGGTACCTGGAGAGTTCGCATACCGTCTCCACGGATGACGCCTATGTTGATGCTCCGCTCGCGGACATAACCCCCCAGATCGACGGGACAATCGAAGAGGTTCTGGTTTCGGACACCCAGCATGTCAGACGGGGAGAGCTTTTGGTCCGGCTCGACCCGGCCGATGCGGACCTTGCTGTTCAGCAGGCCCGGGCCAATTACGAACAGGCCGCGCGCCGCGTGGAGCAATATGGTGCGAACGTGAATGCCGCGTTGGCGAATGTCGCGGGCAAGCAATCCAATCTCAGGCGCGCGCAACTGGATCTGCGCCGGCGGACCGGTGTTGCGGAAGTTGGGGCCGTTTCGGCAGAGGAAATTTCAAACGCAAACAACGCCCTGGATGCGGCGAAATCCGAACTTTCCATCGCTCAGCAGCAACTGGCGGCGCAGCGAACCCTGACAAAGGGCGACGAGCCCGCGCACAATCCCGAGGTTCTCGCCGCAAAAGCGGCTTTGGATAAAGCCTTGCTGGACCTGGAACGGACGGAAATCCGCGCACCCGTCGATGGCGTGGTGGCGTCACGGCATGCGCAGATCGGCCAGCGCGTAAAACTGGGTTCCACCTTGATGAGCGTCGTCCCTCTCATGGATGCGCATGTCGATGCCAACTTCAAGGAAGTGCAATTGCAGCACATCCGGCCCGGCCAGCAGGTTTCGCTCACATCCGATCTTTACGGAAGTGATGTTGTTTTTCACGGCCGAGTGGCGGGGCTGGGCGGCGGCACCGGGGCGGCTTTCGCGGTCATTCCCGCACAGAATGCGACAGGAAACTGGATCAAGGTGGTTCAGCGCTTGCCGGTTCGCATAATGTTGGATGCCGGCGAACTGGCCCGTCATCCGCTTCGGGTGGGCGTCTCCATGATGGCGAAAGTGTACATAGACCAGGCGATCGAAGGGCCGCCAATGCTCAGGACGGCAACCTCGGACCAAGCGGTCGATGGCCCCCCGATGCTCAGAACGGCACCCTCGCGCACGTCTTACTGACAGGCACAAAATACAACTTTTGGTTGTATTTTGTGCCTCGATCCGGCTGTTGCCAATTCGTCAGATCTCTTGGCCATGATGGCGCACCGATCACCTTTGCATTGCACTGAATCTTAGGATTCAATAGCTTATCTGGAAATGAGGCCTTGGCTCGGCCATCGCCAATTTAAGGGGGTAATCATGAGATCGAATTCTATATTTCGCCATATCTGGGCCAATCTGGCGATGGCCTTCGCGATCGCGCTCGTGAGCCTGTGCGGCCTGGCAGGAGCCGCAGCGGCGCAGCCGGCCGATGTCTCCAAATATGTGATCGGTCCGGGCGACATGTTGCAGATATCGGTCTGGCACAACCCTGAGTTATCCACCAGCGTGCCGGTAAGGCCGGACGGCAGAATTTCCACGCCCCTGGTCAACGATGTGGTGGCTGCCGGTAAAACCTCGGAAGAGTTGGGTCACGAGATCGAAACACGGCTGAAGAAATTCGTCGCCGATCCCATCGTGACCGTGATGATCAGCAATTTTGTCGGCCCCTATAGCCAGCAGGTGCGCATTGTCGGTGAAGCATCCACGCCGAAGTCACTTTCCTACTCAGCCAACATGACCGTGCTGGATGCGATGATCGCTGTCGGCGGCCTGACCCCTTATGCCTCCGGCAATCGCGCCAAGCTCGTCCGCAAGGTCGGCGGCAAGGAGGTCAGCACGACACTTCGGCTTTCCGATCTGCTGAAAAGCGGCGACCTCACCGCCAATGCCGAACTGCAGCCGGGTGACATCATTATTATTCCCCAATCCTTTTTCTGATATGCCGCTGAATAATTTGTTTTATCTACGAACTGGGGAAGCATCCTTTGGGACAGAATACTCACGAGATGCTGGCCAGGCCGCGTCGTAGCTTGCTCAGACAGAGTGCCGCCTTGACTGTCCTGGCGGTTTCTCTGCTGACGGCGCCAGATTCCCATGCACAAGAACCAACCGCTGTCGCGGCAAATAATACTTCTCCAGCAACCAGGGGCACCACTACCGCGGCGACCGGACGATCTCCGGGCGATCCCGGGGTATCGAGCTTCACCGATTCGTCGATCCCCGGCTTTACCTGGGACGCGGCGGTCAATCTCGGCGAGACCTATTCGACCAATGCGATCGGCGTCTCCACCGGCGGGCAATCGGACTGGCTGACCCAGGGCGGCATCGGCCTCAACCTGCACGAACATTCCCGCCGCGTCAGTCTTGATGCCAGTTACTCAGGTCAGGTCTATTACTCTGCCCGCGATACCCAATCCACACAGTTCACCAACAACCTGCAGGCGGTCGCAAACGTCATAGCCATTCCCGACTATGTGAATATCAGGGGCAACGCCTTCGCCCAGCCGGTCGTGCTCAGCAATGCAGGTATTGTGACGGCCAATGGCACGATCTCACCCAATGGCTATCGCAATTCCTACGGTTTTTCCGCGGGCCCCGACATCACATTCAGGCTCGGTGATTTTGCAAGATCGCAAACTGACGCGACCTACGGCGCCGCCTATTTCACCAACCCCGACGGCGCCGCCCCCGTTTCGCTGATACCCGGCGTGCCAGGTCCCCAAAATACCACGATGCGGACCTTCACCGAGAAGCTGATGAGCGGTCCCGATTTCAGCCGGCTGAGCTGGTCCCTGGTCGGTGTTTTCAGCGAGACAGACCGCCCGCAGAGCCTGTTTTCCGAGAAAGCCGGTGTCGGAAGCTTTCAATATGCGATCACCCGCGAAATCGCCTTGCTGGCGACGGGCGGATACGACGCGATTTCAAATACCACCCCTCTCACCAAAGACATTTCCGGCCCTGTCGCGATGGGAGGCTTCGCGCTGACCCTTGGCGAGGACTTCTCTCTAAGGGTTCAGGCTGGACAGAAATATAACAGCCTCAGCTTTCTCGGAACCCTGCTCTGGAATATCGGTCCCACCACGGCAATCAGCGGATCCGCGACCGATTCCGTGACAACGCCGGAAGGGCAGCTTCTCAACAACCTTACCGATCTCACAGCGTCTCTCAATGGCATGCTGGCCTCCCGCTCCGATATCTATGCAAACGGCTCAGCCTCATCCCTGGGCGGCTTCAGCGTCCAGCCGCAGGGCAGCCAATCCTTCACTCAGACCATTGCCCGATATCAGCAGATCAATTTCGGCTTCGCCCAGGATTTCGAGCGTGAGCATTTCAATATTACCGCCTTTGGCACCAGACTGACGCAATTGAACGGATTCTTTTTGGGTCCGCCGGTGACCTATTCCTGGGGCGGGCAGGCGTCGTTCGCCCATGACTTCACGCGCGAGTTGCGGGGAACGATCGGTGCCGGCTACGCCAATTACGAAGAGCTTGGCGGCAGCGCTGGGACCTATAACGTCGGTGGCGGGCTCAATTATTCGCTGTCGCCGGATACCGGGGTGTATTTCCGCGCGGATTATTATACGCGCGACTCCTCGACCAGCCTCCAGGCGCTGTCGCCCTATACCGGAAGCCTGAACGACCTTCGGGTCAGCATTGGGCTGAACCACACCTTGTAGGTCGTCCCGTGCAACCTGGGTCCAACGCGCCTGCGACGCAACAGCCTGGCACGATTTCTGATGCGTCCGTGACCATCCGGCCGATGGACAGAAGCGACCTGCAGCGCTGGGATGCGTTCGTGCTGGCGCATGGCGGCGGGACCTTCTTTCATCGCAGCGGCTGGCACGGCATTTTCCGCGATATATTCCGGCTTGTCCCCCATTACCTTGTCGCCGAACGGGGCGCGGAAATCGTCGGAATACTGCCGCTGGTTTATCAACGCAGCTTTCTATTCGGTAATGCGCTTGTGGCTGCGCCTTTCTGCGTCGAAGGCGGCCCCCTCGCGACCGATGAAGGGGCTGAGCAGGCCCTGGTTTCTTCGGCTCTGTCGCTTCAGAAAGAAACAGGCGCGCCCTATGTCGAATTTCGCAGCCGGCGCGCGCGGCAAACAGGCTGGTCGGTGCGGAAAGATTTGTATGCGACCTTCTCCGGCCCTTTGAGCGCCGATGACAAGGAAAATTTGCTTGCCATTCCCCGCAAGCAGCGCGCCGTGGTGCGCAAAACCCTGGAAAGCAATCTGGTAAGCGAAGTCCCGGACGGTGTGGACGATGTCTTTGCCGTTTATGCGGAAAGCGTTCGCAACCTGGGCACGCCGGTTTTTGCGAAACGCTATTTCGCTGCGTTGCGAAAGGCATTCGGCACGGATTGCGACGCCGTCGTCGTGAAGGATGACGGCATCCCCGTCAGCGCCGTGCTGAACTTTTATCACAAGGATACGGTCCTGCCCTACTATGGCGGCGGAACAGGTCGGGCCCGCCGCAACGGGGCCAATGATTTCCTCTATTGGGAAGTCATGCGCCGCGCCGCCGTCCGTGGATATCGCCGCTTCGATTTCGGGCGAAGCAAAGCCGGCACAGGCGCTTTTTCCTTCAAGAAGAATTGGGGCTTTTCACCCGAATGGCTGGAATATGAATTCCACTTTCTGCCCGGCGAGACCATGCCGGACAAGAATCCTCTAAATCCCAAATATAGCCTGTTTATTGAAAGCTGGAAAAAGCTGCCCTTGCCCGTCGCCAATTTCATGGGTCCATGGATCATTCGCGGACTTGGCTAGCTGGTCCAACGCTGATGGAAATAACCGTTTCCGAGTCCTACGAACTGCCTGACCTGGCGGCCAGATGGACGGAGCTTGAATCGCGTGCGGCGGGAGGTTTCTTCCTCTCCTGGTCCTGGATCGGAACCTGGCTCCGCACCACCGGCGCAAGGCCGTTGCTGGTGACGGTGACCGAGGAAAAGACGATTGTCGCCCTGGGGCTGCTGAACCCCGTGCGAAGCCGGCGCCATTTCATTTCCGTCGATCAATTGTGCCTGCATGAGACCGGCCTGGCGGAATTCGACGGTTTGATGATCGAGCACAACAATTTTCTGATGGCGCGCCTGGCTTCCCCCGGTCTTATCGTGGAAATCATGCGGGCACTCCGGTCGAGCAATATTGCCTGGGATGAAATTGTCCTCGGCGGCGTGCCGCCCATCGTCGTTTCTGCGGCCGCAGCAGCGGGCTTGCATATTGAGACGGATCGCAGTTCGCCGAACTTTGGCATCGATTTGTCTGTCCTGCCGGGCGGTTGGGAAAATTCGCTTTCGGCGAACCAGCGCGCGCAATTGCGCCAGTCCCGGGCCTTTGCCGAGCGGCTGGGACCGCTCAAGCTGGAGCGGGCAACGGATGCGCCGCAAGCGCTGGAATTTTTTGACCGCATGGCATCGTTGCACACGGCCTATTGGCGCAAGCGCAATAAACCGGGCGCGTTTGCGACGGCGTTCTCGCAGATATTCCATCGTGAGCTGATTTCGTCCCCGGCCGGCCAGGCCCGGACGGAATTGTTCGAACTCACCGCCGGAAACCAGGTCATGGGTTACCTGTATAATTTCCAATATGCCGACAGGATGTACAACTATCAAAGCGGGTTTTCCTATGTCGATGACAATCGCCATAGGCCGGGTTTAATCGCGCATGCCATGGCAATCGAATTGGCCAGGGAACGGGGCTTGCGCGTCTATGACTTCCTGGCAGGGGATGCGCATTATAAAGCCAGGCTCGGCCATCTCATGGGAACGATGGTCTGGTGCCGGGGCCAAAGAGACAGGCCCGTGCTGAAGATCGAACGCGCCGCCCGCAGGCTTTATCAGGGATTGAAAATCGCCTGTCGCGGATTGGTGCGACAGGCGCGCTCCTCTTAGTGCCAGGTGCTAGAAAGCCGAACCGCGGCTGGCCGATCCTTGAACGCCGCGTTGCTCGCCAGCAACGCCTTGAGCAGTCCGCGCGCCGCATCGCGCTTGGAATTGGCATCCAGCGCCAGGACCAGGTGATAGGTAATCTCGCCATCCTTGGGCTGAATCGCATGCGCCTGGCTCAGCAGGGCCAACCCGCCGGCCGCATCCTTTTGCTGAATCTTGAGCCAGCCAAGCGTGTCTGCCACATCGGCAGAATTCGGTGACAGCTTTTGCGCAAGCGTGAGCAGAGAAAGCGCTCGTTTCGGATCCTTCTCCTGGAGCAGCCACCCCAGATTGTTCAAGGCGACTATATTGTTCGGGTCCTTCTTTAAGATCACCTGATACTCGGCGATTGCTTGTGCGGTATCCTCTCTCTGCATGGAAAGAGTTGCATATTCCAGCCGCACCACGGCATCATCCGGATGGCTGGCAAGCCATGTGGACATCAAATCCGCGGCGCGTTTGTTATCATTCGTCCGCATCGCAATGCGGACCAGCCGCAGCACTGCCGGGTAGCTGGGCCGATCTGAAAGGCTCTTGTTAAGCACCGCCACCGCCTGATCGGTAAGTTTGGCCCTGTCAAGCGTGTCTGCCAGCAGGAAGTCTGCATTGGTCCCCGGAGTGGAGGCCTGAAACGCCCGCGCGGTTGCGACCGCGGCAGCGGTATCGCCCTGAGTGAATTGCAAATTGATCTGGGCGCCCCTCACTTGCACGGCATTCGGATTCAACTTGACCGCGGCCTCCATGGCGCGTGCTGCCCCCGTGCGGTCGCCCGCGACGGAAAGTGCGTTACCCAGCAAAATCTGGGGTCCCGCAGCCGTCGGCAGGAGAGACACAAGGCGGCGGTAGCTCGCTACGGCTTCCTTTTTTTGTCCCAGCGTGGATTGCACCTGGCCGAGAAGAATCAGGCCCTCGGTGTTTTTGGGCTGCGTGCGAACCAGGTCGTTGGCCGCCGTCAATCCGTGCTTGAAATCTCTGCGGGCGATCAGATAGCGAACGAGCACCAGCCTGGGCGCAGCGCTGAGGGGCGAGGTCGCGATCGCCTGGCCTAGCAGGCTCCGAACATTCTGGTCCTCGCCTTGCCGTGAGGCAATCTCGGCGAGTTTCAAAAACGCGACCAAATTCTTGTTGTCGAGAGAGAGAATGGCGCGCAGATCGCGATTGGCTTCCGCCGGCTTTTGCGTGGCTGCCAGAAATTCCGCGCGCGAATACAATGCCGTGATGTTGCGGGGATCGGCATCGACCGCTTTGTCAAACGCCGCTTGCGCGCCGGCGTTGTTACGCTGAAGGGTAAGGATACCTCCGCGAAATACCAGGGCTGTGACGCGCTGTTTAGGGTCGGATCCCAGCCGGTCTGCAGCCGCCAGGGCCTCGGGAAAACGCCGTGCCCGCACAAGCGCATTGATATAGGGCTCGACGAGTGAGGGATTGGTGGGCTCCCGGGACACGACCGGCGCCAGATCCTTGATTGCCTGGTCGGTGCGGCCCATTTGCATTTCAAGCAGCGCGATACTGCGCTTTACGTCGGTTCTTCCCTTGCCCGCCGCGTCCATTCTTTGCAGCGTGCTTAGCGCTTCGTCGTTTCGGCGCAGCCGAAGATAGGCATTGGAGAGCAATTCCATGACTCTGGGATCCGAAGACGCCTTGATCGGTTCAAGCACGGACAGCACCAGGGCAGGGTTGTTTTGTTTCATCCGGATGGCGGCCAGGCGCAGCCGCGCGATCCCCATGTTTGGATCTTTGAGCAGTATCCGGGCCAATATCGAGGCGCCGGTCTCTTCATTGCCCGCATCCACTGCCATCTGCGCGATCATCATGGCGATGCGCGGCTGGGAGTCCCGGAAGTCCCCCGGCAAGTCCTGCGCAATATTCCAGGCCCCTTTGGCATCGCCAGCCCGGGCCAAAAGCACCGCCCTGTAATAGGACGCCAGAAAGGCCCTGGGATATTTGGCGAGAATGTCGTCGATTTCGGCTTTTGCGGCCGCGTCCTGCTTGAGGCTTATGTAAGCCTCGACACGCGCGAAGCGTCCCTGGAGATTGCCGGGGAATTTCGCCAGCAGTTGGTTGGCCAGGTCCAACGCTGCTTGATTGTTATTGGCTGACAGCAACAATCCCACCTTGAACAACAGGGCATCCGGACTGTTCGACTTGCCGATCGCTTCGTCCGCGAATTTTCCGGCTTCAGCGGAATTTCCCTGCATCAGCGACAGGCGCGCGCGCGTGATCAGGCCGTTCGCGTCGCGCCGCAGCGCAAGCGAGCGGTCCATCGCGTCCATGGCTTCCGGCCCCCTTTTCAGGTTCAGGAGGGCTAGCGCCCGCCCTTTTAGAATATCCGCAGCAGCTGCCTCCTTCGGGCTGGCGCCGGGGTCGGGAAACTGGTCCAACAAGAACTGGCTTTCGCCCCGCGCCAGCATGACCCCGAACAAGATCGGCAAAACGTCGGGTTCGGGGGCGCCGTCTTTCCTTGCCTGCCGAAGCTCACGTTCCGCACCGGGCTCGTCACCTATCTGAAGCAGGACTATCCCAAGCCGCATGCGTATGGCGCCATTGCGGGGATCGGCGCTTACAGCATTTTTTATGGTAATGAGCGCCGCCCGGGCATTCCCGGCCTTGAGAGCCTTTTCGGCCTCGGCGAGAAGCGCATTGGCCTTGGCTCTGTCCCCGGAACTGCCCTGGCGGTAGGAGGACGGCGGAACGTCGCCATATGTCGGCACGGGCGCGATCAGGATTCCTGCCGCCGCCGCAAGGAGTGCACGGCGCCAAACTGTGTTGGAATTCAAAACGGTGTGATGGCTCACATCTTCCCCCGATGACTGGCCACTAGCTGTGGCCGATGAGACTGTAGAAATGGGGCCGGCTGACGCCCAGAAGCTTGGCAGCCTTCGAGATATTTCCGTCGGACAGCGCAAGCGCCTCCGCAGCAAGTCGCTTTTCGACCCTGGCCACTTCTCTTCGCAAATTCAAATCCCGCTCGCCGACCTTTATGTCACCCAGGTCCAGGTCTTGCGCGGTGATCCGCTTGTTCTCGGCCATGATCACGGCGCGCTTCACGCGGTTTTCGAGTTCCCGGACGTTGCCGGGCCAGGGATGCACCGTCAACGCGCCCAATGCGTCTTCCGTAAATCCTGCAATATGCTTGGAATAGGTCTTGTTGAACCCATTCAGGAAATACTGCGCCAGCAGCACGGGATCGCCATCGCGCTCCCGCAAGGCCGGCAAATCTATGCGAACGTCATTGATGCGGTAGTACAGATCTTCCCTGAAGCGTCCGTCGGCGATCAATTTCTCGAGTTTTTGGTTGGTCGCAGTGACCAGACGCACATTCACGGTGATCGACTCCCGTCCGCCCACGCGCTCCAGCCGCCGTTCCTGCAAGAAACGAAGCAGCTTGGCTTGCAGGGGAAGCGGCATATCGCCGATTTCATCGAGAAAAAGCGTTCCGTTGTCCGCAAGTTCAAATTTTCCATGAGTACGCTTGATCGCGCCGGTGAAGGCGCCTTTCTCATGTCCGAACAGTTCGCTTTCCAGGAGATTTTCCGGAATGGAGGCGCAGTTGATCGCGACGAAGGGTTGGGAATTGCGGGGCGAGAGCCGATGCAGCGCCCGCGCCAGAACCTCCTTGCCGGTACCCGTCTCGCCGATCAATACGACGCTCACATCCATTGGCGCGACGCGACCCAGCACCTGCGCGATCTGGAACATCTTTTCCGAGCCGAAAACCAGGCCGTCCGTGGCGCGCCCGGACTGCTCGCGGAGCTGCTTATTCTCCTCTTCCAGTTCGCGCATCCGCACGGCGCGGTCGATGATGATTTTCAGAACTTCGCTGTCGATCGGCTTTGCCACGAAATCGAAGGCGCCCTGCGCGATGGCCCTGACCGCGTTGGCCCGTTCCACGTTGCCGCTGGCGACGATGACCTTGGTATGCGGCGCCAGATTCAGAATCTCGTCCAGGGCTTTGAGACCTTCGCTGGCGCTGTTCTGATCCGGCGGCAGGCCCAGATCCAGCACCACCACATGATAGGGTTTGGCAGCGGATATCTTGCCCAATGCCTCAACGCGGCTGCCGGCTACATCGACCGCATATGGCGAAAGCGCCCAACGCATCTGCTTCTGCAGCCCGATATCGTCCTCGACCAGCAGAACGCGATATTCTGCCTGCGGAGCAGGGGCGACGACGGTCTCCGGGGTTGCCTTTTTCATGACGCGGCTAATTCACGGCAAGCGGCAGGGAAAGCATCACACAGGTGCCCTGCCCTACCTTGCTTTGGACCGTGACATCGCCGCCAAGGTCACGCATCAATTCCCGAACTTGATAACCGCCGATGCCGAAGCCTCCGCGCTTCGTGGTCTTCAGCGGCCGAAAAAGTTCCTCGTTAATGAACTGCTGCGTCATGCCAGATCCTTGGTCCGAGATCGCGATTTGAACCGTGCCTTTGCCGGCCGTGACATCAATATTCACGGACATCCCGGCTGCGCTGGCTTCCAGCGCATTGGAAACAACATGCTCAAGTACACGATGTAAAATAACGAAATCCGCTCGCACTAGCGATGTATTTGAAAAATTTGTATTCAGAACAATATAGTGCCCCAGGGAGCATTTCTCATTGGTAAACTTCTCAAGAAAATTAACCAAATCAATGGCTTGATGATCATCTCCGCTGACCGGGCGTTGGGCACCAACGACCGCCAGGCTTTTCAGCATGCCCTCCAGCCGTTCCACGGAATTTCCCAGGGTGATCACCATGTCCTCGCGGAATTCCTTCACATCGCCGAATTTGGTGATGTTTGACACCATAAGGCGAAGTTGCCCAATCGTGTTCTTGATGTCGTGCACGACAAAGGCGAAACGCTTGTTGAAATCTTCCAGTTGACGGGCGTCGGCCAGCGATTGCGCCGTCTCCTCCTGAACGAGGTATGCGGCAAGCTGCATTGCCACCAATCTCAGCAGGCTTTGGTCCTCCCAGTCCAAAGATCTGGGCGCGCGCGGCTTGTTGAGAATCGCAAAGCCGGCAACCGTGGAACGGTAACGCATGGGTACAATGATCCATGCGTTTTCGACGAATTTCCGCCAAGGCGAAAACAGACCGCCTTCCTCGTCCCCGAAGCTGGTGAACGCTTCCTCTCCCGAACGAAGAGCCTCAACCCGGGGATCGTCCTCGGCAACAGGCGAGATCACCCCGGCATCTCCCCGTTTTGCAGCGGGAATATATTGACGCCAGCTTTCCCGATAAAGCCAGATTGCGCCTCCCGATGTGTCCATCAGATCGCATAATATGCGCAGCACGCGCTCGGGCGTGTCCTGTCCCGGATTGACGGTAAGCTCGCGAATGGCCTTTTCCCATTCGATCCGGTAGTCGTATTTTAAGCTGAAGAAATTCTCGTTGATGAAGCGGCGAAAGTGCGAACGCACACTGGAGGACGCCAGCATGGCGGCGACCGCCACAACGCCGCCGAAGGCCACGATAACCGCGAGCGCCGTTCCATTCGATCCGCCATAGGATCTGACATACCATGCCGCCAGCGCGATGCCCTGGAGCAGGATTCCCACGGCCACCAGCGTCGTGGAATGGAAGACAAACGTCCGGGACGAATGAACCCGCACTTTAAGCTGCGGAAGCCGGGTAGAACTCACCACAAAAAACGGCAAGGCGACGATGTAGACCAGCGGATTTGCCAGCGCCAGGCTGATGTCCGGGCTATGGGTCAGAAATTCGGGAATGCGCGACAGAAGCTGGAATACCAGGATGGCGGAAAAACCGATCGCCCAGTGCTTGAGAGCCCATAATTCTGCCCGGGAGGAATTGCGCAGGACATTCTCGACAATGACAAAACCCAATATCGTCATCGTCATGCGAACAAGCGTTACATCTATCGGCACGCCGGCAAATCTGCCCACCATCCAGCCGTTCGTGCTGAGGACAATTTGCAGCACCGGCAGGGTTGCCGTCACGACCGCCAGCACGCGGAGATACCGGGTGTTTCCGGCATGCCGTTGTATGAGCGCCAGCGCCAGCGCGAGCCAGGCGGTGTCGCGAATGGCGCTCACGACCCCTTCCAGCCAATCCGGCGCGTAGCCCAGAAAGACCGCCACGAAGGACTGGGCCCAGGCCGCGGTGGCCAGCATCGCCGCCAGGAATAGCGCGGTATGCAAGGTGCGGGAGCCGCGGACGGCAACGATGGCCGCGAAAATGGCATACGCAACAAACGCCGCTTCATGCCCCCAGATGAAAAGTGGCGTGGTCATGGCTTGTCTTCGTGTTCCGGGTTGGGCAGAGCAGAAGTCGTCGGCCCGCGCCGCCATTTCGCGAGTTTTGACGGCAGGATGTCGAAAGCTATGGTTGCCAACCCTTTGAAGCTTCGCGGATTGGCCGCCAAAATGCCCTGCCGGTCGCGGCTCGAGCGGAGCCACAGACGCTTGTAGGCATCGTCGCCTCTTCCAAAATCCACATCGCGCACGGCGTCACGGTCGTGAAGCTGGCGCAGCATCCAGTGGGTCAGCAGCGTGCCGGGCGATTGGCGATCGAAGGCCGGATCATGAGCCAGTTTGAATATGGTTGCACGGGGTTGCTGCACCAGCCAGATCTGGGCCGCCGCCGGCTGGCCGTCGATGCTGGCTATTCCCAATTTGGCAATCCCGCGCGGGCCCATTTTTTCCAGAAGGCGATCCATGAAGCGGGGATGGGGTTCGGCCGGCTTCCAGCTCCGGGCGTAAACAGCAGTATAGATCTCTGCCCCTCGTTGCCAGTCGGCCATCATGTCAATTTGCTCGAAAGCCAGCCGATCTTCGCGCTGAAGCGAGCCGGCCTTTCGCTTGACCGTGGATTTCAGCTGCGATCCCCTGTTGTTCCAATAATCGGCGAAATTGTCGATCTGTTCGAACCAGTTTGCGAAGTGCCTGAACCGCGCGACGACCAGGCCGCCGGCAGCCAACCCCTCTTCGAACGCTCCAGATGCGCTGTCCGTCATGTCCAGGGCATCCAGCCTCATTTTCCCGCCGACCTTGCCGGCCACAAGTTTTCCGAATGTTCTGGCGTTTTCGTCGCTGCCAAACGGCACGGAGAAGAGGGTCGTGAACGGCGATGTCAGCCCCCGAATCACAGAGCCGCCGACGGTTACAACCGGCAGGGCCGAAAGTGTGCGGCCATCCTTGTCCACCAGCGCCAGGATCGAGGCTCTTTCCCGGCCGGAGAGCGTGGTTTCCGCAAGAATTTCAAACCAGTCCCAGCATCCCTCGGGCTGCATCTGCTGGTCAAACAACGAACGAACGCCAAGGGGCGCCGCCCCAATTCCGTAAGTTTCGAGCCTCACGGCGTCCCCTAGCCTGACCGTCGATCCCAGTGGCCATGTTATCCAAAAAATGAAGGTATTTATAGGGGTTAGCGATCGCAAACTCCTCAACCGGGCGACAGATGCCCGCAACCCTGGCCGCCTGAAGGGCGCAGCTCGTGTCCTCTTGGCTGCCGCGGCAGCAACAGCCAGGTCCCGCTGCCCGGGCGGTCATCCGGCAATTGGAGCTGGCCCGGCTCGTGCTGCCCATCATCTCGCGTCCAGGCAGACGCGCGATATAGGGAAGACGATGTCGCCCATGCCCCATTTTGCGCAGATCGGTGCGATCCAGGATCTTCCGGGCATGGCGCATTTTAGAGTTCTTTCAGATCGCGATTTTCGGTGCGATAGCGCGCAGTGACGGCAGCACGAACAGCCGCGAAAGAAAACGTCGAGTTCCCGCAACAAGCTGCGATGCGTGGCGTTAAGGCTAAACACGATAAAGGAGGAATTCATGACGACCGCAAGCGGCCATACCACCGCCATTCTCGCGTCCAAGGTCAAAGGCACAGCTGTCTATAATGACAGCGGCGATAAGATCGGTACCGTCGAGGACGTGGTGCTGGACAAGCAGTCCAACCAGATCATGTTCGCCGCCCTGGGCTTTGGCGGCGTGCTTGGCATCGGCGAAAAATATTATCCGGTTCCCTGGTCGCTGCTGGACTATGACGAGGACAAGGGCGGCTACGTCGTGCCGCTTTCCAAGGACCGGCTGGAGAATGCGCCAGCCTACGCCCTCAAGGACCTCACCAAGCATGACGGCAGCCTGGGTTCAATCCGCGAGACGACGTACGATTATTATAACGTCAGCCGCGACTGGCAGTAATCGGCAAAGCCGCCGCCGGGACCCTGCGGCGGCGGCTTTGCCTTTCCTCGGAGGAAGGCACTGATGGGACAATCGATCGGCAGCGTCGGCAACAGCAAAAAACAGAAGGGCGCGGGCGATCAGCAATCCAACCAGCCCAGCACCCATCCCGGCCAGCGCATGTCGGACCAGGAAACACCGGTGCCCAAGAAGGGCAAACCGGACGGCGGCGTCGATCACGGACCGCGCTCGGCGCGTTAGGCGGGATCAGCCGCCGAACTCGACCAGATAGCCGGCGACATGTTCGTCCGCGTCGCCGTTGCCCAGCGATGTACTGAATTGGGGCACGCCATAGGAAAAGAGGGAGACGCAGCAGACCCTGTCGGCGTCCCACCTGCCGCCGTGCTGGAACGCGGTGGCCATCCAGTTGGCGTAACGGCCATTCTGCGCCGCACCCTGTTCAAAGCCACGCCAGAACAGCATGCCCTTGCCGCCATCCGCTGCGCCGTCCGGTCCTGTTACCCAGCGCCATTCGCCCGACGCGGTCTGGCGCCCGCCCAGATAGGTCACATCGGGATAACCGTGGGCAAAGACGCGGTCCAGAATGCGTTGATACTCAGCCGCATCGTCGATGGTGGCGAGGTAGCCGCGATGCCCGCGCCAGGAAAGTTGCGAAGCAGCCGCGCGGGCCGCATCCCAGCTGAGATCTGAAGCCGCGACGAACTGATAGGCATGACCGTCGGCGGTTTCGATCACCGGCGAGCTTTCCATCGCCGGGGCCGCCAGCAGAAAACGCCAAGTCAGCCACAGAGCGCCAGCTGCCGCCAGCACAAGCGCAAATACGATCGCGAGCATGCGCTTCATTTGCCCGGCTCTTCACCTGACCCGCGGGAACCCTATGGTGATTTGCGCAGCGGCTCAATCGTCCTGGCCGGCCAGGCGCCTGCGGATGGCCTGCAGCTCCCGTTTCCGTTCCGCACTGGTGGGTGGATAATGCATGTCAAGCCCCTCCAATGTGTCCAGGACGATTTTCGAAACGATCAAGCGCGCATTCTGCTTGTCGTCGGCGGGAACAACATACCAGGGCGCGCGGCTGGTGCTGGTTGCGGCCAAAGCCTCCTGATAGGCGTGCATATAGTCTTTCCAGAATCCGCGCTCCTCAACATCGCCGGCGCTGAATTTCCAGTTCTTGTCCGGCTCATCGATGCGGGCGAGGAAGCGCTTGCGCTGCTCTTCCTTCGACAGATGCAGGAAGAATTTGACGATGCGCGTGCCATTGTCGTGCAAGTGGCGCTCGAGGTCGACAATGGAACGGAACCGCTGATCCCAGACATGCTTGCCCATATCCGGCAGATTCTCGGCCCGCAAGATCTCGGGATGCACCCGCGCGATCAGCACTTCTTCATAGTAAGAGCGGTTGAAGATGCCGATCTTGCCGCGTTCGGGCAGATCGCGGGTGGTACGCCACAAGAAATCGTGCGCCAGCTCGCTGGGACTGGGATGCTTGAAACTGAAGACCTGGCAGCCTTGGGGATTGACCCCCGACATCACGTGGCGGATCACCCCGTCCTTGCCGGCGGCATCCATTGCCTGGAAAATCAGCAGCACGGCATAGCGGTTGGAGGCATAGAGCAGCTGCTGCAACTCATCCAGCCGGCCGACATGGGCGCGCAACATCTCCTGATAATCGTCCTTGGACTTGTAGACGCGCTTGATCTGGGTGGGCCATTTGCCGAGATGCAGCTTCTTGCCCTCCGGCACACGAAAATCGTCGGAGTGGGTTTTCATCATGGCCTCCGCGGATCAAAAAAGACCGGTGGGATGGGAAACGGTCGGCTTGCCGCGCTTCGCCGTTTTGGCGCGCTCTTCTTTCGCCATCGTCCAGCGCAAGTCCTCGGCCGTCTTCAGGCAGGCTTTCACCTCGTCCAGGCTGGCGGGCTCTTCGCCGAGCCACTTCGCCCAATCCTGCGGCGCCAGCACGGCGGGCATGCGGTCGGTGGGCAGCCGCGCAACCAATTGGTTGGCCGCAACCGTCACCATCACACAGGCTAACGGTACAGGGGCAATCTCAAAACGCCGCCAGACAAAGGCCAGGCCGATGGGGCCGGCGGGGGCAATGGTGTGTTGCTCCCCGCTGTCGGGCGCCTCATTGAAGGAATCGACCTGCACGATGCCGCGCTGGCCATTGCGAAAGGCCCGCGCAAAAGCGTTGGTGGTGTCGATGGTTTCGGCCCGGGCATGAATGGGCCGCGGCTTGCGCCAGTCGGCGGGATCGGGAAAGCCCCAGCGCATCGGCACCACCCGGCGCCTGCCAGTTTCCTGGTCGAGCACGATGACCGGCAGGTTGTTCATCACCCGATAGGTGAGCGAGCGGTCATTGTCACCGGCGTCGGCGCTGGTATGGGCAAAGTCCACCAGCTCGGTCCAGGACAACCTGGCTGTGAACTTGCCGCACATCGTCAGAAGCTCTCCTGGGGTGGCCCGTCAATCGCAGGCCATCACAAAGCCACTGCCGATGCAAATTGCGACGCCGTCTGCGGTGCTACTTGCTGCCGCCCGCCGCGGAACCTCGCCTGGGACGGCGGACGGCTCGCACCTTGCCGCTGCTTCCGCCGCCGCAGAAGAACCGGTCGCCGCCATCGGATTCGAGCCCCGACACGCCCGTTCCGGGCGGCATCTCCAGACTCTCCAGCACTTCTCCGGTTTGAGGATCGACGCGCCGCAGATCGCTCTCGTCACCTTCCCAGGTGCCATGCCAGAGCTCGCCGCCGGCCCAGGTGACGCCGGTGACGACGCGATTGGACTCGATGGTGCGCAGAACCGCGCCGGTCTCGGGATCGACTTGATGGATCTTGCGGCCGCGATGGTTCCCCACCCACAGCGTTCCTTCGGCCCAGGCCAGCCCAGAGTCGCCGCCGTTGCCAGGCGCCGGGATCGTGGCGAGCACACGGCCGGTCCCGGGATCGATCTTATGGATGCGATCCTCGGCGATCTGAAACAGATGCTTGCCATCGAAGGCGGTTCCTGCATGCGCGGCGACCTCGATCGAACGCACCACCTTCCCACTCGCCGGATCGAGGGCGTTCAGCCTGTCTCCGGAGGCAAACCAGACATGCTGGCCGTCAAACGTGACTCCATTGACGCGGTCGGCGCCTGGAAAGGGTCCATATTCGCGGGTAATTTCGGCGGCTGATCGTTTCATGGCTGTCATCCCTGATGTCGAACTTCGGCTCCGGACATTAGTCGCTCGGCAGCGGACCAGGGAGTAACAAAGCCGTCGGGAACCCCGGCACCGGCGGGGTCATCCAGCGCCGCGCCGGCCCGCGGCCGAAGGACTGCACCTTGCCGGCTGCCGCAAGGGAGTCCAGCGCCCGCTGCACGGTGCGCGGGCTGGCGCCCAGCGCAATCGCCAGGGCCGAGCTGGACCAGGATTCACCATCGGCCAGGAAGGCGAGCGCCGCTGCATGCTGCTCTTCGACCGGCGGCGCCAGCACCACGACCTCGCGCGCGCGGTGCGGCGCCAGTGCAAAGCCGTTCTTGGTCGCGCGCACGTCCGCCAGCGGCCGAAGCGCCACGCGAAGCCGCCCGATTTCGACCCGCAACCGGGCGCGATGGGATTCATCGGCATGCCTGGCTCGGAAAGCACGTGCAAGGAGCGCGGTCCTGGGCATGTCTGCGGGCCAGGCTTCGCCCAGCGCGCGTGCCAGCGCGAACAAGACCGGGCGCGTCGCCAGCGAGATCACCATGCCTGGATACCGCACGACACGGCGGCAGGCGTCCATCACCAGCGCTTTCGACGCCAGCAACGCCTCGACCTCCTCAAGCAGGAGAAGCCGCTCCCCGCCCTGCGTGATCAGGCGCGCCGCCGGCCTGTCCAGGACAACTGATGCGCTTTCGACCTCCGCCGCCAGCGCGGGGATGTCCGCCTGGCGCGCGGCGTGCCCGGCCCGGGAAAGCGCCGCGCGCGCCGTCCCGGTCCGCAGGCGCCGTATCGCGATCCCCGCAACCACCAGCTCATGGGCCGCCCTCGCCGCGGGCGGAAGAGGCGCGGGATCAAGCTCGGCGAGTGCGTGTTCGGCCTCATCGAGGCGCCCGATCAGGAGGAGGCGCCGGACCTCGAGATTGCGCGCATGCGCGGCATTCACCCGGTCGCCATGCGCTTCCAGCACCGCCCGCGCGGCGTCCAGCGCCTTTTCAGGCCAGCCCAGCTCGCGCGAGACCAGTGCGATCTCGGCCTCGGCGACGACACATCTGGCGCGGGCTACCGCTTCTTTCGGGCCGAAGGCGCGCGCCGCACGCCGCAAGCGAGCTGCGCCATCGCGATGCCGCGAAGCGCCAGCGCCGGCGCGTCGTCGCGCAGGGCGACCCGCTTCAGTGCGCCCAGCGCATCACCGGATGCGAGGGCACGCGCCGCGGCCGTGATCAGTGAGTCCATTTAAATCCCGCCACACTTGTCACTCCCACCCTGCGATCCCCCGGTGCCAACCTATCTCACGACCACGAACCCGAGAAAAGGAACCCAACAATGCAGACGTCACCAGAGATCGGCCGGAAAGGCGGATCGCAGATGAAAACCCCGCCGATTGTGTCGCCGCAGGAATGGGCGACGGCCCGCGAGCAGATGCTCGTGAAGGAGAAGGCCGCGATGCGCGCCCATGACGCGCTGGCCGCCGAGCGCCGGCGGATGCCGTGGATGGCCGTGGAGAAGGCGTACGAATTCGACGGGCCGCAGGGCAAGGCAAGCCTGCTCGACCTGTTCGAGGGCCGCCCTCCCTGGGGGCCGACCAGGTCAGCCATCTCGCCCACCTGAACGCCCGCGACACCACGCTGGTATACGCCTCACGCGCGCCGCAAGCCGACATCGTGCGCCTGAAGGCGCGGATGGGCTGGGAGATGCCCTGGTACACCATCACCGACAGCTTCGACGCCGACTTCGGCGTGGACGAGTGGCACGGCCACAACGTGTTCTTCCGCGACGGCGACCGCGTGTTCCGCACCTACTTCATCAACTCCCGCGGCGACGAGGCGATGGGGACCACCTGGAGCTACCTCGACGCCACTCCTCTTGGACGCCAGGAGGCATGGGAGGACTCTCCGGAGGGCTATCCCCAGACCCCGCCATACAAGTGGTGGAACTGGCACGACACCTACACGGCCGAGGCCGCGCCCGACCCGAAGTGGGTCGAGGTGTCGGATGCCGGACAGGCGGTGTGGAAGGACAAAACATGAGCGAAGCTCTTGCGGGCGGATGCGCCAGCAGCGCGATTCATGAAGGCGGCCACGCGCCTGCGCCCGGCGTGGCCGGCTGGCTGGGCCTCGCGGCCGCGCCGACCTTCGCCATCATGGCGCTGCTTACGGGCGTGGGTGGCGGCCCGCCGGATATGATCTGCTCGACCGCGCAAGATGCGTTCCCGCTGAGCGGAATGGTTCCGATGTACTTGCTGATGAGTGCCTTCCATTCGGCGCCCTGGCTGAAACTGATCTCCAGCCGGCGAACGACGGAAAGGTAAAATTGTGAAGTTCGGCGTGCCCGGCAGCTTTGAGGTAATGTCATAGACCACCCGGTTGATGCCGCGCCTTGTCGCTGAGTGTCTGAGCTGCTGCGTCGAACGCGCGCCACGCGACCGACGGGAGCAGCGCGCCGGTGCTGCATCGACGAACGCCGAGGCTGGCGAAGTGCTGAAGATCGGCGTCGAGATTCGGAAGCAGGACGCTAACCGGCTTCGGAGCAACGGCTGCCACCAGCTCGCGCAGGGCTGCCGGATCAACGATCATTGGCACGAAGAGACAATCCGCCCCCGCCTCTGCGTAGGCTGCAGCTCGGCGGATGCTCTCCTCGACGTTTAGCCCGGGAGCGCGGAAATGTTCGCTCCGCCCGATCAGCATCGTACCGGGGCCGGCTGCGTCGATGGCTTGCCGCGCCGCAGCGATGCGGTCCACGGCGAGTTCCAGATCGTACAGCATTTCACCCGACCAGTCCTCGATTGAGATGCCGGCAACGCCTGTGGCCACGGCCTCTCCCACGTTGGCGCCAACGGCTTCGGGACTGTCGGCGAATCCGTTCTCGAAGTCGGCATTTATGGGCACATCGACGGCCTCGACCAACTGCACGAGATGGTGGAGCATTTCGCGAAGAGTGAATTCCCCGTCATTTTTGCCCAGCGCCCAGGCCGCGCCTGCACTGGTAGATGCGATGGCGGGAAATCCGAGCTTCACCAGACGCGTGGCGCTACCTGTGTCCCAAGCGTTCGGCATCACGAAGAAGCCACTGTCATGCAAGCGCCGAAAATTCGCCCTCTTCTCTTGAATCGTCACCATCATGCCATCCTGTTCCATCAGACTCCGCCCGACCGCTGATCGATGATCATTGGCCGGGCGGAGAATCTCCAGCGAATTGCGATATAGAAACCACTTGCAACGATAGGCCCATCTTGGCGAACCGCTCTGCTGCCCGGGGCCGCTCAACGCGAAGCCAGCGTCTCCGGTGAGGAATAGCTGGCGATCGCGCGATTGCGCAGCGCCGCCACTTCAGCGCTTTTCTCCTTCACGCAGCGCTGGGCGGCGAAGCGATGCTCAAGAACCGCGCTGCCATCATGCTCGCCGCAAACCGAGCGAATGGCGTTCGCCAGGCGGCGATCCAGGGCTTTCACGCCGGCTTCCGATCGAAGGTTGAGGTCGCCATAGGACACCACAACCGAAGTCGGTATTTCCTGGGCAAAGGCGGTAACAGGGGTCAATGTCAGAAGCGAAAGGGCGATGTGAAACAATTTCATGGGGTTTTCTCCTTGGGTTGAAACACCGTTCTTTTGACGGTTTTGGAGGACCGCGACCAACAAAAGGCTAGGCAACAGATATAAACTGTACTTATATCTAGGCATGTCCGATCTTCCGCCCCTTACAGCCATTCGGGTCTTCGAGGCCGCTGCTCGCCACGAAAATTTCAGCCGTGCTGCGGAGGAGCTCGCGATGACGCAGGCGGCTGTGAGCTATCAGATGAAAGTCTTGGAGGAGCGGCTGGG
>WNFL01245164.1_pt1 | contig 22346 bp, 20 predicted proteins | sample 5400361 | NCBI WGS metagenome assembly WNFL01 (sample SAMN13153351, study PRJNA577476) | soil metagenome | isolation source: 40 cm soil on Douglas fir-dominated hillslope | place: USA:California | collected 2013-09-17
GCATGGTGGTCATCATCGTCGGCGTGAGCATTTTGACGCTGCCGGGCGGCAGCCTCACTGATCCCAAGACCCTCGCGGAACCGAAGACTCAGTAAGCCCGCCGGGACTCAGTGTGCCGGCCAGGACTCAGTATGCCGGCCGGGACTCAGTGTGCCCGCCGAGGACTCTGTCAGCCGCGCTTGACGATGACTTCGACTTTGCCCTTGCCGCCCACGAACCATGAGCCCACGAAACTGACCAGGCTCACGATCACCGAGGCCCAAAATGCGGACCAGAAGTCCGCGACGTGCATGCCCGGCAGCATCCACGCCACCAGCGCCACCATGCCGGCGTTGATCACCAGCAAGAACAGCCCGAGAGTGACGATGGTCATCGGCAGTGTGAGCAATATGGCGATGGGCCGAACGATGGAATTGACGATGCCCAACAACACGCCGGCAAGAATCAAGGTGGCCGGCGTGTCGATCGAGACGCCGTTGACCCAGATCGTCGCCAGCCACAGGCCGAGTGCAACGATGCTTGCGCGTATCAGAAATCCGAGCATGTGTATCTCCATGCGCTTCGCGCAACTGTTAACGGGGTCGAAGCGACCCCGTATCGCCATGCGCTTCGCGCAACTGTTAACGGGGTCGAAGCGACCCCGCCCTTTAGGTGCTCGCTGCGCGAGCATTAAATCAAAAGGTAGGGCCGATGTCGCCGCGGCGTCAATAGTCGAGACCGGGTAGGGGTGGGTCCTTAGGAGGTGTTACTTTTGGTTTTTTGGGGACCGGCGGACTTTCGAGCGTCACTTTGATGCGCGCCAAGAGCCGCTCCCAGCCCATGCGGATGCGCATGTAGCTCCTGTCCCACGACGGAGATTCCGGAACCCCCGAGCCCAGCAAGCGCAGCGACGTCGTGCCTGCGCCCTTGCGCACATCCAGCAGGAAGTCGTCGACCACGGCGCTGGCACTCGGCGGCCAATCGCCGCCGTTCAGGTAAATCAGCCGCAAACGCCGGTTCACGTCGAAAATGTCGATGTGCGCTTCGCGTCCGCCGGCATTGCGATTGCCCAGCAGATACGACCCCCCCTTGCGAGGGTCGATTTCCGCTTCCTGACCGGACCATATGCGGATCAGGCCCGGATCGGTGAGCGCGCGCCAAACCCGGGCGACGGGCACGTCGACCTCGACCAAGTGGGCGTAGCCACGGGTACCGTTTCGGGTGGATTTACGGGGTAAGCTCATTGCGGAACCGAGCCTCTTGCATAGCGGTATGGACAGCCTGACGGATATCCGTCGGCAGGGTAGTGCTAGAATCCCTCAACCGGGGAGGAACATCCATGCCTTATGTCGACATTGTGACTGCGCTCGCAGTTCTGCAGTTCACGATGTTCGGGTTCAGAGTCGGCAAAGCGCGCGGGCGCTACGGAGTGAAGGCGCCGGCGATCACCGGCAACGAAATCTTCGAACGATATTTTCGCGTCCATCAAAATACCTTGGAACAATTGATCGTATTTTTGCCCGGATTGTACCTCTTCAGCCATTACCTAAACCCCCTCGTGGCAGCCGGGCTGGGAGCGGTCTACCTCGTCGGCCGGGAAATCTACGCCGCCGCTTATGTGAAACAGCCGGCGAAACGCGAGGTCGGGTACGGGCTGACGTTCCTCCCCACTGTCATTCTGGTCCTTGGCGGATTGTTCGGCGCGGTTCGTCAGCTCTTGGGCCATTGAATTTCAACATAGATCGCTTATAGTCAGAAACTCGAACCTTGGGGTGGCCTTCATAGGCCTGAGACGTCGGTAAACCGGCGAACCCGTTGAACCTGATCCGGTTAGTACCGGCGTAGGGAGCAGGTGAATGAAATTTCAATGGCTATGGTGTGGGCCGCTGGCGGTCTATTTTCTCGTTGCGCAGCCGGCTGTTTCGGCCGAGGACACGCTCGACGAGATCGTGGTCACGGCGGGCCTGCGCTCGAGCAGCGTTGCCGAGCTGCCGCAGAGCGTGACCGTGCTCGATCGCGGCACGCTGCAAGCCGCCGGCGTCCAGCATTTTGAGGATGTACTGGGTTTGATCCCCGACCTCAACTGGTCTGCCGGAACATCGCGGCCGCGCTTTTTCCAGCTCCGCGGCATCGGTGAGGTCGAACAGTACCAAGGCGCGCCCAATCCGTCCGTCGGCTTTCTGATCGACGACATCGATTTCTCCGGTGTCGGCATGCCGGCAACCTTGTTCGACACTCAGCAGATCGAAGTCCTCCGCGGTCCGCAAGGCACGGCTTACGGCGCCAACGCACTGGCGGGATTGATCAGTGTGCGAACGGCCGATCCGGGGAACGATTTCGAGTTGCTGAGCGAAGTCACCGGTGCCGATTACGATACGCGTGCGGCCAGCCTCGCCATCGGCGATGGCTTTGCCGGAGGCAGCGCCGGCTGGCGTCTGGTTGCGCAGCAGTACTCGAGCAACGGATTCCGCCATGACGCGTACTTGAACGAAAACTCCACCAATGGATTCGATGAGGGCACGCTGCGCGGCAAGCTGCGCTGGCAACTTAACGAAGCGCTGCGGGCGGACCTCACGTTGATGCACGTCAATATCGATAACGGCTACGACGGCTGGTCGATCTACAACACGCGCACGACTTACTCTAACCAGCCGGGCCGCGATGCGCAGCTGTCGAACGGCGCCGCACTGCGCCTGGTCGATTCGATCAGCGGCGTCGGAGAACTGCGCAGCGTCACGAGCGCCGCCAATTCGAAGATCACGTATTCGTTCGACGGCGATTGGGGCAACGATCCCTTCTGGGCCGCCACCACGGGCTTCGCACCTTATGATTATTTTCAGAGCGACAATAGAAACCGGCGCACGCTGGCCGAGGATCTGCGGCTGACCGGCGATCCTTCCCGTGCGCTATTCGGCCGGCTGCGATGGTTGGCAGGCGTGTATGCGCTGCGCTTGACCGAGACGGACCGCCAAATGTTCACCTGGAACGCCTACGACGCCGGCCCGGACGGCGGCCCCGGTGCGGGCAGCAGCGGCCTCAACAGCAAATACAGCGCGACCAACGTTGCGCTGTACGGCTCCTTGGATGCAGATCTCGGTCAGCGCACGACGCTGTCGGGCGGCCTGCGTGTGGAGCGGCGTGAGGCCCGCTACGCCGACAGCGCCGATGTCCAAACTCCGTTCCCGAACGAGACGAACCGCATGATCGGCGGCAATCTTTCGTGGCAACTCCGCACCGGAGACGGAGAGCATGTTTACCTCACGCTCGCCCGCGGCTACAAAGGCGGCGGCTTCAATATCGGCTCGCAAATCTTGGCCGAGCAACGCAGCTTTGGTCCCGAATCGCTCTGGAGTATCGAGACGGGCTTCAAGTATGCGGAGGCCAGCAGCCCGCTGCAGCTGCAAAGCGATCTCTTCTACATGCGCCGTCAAAACATGCAGGTGTATCTGTCCGAGCAGCTGCAGCAGAACAATCCGCTGGCCTACGTGTTCTACACGCAGAACGCCAGCAACGGTGAATACTTCGGTCTGGAGGGCGAGGCTGCTTACCGCCTCGACAGCCGTTGGCAGATCTCCGGGAGCGCTTCGCTGCTGCGCACGCGATATGTCGGCGTCAGCGGTCTATTCGCCGGCTTAGGTTTAGATGGACGCGCGCAACCGTTCGCACCCGGGTATAAGCTATCCGCCGCCGTGGAATACCGCCACCCGGCCGGGTGGTTCGCACGTCTGGACGCCTCCGCGATCGGCAGCTTCTACTATTACACGAGCGATGCGCAGGCCTCGAGCGCCTACAACTTGGAAAACGTTCGGATCGGCTACAGCCACGGGTCGTGGACCACGAGCCTGTGGGTACGCAATCTCTTCGATGCTCGCTACGCCCAGCAGGGATTCAATTTCGGGCTGGGCGATCCCCGTCAAGTGGGTATCACGGTCAATTACGAGCTACACAATAGCGCCAGATAGCAGTGACGGAGGCGCCGCGTCGGCCTGTCACTATGGCGGAACGGTACCGTGCTGCGAATGGTACTGCAGCGTCACCGTCCCGTTGGCGGGAATCGTCAGCCGGAAAATCGGCCGGCCGTTCTTGGTGCCAACGGGATGATCGGCGCGGACGAGGCGGCCGCCCTCCGGCAACCGCAGCCGCAGTTCAAAGTGAATCTCCGTCGCGCGCGCATTGCTCACGTCGACACGATCCTTTTTGGAGATCACTTGAACGTCGGAACTCTCGCCCATGTCGATTTCGACCTCCTCATCGACGGCGAGATCTCGGAGGTTGGATTCGTGCTGCAGCAACGTCCCGCCGTCCCTCACGGCAAATACTGAGACGTGCCCCGACGGCAGCGGCAGGCCCAGATGATGGGCGGCGTCGTTCATGGTCCGCAGCAGCAAATGGGCCGGGGCCGACACAGCATTTTCATCGGCCGCCAGGTCCGCGCCATACACTCGTGTGATCGGAATGCTCGACCGGTCCAGCAGCCGCACCTGCTTTGATTGACGGCTGGCGACCGTGGTGCGATCGGGCACCCGGTAGAGTTTCAGATCGCCGAGCTGCTCCTGCTCCACTCTCTTCTGCGCGGAGAGCGCGATCTCCGCGAGACGCGGCGCCGCCGCCGCAAGCGTTTGAGTCATCCCCATTTTCTCCCGCGCCGCACTCAGCGGCGAGGCGAGATCTATTTGAAGGTATTGCGGCGGATCGCTGGTCGAGCCTCGCGGCCAGCATTGCGCCAGAATCGGGCCGCCGACATCGAGCGGTTCCACCCCGCCGTTCTCGCGGTTCAACCGTCCCGCGACCACCTGCGTACGGGCGGAAGGGAATCCGACGCCGTTGCCGTTCGCCAGCGTGACCCAGGCGCCCAGGTCCATGGTGTTCCCGTCGGCCGACAGGGTGGCGACGTAATCCGCGGCCCAATCGAAATCGCGCGCCAGATAGGACAGCGTCACCGTCGTGGTGATCGACTCGGAGCTCCGTACCAGCACCGACAAAGTCGGCGTCGCCGCGAGATCGGTGACGCTCGCGAAGCTCAAGGTTTCAGGCAGCCCCGAACAGCGCAGCGCCTCGATCCCTTCGGAGGTTTCGAACACCACCCCGCCTCCCGCGTCCGACCGGATCGTGCCCGCCGACCGGGTGGACTTGCCGGTCTTTTCATCGGTGCGCAACAGCGTCACGGGTTTGCCGAGGGCGGCGTCGATCAACGCGGCGGGGCTCAGCAGTTTTCCCTCTCGATTTTTCTCGATGACGCCGTCGGGCAGACCCGTCACGATGGCGCTGGAGGGGTCGATGCCATCGGCCACACCCTCGAAACGCAGCCGGCTCACCCCTGCGGGCAGCCGCACGGTTCGGGTTTCGCTGACCAGGGCGAAGCCTCCCAGGTCGTCGAGAGTGATCGAGCCGGCGCTGCGGAAGGGCGCGCGGTACACGGTCACCGAGAGATCGGATGGCATCGAAGCCAGGGTGTCGGCCGCTTTGGCCGGCGCGGCTGCCAACACCCAGGCCAGAGCGAACCCTGATGCCGGGACCAGCCGCATCCAGTGTCGGCCGCGCTTCATCGCCCCGCGCATCTGCGCCGCCTAATATCGCGTTTCGACGGTGGCCGTGAGACTGGCCTTGCCGTTGGCGGGCACGGTCACCGCCCACTCGGCCGTGTCGGCGCTGCGGCGCGTGCTCTTCTGACTTTCCGCGGTGATGCGCGAATCGCCCCACAAGCCCTCTTGCAGCAGCTTGACCGTGACCGGTCGGGGCAGAGCATTGCTGAGTTCGTATCGCATGTCCGACTGCCAATCGAAGGTACTCACCCGGGTGCGTTTGTCGACCACGGCGCGCACTTTCACGTCGAAGGCATCCCCGGTGGCGAGCGACAACGTCGATCCCATCGGAGTGTGATCGATGCGGCTCTCGCCGATGAACTGCGGATCGCCGCGTTTGTCGCGCATGTAGAACCGCAGCACCCCGGCCGGCAGTTGATCGCCGAGACCGGCGTGCGCGCTGGTCGAAAAACTGTAAACGCTCTTCGCGCTTTGCGGCGTCTCCGAGGTTCCCAGCCAGTGATTGCGAAATTCGTAGCCGTGCTCGGCAGGCACGCCGTGGACGTCGAGGAAGCTCACTTGCTTGGTCTGCGAATTGGCGATGGTGGTGCGTTCCGCCAACGGGTAGAGGTAGTAATCGCCCAGGCGTTCGCGGCTGCCGCTTTCAGTGCCCGCCTGCTGCAGCGTGGCGCGCGGCTGCGAACCGCGATAGTAATTCGGCGGCCTCGCGCCTCCGTCCACTTGGGTAGGCGAACCCGCCACCAGCAGCGTTTGCGCATTGTCGTAGGTCACGCCGCTGGAGTTGGTCAGGGTTACCCATCCTTGCACGTCGATCTTGCCGTCGGCCTCGTTGTAGAGCGCCACGTAGTCCGCTCTCCAACCGAGACCGGGCGTGAGGTAACTCAAGGTAGCCGGGCGCGTGCCGGCGCGGCCCCCGATGACCGTGACCGACAAGGTGGGTCGCGCACGCAGGTTTTCCGGCACCTTGTCGAAGATGACGCGGACCGGCAGGCCATCGTCGCGCAACACCTCGATGCGCTGGCCGATCTTCAGCACCACACCGCCGTTGGTGGCGAGAACCAGGGCTGCTTCCCGCGTTTCGGCGCCGGTGGCCGGATTGACCCGGACGATGGTGACCTCGTGGCCCACCGCTTTTTCCATCAGCTTGGCCGGGGTCAGGAGATCGAAATCGAAATTCTGTTCGACGATGCTGATGTCGCCCGCCGTGAGCGACGCGGTTTCCGGCCGAATCTGCGCCGATACCTCCTGGAATTCGATGCGCTGCCGGCCGCCCTTGATCTCGATGTCGCGCCGGTCCTGTACCAGAGCCAGGTCGTCGGCATAGATCGTTACCGACAAGGACCTCTCGGCGGCCATGGCCGGCGTGTGTGCCAGCAAGCAGAATAACCACCCGATCGAGAGGAGTTGTACTCGCATGGCCAAGCTCCGATCATTAGTGTGCGGCAAGTGTGAATAACACCCGTAACGTTGTCACTCATTGATAGAGCGATGCTCGGCCCCGGACGGGGTTGGCCCATTTGGATATATTGCGAGACGCGCGCCGGAAGCGCCAAAAGAGGGCTAGCGGATCGACGCTACGCGCTGGTTGGAGCCCGCCTCCATCCAGGTCTTGATCCGCTTGGCATCCGCCACCCGCGTGTACTTGCCCAGCGAATCCAGCAGCACGATAACTACGGAGCGCCCCTCGATGACGGCCGCCATGACGAGACACTTGCCGGCCTCGTTGATGTAGCCGGTCTTCTGCACGATGATGTTCCAGGCCGGATTGGCCACCAAGTTGTCGGTGTTGTGGAATTCGACCATGTGCCTGCGGACTTTCACGGCATAGCGGCTGTCGGTCGAATACTCGCGAATGGTGGGGTTGTGCGAGGCGGCGATCACCAGCTTGGACAGATCCTCGGGGCTCGCCACATTCTGGCTCGACAGCCCGGTGGGATCGACGAAGTGCGAACTCACCATGCCGAGCTCCGCGGCCTTGGCATTCATGGCGGCAACCATCGCGGGCATCCCGCCGGGGTAATTGTTGCCCAAGGCATGCGCGGCGCGGTTTTCCGACGACATCAGAGCCAGGTGCATGAGGTCGCCCCGGGACAAAGTGGTACCGACGGTGAGGCGCGAATAGCCGCCCTTCGGCAGGTCGCGGTCGGCGTCGGTGATCTGGAGCGGCTCGTCGAGGGGTTGCTGGGCGTCGAGGACCACCAGGGAGGTCATCAACTTGGTGATCGAAGCGATGGGCATCGCCACATCAGCATGGCGCGAATAGAGCACCGAGGAGTCGCTTTGATCCATGACCAGCACTGAACTCGACTTGAGCTTGAGATCGCGGACCAGCTTCGCCGGATCGCGCACGGCCTTCACGGGATGGCGGATGACCTTCGCGGTGGCCTGCACCGCCAGCATCGCCAGGAACAGGCCGGCTGCCGCGCGCAGTGGGAAGGAGGTCAGTCTCGAATTGAACGCCATTGACTTCTCTAGAGTTCTTACAGAAAGCGGCAAGCTGACATATGTCGTTCACGCCGCGACGTGATGCAGCCCTAACTTTGCCATTAATTTTGGGAATGTCCAGCACATTCAGCTCTTTGCCCAGACAACCTCAGGCGCCCAAACAACCTCAGGCGCTTGCCTCGCTGCCGGGTGCGCGCCGCAGCTCCTTGTCGCGGTACATCTTGCGATCGGCGATGCTGAGCAGCTCGCGCATATCGCGGGCGTCTCGGGGGTAATTGACGACCCCGATGCTGACGCTGCAGCGGATCATGCGTGAGCGCAGATCGAGCGTGGTCTTGTACACATTATGTCGCACGCGCTTGATCACGGCCTCGGCCACTTCGGGCGACGCGCCGGGCAGCAGGACCGTGAACTCGTCGCCGCCGAAGCGCGCGGCGTAGTCGGTGTTGCGGATGCTTCTTTGCAGGCATTGCGCCACCAGGGTGATGGCGCTATTCCCTGCTTCGTGGCCGAACGCGTCGTTGATCTCCTTGAGCTTGTCCATGTCGATCATGAGCAGCGCGTACACGCCGCGGTCGCGCTCGGCGGAGCCGTGTTCGCGTTGCCACACCTCGTTGAACATGCGCAAATTGAAAAGACCCGTCAAAGCGTCGGTTTGCGCCAGATTCTCGATCCTTTCCCGCGCCTCCGTGATGTCCGCCGAGAGCGTCGTCGTGAGATAGGCCACCAGCAGGAAGGGCGCCAATTGGCCCACGGCCTGGCTGGCGTAGACCAGGGAAACCACGTCGAGGCCGGGGGTCGCGGCGGCCAGCAGCAGGTGGCAAATCGCGACCACCGCCACCTGCAGCAGAGTCACCAGGCGTCCGAGCGTGAGCGCACTCAGGATGATCGGCAGCAAATACAGATTGAGGAGAGGACTGGAACTCTTCCCGGTGAACCACAGCACCCCGGTGATGAATATCACCATCGACCAGGACTCGATCAGCAAGCGCGTCCGGGTGCGCCGCGGAAAGAACCGGCGGGCCCGAAACGCGACGATGGCGGCCACGAATGCACCCAGCAGACCAAGCACCGGCCATAGTTGGGTTGTCAGCGCCCGAGACCAGACCAGCACCAGGGCGGCGAGCGCCAAACACAGAATTTCGATGGATCGGGTACTGCGCACGATCTACCTGAATCGGGCCGCCGCGGAGACCGCGCCGCTGCCGCCGACGGTCGGCACCTTCAATTCCTGAAGCGCGCGCTTTACTTCCGTGTCCCGCTGCAGCAGCGGCTCATCGGCGGGCACGGGCACGCTGGGCGGCTTGGGATCGCGCTCCAATTCGATGTCGGGGGCGATGCCTCGGTGGTTGATGGAGACTCCGGACGGCGTGTAATAGAGCGACGTGGTCAGCTTGATGGCGCGGTCGCCGGACAAGGGAATGACGGTCTGCACCGAGCCCTTGCCGAAGGTGGTGCGTCCCATGAGCTTCGCACGGTGATTGTCCTTGAGAGCACCCGCGACGATCTCCGCCGCCGACGCCGATCCACCATTGATCAATACCACGATTGGCGCGCCATTGAGCGCGTCTCCCGGGGTCGCATCCATTTCAAATTTGGATTCCGGCGTGCGTCCTTTGGCCGTCACGATGATGCCGGCGTCGAGAAAAGTGTCGGAGACCGACCCCGCCGCCTCGAGGACGCCGCCCGGATTGTTGCGCAGGTCGAGCACCAGTCCCTTGAGCGCCGCGCCATTGCGTTTGCGCAAGTTCTTGAGCGCGGCGTCCAGATCGTCGCCGGTGGTTTCGCTGAACTGCGAAATTCGCGCGTATCCCATTCCGGGCTCGAGCAGCTCGGCTTTCACGCTGTGCAATTCGACGCGCGACCGTTTCAGGTCGAATTGCAGCGGTTCGGCGCTGCCCGCACGCAAAATGCCGATCTTGACCGACGTTCCTTCCTTGCCCCGCATGCGCCCGATCGTGTCCGCCAAGGTGGTGGTATTCACGGGAACGCCGTCGATGGTCGCGATCACATCGCCGGAGCGGATTCCGGCCGCGGCCGCGGGCGAGCCTTCGAAAGGCGACACCACCACGACCTCCGCGTCCTCCATCGAGACCTCGATGCCGATACCTGAGTATTGGCCCGAACTCGAGATCTTCACCTCGTCGTACTCGTCCCCGTCGAGGTAGGCCGAATACGGATCCAGCGAGGAAACCATGCCGCGAATCGCCGCCTGCAGCAACTGGTGATCGTCCACGGGATTCACGTAGTCATGCTTCACGCGCTCCAGCACGTCGGCCAGCATGCGGGCGTCCTGCCAGGGCAGGTCGCTGTGCGGCGCCGCGGATTTATCGGCGAGCACCCCGCCCGCCAGCCCGAGCAACAGGCCTGCGCCCACACCGACACCCAACAACAAGATATGACGGGATTTCGTAGTCATTAGACGGCAGCATACGTGCGGCGGCGACTCGCCGCTAGCCGCCGAGGGCCGCCGTTTTCCCTACCGAGGGATCGAAGAGCCCGGTGGACGTGGCAAAGCACGTGTACAGCGGCAAGTCGTGAATGACATCGTCCAGCGCCAACGGTTTACCGATGAAAAAGCCCTGGCCAAAGTCGACGCCGAGTTGTGCGGCGCGCGCACGGATCGCGTCGGTCTCGACGTGCCCGGCGACGGTGTCCAGGCCAAAGACGTTGGCAAGCTTGGCGATGGCCAAGACCATGGATTGCGATTTGGGGTTATCGAGGAGATCGCGGCTGAAGCTGCCGTCGATCTTGATGCACGACACAGGCAGCGAATTCAAATGTGCAAGCGATCCCATGCCGCGGCCGAAGTTGTCGAGGGCGAAGAAGATTCCCTGTTCGCGCAGCCGGCACATGAATGGCGCTATGGTGCCGAGGTGCGCGCTCGCGGCCTCCTCGGGGAATTCAAATCCGAGGGTTCCGGGTTCGATGCGGCTCTTGCGCACGAGGTCCTCCAGCATTCGCCAGAATTCCCCGTCGGCGAGAGAGGCCGCCGACAGATTCAGGGAGAATTTCGCCGGGTGCTGCCGCAGCAGATGACGGCAAGACACGAGGCGCTCGATCGCCTGCTCTGTGACCCAACGATCGATACTGCGCGCCAGATCCTGACTCGCGGCGGCGCCCGCCAGCTTCTCGAAGCCCCGCCGGGTGCCATCCGCCGCACGCATGCGCAATAGAATCTCGAAGCGCGGATCGGCAGGCGCCGAACTCAACGGTAAAATGGGCTGGGCCAGAAGTTCGAAGGAATCGGTCGCGAGCGCCGCGCCCGCTTGCGCGGCAAAGCTCGACGTCGAGCCGTTGGCCTCGGAATTGCGCTCATTGCCGTAGAAGACCTCGACTCGATTTCGGCCGCGTTCCTTGGCCGTCCGGCAAGCGAGTTGCGCCGCGGCCATCCCGTCGGCCAGGCATCGATCGCGGTCGCCGAGACGGGAGACCCCGATGCTCAAGGACACGAGCAACGGCTTGTCGCCGCGCGCGGTGCTCAGGCGGATGGCCGCGCTGCGCAGCTCTTCGGCAATCCGGGCGGCCGGCTCGATACCGCAGCCCGGCACCAACATGCAGAAGCGATCGCCGCCCAGCCGCGCGAGCAGCGTGCCTTCGCGAACCCGCCGGGACAACAGGCTGGCGACGCCCTGAATGACCTCGTCGCCGACATGCATTCCGTGATTTTCATTGACCACGTTCAATTGGTCGATATCGACGTACAGCAAACCGTGAGGGCTCATGCCGGAGTCTTGGGCAGCGAACTGCGCCGCGGTTTGAGACTCGAACGCCGCCGCCGTCAGCAGTCCGGTCGCGGGATCGAAGCTCGAGCGAATGATCTGCGCCGCCTTGCGCGCGAGCAATTCCAAGGCTTCGGCATCGCGCAGCTGAAAGTCGCCTTCGGTGTCCGCGCGGAACACGGCAAGCACGCCGATGACCCGGGTCTCGTCGCGGATGGGAGTAGAGAGGGCTTTGTATGGCATCGCAGCATTGATGCCGTCGAGTGCGAGGTGGTTGGCGACCAAAGTGCGGCCGTGCAGCTGGGCGCGGGTCATGAGGTGGCGATGCATTTGCGCCAGCACCTCGCTCTCGATGCCCGCCGGTTGGCCGGATCGCTTGCGGCAAATCGTCATATTTCGGTCCGGCAAGAGAATTGCCGCGACCACACCCGCGAGCTGGTCGTTCGCGAGTGCCGGAATTTGTCCCAGCGATTCCAAGCCGTGCGCGGCGGCGTGCGCGGCGGCGCGTGCCGCCAGTTCGCTCTGCAAACAGTCGAGCGCGGGCTTGATCGCTAAGTGGACTGCGCGCAGGCCGAGACGCGCCTCAGGCTCGGGCAGCGAGACGATGACGAGGCCCAACAACTCGCCGAGCGCGCCCCGAATGCGGAATCCATAGCGCGACTCGCCGCCGTCCCCGGCTTCCATCAGGCCGTCGATTTCGCTCGGGCGGCTGCGCGACTCGAGCAGGAGAGAAAGCGCGGACCGCGCCCGGGATGCATTCGCGGGGTCGCTCGACCACCACGAGGCGCCGTCGGCGCTCGCGAACAGGATGTGGCTGATACTTGGACTCAAGCGCGCCAGCAGTTGCGCGTACGATGTCCAGGTTTCGAGCGGAGCTGCCATCCGTTCCAGAATCCGACAAATTCCGCGGCGAATCCAGGACGCGTTCGGCACTTCAGCAGTGAGGGCCTCGGTGCGCATGCGGGATACGACATAACGCCGCGCCCGCGGCCGAATCGCTTCCGTTCAAGGATTGCTCTTCAGCCACACCTTGGGATCCTGGGGTTTGCGGCCTTCCCGAATTTCAAAATAGAGCTGCGGAGGGCCGCCGGCATCGCTCAAGGCCGCGATCACATCGCCCGGCGCGACCCAGTCGCCGACCGATTTGTACAGCACCTCCGCGTGGCCGTACAGGGTCATATAGCCGCCGCTGTGACCGATGATGAGCAATAGTCCGAGGCCTTGCAGCCAATCGGCATACACGACGCGGCCAAAGTAGGGAGCACGAACCTTGGCGCCGCGCGCCGCTTCGATCATTTCGCCGTTCCAGCGCATACCGGGCGCGGAATTTGCGTGTTGCTGCTGATAATGCGCGGTCACTCTTCCCTGCACGGGCCACGGCAGCTTGCCGCGCATGCGGTCGAAACTCTGCGTCGCGTCCACCGGAAAATCCTGCATCACTCGCGCGAGGTCCGCCACCAAGGACTCGACCGCCTGTTCCTCGCGCTTCAGATTGGCGAGTTCCTGATTGCCGCCGGCAACCTGCTTGGTGAGCGCCGCCAGCGCGTCGGCGCGATCTGCACGCGCGCGCTCCAACGCCGCGACTTCGTGGTTCCCCTCGATCTCCAACGTCTTGAGCTGTGCGCTCCGTTGTTCGATTTCAGCGGCCAACTGCTGCAGGCCCAGGACTTGACTCTGAATGGCGTCGACTTTACCGCTGCGTTCCCGGGCGAAATATCCATAGTAGGCGAGCGTACGACCCAGGCGCGCGGGATTGCTCTGGTTCAACAGCAGCCTGAGCTGCTCCTGCCGGCCGATCATGTAGGCCGCCCGCACTTGCTGGCCCAAGACGGCGCGCTCCGCCTGCAGCGCATTCTGGGCGCGCCCCTGCAGGGCGCGCAGCTCCGTACGGTGCCGCCCCACGTCGGCCTCTGCGGCACGCAATGTCTCCAGCCGCTGCCGCTTGGCGGTAATGGCGAGTTCCGCGTCGCGGAGCCGCGCGCTCAGTACATCGCGTTGCTTGAGCTCGTCGCCGAGACGGTTGGTGAGATCTGCTATGCGCGCGCGCACGGCGGCGAGTTTGGCCTTGGCGAGCTCAGGGTTCGCGGGTTCGGGCGCCGCCCAGGCGCCGGCGCAATACAGGACCCACGCGAAGGCTACGCATGAGTGTTTGAGGCGGCGGCTGTTGATGAAGTTCATGCAGGGATGGCAAGCATACAAGCCTTCTGCCCGCTGCTATACTTGGCGGCCCGAAAAACCTATTGTGCGAGCCGCATGCAGCGACTGTTCGAGTTCATTGGCCATCATCCTTACTTGGCGAGCGGCGCGGTGCTGGCCGCCGCCGTCGTGGCGTTTTACGAGATTCGCGAACGCATACAGGCGTTTGCCGCGCTGAGCTCGATGCAGGCCGTACGCCTCATGAATCAAGGGGCTCTGGTCATCGACCTGCGCGGCAAGGAAGCCTACGACGCGGGGCACATCGGCGAGGCGCGCAACGTACCCATGGCGGAGCTCGCGGCGCAGGCCGACGCCCTGAAGAAATGGCGCGATAAGAACGTGATCACGTATTGCGACAGCGGCGTGAATGGCGCGAGCGGCGCACGCACGCTGATGAAGCTCGGCTTCACCAAGGTGTTCAATTTGCATGGCGGCCTGAGTTCGCAGGGCGGCAAGGGAAGCTCGAAATGAGCCAGCCCGCCGTGACGCTGTACGTATCGGACTGGTGTCCGTACTGCACGCGGGCCAAGGGGCTGTTGACTCAGAAGCAGGTTGCTTTCAGCGAAATCAATGTCGAGGATGACGCGAAATTGCGCGAGGAAATGATTGCGCGCAGCAGTCAGCGCACGGTTCCGCAAATTTTCATCGGCGACAAGCACGTCGGCGGCTGCGAGGATCTTTTCGAACTCGATCGCAGTGGTGAACTCGATCGATTAATTCAGGGGGCTTGATGAACGACGTTATGACTCCAGCGGGACCAGAGGCCACTATCGGCGGCGTGCAAGTAAGCCTGCAAAGCGTTTACTTGAAGGACTGCTCGTATGAATCGCCGAACGGGCCGCGGCTGCCGAACAATCAAGGATGGGAGCCGAAATTTCAGCTCAATATGAATACCTCGGCGGAAGAGCTTGCGGCGGACGTCCGCGAGGTGCTCTTGACCATCACGCTCGAGGCGAAGCACGGCGAGGCGACGCTGTACCTGGTCGAGGTGAAGCAGGCGGGAGTGTTCTCGATCGCCGGCGCATCGACCGAGGATTTGAAGCGCCTGATCGGCAGCTTCTGTCCCAGTGTCCTGTTTCCCTACGCCCGCGAAGTGATTTCGGATTTGATCGTCAAAGGTGGATTCCCGAACTTCCTCCTGCCGCTGGTCAACTTCGACGCCTTGTTCGCGCAGGCGTCGGAAGCGCCGCAAACCGGTCTCGTCAACTAAGAGGGTCTGAGAGATGCAGCGCCCAAGCGCCGAACCGATGACGGTCATCGGCGCCGGTTCCTGGGGCACCGCACTCGCCATTCAACTGGCCCGCGAAGGTCATCCAACGCAGCTGTGGGGACGCGATGGCGCGCAGCTCGATGCGATGCGCCGCGCGCGGCGCAATGTGCGTTATTTGCCGGACGCGGGATTCCCCGGCGGTTTGCAGATCGCCGACGACCTGCGCCGGGCGTTCGAGTCTGCGCGTGATGCGCTGATCGCCGTGCCATCGCACGCATTTCGCGCGACGCTGGAGAGCATCAAGCCGTTCCTGGGTCCCGATACACGCATTGCTTGGGCCACCAAGGGATTCGAGATCGCGACGGGACTATTGCCGCACCAGATCGCCCACGAGGTTATGGGCGCGCGGCCGGGGGCGGTATTGTCCGGACCCACCTTTGCCAAGGAGGTTGGGTTAGGCCTGCCCACCGCCATGACCGTCGCCTCCCGGGACGAGCGCTTCGCCAAGGAACTTGCTCGGAGCCTGTCCGGACCGAATTTCCGTGCCTATACTCAAACCGACATCATGGGCGTGGAAGTCGGGGGCGCGGTCAAGAATGTCATTGCGATCGGTTCAGGCATCGCCGACGGCATGGGATTCGGCGCCAATACCCGGGTGGCGTTGATCACGCGCGGGCTCGCCGAAATGATGCGTCTGGGGGTGAAGCTCGGCGCCGCACGCGAGACCTTCATGGGACTCGCCGGTCTCGGCGATCTCGTGCTGACCTGCACCGACGATCAGTCGCGCAATCGCCGCTTCGGCATGGCCTTGGGCCGGGGTCAATCCATAAGCCACGCAGCGGACGCCATTCATCAAGTGGTCGAAGGCCTTCCCGCGGCACGTGCGGTCTGCGCGGTGGCGCAGCGGCTGACGGTGGACATGCCCATATGCCAAGAAGTGTACCGGGTCACGCATGAGGGCAAACCGGTTCAAGCCGCGGTGCAAGCTCTGATGGGACGGGAAATGCGTTCGGAGACGGAGTGACTCACGCGAGAGCAGCCATGAAGCGACGCTATGTGACCACGGACGTATTTACCGATCGGATGTTCGGCGGGAATCCCCTCGCGGTGGTGTTGGACGCCGAAGGTCTCTCGAGCATCGAGATGCAGGCCATCGCCCTCGAGTTCAACTATTCGGAAACCACATTCGTGCTGCCGCCGGACGACCCGGCGAACACCGCGAAGGTGCGAATCTTCACGCCCCGCACCGAAGTACCCTTCGCCGGGCATCCGAATGTTGGAACGGCGTTCGTGCTGGCGCACGAAAGCCCATTCGCAGCGGCGGCGGCCGCCTCAGCCGACGGAAGTTTCCGGTTCGAGGAGCGCGCGGGTCTGGTGCCGCTCAAGTTGCTGCGCGAGCACGGCGCCACCGTCGGCGCGGAGCTGCGGGCGCCGGAGGCTTTGTCGCGCAGAGGCCTCGTGCCGCGCGAAGTTGCGGCGGCTTGTCTGTCGCTGGATCCGCGGGATATCGCCATGCAGGCGCACGCTCCCCAGATAGTCTCGGTCGGGCTGCCGTTTCTGGTCGCCGAACTCGACAGCCGCGATGCGCTGCGCCGCTCGACGCCGAATGTCGCGGCGCATGCTGAACTCTTTCCGCTCGACGGCGCGGATTCGATTTTCGCATACTGGCGGGCGCGCGACCCATCCGCCGCGTCCGATGAGATCGTTCTGCATGCGCGCATGTTCTCGCCGCTCGACGGGATCGTCGAAGATCCGGCCACAGGGAGTGCCTGCGCGGCGGCCATCGCTCTGCTCGCCACCCTTCAATCCGGCGAGCGAGCCGGCCCTACCGGCGAACGTGCCGAGCTCGCTTGGCGCATACATCAAGGCGTCGACATGGGTCGGCCGAGTCTGCTGCTCGGGCGTACTTCGGCTCATGATGGAGCGGTGACCGCAACGCATATCGGCGGGCGCTGCGTGGCCGTGCTCGAAGGCACGATGGTCTTGTAGGGAGGGAGGTTTGAATGGACACCGGCGCACGGCCTCGCCGCATCAGGCGCTCCATCATCGCCGCATCAGGCGCTCCATCATCGCCGCATCGGGCGCTCCGTCATTGCCCGCACTCCGGATCCTGCCCCGCAAAGCCCAGCTGGCGCCACGCTTCGTAGACGACCAGCGCCACGGCGTTGGATAAGTTGATGCTGCGGATCCCAGCGCGCATGGGAATGAACACGGACGCATCACGTCCGACTCGATCCATCACGGCCGGCGGGAGTCCGCGTGTCTCCGGTCCGAACACAAAGGCATCGCCGGCACGATACTCGAGATCGCTGTAGCAGCGCCGCCCTCCGGTCTCAACGGCGAACAGCCGCGCACCCGCGAGTTTCTCGAGACAGGCATCGAAGCCGGAGTGCACTTCGACCGACGCGAGATCGTGGTAGTCGAGGCCGGATCGCCGCAGGCTCTTGTCATCGAGGCTGAACCCCAACGGCTTGACCAAGTGCAGCGTCGCGCCGCTATTCGCGCAGAGCCGGATGGCGTTGCCGGTATTCGGCGGGATCTCGGGCTCGAACAGCACCACGTGAAACATGATGGTATGGGCTCGGACCGCGCTATTGACCGTGGGTCGCGTCATGGGCCGGGACGGGGTTATTTATCAGCTGCAATTCACTATGGGTCGGGACAGGATTATCTATCAGCTGCGATTTCCTTGCTGCGCGAGAATCACACGCTGCGTCGGATAGTCGAACTCGACGCCCAAGCGGCGAAATTCGTCAATGATGCGAAAGTTGACGGCCTGTTGCAGGTCGAGCAGGGGATTGAGATTGGGTTGCTGCACGAAATACGAGAGCTCGAAGTGCAGGGCCGAATCGCCCAGGGTCTTCAGGTGGCAGCGCTCGAAGCGGGCGTTCGCCTGCTCGCGAACGATGCTCTCGAGCAGCGGGGGGATTCTCTGCAGCTTGTCGGCGGGCGTTTCGTAGGTCACGCGAATCGTCGCCAGCGCGCGCTGTTCCTGGGCGCGGCCGAAATTGCGCACACGGCTCTTCAGCATGTCGGCATTCGACAGAATGATCTGTTCGCCGGTATCGCTCCGCAGCCGGGTGCTCTTGATGCCGATGTATTCCACCTTGCCGGTAAACGTGTCGATGACCAGTGTGTCGCCGACGACGAAGGGCTTGTCGAGAGCGATCGACAGCGAGGCGAACAAATCCCCGAGCACGTTCTGCAGCGCCAGAGCCACCGCCACGCCGCCGACACCGAGGCCGGCGAGCAGCGCGGTGATATTGACGCCGAGGTTCTCGAGCGCGACCAAGGTCAGCAGAGACCACACAACCAAGTGAGCGATGAAATTGATGATGTTCAGCGAGCCGGCAAATACCCGGTCGGCGCCGCGCTCCAGTTCCTTCATCTCCAAATAAAAGCGCAGCGCGAGCCCGGCCCAGAGACCCACCTGCACCAGAAAGAGCATCAGCGCGATGTTGTTGACGTAATGATGAATCTTGTCCGGCAGCGTCAGGCTCTCCTGCGCGGCGTACAGCACGACCGCCAAGAACAGGAGCTGCGTCGTGTTCCCGACAAGAAAGGTAACAAGGCGGAGCGGTGCGGGATGCGCTGCGCCCGAGTACTTCTCGTAGCGCGACGCGAACAGCCGCCGCAGGATCCAGAGGCCCGACCAGACGGCGACGGCCACAATCCCCGCGACCAACCAGTCCATCAGCGAATTGCCGAGCAACAGGCGTTGCACGGCCTCGACTTTGTGTGAAAGGTATTCGCCCATGACGGCGAGTATAAACCGCCCGACTCGCGGCGGCTCGGCATGAACATCCGAGAAGTTCGAAGAAGGCGGGATTGCGCGGGCGGCCATGGATGGCCACCCCGGGATTGCGCGGAGCAGGGACTGCGCAGCGCAATGGATTCACGGCGGTCCGGAAAATGCCCGCGCAATTCCGCCTTCGTTCATGAGAGTGCTGATTGTTCGTGGACAGTTCGGGGGAGCTACCCGACGTTCTCCATCCCCAGCTCTTTCATTTTGCGGGTCAGCGTATTGCGGCCCCAGCCCAAGAGTTTGGCCGCGTCCTGCTTCAGTCCGTCGGCCTTGCGCAGCGCCACGCGAATCAATATGCGCTCGACCTCGGGCACGGCCTGATCGAGCAGCCGCCGCGTTCCCGCGTCCAATTCCTGCTCGGCCCAATGCGACAGCTTCGCCATCCAATCATGATTCGCGGAGTGGCCGGCCGGCACGCCGCCGAGATCGGGCGGAATGTCCTCGGCGCGAATCTCCCGTCCCGGCGCGGTGACGGTCAGACGCCGGCTGGCATTGACGAGCTGGCGGACATTGCCCGGCCAATCGAAAGTCACCAATGCGGCCTCGGCGGACGCGGTCAGCAGCTTGGGCTCGACTCCGAGCTCCTGGCCGGCAACCGCCAGATAATGCCGCAGCAATTCGGGGATATCCTCGCGCCGCTCGCGCAACGGTGGTATCTCGATTCGAATCACGTTGAGCCTGTGCAGCAGGTCTTCGCGAAAGTGGCCGGAACCCACGCGCTTTTCCAAGTCTTGGTGAGTCGCGGCGATCACGCGCACCTCAACCTTCACGGGCGTTTGTCCGCCGACTCGATAGAACTCACCCTCGGCCAGCACGCGCAGCAGCCGCGTCTGCAGCGCCGGGGACATGTCGCCGATCTCATCGAGGAACAGCGTGCCTCCGTCGGCCTGCTCGAAGCGTCCGCGACGCAGGGCATCGGCGCCGGTGAATGCGCCCTTCTCATGGCCGAAGAGTTCCGACTCCAATAGATCCGCGGTGAAGGCGGCCGTGTTGAGCGCGACGAAGGCCTTGTTGGAGCGCGGGCTGTGGCGATGCAGAGCGCGCGCTACGAGTTCCTTGCCCGTGCCCGATTCGCCGGTGATCAGCACCGTCATGCTTGAGCGGGACAATCTGCCGACTGCGCGAAACACTTGCTGCATGGCTGCCGCCTGGCCGAGCAATCCGGGGATGCTGCGGCGAGCGGCCTCGACATCGATGGAAACCGTTGCTTGCTGCGCCGCGCGGCGCACCAGATCGACCGCCTTGTCGATGTCGAAGGGCTTGGGCAAATACTCGAACGCGCCGCCCTGATAGGCCGCTACCGCGGCGTCCAAGTCGGAGTGCGCGGTCATGACGATGACGGGCAAACCGGGCCGCGACGTCTGAATTTCCTTGAGCAAGTCGAGTCCGCTGCGCCCGGGCATGCGGATATCGGTCATCAAGACGTCGGGCGCGTCGGAGCGCAACGCCGTCAAGACATTGTCGGCCTGATCGAAACACCGGGCGGACATGCCGCTGCCTTTCAGCGCCTTCTCCAGCACCCAGCGGATGGAAGCATCGTCGTCGACCAACCAGACTTGCAGCGGCTTCGAGTTCATGCGGAGTCCATGGGTAGAGAAATGACGAAGATGGTTCTACCCGGGGCGCTGTCGAATTCGATCAGGCCGCCGTGGCGGCTGACGAGGTCCTGCGCAATGCCTAAGCCCAGTCCCGTGCCATCGGCGCGCCCCGACACCAGCGGATAAAAAATCGTATCGCGAATTTCCGAGAGCACGCCCGGACCGTTGTCTTCGAATTGAATCGATGCAACCAGGCGATGGCGCTGCGCGCCGACGCTCACGTTGCTCACGGCGCGGGTTCGGAGGACCAGTCTCGGCGACTGCACGTTGCCGCCCGACAGCGCCTGAATGGCGTTGCGGCCCAGGTTCAACATGGCTTGAATGATGTGGTTCGGATCCACGGTCAGCGGCGGCAGGCTCGGATCGTAGTCGCGATCGACCGTGACGCCTTCCGGCGCCTCGCTGCGCAGCAAATGATAGACGCGCTCCAATATCTCGTGCACGTTGATCAGCTGCTTCGCGGGCGGGCGGCCGGGCCCCAGCATGGAATCGAGCAAATGGGTGAGCCGATCTGCCTCGTTGATGATGACGCGGGTGTACTCGCGCAGCGCCGGATCCAAGAGTTCGCGTTCCAGAAGCTGCGCGGCGCCGCGCAAGCCGCCGAGCGGGTTTTTGATTTCGTGCGCGAGCTGGCGCACCATCAAACGGCTCCCGCCCAACTGTGCCAGCAGCGCGTTCTCGCGAGTCAGGCGCCGATGCTGCGTGATGTCCTCGATCTCGAGCAACAGCCTGAGATTGTCCTGCCCGAGCGATATTTGCGTCACGGCGCAGTCGAGGATGCGATCGGCTCCGGCCGGCGCCGGCCAGGCGAGCTCGCGTTGCACCACTCCTTCGCCTCCCTTGCGCGCGCGATCGAACAGCGGCAGCAGCGCCTCGGCACCGCGCGTCAAATCGGTGATGGTTCGGCCCAGCGCCTGGTTGGAGCCCAAACCCAGCAAGGTCTGCGCGGCAGCGTTCAAATAGCAGACATGTAATTGCGGGTCCAACAGGAAGACGCTGGTCACCAGGCTATCGAGCAGCTCGGTGCCCTCGATGTGAATCGCATCCAACCTGAATTCAGCGGCCAATCGGAGCATCCGGTTGGCGCAACGGGTGCGCTAAGGCTTCCGGTGTTGGGGCGACAAACTGGACGGCTGACGCACGTAAAAGGTGACGCTGTCCGTGCTCGTGGATTCGCCCGTCGTCGGGTCCGTGACGGTCGCGGCAATGGCGTAGGTGCCCCGATCCAAGTGAGGCAGGCTGAACTGCGTCGCGGCCGGCCCCAGATCGTCGAGCTGCCTGCCGTTCAGATGCCAGGTGATGGTCTGATCCGGTTTGAGGCTGGGTTCCACGGCGAGATGCACGCCGATGACTTCGTCGCCGAAGAAGGTCTGTTCGGCGGTCGGCGAAGTAATCGCGAACTGGCTGTAGTTGATTCCCGGCGACACATTCTTCTTGGGGCCCGGCTGCCCCGGGTTCGCCGAGCGGTCTGACGGTACCGATCCGGCGGGCGTGGGACTGCCGGACGTGAAGATCTTTTCGGCTCCGGGCACCGGCTGATCGGAATAGTGGACCACCCCGTCGGAGTCGGTCCATCTGTAAACCACGGCGGCCTGTCCCGCAAACGCTGCGAGAGCGGCAAGCACGATCCACGGTCTCCAAGGGTGCATAAGTCCAAAGCATAGCCCTATCGCCTCCAAGCCACAAAATAAGGTGTGGGCGTTGTGACCGACCACACCTTAAGGCTCGCGCCCTGCAATGACCTCACAGGCTGTAGTACATCTCCACTTCGATCGGATGCGTGGTCATGCGCACGCGGGTCACTTCCTTCATCTTCAATTCGATGTAGGCATCGATCAGGTCGTCGGT
>WNFL01430542.1_pt4 | contig 22327 bp, 19 predicted proteins | sample 5400361 | NCBI WGS metagenome assembly WNFL01 (sample SAMN13153351, study PRJNA577476) | soil metagenome | isolation source: 40 cm soil on Douglas fir-dominated hillslope | place: USA:California | collected 2013-09-17
TCACGACGAGAGCAGCTCCGTGACGACGAGCGGCCTGCCGTATGAATCGCAGCTCTTCTACAACGTCGGCACCGGATCGACGATCGAGAATGTCGGAAGCGGCGTGTCCGAGTGGCAGCTCCAGTCGTACATGGCCCGCCTGAACTACACGCTGCTGGACCGGTTCCTGTTCACGGTCACCGATCGCTTCGACGGTTCATCCCGTCTCGCAGAAGGGAAGAAGTACGCCAACTTCCCGTCGGTGGCGTTCGGCTGGCGCGTGATCGACGAGTCGTTCGGCCGCTCCCTCGGTCCCATCAACAGCCTCAAGCTCCGCACGAGCTACGGCCGCACGGGGAACACCTCGGTGAACCCGTATCAGACGCAGGGCGCACTCTCGCGCAGCATCTATGCATTCGGTGGCACGGGCGCGTTCGGATTCCGCCCGGGCGCGCTGCCGAATCCAAACCTCGAGTGGGAGAAGACCGCGCAGCTCGACGGCGGAGCAGACTTCGCCCTGTTCAACGGTCGTGTCTTCGGCACGCTCGACGCGTATCGGGCCAATACGACCGATCTGATCATGGACCGTCAGCTGCCACCGAACACCGGATATTCCTCCATCACGCAGAACATCGGCGCCACGCGAAACACGGGCGTGGAAGTCGGCCTGCAGTTCCTCACGCTCGACGGCTGGCATGGCGTGCGCTGGAGCAATGACTTCGTCTGGGCGCACAACCGCAACGAGATCGTGAGCCTGGTGAATGGCCAGGTGGACGACATCGTGAACCGGTGGTTCATCGGCCAGCCGATCGACAACAACAACGAGAACCGCGTCTACTACGACTACCACTTCCTCGGCATCTGGCAGCTTGCGGATTCGCTCGAGGCCAAGCGGTACGCCCAGATACCCGGGCAGATCCGTGTGGAAGACCTCAACGGTGACGGCAAGATCAACGAAGCCGACAAGATGATCGTCGGGAACAACTACCCGAAGTGGACGGGCAGCTGGAACACGCGCCTGGACTTCAAGTCCTTCGATTTCGCGATGCAGATCTACACGCGACGGGGCTTCACGGTGTCCGACGGCTTCATCAACAGCAACAGCACGCTCGCCGGCCGCTATAACGGCGTCCGCGTGAACTACTGGACGCCAGCGAATCCCAGCAACACCGATCCGCGCCCCAACAAGAACCAGGAAAATCCGGTTTACGGCGGCACACGGTCGTACGAGGACGGGTCCTTCACCAAGATCCGGAACGTGACGCTGGGCTGGCAGGTACCGACGCGGCTCGTGACACGAACCGGCGCCGAGTCCATTCGCGTCTACGGATCGATCCAGAACGTCGCCACGTACACCAACTTCAAGGGCCTCGATCCGGAAGGCCGCACCAGTGCCGGATCGCCACCCAACCGCGCCACGTTGGTCGGCGCGTCCTTCAGCTTCTAACCGGGGACGACGATGAACTACTCCAGCAATCGCGCCTCGCTGAGGAAGCTCGTGCTCCTCGCATCGGCGCTGACTCTCGGCGGTGCGGCATGCGCCGATCTCACCGAAGTGCCGGTCAGCGGCATCACGGCGGCGTACTACGACACGCCGGCCGGATTCGACGCCGCCATCAACGCATCATACGAGGGACTGCGCGCGTTCTACGCGGTCCAGCGCGGCTTCGCCGTGACGGTGTTCGGCACGGACGAATACACCCGCGGCGCCGACGGCGCCTACAAGTACATCAACGACTACACGTCGCAGTTGAACGGCGACGATCAATACTTCCGCGAGAACTGGCAGTTGATCTGGCGTGCCATCAACACGGCAAACGCCGTGGTGGGCCGTAGCAAGACGGTCCAGCTCTCGGACGCGGTGAAGAACGCGAAGGTCGCGGAAGTCCGCTTCCTGCGCGCGGTCTACTACTTCGACCTCGTGCGCATGTACGGCCCGCTGCCGCTGCAACTCGAGGAGACGACCGACCCGACGGTCAACACCACGCGTGATCCCGTGTCGAAGATCTACGACGCGATCATCGCCGATCTCGTGTTTGCCGAGGCCAATCTGCCGGCGACGCAGAAAGACTACGGGCGTGCAACGAAGCCCGCGGCGCAGCACCTCCTCGCGCTGGCGTACCTCACGCGCAACGCGCCCGGCGATGCCACGCTCGCGGCCACGAAGGCCAAGGCCGTGCTGGCGGACCCGCAGTTCGCGCTGCTGCCGCGGTGGGCGGACAACTTCGTGTTCGGCAACAAGAAGAACAAGGAAGTCGTCTTCTCGGTGCAATACACCAATGACCCGCTCACCACCGGCGACGGCAACGAGGGCCATCTCTATTTTCTGATGGCGTACGAGTTGTTCCCCGGCATGTTACGGGATGTCCAGGGGGGACGTGCCTTCAAGCGCTTCCGGCCCACGGATTGGCTGCTGGGCCTCTGGGATCGCACGAAGGACTCCCGCTACGACGACGGCTTCCAGACCGTTTGGTACGCGAACAATGCCGGGACGATTCCCAAGGACGCCTCGGGCAAACCGAAGTTCGCGCTGGGCGACACGGCCATCTGGATGCCGGGCTTCGAGGTGACGGCGGCGTTCCGCGCGACGAAGCCATACACGATCATCGCGCCGAGTCAGTACACGGACGCGGCGTTCCCGACGCTGAACAAGTTCCTCGATCCCGCGCGTCTCACCGTGAACGACACGCGTGGCTCGCGTGACTTCGTGGTGGCCCGCCTCGCCGAGACAAATCTCATTGCGGCCGAGGCGCTGTTCCGCGACGGCAAGGCCGCCGAAGCCGTGACCTACATCAACGCCGTGCGGCAGCGCGCGGCCAAACCGGGTCAGTCGGCGGCGATGGCCGTAACGCCCGCAGATCTCAGCATCGATTTCATTCTCGACGAGCGTGCCCGTGAGCTGGCCGGCGAAATGACGCGCTGGTTCGATCTCGTTCGCACCGGCAAGCTCGTCGAGCGCGTGAAGCTGTACAATGTCGCGGGTGGGCCAAACATCCAGGCGTATCACATTCTGCGTCCCATTCCGAGCCAGCAGTTGCAGGCCGCACCCGGTTTCGCGCAGAATCCGGGGTATTGATCACGGAGCTTCAGGTGGGTGAGCGGGTGGACGGGCCACGTGCGATCGGCCCGTCCGCGCTGCTCCACGCGGGGATCGGACGACTCGGACCGGCCATCGGGCTGGTGCTCGTCGTCGTCGTGTTCGCCGTCCTCGCGCCGTCTCCCGCGCGCTACCTCTCGTCATTCAATCTTCGCATCGTTCTCTCCCAGACGGTCATCGTCGCGCTGGGCGCCATCGGCATGACGATGATCGTGGTGAGCGGGGGCATCGATCTCTCCGTGGGGGCCGTCATCGCCCTCACAGGCGTCATGACGGCCCTGGCCCTCGCGCAGCATTGGCCGGCGTTCCTCGCCGTTCTCGCCGGCATTACTGTTGGCGGCGTGATCGGGCTGGTGAACGGTCTCCTCATCACCACGCTGCGCATCGTCCCCTTCATCGTCACGCTTGGGATGCTGGGGATTGCTCGAGGGTTGGCGAAATGGGCGGCGCACGAGCAGACCGTCAACGCGCCTCCCTCGTGGGTGAACGATCTGCTCGTCACGTTTCCGCGTCCGTCGTGGCTCGTGCTTCCGCCAGGCGTGTGGATCACGCTCGCACTGGCGGCGCTCGCGGCGCTGATACTCGCGCGCACCGTGTTCGGGCGACACATCTTTGCTCTGGGCTCCAACGAGGCCGCCGCGCGCGCCTGCGGCATCGACACCGCTCGGCTCCGTGTGGCGACGTATGGGTCGGCAGGTGTGTTGTTCGGGCTGGCGGGCGTGATGCAGATGTCGCGGCTCCGGCAGGGCGACCCCACGGTGGCCAATGGCGCGGAGCTCGACATCATTGCGGCGGTCGTCATCGGCGGCGGAAGCCTGGCCGGTGGCGAAGGCAGCATCGCCGGCTCGATGATCGGTGCGCTCATCATGGCGTTCCTCCGCAATGGCTGCCAGCAGATGGGCTGGCCCAACTACATACAGGAAATCATCATCGGCGCCATCATCGTCGCGGCGGTCGCGCTCGACCGGGCGCGCGCCGGGTGGGCGCAGCGAAGCTGGGTCGCGGGGCAAGGGGTGGATGGATAGCATTCGCCGGATGGTGATCGACTCGCACGTGCACTTCTGGGATCCGTCGGCACTCAGCTATCCGTGGATCGAACAGGTGTACGCGCTGCGCCGCCCGTTCTTGCCGGCCGACTACGACGCGCTCTCCGCGGACCGCATCGATGGCGTCGTCGTGGTGGAAGCCAACAGCGCCGCCGGCGAGGCGCCCGCCGAAGTGGAGTTTCTCGCGGAGCTCGCGACGCGCGAGCCGCGCATCATGGGCATCGTGGTGTTTCTTGAGGTCACCGATCACGCGACGCTGGATGCAACGCTTCCGGCGCTCGCCGGGCGCGACGCCGTGGTGGGTGTACGGCACAACGTCCAGGGCACGCCTCGCGGATATTGCCTCACGTCCACTTTCGTGCGCGGCGTGCGGCGCGTTGCCGCCGAAAGGTTGACGTTCGACCTGTGCATCACGGCCGATCAGTTCGACGAAGCGCTGTCGCTCGTGGAACAGTGCGATGGAGTGGACATCGTGCTCGACCACTGCGGCAAGCCGGCCATCCGGAACGACGCGTTCGCGCCGTGGGCCGCCGCCATCGAGCGCATGGCGTCGCACGCCCGCGTGACCTGCAAGATCTCTGGGTTGCTCACGGAGGCGCGGCCCGATCAGCGTCACGCCGACGCCCTTCGGCCGTACGTGGAGCACGTGCGTACCTGCTTTGGCGCCGACCGCATTCTCTATGGGAGCGACTGGCCCGTCGTCACACTCGCGGGAGGGGAAGCGCTCTGGCGCGACATCATGGACGAGCTGACGGCCGACTGGCCAGCAGCGGAACAGGACGCATTCTATTCGGGTAACGCCGCGCGCCGCTACAATCTCCGTCGCCATGCCAGCCGCTGACTCTCCGCTGCCGTCACTATCGCTCCAGGGGCGCGTGGCCATCGTCACGGGCGGCGGATCGGGCATCGGACAAGCGATTGCAATCGCATTCGCGCATGCAGGCGCGTTCGTCGCCATCCTGGACCTTGTCGCTGACGACACGGCGCGGCAGATCCAACGCGCCGGGCACAAGGCCGTTCATCTCGCTTGCGACGTGTCGAGCCAATCCGCGGTGGACGAGACATTCGCCACAGTCAGGGACTCATACGGTCCGCTCGACGTGCTGGTGAACAGCGCCGGCGTGGCACACGTCGGCACCGTGGAGCAGACCACGGAGGCAGATCTCGATCGGCTCTACGCCGTGAACGTAAAGGGCGTCTACAACTGCCTGCGCGCCGGCGTGATGGCAATGAAGGGGCGCGGCGGCGCGATTCTGAACATCGCGTCCATCGTCTCGACCGTCGGCATTCCCGACCGGTTTGCGTATTCGATGAGCAAGGGCGCGGTGCTCACGATGACCTTTTCCGTGGCGTGCGACTACGTGAGTCACGGCATCCGCTGCAACGCGGTGTCGCCGGCGCGCGTGCACACGCCGTTCGTGGACGGCTTTCTCGCCCGCAACTATCCGGGGCGTGAGAAGGAAATGTTCGAGAAGCTCTCCCGCACGCAGCCCATCGGCCGCATGGGCGAGCCGCGCGAGATCGCGGATCTCGCGCTCTTTCTATGCTCCGACGCCGCCCGCTTCATTACCGGAAGCAACTTCCCCATCGACGGCGGTTTCGTCTCCCTCAGAGTCTGACGACATGAAGCTCATTCGATTCGGCCCACCGGGCGCCGAGCGTCCGGGATTGCAACTGGAGAACGGACGGCGTGTGGATGCGTCGGCGTTCGGCGCCGACTACGACGAAGTGTTCTTCGGCGGCGACGGCCTGGAGCGCCTTGCCCGCTGGGCCTCGGACAACGCCGAGCGCGCACCGACTGTGGCCGCCGACACCCGACTGGGCCCGCCGCTCCGCAGGCCGAGCAAGATCGTTTGCGTGGGGCTCAACTACCGGGATCACGCGCGCGAGTCCGGCATGACGGTTCCGCCGGAGCCGGTCATCTTCATGAAGGCCACGAGCGCGATCGTCGGACCGAACGACGACGTCATCATTCCGCGCGGCAGCACGAAGACGGACTGGGAGGTCGAGCTCGCAATCGTCATCGGCAAGCGTGCCAGCTATGTCGCCGAGCGGGATGCAATGGAGTACGTGGCCGGATACGTCCTGCACAACGATTACTCGGAGCGCCATTTCCAGCTCGAGCGCGCTGGGCAGTGGGTCAAGGGCAAGAGCTGCGACACGTTTGCACCGCTTGGACCGTTCATCGCCACGAAGGACGAGATAGCCGACGTCCACGATCTAAGACTATGGCTAACAGTGAATGACGAGGCGAAGCAGGACGGGACCACGCGTGACCTGGTCTTCAACGTGCCGATGCTGGTGAGCTACATCAGCCACTTCATGACGCTGTGTTCCGGCGACGTGATCTCGACGGGCACGCCGGCAGGCGTCGCCTCCGGGCACGCGCCCGTGCGGTTTCTGCACGAAGGTGACGTCGTGGAGCTCGGCATCGATGGGCTCGGCCATTCACGCCAGCGCCTTCGCGCCTGGGCGTGATGCGTCTCGCCGGACGGTCGGCACTGATCACCGGAGCGGGGTCGGGCATTGGCCGTGCCTCTGCGCGTCGCTTCGCTCGCGAGGGCGCGAAGGTCGTCATCGCGTCGCCAGAGGATGAGGCATGCAGGGCGCTGGTGCGTGAGATTGAAGTGTCAGGTGGAACAGCCAAGTTCGTGCACGCAGACGTAAGCCGGCGTGCGGACACCGAGCGCGCCATCGATCAATGCGTGGAGACATTCGGCGGCATCGACATTCTGTTCTGCAACGCGGGAATCAACCTGCCGAAGCTGCTGCCCGACACGAGCGACGACGAGATTGCGCGCGTCCTTGCGGTGAACGTCGTCGCGCTCATGCACGCGGCGCGGTATGCCATCCCACGGATGCTGGCGTCCGGAGGCGGCTCCATTCTCTTTACAGCGAGCAAAACAGGTCTCGTCGCCCAGACGGACTCGCCGGTGTACTGCGCGTCGAAAGGCGCCGTGGTGATGCTCGCCAAGGCGCTAGCACTCGATTACGCGCGGAGCGGCATCCGGGTGAATGCGCTCTGTCCTGGCATCATCGATACGCCGATGCTCCAGCAATTTGCGGCTTCGCGCCCCGATCCCGCCGCGGCATGGACGTCGTACGAGGCGGCGCAGCCGATCGGCCGTCTTGGCACTGCCGAGGAGTGTGCGGACGCGGCGCTCTGGCTCGTGTCCGACGAGGCGACGTTCATTACCGGCGTCGCCCTGCCGGTGGACGGCGGCTTCACGGCGATGTGATGCTGAGCGCAAACAGGGCGCGCAGGTCCAGGCTCGGGCGCACGATCATTTCCGTCGACGTCCGCGACGTGCGCTTTCCCACGTCCGAGCAGCGCGACGGATCGGACGCGATGAACCCGGACCCCGACTATTCCGCGGCGTACGTGGTCCTGCGCACCGACGTCGGTGATCACGAGGGACACGGGCTGACCTTTACCATCGGGCGCGGAAACGAGCTGTGTGTCGCGGCTGTCCAGACACTCGCTCCGTTCGTGGTGGGCCTCACCGTCGCTGAGATGGCGTCTGACATGGGCGCATTCTGGCGCCGCCTGGTGGGCGATTCGCAGCTCCGCTGGGTGGGGCCCGAAAAGGGCGTGCTGCACCTGGCCACGGCGGCCGTCGTGAATGCGGTGTGGGACCTCTGGGCCAAGCTCGAGGGCAAGCCGCTCTGGAAGCTGCTTGCTGACATGAGTCCGGCGGAGCTCGTTCGCTGCGTGGACTTCCGCTACATCACGGACGCACTCACACCGGATGAAGCGATTGCGCTGCTCGAGCGCAATGCGGCATCGAAGCCGGAGCGCCAGGCGGAGCTGCTGCGGGACGGCTATCCGGCCTACACTACGTCGGCCGGATGGCTCGGCTACTCCGATGAGAAGATCCGTCGTCTCTGCCGCGAGGGATTGGCCGAGGGATGGTCGCACTTCAAGATCAAGGTGGGACGTGATCTCGCCGACGACGTGCGCCGTGCATCGATCATTCGCTCCGAGATCGGGCCGGACCGCAAGCTCATGATGGATGCGAATCAGGTGTGGGACGTCAATCAGGCGATCGCCAGCGTGCGCGAGCTGGCACGGTTCGACCCGTGGTGGATCGAGGAGCCGACGAGCCCCGACGACGTCCTCGGTCACGCCACAATCGCAAAGGCCATCGCGCCGATTGGCGTTGCCACGGGCGAACAATGTCAGAATCGCGTGGTCTTCAAGCAGCTCATGCAGGCCAATGCCATCCGCTTCTGTCAGATCGACAGTTGCCGGTTGGGTGGCGTGAATGAGGTGATCGCCGTTCTCCTGCTTGCAGCAAAGTTCGGAATTCCCGTGTGCCCGCACGCCGGCGGTGTTGGACTCTGCGAGTACGTGCAGCATCTCGCCATGTTCGACTACATCGCCGTGAGCGCGTCACTCGAGAACAGGATCGTCGAGTACGTGGATCATCTGCACGAGCACTTTCTCGAGCCGGTCGTGATCCGTAACGGCCGCTACGTGCCGCCCGTCGCGCCGGGCTACAGCATCACCATGCGCGCAGAAAGCATCGAGAGGTATTCCTACCCGCACGGCGACGCATGGCGCGGACGCGACGTGCCGCCAATCTGATGCGAGCAGCGTATCTCGTTGACGTCGGCCGCATCGAGGTGCGCGACGCTCCTGTTATTCCGCCGTCGGCCACGGAAGTCGTCGTACGTGTCGAGGCCACTGGCCTCTGCGGCACGGATCTGCACATCGTCGCGGGCGACTCCAACTATCACCGCGATGCAGCCGGCCGCCCGATTCCCCTCGGGGAGCATCCCCAGATCCTCGGCCACGAGATCGCAGGCATCGTGGAGGAAGTGGGCGCCGGAGTACGCGACCTCGCGCCAGGCACGCGCGTGGTCGTGGATCAGGGCAGAACCTGTGTGAGCGAAGTCCGCCCAACGCTGTGTGAGTACTGCCGGAGCGGGGATTCGCATCAGTGCGAGCAGTACCGCGAGCACGGAATCACCGGCCTGCCAGGTGGATTCGCGGAGTACATCACCGTCCCAGCCGCAAACGCGGTGGCTCTTCGCTCGTCGCTCGGCGCGGACTGCGCGGCACTCGCCGAGCCACTCGGATGCGTCATCCATTCGATGGACGTCCTGCGCCGAGCCGCAGCACGCTATGCGTTCGATGAGGGAACGTCCGGTAGTCAGGCTCGCACGGTGCTCGTGTGCGGCGCCGGCCCAGCCGGCCTCCTGTTCGTGCAGTATCTTCGCGCCATTGCCGGGTTTGAGGGCACACTGCTGGTGAGCGAGCCGAATGCACGGAAGCGTCAATTGGCCGAGCGCTGGGGCGCGCAGACACTCGATCCGTCGTCGGGCGATCTCGTGGAACAGGTGCGCCAGCACACCATGGGGCGCGGCGCTGAGATCATCATCGAGGCATCAGGTGCAGGCACACTCTTTCAGCAGCTACCCGGGCTTGCACGTAAACAGGCCACGATTCTCCTCTACGGGCACGGACATGCCGGCGTCGATCTCAGCGTGCTGAATCAGGTTCAGTTCCTCGAGCCCACGCTCCTGTCGCCAGTGGGCGCATCAGGAGGGCACGACGCGCACGGACGACCGCTCACCTATCAGCTCGCGCTCGAGTACATCGAGTCGGCCCGCATCGACGTCGCGTCCCTCATCACGCACCGCTATCGCTCCCTCGACGCCGTCCCTGGCGCCTTTGCCGGCGATCACCGGCACTCCGATTACGTCAAGGGAGTCGTGCTGCCGTGAGACCGCCAACAGACCTCGAATCCCACTCGTCGAACAACCGATGAAGACACGCGCATTGCTTCTCGCGTTCGGGCTGGCTGCCTGCGCGAAATCCGACAAGCCCGCCGCATCCGGCGCGGGCAAATCGCTGACCATCGCCGTGGTGCCCAAAGGAACCACGCACGAGTTCTGGAGGAGCATCCACGCCGGCGCCGTACAGGCGGCCCAGGAGTTGAGCGCCACCGGCGACTCGGTGCACATCATCTGGAAAGGCCCGTTGCGCGAAGACGATCGCGAACAACAGATCCAGGTGATTGAGGGATTCCTCTCGCAGGGCGTCCAGGGCATCGTGCTCGCGCCGCTCGATCGGCGAGCGCTGGTGCGCCCCGTCGAAGATGCAAAGCGCGCCGGCGTGCCGACGGTCATCATCGATTCCGGGCTCGAGACGGACGACGTCGTCAGCTATGTCGCCACCGACAACTACAAGGGCGGCACACTCGCAGCGGATCGCATCGGCGGACTGCTCGGCGGAACGGGCAAGGTGCTGGTGCTTCGCCTTCAGGAGGGCTCCGCAAGCACGGAAGAACGAGAGCGCGGATTTCTCGAGCGGCTGAAGTCGCAGTACCCGGGCATAACGGTCGTCTCGTCGGATCAATACGCGGGCCCCACGCGCGAAACCGCCAAGCGCGCCTCTGAAAATCTTCTCAACCGTTTCGGCGGCGACTTGCAGGGGGTCTTCACGTCGAACGAATCGGCGACGATCGGCATGCTGCTGGCGCTCCAGGACATGAACAGGGCAGGAAAGGTTCACTTCGTGGGGTTCGACGCGAGCCAGATCCTGGTGGACGCGATGCGAGCGCACCAACTCGACGGCATCGCCGTCCAGAACCCCATGCGCATGGGCTACCTGGGCGTCAAGATGATGGCGTCGCATCTTCGTGGTCTTCCGGTCGAGAAGAAAGTCGATACAGGGGTGACGCTGGTGACGCCGGAGAATCTCGACCAGCCCGCGATGAAGGATCTCCTGAGCCCTCCGATCGCACGCTACCTGCCTGGGGGTTGATGCAGCTCACGAGTTCGGCATGACGACTACGCTCGACGTCTCCGGCATCGCGAAGCGCTACGGCGCCACGCTCGCGCTCGACGGCGTCGATCTCGCCGTGCGCGCTGGCGAAGTACATGCCCTGATCGGTGAGAACGGAGCCGGTAAGAGCACGCTCATGGGTGTACTCGCCGGTGCCGTGCGTCCCGACCGCGGCACGATGCAGTTCGACGGCCAGGAGTACGTGCCCGAGTCGCAGCACGCGGCGCGCCGAGTCGGGATTGCGCTTATCCATCAGGAGCTTTCGCTCTGTCCGCATCTCAGCGTGGCCGAGAATGTGTTGCTCGGCGCGGAAGAGTCGGCGGGTGGGTGGGTTGATCGTAGGCGAATGCATGAGCGCGCACTTGCGTTGCTCGACGAGCTGCCGCATCCGGAGATCCGGCCCGAGCGTTTGCTCAGGGACCTTTCACTCCCGGCCCGGCAGATCGTGGAGATCTGTCGCGCGCTGGCCGCGGACGCCAAGGTCGTTCTCATGGACGAACCGACCAGCAGCCTCCAGAGTGCGGACGTCGAACGCCTGTTCGCGCTCGTTCGGAGACTGACGGCGCGCGGCATCGCCGTCATCTACATCAGCCACTTTCTCGAGGAAGTGCGCCAGATCGCGGACCGGTACACCGTGCTTCGCGACGGCCGCACCGTGGCGACCGGGGAAATGCGCGACGCGAGCATCGACCAGCTCATCACGCACATGGTTGGACGAACGGCCACGGGTCTCTTTCCGGTGCGCGCGGGCCGTCCCGGCCGAGAAGTGGCGTTGTCGGTGCGTGGAGTGAGTGCGCCGCCGCGGCTTCGCGAAGCGACGTTCGACCTCTATCGGGGAGAAATCCTCGGCGTCGCCGGACTCCTGGGATCGGGGCGCACGGAGCTGATGCGCGCGCTGTTCGGGCTGGAGCGGCCCACCTCGGGCGTGATCGAGATGCGCGGCCGCAGCGTCGACGCCGTTCGTGCCTCGACGGCTGAACGTGTCCGCCGCGGGTTCGGCTATGTGAGTGAGGACCGAAAGGGAGAGGGTCTCGCGCAGCCGATGTCCATTGCGGACAACCTGTGCGCGACGCGTCCGTCGCTCGCGTGGCGCGCGGCCGGCGTGCTGGATCTCGCGGCGCAAAAGGAGCGCGCACGACACTGGATTCGCGCCCTTCACGTGCGGGCGCGATCCGCATCCCAGCCCGTGCGCGCGCTCTCGGGTGGAAATCAGCAGAAGGTGGCCATCGGACGACTGCTGCATCAGGAGGCCGACGTGCTGCTGCTGGACGAGCCCACTCGCGGCATCGACATCGGCAGCAAGGCGGAGATCTACGACATCATCGCGCGGCAGGCGGACGCGGGATGCGCGGTGCTCGTGGTGAGCTCCTATCTGCCCGAGCTGTTCGGCATCTGCGACCGAATCGCCGTGATGTGCCGAGGGCGGCTCACGGCGCCACGCGCGGTGAGCGCGTGGACGCCGGAATCAGTGATGGCCGTGGCGATCGGCGGATGAGGCAGCGCGAGCTACTGGCGTTTCGTCGTGATGAGGATGACGCCGTTGGCGCCGCGCGAGCCGTACACCGACGTGGATCCGGCGTCGCGCAGCACCTCGATGGACTTGATGTCGTTGGGACTCAGGTCCGCCAACGCTCCGCCCGCCACGTTCCGCTGGGGCACGCCGTCGATGACGTAGAGCGGCTCCTGGTCCGAGTTGAGCGACCGGTTGCCCCGAATGCGAATCGAGACGCCGCCGGATGCGAGCCGGCGCACCTCGACTCCCGGAAAGCGACCGTCGATCATGTCCGCGACGGACGTTGGGGAGTTGCGGCGTGCGACGTCGCCATCCATGGACGACACCGCGGTGGTTACGTCGCGGCGGGACTCCATGCCGTACCCGACGTTGACGGAGTCGCGCGCGGGGGCGGGGGAAGGCGCGGACGAAGAGCGGCCGAAGCAGCCTGCGAGAATGGCGACGCAGGGCAGTGCGACGGCATGGAACGGGAGCGGAAGGCGCATGCTCGGCCTGCCCCATGGGGCGGTTGTTCGGCGTCGAGAGCCGGCACCGAGGCCTACATCTATGAATTGCAGCGGCGCCGGCACGGCCGGCGTAGTCAGCGGAGCGCAATTGACAGGTCTCTTGTCGCGCCACGCCGGCGGACGTACATTGGCGGCCCTTCCCTTAAACGTTTAAGGCCCGGAGTCAGAGCATGAGCGATACCCCTCTTCCGCGTCGCCGCTTCCTCGCCACCGCCGCCGCCTCCGTCGCCGGAGCCTCCCTCGGCGTCGCCGCGCTTCCGCACCTTGCACGGGCTGTCGCAGCGCGTCCAGGCGCCGGCGCGAGCGATGCGACCGACACAGTGGACAACGCCGCCACCGCGCTGCGGCTCGGTATCGCCAGCTACTCGCTGCGCAAGTTCTCCCTTGAGAAGACGCTCGAGATGGCGAAGGCCCTCCGCACGCCCTACATCAACTTCAAGTCGGTCCACATCCCGTACGAGAAGTCGCCGCAGGAGCTCGCCGCCATCCGCAAGCAGATCGAAGACGCCGGCTTCCAGATCGTCGGCGGCGGAACGATCGACTTCAACAAGGACACGGACGAGGACGTCGGCCGCCTCTTCGCGTACGCGAAGGCCGCCGGCATGCCGACCATCGTGTGCACCTGCATGCCGCCGGTTGTCCCACGCCTCGAGAAGTTCGCGAAGCAGTACGACATCAAGGTGGCCATTCACAATCACGGCCCGGAGGACAAGCACTTCCCGTCGCCCTATGACGTGCTCGCCGCCGTGAAGTCCATGGATCCGCGCGTGGGCCTGTGCATCGACATCGGACACACGGTGCGCACGGGAACCGACGTGGTGAAATCCATCCTCGACGCCGGCCCGCGAGTCCTCGACATGCACGTGAAGGACCTGAGGGATCTCAAGGCGCGGGACAGCCAGTGCATCGTCGGTGAAGGTGCCATGCCCATCGCCGAGATCTTCCGTGCGCTCGAGCGCGTTCGATTTGGTGGATTTGTCAATCTCGAGTACGAAATCGACGCCGACGATCCGCTGCCCGGCATGAAGCAGTCGTTCGCCTACATGCGCGGCGTGCTCGCCGGATTTTCGGCTGGCGCACGGGCCAACTGACCGCGACATCGAGAACAACTGAAAAGCGAATCAACCACAGAAAAGCGCAATCAACCACAGAAAAGCGAATCAACCACAGAAAAGCGAATCAACCACAGAAAAGCGAATCAACCACAGAAAAGCGAATCAACCACAGAAAAGCGAATCAACCACAGAAAAGCGAATCAACCACAGAGCACACAGAGAGCACAGAGTTTTTCCTTTTCTTTACCCGTTCAGAGCCACCAGGCTTGTGTGTCCTCTGTGTACTCTGTGTGCTCTGTGGTTATAAGGCTCTGTGGTTATAAGCAGTCCAGGTCCATCTCAACCCGCGCACCTCAATGTTGCATCGCACTCTGACTCTCTCCATGCTGGCGCTCGTGCCTCTCGGAACGCCTTCTCTTCGCAGAGCGTCTCCCGCCGATTACGTGCAAGTGGTCGTGCGTGACGCAGACCGCCGTGTCGATGTCACCGTGGGCGGCCAGCCGTTCACGTCGTACATCTACCCGACCAGCCTCATGAAGCCGGTGCTATACCCGCTGCGCACCGCAGCGGGTACGGTGGTCACTCGCGGTTATCCGTTGGAGCCGAGGCAGGGCGAGCGTGTCGATCATCCGCATCATGCGGGGTTGTGGTTCGAGTACGGCAACGTGAGCGGAATCGACTTCTGGAACAATTCCACGGCTATCAAGAAGGCCGACGCCCCGAAGATGGGCACCATTCTGCATCGTGCCGTGAAGAACAGCACGAGCGGAGCGGGCGAGGGCACGCTGGACGTCGTCAACGAGTGGGTGAACTCGCAGGGGCGCGTTCTCCTGAAGGAGGACACGAAGTTCATCTTCCGCGCGCACGAGGGCTTTCGTTCGGTGGACCGCATCACGACGCTCACCGCCGTTGATTCCACCGTGACGTTCACCGACGACAAGGAAGGGCTCATCGGCATGCGTGTCGCACGCTCGCTCGAGCAGCCGTCGAACACGCCCGAGAAGTTCGTGGACGCCACCGGCCGCGCGACGACGGTGGCGGTGCTCGACAATACCGGCGTCACGGGTCAGTACACGTCGTCGGAAGGGAAGGTCGGAGACGCCGTGTGGGGCACTCGCGGACGGTGGACGATGCTCACCGGTACCGTCGGTACAGAGCCGGTGACCCTCGCGATTCTCGATCACCCGAAGAACGTCGGCTATCCCACGTACTGGCACGCGCGTGGTTATGGCCTGTTCGCGGCCAACAACCTGGGCCAGAAGGTGATGAGCGGCGGCAAAGAGGAGCTGAATTTCTCCCTGCCGGCCGGCAAGTCGGTGACGTTCCGACACCAGGTGCTGGTTCTCCACGGCACCGCGACGCCGGCCGACCTGGAGAACTACTGGGCTGGCTTCAGTAAGTAGCCCGATGGTGCAGGATGGCGCTAACTGTCGCGCCATCTTGCACATAGCCCGGATTCGCAGATCATTTTGTTCGAGTTGTTGACAAACTTAAACGTTACAGCTACTCTCCCGCCCCACCCCATCCCACCCACGTGGTGCCTCCCTCCTCCCGTAGCATGCGGCCGATCACGCTCCACGATCTCGCCAAGCACTGCCAGGTTTCCACGGCCACGGTCTCGGCCGTGGTCAACGGCGCGGATTGGGTCTCCGAGGCCACCCGCCGCCGTGTGCAGCGGGCGATCGAAGAGCTCGGGTATCACCCGAACCAGTTGGCGCGGGGGCTCAAGCGCCAGGAGGGACACGCGGTCGGCGTGGTCGTTTCCGACCTCACCAACCCGTTCTTCACCAGCATCGTCCGTAGCCTGAGCCACTCGCTGCGCGACGCGGGACGCACGCTCTCTCTGTGCGATTCCGACCACCGGCACGACCTCGGCGAGGCCAACCTCCGGATGCTCCTCGAGGGGCAGATCGTCGGCCTCGTCATCATCGGCGACAGCGTCCCGGAAAAGGCACTCCGCGCCTTCGTGAAGCGTCGCGCCAACGTGCCCGTCATCGTCATCGAGCGCGATTATCAGATACAGCAGGTGAGCTGCCTGCTCGTCGATTCCGAGCAGGGCGGGTATGCGGCCACGTGTCACCTCGCCGAACGTGGACGCCGGCGGATCGCGATGATCGCAGGCCCCACGACCGGCGCCGGTAGCGCCACGTATGGCCGGGCGACGCGTCTCGAGGGCTATCGGCGTGCGCTCAAGGACCTGCGCTTGCCATTCGACGAACAGCTCGTGGTGGAGGGCAACTTCCGCTACGACAGCGGCTGCAGCGCCATGCACACGCTGCTCGAGCTCGAGGATCCACCCGACGCCGTTTTCGCGGCCAACGACATGATGGCGTTCGGCGCCATGAGCGTCGTGCGCGACGCGGGCCTGTCCGTCCCCGACGATGTGGCCCTCATCGGCTTCGACAACGTGCCGATGGCCGATCTCACCACCCCGGGCCTCACCACCATGGCAATGCCGATGGTGGAGCTTGGCGACGCCGCCGCCCGTCTGCTCGACGCACAGATCCGTCTTGGCGAGGATCACATCCCCCTGCGCGACACGTTCTCGGCCACGCTCGTTGCGCGCGCATCAACTCTTGGTTCGGAGATATCAGTCGGATGACGCACAACGCGCTACGTCTCGTTGGTTCGGTTGCACTCGCTCTCGTCGCCGCGTGTCATCAGAGCGCGCCGGAGGCTGCCGCACCGGCGGCGCCGAATACCCTCACCGCCGAGGAGCAGCGCTCCGGTTGGCGCCTTCTCTTCGATGGGCAGTCGCTCGCGGGATGGCGCGGGCTTGGATATCCGAGCGTGCCAGCCGAGCACTGGAGCGTCGATGGCGGCGCGATCCGGAAAATCGCCAGTGGCAAAGCGCGCACGCGCCCCGATGGGCAGCCCTTGGAGGCGAGCGATCTCATGACCGTCGCCACCTTCCGCGATTTCGAGCTCGCCTGGGATTGGAAGGTGACGCCCGGAGCCAACAGCGGCTTGAAGTACAACGTGTCGGAGGAGCTCTCGACCTCCCTCGCTCCGACGCATGCTGCCAAGGCCTTCGAGTATCAGATGCTCGACGACGATCGCCATCCCGATGGAAAGCTCGCAACGCATCGGGCCGGCGCGCTCTATGAGCTCGTTCCCGCCAACGACAAGAAACGCCTCGCGCCGGTCGGCGAGTGGAACCACTCCGTCATCGTGCTCGACGGCAATCACGGCGAGCACTGGCTCAACGGCGAAAAAATCGCCGAATACGAGCTCGGCTCGCCCGAGATGAACAAGGCGCTCGCCGCCAGCAAGTATGCCCCGATTCCCTGGTTCGCCACGCGGCGAAGCGGTCACATCGTCCTTCAGGATCACGGCGATGAGGTCTACTTCCGCAACATCCGCATCAAGGAATTGCATCGCGCGCCCTGAGTGAGCTCACAAAAATCGGCGTCCCACCCGCCGACGATCGCTTTGCAGCACGCCGCACCCCTCGCCGTAGCATCCGCCAGTCCTCAATCAGAGAGTGGGAACATGAAATTCACGAGACTCGTAGCCCTGGCGGCCGCCATGGCCTTCGCGGCTCCGCACGCGGTCCGCGCCCAAGTGAGCATCGGCACCGTCACGGGCGTGGTGCGGTCGCAGGGCGCGCCAGTCGAAGGAGCCGCCGTCACGGTGCAGGGCACCACGCTCGGCGCTCTGACGCGGACCGATGGGCGATACTCGATCGCCAACGTGCCGGCCGGTGCGCACACCATGCGCGTGATGCGGTTGGGCTTCACGATGCAGGAGCAGCGCGTCACGGTGACGGCGGGTCAAACGGCCACACTCGACTTCGAGCTCCGCACCAGTGCGGTCAAGCTCGATCAGGTGGTGGTCGTCGGCTACGGGACGCAGAGTCGTCGAGAGGTCACGGGCTCGGTGTCGAGCGTCACGAGCAGCGACATTGCCACGATGCCGGTGGCACGCGTGGATCAGGCGCTCTCGGGGCTCGTCACGGGCGTGCAGATCCAGACGACCAACGCGCAGCCCGGCGCCGAGATGCGCATCCGCGTCCGCGGCGGCAACTCGCTTCAGGGCAACAACGAGCCGCTCGTGGTCGTGGACGGCGTCATCGGCGCGGATCTGAATCAGATCAACCCGAACGACATCGAGTCCGTGGACGTGTTGAAGGACGCGTCGTCTACGGCGATCTACGGTGCGCGCGCGGCAAACGGCGTCATCCTCGTGACCACGAAGCGAGGCCAGCCCGGCTCGGTGCGCTTCAACTATTCCGCGTACTCGGGGCGGCAGAGCGCGTCCAGGCACATCGACCTGCTCTCGGCCGACGAGTTCGCGAAGATGTTCATGCGCAACCCGAACCACGACAAGAGCATCACCTTCGACACGACGGCATCGCTTCCCACCACGGACTGGCAAGACGTGGTGTATCGGTCGGCGCCGTTGCAGAGTCACGAGCTGCGTGTGAGTGGCACCAACGGTGGTACGAGCGTGATGGCGAGCGCCGCACTGTATCAGCAGGACGGCATCGTTCTGAACTCGAAGTTCAATCGCGGCTCGCTCCGCTTCAATCTCGATCAGAACATCGGCAATCGGGTGCGCGCCGGTACACGAGTGACCTACAGCCACTCGGTGAACAACTTCGTGCGCGTGAACGACGGCTACGGATCTGCCGGTGGTCCCGTCACCATGATGGCGCTCCGGTTCGCGCCGACGCTTCCCGTCTATACGGCCGACGGAGGATTCACGGGTCCGTTGCTGGCCTCGCAGACGATGGACAATCCACTCGCCATCGTGAATCTCCTCCAGAACCGGTCCACGACGGACTACTTGCTCGGCAATCTCTTCTCCGACATCGATCTCGTTACTGGATTGACCCTGCGCACCAGCGTGTCCTACACGTCGAACGACGGACTCGGGCAGCGCTACATCTCGCGTCTCCTGCGTGCCGCGCTCGGCTCCGGCCAGGCGAACCTGGACAACGGGGCGCGCACGACGGTCCTCGCGGAAAACACCCTGACCTACAAGCGCAGCATCGGGAAGCATGACGTCACGCTGCTCGGCGGCATGACGGCGCAGGAGTTCAAGGCGACGTCGAGCGGATCGCAGGGCATCGGATTCACGAGCGATCTTCTGGGCTACAGCCGTATCAATCTGGCGGAGACCATCACCGCCTCATCGAGCTCGTCGCGCGAACGGTTGCAGTCGTATCTCGGCCGCCTCAACTACGGGTACGCCGGCAAGTATCTCCTCACCGCCACCTTCCGTGCCGATGGCGCGAGCAAGTTCGCCACGAACAACAAGTGGGCGCGTTTTCCGTCGTTCGGCGCCGCCTGGCGTGTGAGCGACGAGGATTGGTTCGCGCGGCGCGTTCCCGCCGTCACGGAGCTCAAGCTCCGGGCGAGCACGGGCAAGACGGGCAGCGAGGCGATCAGCGCGTATCAGTCGCTCGCCGCCTGGAGCGTCGGGTCGCCCTACGACCTCGGCGTCACCCGCTTCAACAATGGCGCGAATCCCAGCCGCAACTCGAACCCGAACCTCCGGTGGGAGACCACCAAGCAGACGGATCTCGGCTTCGACATGGGCCTGTTCGACAACAGGGTGGGCATCACGTTCGACCAGTACCACAAGACCACGAACGATCTGCTTTACTCGAAGCAGGTGCCCTACTACACCGGCTACACCGACTACGTCACCAACATCGGCTCGGTGGAGAACAAGGGCGTCGAGATCGGCATCGACACGCGGCAGCGCGTGCGCGCGCTGGACGTCCGCTTCGGTGGCAACATCGCGTGGAATCGCAGCAAGGTGCTCGACCTGGGCGGCGACAAGGAGTTCACGCTCGACGGCGTAAACGGCTCGCTGCCGACGTTCCGTCCCGCCGCGATCGTCCGTGTGGGCGAGCCGCTCGGCAATTTTTACGGTTACATCTGGGACGGCATCTTCCAGACCGCCGCCGAAGCAGCGGCAAGCGGCCAGGCTGGCGCCGTTGCGGGCGGCATGAAGCTCCGTGACGTGAATGGCGACGGCAAGATCACGACGGACGATCGCGTGATTCTCGGCAACGCGCTACCCAAGTACACGTTCGGGCAGAACGGTTTCTTTGGTTGGCGTGCCGTCTCGTTGAGCTACGTGCTTCGCGGCGTTCAGGGGCAGCAGGTGGTGAACCTCAACCGCCAGGGCATGGAGACGCCGGGCTCCGACGTCAACACGCTGCGCAACACGTTGAACTACTGGACGCCTGGCAGCGGGATCAACGACATGACCGGCATGGGCATCGGACCATTCAACGCCATGACGTCGCGCTGGGTGGAGGACGGCTCGTTCGTCCGCCTCCAGAACGTCACGCTCGCCTGGGATGTGCCTGCACAATACGGCAGTCGCTTCGGCACGAACAATCTCCGCGTCTACGTCAGCGGGCAAAACCTGAAGACGTGGACGAAGTACTCATGGTACGACCCCGAGGCCAGCTCGCGCGGCACAGGCGATCTGCAGCTCGGCTGGGACGATTCAAGCTATCCCGGTGTCCGCACGTTCACGCTCGGCCTCAACGTGGGCTTCTAAGGAGATGACGACGATGCGAATCCGTATTCTCGCGACGATCGCCGCCGGAGCCACGCTCGTGCTCGGCGGCTGCAAGGACTATCTGGTCGAAGCGCCGGAGGACTTCTTCACGCCGGCCAACTTTCCCTCAACCGAAGCCGATCTGAAGATCGCGCTTGGCGGCATCGACAACTGGTACACCGGCGGATCCAATCAGGCGTACTACATCCGCGGCTGGCCGATGATCTCCGAGGTCCCGTCGGAACAGACGATCCTCATCAACAACGTCACGGACTCGAAGTACGAGCAGGACACGTACACCTACAACTCGAACAACGAGTGGCTGTGGCGCACGTGGAACCAGATGTACGGCGCCATCGGGCAGGCCAACCTGCTCATCGGCGCCATCCCGAACATGAAGGTGACGCAGGACGTGAAGGACAAGTACATGGGCGCGGCCAAGTTTCATCGCGCGCTCAACCACTTCAACGCGGTGCGCGTGTGGGGCGACATCCCGCTCATGAAATCCCCCATCACGGACTTCGCCGTGGCCAACGACATCGTACGGTCGCCAATGGCGGAGGTCTACGCCTCCATCGCGCAGGATCTCGAGGACGCGGTCAAGCTGCTTCCCGTGAAGTGGTCGGATTCGGCGACGCCGGACGACGGGCGTCCCACCCGCGGCGCGGCGGGCACCATGCTCGCGGACGTGTACGCGAACATGTCCGGTACGATCATCAATCAGAACAAATGGGCCAACGCCGCCGCGGCGGCCAAGGCGGTGATCGACAGCAAGGCGTACACGCTCGTGCCGAACTTCGGCGATCTATGGCTGGTCAAGAACAAGAACGGGCCGGAGCACATCTACTCCATCCAGTTCGAGGGATTGATTCGCAACCTGTTCACGAGCCAGTCGCGGCCGAGCGGCATCGGCGCGGAGTCGGGCATCAACTATTGGTGCACGACGCCGGAGTTCATGGACTCGTATTCCGACACCGACCTGCGAAAGAAGGTGACGTTCCTGACGCAGGTCACTGTTGGCGCCACGACCTACAACTACGACACGCGAGGCAGCGTGAAGGGCTTCGGCGACAAGAGCCCGCGCTTCCCGCGCCCATTGCCGTATTACGGAAAGTTCTATGACAACGGTGGGCAATCCATCGCCCTGAACAGCGGCCGCTCGAACCTCAATTGGCCGGTGTACCGCTATGCCGAAACGCTGCTGCTACACGCCGAGGCGGAGAACGAGGCGAATGGTCCGGCCGCGGCGTATGCGTCGATCAATGCCGTGCGCACGCGCGCGGGGTTGCCGGCACTTGCCGGACTCACGCAGACACAGTTCCGCGATGCCGTGCGTCAGGAGCGGAGCTGGGAGCTCGCCTTCGAGGTACAGCGCGGTCATCGGCGCCGATCCCGTGTCGAAGACGGGGTGGAAGCCAACGAATTTTTGGGCGGCCATTCCACAGCACGAGATCGATATCAACTCTGGGATCAAGCAAAACCCGGGATACTAGCCGTAGCGGTGCCCGACCGGGCGATCGGATGTGTCCACTCTGAGACTCGAGCGCCCAACCGGGCCCCCGCGGTTCTAGAGGCGACGGAAAGCTGAATGAACCACAGAGAACACAGAGAGCACAGAGCTTTCTTTTTTGAAGGCAAAGCCTCTGTGTCCTCTGTGGTTCATTTGCAGTTGATGAATCAGGGGCGGAGAGTCCCGGAGTGGGCGCTGTTTAGAGTTCGCGCACCCAGATATTTCTGAACGAGATCGGCGGGCTCGGGTCGCCGTGTGCCTGAAGCCTGATGGGCGCCGCTCCGTGCGCCTTGTACGACGGCAGTC
>WNFL01169783.1_pt1 | contig 22326 bp, 28 predicted proteins | sample 5400361 | NCBI WGS metagenome assembly WNFL01 (sample SAMN13153351, study PRJNA577476) | soil metagenome | isolation source: 40 cm soil on Douglas fir-dominated hillslope | place: USA:California | collected 2013-09-17
CCCGCTATCCCGCTATACCCCTACCCAGTAGTTGCCGGCGTTCGGTGGCGGCGGTAAGAAAGATGCAGGAAAGAGGGAGCGCCGAGCGCCGGCGAACCACGGGAAAGCAGTGTAGGTTCCACTCAGAACCAGTGTCGCGCGCAATAGGTGCATGTCAGATGTCAGTTGATCGTGGTTGTATTGAGTGAGCCGAAATCGTTCCAACACCTAAGCGCCTTGATGAAAAGGCACATAATACCCTCTCTCTCTGTGGTAGACACTGACAAGGCGTTCTGCTGAGCCCCTCAAGATTATGTTGGGAGATAGGCAAATCCAAGGTTGTTCGGCGCCCGAAACTACTCGCTCCGGAATCCATTACATTCTCTTTTTACGTGACATGGAATGTACACAAAGCTATTTGACATCAAGCAGCAATTCTCTTCTTCAGCAGTTCCTTGAGAGTCTCGCCGTCTTCCGCAAACTTCTTGATACCCTCATGAAGCTTGTCGAACGCCATCTGTTCCTGCAGCAATGCCCACCGGAATTCGGCCTCATTGTTAACGAATGAGACCTTCTCGAGCTTCTCAGACGACGTAGCAGCTGCGAAAAAGACTTAGGAAACTCGAGTATTTAGAGTTTTCACAACACCTTACCGGCCCGTGCATCCAACTTCTTAGGGACATCAACATCCGAACTCTTCAACTCCTCGAGGAGTGATGGGGAGATAGTTAAGAAATCCACACCGGCAAGCGCCTTAATTTCGCCAGTCTATGGGAAAGGTCAAACTCTGCCCGATGGTGCGGTAGATAGACGTACATTACGGAAGGAAGCACCCATGACGATGGTTCTGTAGCCGTGTTGCTTGTAGTAGTTGAAGATCTTCTTGACCGACTGGACACCGGGGTCCTCATCGCCCTCGTAATTCTTGCCGGTAGCCTTCTTGTACCAATCGAGGATCTATGATTATAGTGTGAATGTCAAGTCACGTACAGATTTTGAAATTACTCACACGTCCAACGAACGGGGAAATGAGAGTCACCCCGGCCTCTGCACAAGCAACGGCTTGACCGAACCCGAAGAGAAGGGTAAGGTTGCAATGGATCTGGTGCTTGCTTTCCAGTTCACGGGCAGCCTGGATACCCTCCCAGGTGCTTGCAATCTTGATTAAAATGCGCTCCTTTGGGATGCCAAGCGATTCATAGAGCTCAATCAAGTGCAAGGCCTTGTCTATGAAGAACAGTCAGCGTCATCAATGTCGATTGTAGGCGCGATGTCGAAAAGTGGACCAAGGCTGACTAGCCTGGATATCACTTTGAATGTCCCTACCCTAGCAGGCGAGGGACGCTACGGTGTATTACAAATATACATACTGATAGTGGCCTGCTTGTCGAAGGACAAACGTGCGTCGACTTCTGTTGAGACGCGACCTGGGATGATGGCCAGGATTTGCTTGCCGAATTCGACGAGGAGACGATCAAGAGCAGCGCCGCCTTGAGCATCAAGGTCGCCTCCTTTGGACTTTCCGTACTCGACAGCGGTGTCGATGAGCTTCTGATACGCGGGCTTGTTCGCCGCGGCGAGAATGAGGGACTAGAAGTGGATCGGCCGCGACTTAGGCAGTGATACTTATTTGTAATGACTACTTCAGTGCTTACGGGGTTGGTAGTCGCATCTTGCGGTTTGTAGACAGCGATCGCTGTGGGTACATAATTCGTGAGTATATTCCAAGACATGATGAGCACAAGGATGAAGGAGAGGTCGAGTGGGCTGACTGAACCCCCTGGGAGCCACTGTGCTTGTTGTACTCGGAGTAGACAGGGCAATCTGGGAGAGCCACTCACCGTCGAAGTCGCCCGAGTCGGATACAACGATGGTGCCAGTTGCCTTGAGTTTATCGAGCGAGGTGGCCATTGGGGGCGTGTTTTCGGGAAGTGCGGTGGTGGTTAGAGATTAAGAGCCGAGTATAAGTTGCATCACACCCAGCCTCTCGCTTTGTCCAACTCCCGTTGCTTACTACTTCGCGGGTAGTTCGGGCGCCATTTCCCAAGACGCCATAGCAGCGAACACATTCCACAGAGCCATCCCCGTGCAGAAGGCAGAGGCGGTCAGTAATTTCCCAAAGCAAAAAGGCCAACAATTGCCTGCATCCGACGCACTCTGAGAAAGTACAGAGAATAATTCATTGAGAAATGTGGTATACATCTCTTTTCCGATTCAGCGAATTTATTCATGGCCCGTGATGAAGGAAACGAGAAAGGTAATTTACAAAAAACCTATAATGGCAGATGAAAACCGAATGTTGAAGGCAGAGAGGGCAACATATGACAAACTTGGTCTGATACTTGAACAGATAAATGAGCTTGTGAGCGTTCAGAGGAAGCGGTTGATGACCGGTGTCCAGGCGTTGCGCTCGCTGCGTTCAGCCTTGGCTTGCTCTTGCCGGACAACTTGTGTAAGATGCACACTCTTGATACGAGGCCACGGCACGCCGCTATAGCCGCCAGGATAGAGCTTGCATAGTTCTGGAATGATTTGGCGTTTGAAGCTCTTGCATGCACCTGCGCGAAATGAAATCAGGCACATGGCCGCACTAGGGAGGTTGTAGACTTACCAAGATGTCTCTCCATGCTCCTTACGTTTAGGCTCTTCGCACAGAACCGGCAGGTATCTGGCTCCTGGTGCCACTGACTGCAGCTGAAATGGCGCTCCCAGTCCTGATATGTCCCGAGGAGCTGGTTGCAAGGTGTTCCGACCTCAGGTTCACATCCGGGCAACCATTTGGCGCGGCCCTTCTTGCTTGCCTGCCGAACGATGGCCTTACAGAGGAACTGACCCTTATAGTGGACCCATTCTGCGGAACCAGAGGTAGGTACGCGATTGCGCATCTCGCGTTGTTGGACAAAGGAACGGATCCGCTGTCGTTCTGTCCGGCCGGAAATCGTGATTGCTGCATTAGAAGGTGGAACAATGAGAGGGAAACAATTGCGACTAAGACAAGCAGTCTTGTAGTCATTGTACGTATAGTCGGTGCTGGAAATGGGGGTGTCGTCCTCATGATCGGAGATTATTGAGTCATCTGGCTTCCACTCCTCGTCGGTATCAGGCCCAGAACTTGACAATAGAGGAGAGGGTATAGGATATGGAGCATCGTAAACGTATGTAACCGGCTTGCGGTTGGCACGACGTGGAAAGGTGCGAAGACTTGGAAGGCCCTCGACCTTTCTGGCGGTTCCTTCTTTGCAATTACTGCACCTCATAGCGGCGCTCGGCTTGGAGCGACCTGTAGGGGATCCCCTGTCCTTCGTGGGCGTGGGTTTTGGAGGAGCGCTGTTGCCACGAGATGTCAACGAAGATGGAAACGCTGGCGAAGGAGCGTGACTAGTTCCACTCCCATATCCGCCACCGATCTCTGATTCGTAGGGAGAAAGCTTGACTGGAGAGTGGGGATCTGCCGTGGAAGGCGCATTGAGAGTCTGAAAGAGGTCTGATGGATGAATAGCTACTAGAGGAACCCTGGAAAGGTGGGTGATGATGTCGTCGAAGGAGAGGGTTTCGGATATGTTGCTCAATGGCAAGCCAGTGGCGACCGGAATATGGCGTGCCATGGGCAAGAACGACGCGTCACCAGAGAGTATATTGGAAGATAAGTCGTCACAATACTCGCTCGAGGGAGGGTGGGGGTTGTTGGGCGACGTGAATTCACTGCCATATCGCGGGGGATCAGCACCTGCTTGGTCCAAAGGGAACCAAGAGTAGGAACGTACAGGTCAGTTGGTATGTCATAGATCTCCATGGTGGAAGTCGAACGGGGTAATGGACGTAGAGCTCGACTCGCGTTTGGAAGGCTAGGCAGGGGAAGGGAGGCTCGCACGAGCCCTGTTTATAGTCGTAACACAATAGACAGGGAAGAGGCGGGAAGGAGTCAAGATTTCTATATAGGACAATAGATAGGAACCGCGGGGGTATTGTCGCACTCGCGTGCCCTATGACCATCGGCGAAAATGCCTCCAATTGGGATTTCCCTGCGACTGCTGTAGGACGAAGCAAGCATAAATCGGTAACGTTGTGCACCAACCAGGCGCCAGTACGCTCAGGGAAGAGGAAAGAGGAGCGCGTGGACATGAGGAGCGCGGCGAGCAATCGGATGTCCCAGCCGATAGGAGTAGTACCATCACAGACTGAGATAACACATTGTACTTGCGGTAGAGCGTTAAAATCGCTGGTTCGCCAGCGCAAACGCTGGTGCTGAAAAAGGAAAAAATGGTGTAGCTTCAAGACAGGAAGCAAATCACAGCAGTGATGGCCAATTGTCCATGAGGTCGAAGGCCCTTGCAGGGAAGACGCCCATTCTGTCCGGGACCAGTCACAATCTCAGCTGGACACCGGACCTAACCAATAGGAAAGGACCAGCTCGCTAAGAAGGAAGTGTAGATCCGCTCTGTGCCACTTCCTTCCTTTTTTGGACATGAAATTCTTGTGACATGTCTTTGCACAGATTGCGCCGTGACCCGTCATTTTGCGCCTACCTGATTTTGTTGTCAGTGCAATTGTGGGGTATCCTTCAAGTGCAAATATTTCTAATGAAAGGTTCCCGAGGCGAGCACCACTGCATGCCACATTGCGAGACGAGAACAGCACAGTGCGAGGCACAAGCAACCGACAGATTTGTGAGCAAGTATGGGGCGAGGGTAGCATACTCCAGCAATTTTCTTCATCCAATCAGATGGACATGCGCCATCGGCCTGGACATACCCCTTCAGGGAGAGAGACATATTGGCGGGCATCACCTCCGTTCTTAGGAGCATGTATCGTTATAAGAGGGTGCCCGATGTTGTACGATGGTCGCATAGTCTACCATGTTTCCCGCGATTTGACGAGTACCGCAGGTCAAGAGGACGCATCTTACAGATATATATCTATGTGCGTGTGCGTGTCTGCGTGTTTGTGTGCGTGTGTGTGCTACTGCTACTGTAGTGTATGGGCGAAAAGAGCTTGCCGTCTTGTGCGCTTAATGAAGCAGTTTGGATCCGATGACGGTCCATTGTTGAGTAGTTTATTTTGAGTAGAAGGTCATAAGTATTGGTACAGTTGCCCGAGCTCCCCATGCACGTGAAGGGTGACAGTGGTTGGTTTGACATGGCAAAGTCCAACAAGCACCAACTCCGATGACAGACTGAACCTCTTGGAAACTAATCATAGGGGATGCATATCTACTTTGCATACTGACAAGAATGTTTTAAATGCATTGCAACCGCCCAATAATCAAATTGGTCGTGATCACGTACCACGACGACACCACCGCGCGAGGCGATGAAGTGATCCTCTCCCATAACTTCGTGAAACCTGCTCTGACATGCTACATTACTGGTATTGTGACCCACACAAGCGGCCAGCTTTCCTCCAAGAGAGCCTGAACCGGTACTTCTCACTCAGATGGCAACGCCAGTCGCAATGTCATTGACGTGGTAATTGTAACATGGGCAAGAATCGGTACTCTTGTGAAGTGTCATACGCTTATGTAAACAAGCTATTACTCTAACTACGAATACAAGTGGTGATTTCGCTACTCTTTTCGCCCCGAATTTAACAATAGGCAACAGCACTTAAATTGGGTTGCCATCATAACTGATGGCTGAAATGCCCTAGCTTTCTTAACCTGCGCGCATGGAACCGGGGGAACTTCAACTGGTACCGTGTTCCCGCCCGCCCCTGCTGTTCAGATCCGATTCTCTCCGCTCCCGCGAGTCTTGGCCAGGCTGAGCAGCTGAGCGGGCTAGGACCCACCGAGAGCGCAGGGACTGCTGTCACGCTGTGCTCTCGAAAACGTCTCTAACCGCTGAAATACAATACTGAGTTTTCTACACCGAGCCATCTTTTATTAGCGTCCAATACTTGTCAGAAGCATCAGAAGAACATTGTGTGATTAACAAGGATACAAGCGACTAGTGGGCGCCCGAGAGATTGGTGGAGATTATGTGGTGGCTACGATGGTGAAACCTTCTATCAGCGCGAATCTGGACTGAAGTTCCATGTATATAATTCAGGCCAGCGTCGGGATGCGGGATTGAATGGGAGATGGGAGAGCGGAGAGCGCGAGAACGTTTTTAATCAACGACAAAGCCAACTTGAGCTCGGCCACTATGGTGCGTTGTGGGGGCATCGACGAGCAAAGGGTCGCGTCTTACTGATCGGAGACGCGTAGCTTCCGTTGGCGCTGTTGAAGGCTGCACAAGGCAAGCCCATGGTGAGAGACGCTGCCGAAGCAACCCAACACGTATACGCGCATATGACACATTTTCGGCAGATGGTCGAATTGAAAAACGGAGAGACTTTCAACGGACACCTGGTTGACTGTGATACATTTATGAATATCACGCTGCGCGAGGTGTACCAAACAGCATCCGACGGCGAGCGCTTTTGGAAACTGAAAGAATGTTACATAAGGGGCAGCACCGTATGCTATTAACTAACCTTAGAGTTGTTGACTCATAGTTAGTAGATCAAGTACCTCCAAGTCCCGACAATCCTCTTGGAGCAAGTCAAGGAAGAGCAGAGTCGCGCCCGAGATGCTGGCCGTGGCAATCGAGGTGCACCTCAAAGGGGTACGATGGAGCACCTTCATTCACTTGTTTCCTGCTATCGAATTTTGACCTCTGCTCTTCTCGGGGGTGTAGGTGGTCGAGGGGGGTCTCAAACCAGAGGTGGTCCGTTCCCCAGTTCCCAATGACCGTTGTAATATTTGGTGACATACTGATGATATTCCTCTATTGCAGCACGCGGCGGGGCCGGTGGCGCGAGGGGCGCGATGATGCCTCGTGGTGGTCCAGGCAGCCGGGGACGCGGTCGAGGTAAATTGCGTCAAGCCGGAGCTGCTGAGTACTAGCGGTGGCATGGGAGATGTATGGGTGACATGCGTTTGGGGTGTCCAGTGGCCTCCAGCGGTGCTATTGTGGTTGTTGATCAATATGAGAATTCGCTCGTGTGACACATCCACACATACGTAACAGGTGGCTGTACTGCCAAATGTCGTGAGTGCTAAGACACCGGCCGTCGTGTCCTAGCTCTCCTTTGACATTTTCTGCCTGCAACTAGGGTGAGGCTATAGCGGGCCAGCGGATGCAGAAGTAAGCTTCCAACGCTCCACAAAGAACCGATCGAGCATCCATCCGGTTCAATCTCCCCGGTTGCGCGCGGCATTTCCATGATTCCTGTCATACAGGCTCACAACGACGGGTAGACGGGAGAAGAGAGGTCAACCATTGAACGAATTATGGGCAGCGAAGCTCCTCTGTCCTGCTCGGTTGAGCACTCCATGCGGTCCCAAACTTCTGCACCTTCCGGTCCTACAATCTTCCTATCATCGATCATGCGATGCGGACGGACGTGTTGCGTGACATTCTTGACTCTCCGTCCACTCGGTCCAGCTTAAGATTCTTGCACGTTTCTTCCATGAAGCCCCGAATGTTCCCCTCTCGCATTTGCCTACCAGCCGTTTCGAGGCCACTATTCCCATCCCAGGATGTCGCTCAAGGATAAGACTTCCAGCAAGGAGTCTCTCTCTATCAAGAAACACGCGGACACCAAGAATAACGTGAGCTTTTCATTTTTATCGCTCCCTTTCAGTCCCACACGCATTCCCGTTGGCCTGCGCTATCTCTAATCACCAAACTCATTCAGACTTCAGCTGATGTCCGCCATAACCTCGCTGCTGACCTCGATATCGTCGACGAGAAGCAAGCCGATCTCCTCAACCAGCAAGCCGCACAAATTTCGGATGAAGATGTAGAGGAGATTATGCGCGAGATTCTCGAAGAACACCGTCACAGTGCGCCTTCCTTTACTTTCATTATCGTAACTTGTTGCTGACTGGTGCGTTCTAGACCCCTTCTTCCCGTCGCACGTCTTGGAGATTGCCAAGGCGTTCATCGAGGATCCCACTGCTAGGGATGACCCAATCGCCTTCGAACGTATCAAGCAGGAGGCGAAGATGCAGGCCGCACTCGTCATCAATGATTCACCCTACGTGGAAGTTCGTGCCGTTGTTTCGCCCCATGACGACCCCAACGAAGTTTGCAGCACCATTCGTGCTTGGACTATCGGTATGATTCTGGCATGTACTGGTGCGCTCGTCAACCAGCTCTTCTCCCTCCGTCAGCCGTCGATCGCCATCGACCAAATCGTCGCCCAGCTGCTCGCCTATCCCCTCGGTAAGGCATGGGCCAACTGGGCTCCGTCAGTCATCAACCCTGGCCGTTTCACTCGCAAGGAGCACATGTTGATCACTGTCATGGCGAACGTCTCCTTCGACCTCGGCTACTCTGCCTACCTCATTGTCGGGCAAAGGATTTCGGGTACCAGATCACACTCTCTCTCAGCCTCCAGTTGATCGGTTATGGCCTCGCTGGTCTCTCTAGACGGTTCCTCGTCTATCCCTCTGCTGCGATTTGGCCCCGCAACTTGGCCACCATCGCCTTGAACAACTCATTCCATACTGAACAAAATCCTGTTGCAAACGGCTGGAAGGTATCCCAGATGCGTTTCTTCCTCTACGCATTTTTTGGTATGTTTGTGTACTTCTGGTTCCCCAACTACATTGCAGCGTTCCTCTCGTACTTCTCCTGGTATGTTCTGGATCACTACTTTCCCTTCATGCCCTGACTGGGTCTTCGTTTGTAGGATATCATGGATCGCTCCTGATAACGTAAACCTCGCCGCCATCGCCGGTACACAGGCCGGTTTGGGCCTCAACCCCTTGCCGACCTTTGACTGGAACGTCATTTCAACTAACCAACAACCCCTCATCTCCCCGTTCCTCGTCACTTTCAACATCTTCCTTGGCATGGCCCTCACCTTCCCCATCATCGTTGCCATCTGGTATACGAATACCTGGTATACAGGATACATGCCCATCAACGTCAACCAGCCATATGATCGATTCGGTCACCGCTACAAGGTTACCAAGGTTCTCGACGAGAATGGGTTCTACGATCAGGCTGCTTATGAAGCCTACTCGCCCCTCTACCTCACAGCATCCTACGCCTTCCTCTATGGCGTCTTTTTCGCGGTATATCCCGCAACCATCGTATACGCATACCTCCACCACCGCTTCGAGATAGTCCGTGGCTTCAAGTCGCTTCTAAAGAAGACCAACCCGAAGGTTGCTCACCGTGATGTGCACAATCGCCTCATGTCCGTCTACCCTGAGGTTCCGGAGTGGTGGTACATGCTACTTCTCTTCGCTGCTATCGGTTTGGGCTTGATTGCCATTCTCAACTACCCGACCCACACCACGGTTGGCGCGTTGTTCATGGGTATCGCTCTTGCCATCGTCTTTATTGTCCCTATCGGTGTCATCTACGCCGTTACCAACACACCAGTCACCCTCAATGTGCTTGCCGAGTTCATTGGTGGTCTTCTCTTCCCCGGTAACGCGCTCTCTATGAACATGTTCAAGTCGTACGGCTTCGTCACTACTGCTCGTGCCATCGTGTTCGCCCAGGACTTGAAGCTCGGACATTACAGCAAGATCCCGCCTCGTGTTATGTTCGCTGGACAGACGATTGCGACTATAGCGTCCACCTGCGTCGCCATGGCTATTCTCAACTGGCAGGTCACCAGCATAAAGGGCGTCTGCACGCCAGAAGCTCAGGCGAAGTTCTACTGCCCCGGTACTTCGACCATGTTCACCGCCTCCGTCATCTGGGGTACCCTTGGCCCCGCGAAGATGTACGGCAGGGATGGCCCTTACCATGTCCTGATCTTCGGATTCCTCATCGGCGCTGTCCTCCCTATCCCCTTCTACTTCCTTGCGAAGAAGTTCCCCGACTCAAAACTCATCCGTGGCTTCCATGCGCCCGTCTTCCTCATCGGTGGGCTCAACTGGGCTCCGTACAACCTGTCCCATTCCTGGCCAGCCGTCCCCGTCGCCTACTTCTTCCAGGTCTACGTCCGCAAGCGTTACGTAGCATGGTGGCAGAAGTACAACTACATCCTGTCGACTGGTCTTGACTGCGGTGTGGCAATCGCCGCCCTTGTTACCTTCTTCGCTCTACAGTGGCAGGAGGTCAACATCGAGTGGTGGGGGAACACCATAGTTACCGAAGGTGCCGACGCCTGGCCTGGTGTTCCTCGGCTCCAGCCTCCTGAGAGACCTGGATCTGACCAACCATACTGGGGACCTGGCCCTGGTGAGTTCCACTAAGTGGAGTAAGGAGCTGCGCTTCTGTACTTGAGCACTGTGATGTCCCGCGTCCACGCATCCACGGCTCACCATGATTCAACATCGACATATCATGCTGGGAATGAAAAGCGACAGTGAGCAAACCCCAATTGAGTTGCCTGGACGGCGGATGCTTCAACAGTCCTTGAATGACACGTATAGATTTGTAATCATTGACCTAACTTTGGCCGTAATTTATATTCATGATACATTATGCCGTCAGCGAGTCTCGTAACCAGCTATCTACCGCTTCACTAGCAAAGTATGGCTTTCCGTTCCCCATGAACTCAAACCAATCCAAGAACACGCTCCAAATCCCTGCTCCTTTGGGAATCTCAATCAATCCCATTGCGAACTGGTACCGCCACGGCCAATCCTCCCGCGCAATGGAGACAGTAGCTCCACATCCTCCGCAGAACTGCCTAACTTTCACCTCACTACTTCTGTAGCTGACTAAAGTTGAACAATGAGTTATTTTGACGTGCGATTTGGGGAACCAGCACCAGGATGTAATGGGAAGACCGGAAGTCGTGCGGCAAGACCTGTCAAGGCAATGGCCCGCTCTCCAACGGTTTCCAGAGCTAGCGATACATTGCGCCCTAGCCTCTTCGTTCTCGATTTGTGTTGCGGAAGGGCGGAAGATGGTGGCTTGGAAGCCACCACATTGACATGTCTGTAAATGACGATTCTACAGGCATGAACACTCCGCTATCGGGACCTTGAGAATATCGGGGCAGATCGTCCTTCATAAGCTGGAGGATACCACCATCAACTGTATCCCCAACCCACTGGTGCCACTCAAACTTCACAATACCATCTACCCGTTCGAGTAGCCCAGTAGCAATGAACCATTTGTTGGATTCTCGATAATAAAAAGCGAGTTTCGCACCGCAGGTCGCACAGAAGTAGCGCGATGCAAACGATGAAGAGCGGTATTCACGGACGGAGTGTGTTGGAGAGTTAATATCGGCTATGAGAGACGTCCCGTCCGGAACAGGAGCGAATGCCCCAAAGAGCATGCCTGTTACATGGCGAGTGGTGTCACAATGACAAATACTGGCCGAGACGGGCAGAGAAGCATTAGGGTAGTGCAGGGTGAACGAGTTTTCGCGGCAGTGACATGCAGCTTGGACTTCTGTGGTCGTTTGGCTTTCCATCTTTGGCAAGGCACTTTTGGGGTCTGGGAGTACAGGGTCAGTTGAGGGCTCTTTATATACCAAGAGAGCGGTTACGTCATGCCCCCTCTCTGCGATAGAGCGCTGATCCAGCCCTGAAATAGCGCAGCGGGTTGGGGTCAGTGTTGGGGTCAGTGTTGGGGTCAGCGTTACTGTCACCGATCTGGTGGGATCGGTGTACGTACTCCTAGGATTTCTGACTTGTCAAACCCGAGAGTCCGAGAATTCAAAGCAACCTGCGGCCGCCATGTATTCAAGTCGGTGATCAACCTTTGTACTCGGCAAATTCTGATGCTGATTACTGCACTTCGCTGGCGGGTTTTGCACAGCAACGCTCGACTGAACGCATGTAGATTTGCTACCGAAGCATGTCCCAAATACGATGGTTCGTTTCAGTCCCCATTTATTTATTTTTGTGACAATTTTCGGACATTCAACATTTAACATTCAACTGACGGACTACATCTCGCCGTAGTGGTCGTAATCGGTGCAGGACACGCTGGGTGTGAAGCAGCAGCCGGAGCAGCACGTACGGGCGCACGCACTGTACTTTTAACGCAGCGTTTGGAGACCATTGGCGAATTATCGTGTAACCCGTCTTTTGGCGGGGTCGGCAAGGGCACCCTTGTACGTGAAGTGGATGCTTTGGATGGTGTGTGTGGTCGAGTTGCCGGTAAGCAATTTCTGTCGACTTTTCTTTGAATCTTTCTGAGTACGTTTACATTCAGACAAGGCGGGGATCCAATTCCATATGCTGAACCGCTCTAAAGGCCCTGCTGTTTGGGTACGTCTGATTTGCTCATCTTTGTGATAATATGAGCCCTTGAGTATTTCCATAGGGACCTCGCGCCCAAATCGATCGAAACTTGTATAAGAAGCACATGCAAGAGACTTTATTCGATTACCCCAATTTAGAGGTGAAGACAGGAATGGTATTCGATCTTCTTTTCAATCATGATTCACCTTGTGGCACGAACGCAGAAACGCAATGGGGCAAGGTAACTGGTGTACAATTGGGTACGTCACTGTCTTGTCAGGAGTACTGTCTTACTGAACCTACAATCGTTAAAGGTACTGGGGAGACTATATCCTGTTCAGCCGTCGTGATTTGCACTGGAACTTTTCTCGGTGGAGAAATACACATTGGTACCAATTGCTGCTCCATATATCGAAGGAGCACAGTCTGATATGTTCACGTGTAGGTATGAAGTCCTTTCCCGCAGGGAGAATGGGTGACACTGCGTCTCCAACCACGGGTCTCTCTGCCTCCCTCCGCTCAGCAGGTTTCGCACTCGGCCGTCTCAAAACCGGTACTCCAGCGCGGCTCCTTAAATCCTCGATTAACTTTGCCGACCTCGAGGAACAACTTGGCGACACCACGCCCTATCCCTTCTCCTTCCTGCACTCGTCGGTGCCAAACGTGTCCAACCAAGTGTCCTGCTACAAGACGTACACCTCTGCTCTGACGCGCCAGATCGTGCTGGACAACTTGCATCGTAGCATCCACATCCGGGAAACGGTCAAGGGACCGCGGTACTGTCCCAGCCTGGAGGCGAAGATCCTGCGGTTCAGGGATAAAGAGGCGCACGTCGTGTGGCTGGAGCCCGAGGGGTACGATTCGGAGCTGATCTACCCCAACGGGATCTCGTGCTCGATGCCCGAGGACGTGCAGGTCGATTTGGTGCGGAGTATCCCGGGGCTGGAGAAGGCGGAGATTGTACGACCTGCGTATGGCGTAGAGTACGACCACGTCGACGCGAGGGAGCTGCGAGGTGTGTTTTTTGCGTTTTACATTTTGCGATTCACGTTTCACGTTTTGCGCCTGTTGTTCCCGTTCCCCCATCGCATCGCATCGCATCGCACCGCATCACACTGCCCTGCGCTGCGCAGCGTTTCCTCCGTGACTCCCGGTTCTTGATTGTTCGTTCGGAGCGACCGGCGCTGACCTGGTGCCCGTTTTAGCGACGCTCGAGACGAAGCGGATCGATGGACTGTTTCTCGCAGGGCAGATCAATGGTACGACCGGGTACGAAGAGGCGGCTGCACAAGGTGTGCTCGCGGGGATCAATGCAGGCCTCAAGGTGTTTCGACGACCGCCTTTGATTGTCACGCGTGCAGACGGGTTTATCGGTGTTATGATCGACGACTTAATCATGAAGGGTGCCCAGGAGCCTTGTGAGTTTGTTTCTGTTTCCCTGCTGCCTTTGAACGTGTCCTTGAGTGTCAGATTGGTTGGGCTAACATGTTGAATGTAGACCGAATGTTTACCAGTAGGTCCGAGTATCGCATGAGTATCAGGAGTGATAATGCCGACGAGAGATTGACAAGCAAGGGTGGGTTTCGAGCCCGGATTTTCTCATGTTTCTCCAGTCTCCGCTAGGACCCTTCTGACATCTGTGTTGTTATTTAGGCCGGGAAATGGGTGTCGTATCTGACCACCGCTGGTCCATCTTCGAGCGCCAACAAGCTGACATCAAGACCGCGCGGAGACTCCTCGAGAAGTTCGTGCGTAGCCCGCAAGGGTGGGACACACTCGGTTACATTGTGAAACGTGACGGGGTCGTGCGGAGGTATGGTTGGAGTTCCTCGAAGCCAGAGTTGGTCTGACGGGATCGGAACAGCGCATTCGACCTCATTCGGTCCCCACAATGGAGCCCACACGACTTCTTAGAGGTCATACCCGAGCTAAAGGAACTGAAGGAGTCGACGCTCGTACGCGTTGGGATCGAAGGTGCGTCCTCCGCCTCATTGGTCACCACCCCACATGAACACTTTTGACGTGGTGTGGGGGTTTGGTACCCACAGGCCGCTACGAAAACCTCTTGCGACGGCAGCAAGCAGACCTTGCTGTATTTGCGAGTGACGAGGCAATTAACATCTCCCCGGAGATTGATTACGAGAACGTTCAGGGGCTCAGCAGTGAGATCAAAGAGCGGTTGAAGAAGATTCGACCCACGAATATTGTGAGTCCCTTGCTCCGCGTTCGATTTGTGGCGGTTGGTCACGCGAATGTTGATTGCGACATGCACAGGGTGCCGCTAAGAGGATGGAAGGTATGACACCCGCTGGTGTCGTTGCGTTGCTTAATTTCGCAAGGAGTCATAGGGCCGCCAGATGGGTGCCGGGGACCCTGCAAATGAGGGGTGCTGGTCGTCGTGTCTCTCTGACATAACTTATCCCTAATATTCTGTACTATTACATACAATCCATAGACCACCTTCCCCATTCCTCATCCTCATGTAACCCGTGTGACTTGCATTTGCTCCCAGCCTTTCGCTTTGTACCGATCTTGATTGTCGCCTCGCCACCATGTCCTACTTCCTTCCGCACTTGCCAACTGGCTGGCACGTCGACCAGGCAATCCTGTCTGAGGAAGACCGAGTCGTCGTGATCCGTTTCGGGCACGACTGGGACTCGCAGTGCATGAAGATGGATGAGACGCTTAATAGTGTCTCAGAGAAGGTGCAAAATTTTGCGGTGATCTACCTCGTAGATATTACACAGGTGCCGGATTTCAACAAGGTGTGTTGTGTTGTTTAGAAACAGGCAGAGAGGCTGACTTTGGATGCTTGGCGCGGGGCGCGGGATGGGCAGATGTACGAGTTGTATGACCCGTGTACGGTCATGTTCTTCTACAGGTACTGATAAGGGATCTTGAAGGCAATGAGTAAACTGAGACTTGTACAGAAACAAACACATCATGATCGACTTGGGGACGGGTAACAACAACAAGATGTGCGTATTGAGACTTGCTACTTGTTTCATATGTTGCTCACCACCATTCACCATGTGCTGCGGCGCTCTCACGTAGCAACTGGGCGATGGACAGTAAACAAGAGGTGAGCGAGCCGCCATACGATCAGTGCGCTTATGGTGACACGGAGCGACAGCTGATCGACATCATTGAGACCGTGTACCGGGGAGCGTCCAAAGGCCGAGGTCTTGTTGTCTCTCCGAAAGGTGTGTCGGCTCACTTTCACTCTTCCTTCAAATGGACAGGTGCTCATGGACCATGTGTATTTTAGATTATTCGACTCGGTATCGATATTAGAGAGCACACTATCTTGTGTGTAGAGAGTCGTATTTGGAATAAAAGGACGGTTGCTGCGTTTCAAGACGCGAGCGGCGAGGATACCGTATACGCCGTACCCATACCTTCCGGATGTGGCATGCAAGTGGCGAGTTACGGCCAGGTGCCGTCTCGGCGTCCATATCCATATCCATGGGTCTCCAAGGAGTCTCCAAGGGCTGGAAGTATAAGTAGGACGCGCCCGAGGAACGCAGACCGAAACAGGAACTCCAGAACGCCCAACGACGGTTGAGGAACGTGTTGTGTTTCCAAGAGCACATCACAACAGGAAAGAATACAAACTCGTACGTACGTACGCACGGACGCGCGCAATAAGATTTACGGCCACCCAAACAAACACCCTCGGTCGAACAAAACTCCCAGTTCACGCGCTCTCGGGTTCCCCTGGCATCTGTCTTTCTCTCCGCGTCTCCCCTTTGGCCAACCGGGGTAGTGGAGAGGATAAGAAGGCTTCGGGACGCATACGAGCGCCCCAGCCTCGCTTTATCGGCCAGCCTGCCACGCGACAAGAGCGCGGCTCCGTGGCGTTGCGCGTTGGTCAAGAGAAGAGAGGAAGTTTCAACGAGGTGACGTGAGTCGAATCTGTCTGGCGTCTGGCGAATCGCTGGATAATATCTGCTGAGTGGTAGATCGCTAACTGTAAACTGCAAAGAGAAGGTGTGAACATATTAACCATAGAATAAAAGCCCAGACGCGGTACGCGGTACGCGTTACGCGAGTGGTGGTTTGACTTGGACGAACAAACCGTGCAGCCTACGTGCGTACACGAGGCTCGTCGGTTATCCTCGTGCGAACCAACGAGCGTCGTCATATAGCATTATCGTACTTTTTTCATTCTGACTTGCTCAAAAGGAACGGACAGTCTATCGCCCCCCGCCGCGTTTCAAGCTGCATCCACCACCCCGTATCCAGCCAGCAGCCCTCCAGCTCCAGGCGGCCCTCGCCCCTCGCCCCTCCGTTTTTACTCCAGCTCTCTCCGCCTAATATCCTCTCTCTCTCTCTAATATTTCTCCGCCGGTTTGGCGTCCAGATTCAACTCCGACCAGCTGCCCTCGAGTTTTTTCGAGCCAGGCTGGTCTTTCGACACTCGGCCCATCCCAATGGCCTCTCGTCGCGCCTCCTCGTCGGCCGCTCCTCCTTCAACGCACCTACCACCCTCTTCTACAGCTGCTGCAGAAGAAGATAGCCCCCGCGCGTTCACTTCGAGCCCCCCCAACACCCAGTCACGCCCGCCTTCGACCATCCCTCTTCACCTCCGTGGCGAGAGCTTCCAAGGCCGCGTCTCCCGCAGAGGAACCGCTAATTCACCCTCCCCCGGATCAGAAGCAAACTACCCATCTTGGCTTCCCCGTCGTCCCGCACCCCCCGCTCCACCATCGACTTTTGGCTCTTTCGATAATGGCTACTCGATCCACGAGCGCGGCCGAGGTGCACTCGCAAACCTCTTCGGATGGAGGAGCACTCCCTCTCACTCGCGTAACCCTACTTCGGAGAGTGGCTATGTCGCCTCATCACTCCAACCCCACAGGGCTTCGATCGACCCTGCTCAGCCCAGGGGCGAAGGCGAGGTCGAGGTCGAGGAGACCCAAGGGCGCAAAGCCACCCCTCGCTCCGTCCGCATCATCTCCGTACCCCCAGAGGCGCGCTCAAAGGAGACCTCAGACCAGACCCGCCGCCAGTCGTCGGGCGGGTGGGGCAACTACAGCACGGGCCATGTGCGCGCGTTCAGTCGCGGTGCGGGGAACCCCTACGCGTCGTACATGATGCCCCACTCGCCACTTCCGACAACGTCCTGGCCCGCCGATCCACTGCCCACGCGCGCTGCGCCGCGGTTTAAAGCTAGATCTCTCAATCTTGGGTTGTTGAGGTCGACAAGTCGGTTCGATCGCCTGAGGTTTCATTTTAGTCCGTTTACCTACTTTGCACATATCCCTGTTCAACTCTTCTTCGACTTCAACGCCATCTACATCCTCACCCAGTGCGTCCTGTCCCTCGATGACACCGTCCATATCTGACTAGTATCGTTTCCAGGATCGCCACCTACCCTACTCCCTTGGCACCAGGCGTTCTTGCGCCTACACCTTCCCCGACCTGGTCTTTTGCCCTTACAGCTTACGTCCTCTGCGTGGCCACCTGGCTCATTGGCGTGGTAATTCTTTACGAAGTAATCTGGTCCTTCTGGCGCCGCTGGCGCGTCAAGCGTCCAGGCATGATGGGCATATTCTCCTCACGGGTCGCACGCAACCTCGCCGGGATGGGCAACTTTGAGCGGTGGTGCTTCCTGCACTTTGTGCGGAGAGGTGCATGGACGGACATGAATGACATCGCGCCTGGACCGGAGGAACATGAGCACGATCGTGAGCGTCAACGCGAGCGTGCGCCGACCCCTTCTGCGATCGTTGGGGAACCGACGACTGTCGAAGAGGAGAGCATGGGAGGTGGGACAGAAGGTAAGAAGGCGCTCAAGAGGGAACGGGAACGCCTGGCGGCGGCGGCAGCTGCGAGGAGGGAGGAACACGCCGACGTTGAGGCCCAACTGGATATCGAGCAGGCGAGCGTAATGTGGTACCAGCGTCTTTGGAGGTTAAACTACCGACAGGGGTTCGTTGAGTGGGCTTGGGATCGCTCGCAGAATATCCCCACCGTCGTCCTCCTGCTCCCCCGCGCGGGGATCGCACTTGCCATCTTGCTCACGTACTCGACTCTCAACCCCACCACCCTCGCGTACCTCAACTCGCGGCTCAACTTCCCGGGGAAGACAATATTGAAGGGTGAGACCAGCTCAACCCCCGTCTCGCGGGACAGCACGTTCTTCAATGAGTCCGACGGCACGCTCACCACGTACGCAAAGACAGTGCTCTGGGCCAACTGCGGCTGGGCGCTCTGGAAGATCTTCATCTTGCTCATCGCATACGTCGCGCTCTGGATCGCGAGCGGGCAGAGCTGCGCTGGGATATGCGGCCCACGCTATAGGTGGGAGGAAGAGGAGCGCATCGAGTGGGAGGACATGACGAATGTCGGCCTCAGCGAGAAGTACGGGCATCCGCAGCCCCACACGCGCAGGCGGCTCAGTCTGAGCGGGGATTCAACGATCACTGGGTACGAGGAACATGATGCGGAGGGGTTGACCGAATTGCTAGGATGGAGGTGGAGGGAGAACACGCGACGCCGGATCCGCGAGGCGTACCAGTTTTGCTTGAGCTCTCCGCCCGTTGGCAGGAAGAGGGGCGATGTGCATATGCGCGAGCTGGGGGGTTCGGCCCACCGACGTTCCCGAGGGGGCACGGACGATTCGCGGGTTGCTCAGGTTATCAAGGCTAGTTCGAAGGCACCTGAGCGCGGGCGTTTGTCGTCGGCGCTGTTCGTCAAACCCGATGAGGAGCAACAAGAAACAGACCCACCGATCCACAATGTTCCCCCTCCTCTTTCTGTCCCTATTGCTCATGAACCGATCCGCCTCGCAAGCCAACATGTAACCCCTATAATGGAGCTGGCTTTCCCAGCCTTTCCGCCTACTTCTTATGCGACTGGTCGACCTACCTCTTCTCCCTCAGAGACGGCGATTCCCTTCCCCAGTCCTACCCCGCCCTCGGAAGACCGCCAAGAAGGGGAGGAATACCTCGAGGGCGAAGAAGCCGTCTCTGGGCGCGAAACCGCGTCCATGTCTAGTCTTGGCCAACCTGTCAACACGCGCTACTCGATCGGTATGGGCCGTCCACGTGGGGGAAGATATTCGCACAGCACGGGACGGACAGGTACGGCGAGCGATAGCCCGCAGGAAGGGAATAGCAAGTCGACCCCCTCCAGATCGAGTCGGTACTCGCATCAGAAGAGCAAGTCGGCCTCGTCGCATCCGTCTGATCCCAGCAGCCACCAACCGGTGCTTGCTGGACCGTCGAATCTTCCTCCGCCGCCGTTTGCATTTGCACAGAGAAGACGGAGGAGGGAGACTCCAAGCGAGGAGCATTTACCGTTCACGTCGTCGCCGCAAGATCTGTCCTCGACCGCCGAGGCGCTTGCGCTGCAAAGACCGAGGACCATGTCTTCGGACCCGGCTCCGGAACCATTGTACGAGAGCGATGGGGATGAGGAGTTCGTGGAGGGTGTGGAGGTGGAGGTGGAAGAGGAGGAGGGAAGTGGGGACGAAGAGGAAGACAGCGTGGGCTTGCTTGGTTCCAAGAGTCCAAGTCCAAGAGGGTCATTTGCTGCAATCCGACAGCGCGCATCGAGCATCTCCGGATCGTTACACCGAAGCAGAACACGCTCACAGGGATCGCAGTCGCAGTCCAACTCTAATTCTTCGGGCAATCATCGCAATCGAACCAAGTCGCTCATCCAGTATCCGAGGGGAGGATCGACCGGACCATCTGCTGTTCCGTCGCCGTCGAGCTCTCAGAGTCGGTCCAGGAGAAGTTCGCTTCCTCCTGTCAGCGAGCGGTTCTCCGGAAGTGGGCAAGCCCGTGGACTCCCTGGCGAGCAAATATTTGGTCAAGGCATTCATGGGAGGCACTCGGACGAGGTGCGGAGAGACGAAGTTCCAGAGGTCCCCCCATTACCGCGAATTCGTCAATTGTCTGGGGTTAGACCAGAGCAAATTGTACCTTCAGGTTCTCGAGTTCGCTCCCAATCTGGTACGAGTGCGGTACCCTCCGAGCGAACGATCCAGGCTCTGAGTGCTAGAAACCTCGATGTCCGCCGTAACCCAGGCGAAACCAGCGAAGCGGACCCTTCCTTCACCACCGCTCCTACTACACCCGACTAAGCGAGTTTCGCCGCGCGCGGAGGCTCGCTCGATAGAGCGCCCCAGGGCGACAGCACTGTTATATGGATGACCACCACCTTCCGGGTTTGGAGGTCACCACGGAGAATTACCGGCAAGCATCTCTTACAAAATACCACGTTTATTTCGATCGAAGACAGAAGTAATCGAATAAAAGTATCAAAGCCAACGAAGGGCGACGAACCGCGACGATGGATACGGTTGTATCTTGCACTTGTATATTGGATATTTTTCCCATTTGCATCATTTTTGTGGTTTATCCACACAGTTTTCCATACATCTCACGACTCGTAATACTCACAACATTTTTGTCACGCTAGTTGCCACGCATACATGTTTGTACCACGTCTCACTCTACGCGCATTACGAGCCCACTCCCCCCACACACCTCTTTACACACACCCGAACTTGGTTTGGACTGGCTAGCCTTACACTGCACGCATCTTTCCCCGGATTGTTACGCACGGTGGTGCCCAATCTATTCTGATTTCCGATATCTCATATCGAATGACTCGGACGTGCACGCATCTTTGTACATGTCACTCAGGAGTTTGACGAGTTGTTCAATCAATGCCACTGATTCAGATGACAAACCCGCCCTCGGAGATGCAGGCTGGTGACAATTGGTTGGCACCATCCAGATTCTTTGTACTAAGCGCTACCTCATATGGTAAATGGTCTCTCTAGTTCGAACTTTGAGGAATAGGAGCCTCATGCAGGGTCATGGTGCCACAAAGCGAAGCTACTTGGCTACCTCTCTTACACTGCAAGCAGTCGCCATCTTGCGGAGGTGCTTCGGAACCGATTACAAATGAGGTCATTACATGGTTCATGTAGTCCCGCTCGTCCTCCCAACACTCCACGGGAGGCGACGCCGGCGAGCAGCGACAATAGCCCGTTTATAGATGCGCAATGGACTCGGGCTTCATTACCTGCACGTCAATGATCCTGCTTCTTTGCGGATTCACTCGACTCGAAATGATTGTGGTCACACCCTTGTCTCTTCCTGTGCTATTCCTCGCTATGTACAATGCGTATAAAGCCTGATCTCCCCACACGTGACGTGAAATCAAATCTTCTACCACCCTTTTACTCTTGTCCTGTCTCTACGTGGTTTCCAGCTCGTATCGGTCGTTTCCGACGCTTCTTGTCCTACCTGTGACCCTGTATCTTAACGGATGGCATACCCGCTGTCGTCTCGCGACTTTGTCTATCAGCATTGGCCATTTAACTTGTTACTCTCAACGACTTTGTACCTCAACGGACGGCAGAGGCATCGACTGTCAACAGATGATCATTTATGTGGGAAATATGGTTGTGGTTTCGCTGGAAACTGAGTTTCTACATTTTTCCGACCAAGCTCTGCATTTCTCTGCGTGTAGCGTGGCTCATGCCCGGGAATCCGTTCCGTCCTTGCAATTCTTCTCTTGTTATCACATGGCAGCGTCTCGGGTATAAGCTCTCGATCCTATATTTTCTATCTTTGCGTGTTTGTTAGCGGGCCCCAACAAACACGATATTTTGTTTGCTCGTATCATCGCTCTCGCGGAAATCTCATCAATTACACTGTCGCTCTCGCTGCCCTATCAATCGTGGTCCATCCTACGGTATCTGATACCCTTTCGCTTGCCTTCTTGCTGATGTCAGGCTCTTCACACGTGGGACATTGCGAGCCAACAACCTCTATTCGTTAATATACTTACTACATACAGGCGGCACCTCACTTCCACTGTCGCCCTTACTGATGAATCCCCCTTTTACCGTCGCTCGTTGACACTACGTGGCAGGTGACTGCCCTTGTATGACTCACATACACCTCACACATAATTCATTTGGTAATTGCCCTGTATGAGCATAGGTTTTGCGTGAGTTTTGCATGAGTCATGCTCAGCCATAATGGCTGACACATGGTCGTCCATTGGTCATCAATTCCTGGACATAACTCCTACGGAATATCCGAGTCGATTATGTGCGCGTCATGTGTGCGTCATGTCAGAGCAGAATCGCCTGGCCCCTGTAGTGTGAAGAAATGTCTCGCAGGATGCTCATTAGACCGCCCGTTGTTGCCACTTTTGTGTGACTA
>WNFL01008907.1_pt2 | contig 22316 bp, 17 predicted proteins | sample 5400361 | NCBI WGS metagenome assembly WNFL01 (sample SAMN13153351, study PRJNA577476) | soil metagenome | isolation source: 40 cm soil on Douglas fir-dominated hillslope | place: USA:California | collected 2013-09-17
GGGCACGAGGTGCTCTGGGCCGAAGGGGCGGACGAGCTGCGGACCTTGGAAACCACGGGCGATGGGAAGACGAGCTTTTTCGGCGACGACGAGCTGGCGCGGCTGACGACGCTGGTGCGCGGAGACATCGGCCGGGCCTTGCAGGCGCTGCCCGAGAACCACCGTACCGTCGTGCTGCTCTGCGACGTGGAGCATTGGCGCTGGGAAGAGGCCGCGGCCGTCCTGGAAGTCCCGATCGGCACGGTGCAATCGCGGCTCTTCCGTGCCCGCCGCGCTCTGCGCCGCCTGCTGTCGGAATATGCGCCCGGGGAGGCAAGCCTTGAGCGCATGCGCTGACAACGGCCTCCGCATCGCCTTGCTCCTGCGCGGCGAGTTGGACTCCGCCGAGGAGGCCCTTCTCCGGACGCATCTCGCCGGGTGCGCGACATGCGCCGGCGAGCTGGCCGCCGAAGAGCGGCTCTCGCGCAGGCTGGAGGGCCTGCCGAGATTGACCGCGCCTGCCGATCTGAAGGCGCAGGTGCAAGGCATGATGCGGGTACCGGTTGGCCGCGGCCGGATCCTGCGAACGGCTCCTCGGCGGCTTCTGGTCGCTGGGATGATCGCGCTTGCGCTGGCCATCGGAGCAGCGGTGACCTTCCGCTCCCGGTTCGCCCGGGATCCGCTGACGCTCGCCGCCCGCCAGGCGGTTGCCGAGCGCCAAGGTCTCGATCTGCAACGCGATCTGTTGCCCGGCGAGACGGCTGCGGCGCCCGCGCTCCTGCGAGAGCTGGCGCAACGCTACGGTCTGCCCGTAACCACGGCGTTCCCCGGCGACGCCGAGCTGCGGCTCGTCTCGGTGCGAGCGGGCACCGCGCTGGGCAAGGTTTCCGCGATCCTCGTCTATCTGGACAAGGAAGCGCGCCTGGTCACGCTCGAGATCCTGCCCGGGAACGAGGTGCAGATTCCGCCCGGCCGGACCCGCCAGATACAGCAGTTCCGACCCGTGCTTGCGCGCGTCGAGCAGTGCGGCGTCGCGCTCTGGAAGATGCGCGGAGCGCTGTACGTGCTGACGGCACCGCTGGACGAGCAGGAGCTGGCACGGCTGTTCGTGAAGGTCCGGACGCAGTCGAGCTGACGCCGGACCGACGGAACATTTCGCCGGCCCGTTCCGTACCGGGAGTTCGGGTTGTCTGATTTGCTGCGCGCTGCCCATGCTGCAGCGCGCATGCCGGAGCTTCCGATGACCGTCGCGCGAGCCCAAGATCGCGAATCCTTCGTTGGACCAGACGTTTCCTTCCTCAACGGCGCCGTCATCACGCAGGTTTTTCTGCATGAGCAGGCGGCCGGGTTGGTCTTCGAGACGCGCCAGGGCGTGTACGAATGGTACGTCCAGGAGCCTCTGCTCCTTCGATCTGGAGGCGCAAGCAGCCACCTGAATCCGAAGGTTCCCATTTCGATGGCGCCGCTCTTGTCGCTTCTGCGCCGGACCGTCGACGCAAGCGCTCTCGAAGACGACGGCACCCTGAGGCTGAGGGTGCACCGCGGAATCGAGCTGGAGTGCCCGCCGCATCCCACCCGCGAGGTCTGGCAGCTCAGCGGCCCCCGGGGATTCCTGCTGGTGTGCATGCCCGGCAACAGCCCCGCCTTGTGGATCGAACGGTGACGGTCCTCGGCGACCAGGAAACCTCGAAGAGAACCACAGATCCGTCAGACCGCCGGCACCTATTTGTACTTCGGGACGGTGAACTGGAACGTGGTGCCGGGGCCGTCGTTCGCCACCGCCCAGAGGCGGCCGCCATGGTTCTGGACGATCGACCGGCTGATCGAGAGCCCCATCCCCATGCCTGCCGGCTTGGTCGTGTAGAACGCGTCGAAGATACGGTCGCGGCTCTGGGGGTCGAGGCCGGCCCCCGAATCTCGCACCGTCACTTGCACCTGATCGGTTTCGCCGTCACGGGTCGTGATGGCCAATTCCCGAGGCCGGCCTGCCACGGCGTTCATGGCCTCCATCCCGTTCATGATGAGGTTCAGCATCAATTGCTGTAGCTGGACGCGGTCGCCCAGGATCGGTGCCAGGTCATCTCGAAGCTCGGTCCGAAGAGCCACCCGGTTCTTTCGCAGCTCGCCATGGACGAGAGTAACGACCTCCTCGATCGTCTGGTTGAGGTCCAGCCGCTCCTTCTCGGTGTTGGCCTTCCGCGTGAGCGCGCGGATACGCGCGATCACCTCGCCCGCTCGCGTCGCGTCTCGAACGATGCGCTTGGCAGCTTCCCGCGCCTGATCGAGGTTGGGGACGGCGCCGGCAAGCCAGCGAATGCAGGAGTTGCCGTTCAACACGGTTGCGGAGAGCGGCTGGTTGACCTCGTGGGCAATGGAGGCGGCCAGCTCCCCCATGGTCATGAGGCGGTTGACGTGAGCAAGCTCTGCCTGGCTGGTTCGGAGAGCTTCCTGCGCCTTCTTCAATGCTTCTTCGGCCCGCTTGCCCTCGGTGATGTCCGTCACCGCTCCTACCAACTGGAACTCGTTGCCTGAACGATGAGCCACGACCCTGAGATACTTGACCGAGCCGTCCGGCATCAGCAGCCGATGTTCGACGTCAAAACCTGTCCTCGCCCGTGAAGCCGAATCGGTGACCTGCCGGACGAGTTGCCTGTCTTCCGGGTGCGTTCGTTGGAGGATTGCTTCGAGGGTGGGTTTGGTTCCTGGCCCGTACCCGAAGATCCGAAAGGTCTCCGGGGACCAGTAGATGTCTCCGTTGGAAACGTCCCAGCCGAAGCTGCCCGTGTGGCTGAGCCTCTGCGCCTCGGCCAGATACGCCTCGCTCCGCCGGAGCGCGTCCTCCGCCCGCTTTCGCTCCGCTCTCTCCTCGCCCTCGCGCAGTGCTCTGCGCACCGAAGGGACAATCCTCGACAACCTGGTCTTGAAGACGTAGTCGGTCGCGCCGATCTTGAGCGCTTCGATCGCTACTTCCTCGTCCAATGTTCCAGAGACGAAGATGAACGGGACCTCCGGGCGCCGTTCCACCGCGATTTTCAAGGCGGACATGCCGTCGAAGGAGGGAAGCGTGAAGTCTGCCAGGACGAGATCGAGGCTGGCCCGCTCCAGCGAAGCGCAGAAATCGACTTGCGTTTCCACACGCGTCACCTGGCAGGCGACACCCTCCGTCGTGAGCCGCCCCTCGAGGAGGTCGGCGTCTATCGGATCGTCCTCGAGATAGAGGATTTCCAAAGGGGACTTCACACTGGCGTCCTCTTCATGCTCCCCGGCGGCGGCTCATTGATGATCGCCCAGAAGACCCCGAGCTCTTTGATGGCATTGACGAACTCGTGAAAATCGACCGGTTTCACCACGTAGGCATTCACGCCGAGCTTGTAGCTTGCGACCATGTCCCTTTCCTCGCGAGACGAGGTCAGCACCACCACGGGAATGATCTTGAGCTTCTCGTCGGACTTGATCGTCTGCAGCACTTCCAATCCGTCGACCTTGGGCAACTTCAAATCGAGCAGCAGGACGGCGGGGTTCTCGTTCGTGCGCATCTTGAAGCTGCCCCGGCAATAGAGATAGTCCAGGGCCTCTTCCCCGTCACGAGCGACGACCACCTCGTTGGTGAGGTTGTAGTCCTCGAGCGCCGTCAGGGTCAGCTCGACATCCTTGGGGTCGTCCTCCACCATCAAGATACGTCCCAGCGTGTCCGCCATCTTCATCTCCCGCGCATGGGAATCGAGACGAAAAAGGTTGCGCCTCCGTCGACCAACGCCTCTGCCCAGACCCTGCCTCCATGACGATGGACGATCCGTTGCACGGTGGCCAGGCCGATGCCCGTGCCCTCGAAGGCCTCGGCCCGGTGAAGACGTTGGAAGACGCCGAAAAGCTTGTTGACGTATTTCATATCGAAGCCAACCCCGTTGTCCTTGACGAACACCGTTACGCCGTCGTTCTTCTTCTCCAGGCATCCGATCTCGATCTCGGCTCGCGGGCGCTCGCGCGTGAACTTCACGGCATTGGAAATGAGATTGACCAGCGCAAGCCTGAGCATCGAACGGTCTCCGTACAGCTCGGGCAGTGCGCCGATCCTCCAGGCGATGTTGCGGCCGCCCGTCTCCGGCTGCATTTCGTCCCGGACTTCCTTGACCAGCTGCTCCAGGCTGACCGTCGTCTCCCGCGTCTCGGCGCGTCCGATCCGCGAAAAGGAGAGGAGGTCGTCGATCAGGGTGCCCATGCGTTTGGTCGAATCCAGGATGGTCGCCAGGTACCTCCGGCTCTTCTCATCGAGGGTCGAGGACGCATGTTTTTGCAACAGCTCGGTGTACCCGACCATGTGGCGCAGGGGCGCGCGCAGGTCGTGCGAGATGGAATAAGCAAACGCCTCCAGCTCCTTGTTGCTCGATTCGAGGTCGGCGCTCCTCTTTGCCAGCTGGGAATTGAGCTTGCGGATCTCCTCCTCCCGCCGCTTGCGATCCGTCGCGTCGTTGTTCGTTTCCAGGATTGCCAGCGGCCTTCCCTGCTCGTCTCGACGAAGAGACCATCGGCTTGCGACCACCACCCGCGATCCGTCCGCCCTGGCCTTCTGCAGCTCGCCGTCCCAGCGGCCGGCGCGCAAGAGCTCCGCGCGGACCTCCTCGATCGGAATGGGGAATTCGGTCTGCAAGAGTCCATGGCTGTCCTGGCCGATCGCCTGCTCCGGGGTCCAGCCGTACAGTTCCTGGGCACCCCTGTTCCAGTAGGTGATCACGTCGTTCATGTCGCGCACGAAGATGGTGTCGTGGGTGAGGTCGAGCAGGCTCGCCTGCTGTTTGCGCACGGCCACTTCCTTCTCGAGCTCGTCGCGCGATTGCAGGAGCTGCCGTTCGAATCGACGCCGGATGGCGCTGAACCAGATGAGGAGCACCGCGAAGAGGACGAAGACGACGTAGTGCGCGAGATCGATCGTGTAGACGTAGAAGCTATAGCGAGGTTCGGTGAAGAAGTAGTTGAAGACCAGGCTCGACGCCACCACGGCCAGCACCGCGGGCCCCACGCCGAGGTACCAGACGACCAGCGCGATCTCGAACAGGAAGATGGGAAGTTCCATCCGCGGGACGCCGGAGCGCTCCAGGAGGAGCGCTGCTCCGAGCGCGACGGCAACGGACGCGACGGCGGTACCGTAGCCCTTGATCGCGGGCAGATCGGCAGCGCCACCGCCGCCCCCATGCCCGTTGGCGTGACCGCCCATGAGACTCTCGGAGTCTAACCGCCGCGCACTCTACCAGGAGGGGGGATCGCCGGACACCGGCAAGGGATCGCCCCCGGCGCCGAGCGCTTCGCCGCCCGATCCGGTTTAGAACGGTCTCCATGGACATCCTTCACGATGCGCTCGGCTTCGCCGCCAGAGGCCTCATCGTCTTCGCGACCATCGCGCTCACCGTCCTCTTTTGCGCCGCGGTGCTTCGGCGGAGGCGGCCGCAGGGTTCCTGGCTGAGCGTCAAACGGCTCGACAGGCAGCTCGAAGGGCTCGGCGACGCCTTGCGCGGCAACCTGATGCGCAAGAAGGAGCTGCGCAAGCTGCGCAGGAACCGGAAGAAGGCAGCGGCTCGACGAACCGGCGGCGGTCCCAATGTGTTCGTCCTCGACTTCAAGGGCGACCTCTTCGCCACCGCGGTCAAGAGTCTGCGCGAGGAAGTGACCGCGATCGCGGCGGTCGCGGGCAAGGGAGACGAAGTGATCGTCCGGCTGGAGAGCGCAGGAGGCGCGGTTCCCCACTACGGACTCGCGGCGGCCCAGCTGATGCGGCTGCGGGACAAGTCGATCAAGCTCACGGTCTGCATCGATCGAATCGCGGCCAGCGGCGGCTACATGATGGCCTGCGTCGCCGACACCATCGTCGCCGCCCCCTTTGCCATCATCGGATCGATCGGGGTCGTCGCGCAGGTGCCCAACCTGCACCGCTTCCTCGAGAAGCACGACGTCGATTTCCAGGAAATGACCGCCGGCGAGTTCAAGCGAACGGTCAGCGTGTTCGGGGAGATCACCGAGAAGGGCCGCAAGAAGTTCCAGGAGGAGCTGGAGGACACGCACTTGCTGTTCAAGGAGTTCGTCAAGGCGCATCGTCCCCGGCTCGATCTCGAGCGCGTGGCGACGGGCGAACACTGGCTCGCGCGGCGCGGGTTGGACCTCGGCCTGGTCGATCAGGTCCGTACCAGCGACGAATATCTGGTCGATCGCGCGGCGGACGCAAACGTCTACCAGGTGAGCTTCAAGAGCTCCCGTTCCTTGCGCGAACGGCTGGGCGCCGCGGCGGCGAGATCGCTCGAACGCTTGTTCGTCAACCTGCTGACCAGAGGGACGAGCACGCGCCACATCGGAGCCTGACTCGAGGCTCAATCCATGTCGAACAGGAGGTAGCGGAAGCGCCCGTCGCGCTCGACCTGGAGCACCACCGGCTCGCCGCGCTTGCGCTCCTCGATGGCGCGGCGCAATCCGTCGACGGATGCGACGTTGACCCGGTTCAAGGCGTGGATCGCGTCGCCCGGCAACAGACTGCTGTTCACGTTGGTGCCGTCGAGCGTGCGGGCCACGACGATGACGCCGCTCGGCTGGCGGAGGTGCGCCATCTGCTGGACCTTGTCGTTCACGTCGAGCGCGATGATGCCGAGCGGCCGGACCAGGTGCCTGTCCGGGTTGCCCAGGTCCGTCATCGCCTCCAGCGGATGCTCGAGCTGGACGGCGCGCACCCGGAGATCGGTCGGACGCCCGCCGCGCAGCACGCGAATCTCGAGGGACGGGTCCTTGGCGAGGTACAGGGCGGAGGTCAGGTCGGGCAGGCTGTCGATCCGCCGGCCATCCACCGCCTCGAGGACGTCGCCCTCGCGCATGCCCGCCTGCTCCGCCGGGCCGCCCGGGGTGACGTCGGAGACGACCACGCCCCATTCGCGCGCGAGCCCGAGCCCCGAAGCGAGCTCCGGGGTTATCCCTTGCGCCGAGATGCCGATCTCGACCCGGCGGACGTAGCCGCGTTTGCGCAGCCCGTCGTACACGAAACGGACGACCGGGGCCGGGATCGCGAATCCGAGTCCCTCGCTGCCGCCCGACCCGGTGAGGATGAAGGTATTGATGCCCACCACTTCGCCTTCCGCGTTGACCAGCGGGCCTCCGCTGTTGCCCGGGTTGATCGGCGCGTCGGTCTGGATGAACAACACGGGCGCGTCCAGGTCGATCTGCCTCGCGGCGGAGCTGACCACGCCCATGGTCATGGTGCTCGCCAGGCCCTGGGGACTGCCGACGGCGAAGACCAGCTCGCCTTGCTTGACGGCGGCGGCGTTGCGCAGCGGAAGCGCCGGCAGGCCGGCCGCGTCGATCTTCAGCACGGCGATGTCCGACTCGGCGTGCGCCCCTAGCAGGCGCGCCGGGTAGACGCGTTTCCTCCCCGCATCCGACCTCGCGCTCCGGCCGGCGTCGGCTGGCAGCACGACCATGATGCGCTGCGCTCCTTGCACCACGTGCGCATTGGTGACGATGTAGCCGGCCGGATCGACGATGACGCCCGATCCCACCCCGCGCTGGCGCACGATGAACGCCGTGGCCGCGTGACCGTCCTCGCTGGAAGCGGGGCCGTAACCCGAGACGAGGATCTGCACCACCGTGGGAGAAACGCGCTCGGCGAGCTGCGAGAGCGCGCCGTTGAGCTCCCGGAGGATACCGGGCGCGGCTACCGCCGAGCGGCCGGGTTCCGCCGCGCGGGCGGCCGCGGGCGATAGGAAAGCTACAGCGGCGAGCAGTCGAATCGGTGTCTTCATTGCACCGGCTCCATGCAGCCGCCGAGCCAAACCACCTCGGACCTAGGGCTGCAGGCGGTGGCCGCGCGAGGGAGTCCTTTGCAAACCGACCGCTTGGCCGCGTCGATTGTCCAAGGATTGGACGGACCCGCGATCGCCAGCGAACGTGTGACTGGACCTATACGAAGGTGTGGTACAAAAATATCTCTTCGTAGTGCTACGCCTTGCAGCAGGGAGCACGATCTCCTCCGGGGGACCGGGAAGGAAGGCGTGCCGGAGATCCAAAAAATCTCGATCGTCGACGACGATGAATCGGTGCGCGAGGCGCTCAAGAGCCTTTTGAAATCGGCTGGGTTCAACGCGGAGGCGTTCGCCTCGGCCGAGGAGTTCCTGAATTCGGGCCACCTGCCCGGCACGGACTGCTTGATCCTGGATGTCCGGATGCCGGGGATGAGCGGCGTCGAGCTACAGGATTTCTTGACCGCTTCCGACGAGGGGGTCCCGATCGTCTTCATCTCGGCGCATGCCGACGAGGAAGCACGGGCGCGCGCCCTCGAAAGCGGCGCGATCGACTTCCTGCAGAAACCTTTCAGCGACGAAGCGCTGCTCAGTGCCATCGACGCCGCCATCCGCCTGCGTGCGCCCTAGCCTCCGTGGTTCCGACGGTCTCTTCCTCGCCGTGCTCCGACAGGTGAGGGCGCCGCGATTCTTGCGGCCGTTGCGCTCCGTTCTCCAGGCCGTACCTCCTCAGCCGATCCATGAGCGTCCCGCGGGCCAGGCCCAACCGTCGCGCAGCCTCCGACTGGTTCCCGCCGGCCGCCGCCAGCGTGCGCGCGATGACGCTGCGCTCGAGCGTCTCGATCTGCTCGCGCAGCGAGAACGCGCCTTTCTTCGCCGGCTTCGCGACTGGAGCGGACGGCGCCGGCCTTCGCGCGGCGGCGAACGCCTCCACGCCGATTTCGGGTCCCGTACCGAGCGCCACCATCCGCGCGACCGCGTTCTCGAGCTCCCTCACGTTGCCCGGCCACGGGGACTTGCAGAGAAGCTCGATCAGCGCCGGAGAGAGCCGGACGTGCTCGTTGCCGAAGCGCTCGCCGTACCGGCGCGCGAATTCCGCAGCCAAGGCCGGGATCTCTTCGGTGCGGTGCCGCAGCGGAGGGACGACCAACTCGACCACCGCCAGCCGGTAATAGAGATCCTCCCGGAAACGACCTGCGCTCGCCTCTTCCGCCAGGTTGCGGTTGGTGCAAGCGATGACGCGCACGTCGACGCGCTCCACGGTTGGCGCGCCGACCGGCTGGATCTCGCCTTCCTGCAGGGCGCGCAGCAGCTTCGCTTGCACCGCCGCAGGAAGCTCGCCTACCTCGTCCAGCACCAGCGTGCCCCCACTGGCTTGCGCGAAGAAGCCGCGCCTCGCCTCCACGGCGCCCGTGAATGCTCCTCGGGCATGTCCGAAGAGCTCCGCCTCGGCGAGCTCGCTGGGAATTGCCGCGCAATTGAACGTCACCAGAGGCACTGACGACCGGGTGCTCTGCGCGTGGACCAGCGAAGCGACCAGTTCCTTCCCCGTCCCGGTCTCACCGCGAAGAAGGACGGTGATGTCCTTGGGCCCGATGCGCTCCACCATGCGGAGCAAACGGCGCATGACGGCGGATTCGCCGACGATGCGGCAATACGCATCTTCCTTGCTCGTCCGCCGCGTAGGTCCGACCCTGGGTGCGCGCGCTTCCATGGCCGCTCCTCATCCTCTCTGGCCGGTCCTCCCGACGAAGCCGCCCATCGTGCGGCGGACGCTAACCTTTGCGGATCGCGTCGCCACATACGTTGGTATTGGTCAGATAATCAGTTCGGCGCTCTGGTGGCCGCCGTTCGGTCTGTGCCTATACTGCCGCCCAAGCATCGTTGGGAGGCCGATCAATGCCGCGGGTGCTCGTGGTCGACGACGACTCCGGGATGCTCTTCAGCCTGAAGGGACTCCTCGCTTCCCACGGGCAGGATACGGTCATCGCGCGATCCGGCCAGGAAGCGCTCGACCACCTCGACGGGGTCGACGCGGTGATCACCGACTTCGCCATGCCGGGGATGGACGGCGTGCAACTGGTGCAGGCGATCCACGACCGCGACGAGTCGTTACCGGTGATCCTGCTCACTGCGCACGGCTCCGAGCGCGTCGCCGTGCAGGCGATGAAGAGCGGCGCGTACGATTACGTGACGAAGCCCTTCGACGCCGACGAATTTTGCATGGTGATCGACCGGGCGGTGGAGGCGAAGACCCTCCGCGTCCAGAACCGCCGGCTGACGGCGGAGAAGGCCCTCGGCCATCCGATCGTCGGCGACGCACCCGCGATGCGCCGGCTGCTGGAGACGATCTCGCGGGTCGCGCCCAAGGACATCACGCTGCTCATCAGCGGGGAGACGGGAACGGGAAAGGAGCTGATTGCCTCGCTGGTTCACGCCCAGAGCCACCGGGCGTCGCGACCCCTGGTGCGCTTCAACTGCGCGGCAATCCCGGGATCGCTGGCCGAGGCGGAGCTGTTCGGGCACACGCGCGGCGCGTTCACGGGCGCCGTGCAGGCGCGCCGCGGATTCTTCGCGGAGGCGAACGGAGGCACGCTGGTGCTCGACGAGGTCGGCGAGCTTCCCTTGCCGGTGCAGGCCAAGCTGTTGCGCGTGCTGCAGGAAGGCGAGATCCAGCCGCTCGGCGCCGGCCGCGTCGACAAGGTCGACGTGCGCGTCGTCGCCTGCACCCACCGCGATCTCGCCGAGGAGGCGCGCGCCGGGCGCTTCCGCGAGGACCTGTACTACCGGCTCGCCGTCCTCGAGCTCCTGGTGCCGCCGCTGCGCGAGCACCGCGAGGACATCCCGGCGCTCGCGGCCGAGTTTGCCCGCCGGTACGCGGAGCGGTTCGGGATGCCGCACGTACGGCTCACGCCCGAGCTGGTCGATGCGCTCCAGCGAGTGGACTGGCCCGGAAACGTCCGCCAGCTGGAGAACGCCGTGGCCCGCATCGTGGCGCTCAGCACGGGCGGAGAGATCGGCCTCGAGGCGTTCACGGCAGCCTCGGCCGCTACCGCGGCCGAGACGGATTCCGAGGCTCCGCCCGAGGGCACCCTCAGCCTGCGCGAGCAGCTCGACGCGGTGGAGCGCAGCCTGATCCGCCGGACGATGACGGCGGTGGGCGGCAACCAGTCGGAGGCCGCGCGGCGCCTGGGCCTGAACCGCGGCTCGCTGATCGAGCGGCTGAAGAAGTACGGCCTGACGGCCGGTTGACCGGGTCGCGAGGGACTCGACGCGCAGCTCGGGACCCCTGCCGGCCGGTGGAGCTTTCCGCTCGCCTTAGAGTCGATCGATGAAACCGCGGAGCAGGAGGCGGGTACGATGCGCGCCTCGACGGACCGCCTCCGGCGAGGTTTGCAGGATGACGGCCGCTTCCTCGACCGGCAGCTGAACGAGGTCGTGCAAGACGAATGCAGCGCGGATCGGCTCGTCGACGCACTCGAGCGCTTCCCGCAGCAAGCCGGTGATCTCGGGCCGTTCCGGCGAGCTTCCGTCGAGCTCGGGCCAGCGTGCCTTGTTCGGCAAGGGACGGCCTGCGAGGTCGAATGCGGGCAGGCACTCCTCCAGCGAGCACGATGGGCGACGGCGCTCGCGCTGCCGCTGCGCGAGCGCGGTCCTCATGGCGATGCCATACAGCCAGGTCGTGAACTTGGCCCCTGCCGGAAAAGACCCGAGATCCCGAAACGCCGAGAGGAAAGTCTGCTGGAGCACCTCTTCGACCTCGCGAACGGTCGCGCACATGTTCGCCGCAATGGCATGGACCGCGCCGCCGTGCCGCGTCACGAGCGCGGCGAACGCTGCCCCGCTCCCTTTCCGCGCGCGCTCGGCCAGCGCCTCGTCGCGCTCGAAGGAATCGTTGAGCTCCTCGTGTGTCGTGACCATTGCCGCGAGTCGAAAGCAGGATCCGGACCAACGGCTCGGCGGCGAGGAAGGCGCACGGTAATATTGCAAAAGCCCTGCTGCCGGCGGTCGATGGCCGCGAGACCGACGGACACAGGATGCGCAAACGCAGGTCTGGCACGAGCCAAGCGCCTCGGGGCGGCGCGCGCTGATCGATTCACGACGGTTTGGACGACACGGCTGTCGGATGGCCCTACAGCCCGAGCAACTCGTCGAAGGGGCGGCGCCGGGGGTTTCGATAAACACTCGAGCGCCGAGGTCCTCGATCTCGACGACAGCAGTCGAGGCGCGGATTCCGACTGCTTGCTGTCGGAGCGACTGACAGCCGCAAGCAGCCGTTTTGACACCTCGCGATGGCTGGGAGACGCCGCAACCGCCATTCCCGGGCGAATCGCGCCTCGGCACGGAACGTGAATCGACGCCGGTGATGAGCACACGTATCGTCCTGCTCGCCGGCTTGCTCGCGAGCGTCGCCTGCAAAAAAGCCGCACCGCCTGCGCCGCCGCCCCCCGCCGTCCAGGTCGCCGAGGTCGTGCAGCGCGACGTGCCCATCTATCGGGAGTGGGTCGGGAGCCTGGATGGATTCGTCAACGCGGACATTAGACCCCAGGTCGCGGGTTACGTCCGCGAGCAGGTGTACCGCGAGGGGGCGTACGTCGATCGCGGACAGCGGTTGTTCCTGATCGATCCCCGCAATTACAAGGCGCTGGCCGACCAGGCGAAGTCCGTCCTGCAAAGGAACCTGGCCACTCTCGCCAAGGCACGGCTCGACGTCCAGCGCGACAGGCAACTGATCGCCTCGCAGGCGATCGCTCCGCAACAACTCGACAACGACGTGGCGGCCGAACGCGAGGCAGCAGCCAACGTCGCGTCCGCTCGCGCCACGCTGGCGCAGGCGCAGCTCAACCGTGGCTGGACGGACGTGACTTCGCCGATCTCCGGAATCACTGGCATCGCGCTGGCGCAGGTCGGGACGCTCGTCGGCACCACGACCACCATGACGACCGTCTCGCAAGTCGACCCGATCAAGGCCCAGTTCAACATCAGCGAGACCGAATACCTGCGCTCGGCGGAAGGCAACCACTGGGCCGAGCCCGAGCGGGGTGCCGACGCCGAACCCGCGCTCGAGGTCATCCTCGACGACGGCAGCGTGTACCCGCGCCGGGGGAGCGTGGTCGTGATCAACCGCCAGGTCAACCCGCAGACGGGCACCATCGCGATCCAAGGCGCATTCCCGAATCCGGGAAACGTCCTCCGCCCGGGTCAATACGCAAAGGTTCGAGCGGCGATCGACACCCGAAAGGGCGCTCTGCTGGTGCCGCAACGGGCGCTGAGCGAGCTTCAGGGCGCTTATCAGATCGGCGTCGTCGGATCGGATGGCAAGGTCGACGTCCGGACGGTGAAGGCGGGGGAACAAGTCGGAGAGCTGTGGATCATCGAAGAGGGTCTCCGTCCCGGTGAAAAGGTCATCGTGGAAGGATTCGCGCGCGTGAGGCCTGGCATGGCCGTGCAGGCAACGCCAGCCCCGAGCAACCCGACCGCATCCAACGCGCCGCCGACCGCCGCGCCCTCCTCGGGACGATAGCCATGTCTCGCTTCTTCGTCGGCCGCCCCATCGTTGCGATGGTCATCGCCATCCTGATGGTCATCGTCGGGACCGTGGCGACGCTCGGTCTGCCGGTGGCCCAGTACCCGAACATCGTGCCTCCCCAGATCCAGGTGAGGACGAGCTACACGGGAGCGGATGCCGTCACGGTCGAGCAATCGGTAGCGACTCCGATCGAGCAGCAGATGTCGGGCGTCGAAAACATGCTCTACATGCAGTCGACCAACGCCAATGACGGAACGCTCCTCCTGCAAGTCACCTTCGACATCGACAGCAACATCGACATCGATCAGGTGAACACGCAGAACAAGGTGGCCCAGGCGCAATCGTTCCTGCCGGCCGACGTATCGAGCTTCGGGCTCACCTACCAGCAGTCCACCGGTCTTCCGCTGCTCGCGATCTCGCTCTACTCGCCAAATCAGAGCTACGACCCGCTCTTCATCGCGAACTACTCCACCATCAACGTGACTGACGCGCTCTACCGCGTACCGGGCGTCGGCCAGGTCACGAACTTCGGATCCTCGGACTATGCGATGCGGATCTGGGTCAGGCCAGACAAGCTGGCCAAGCTCGGGCTGACCGTTCCCGACCTCGCGACTGCGATCCAGGCGCAGAACAACGTCAACCCGTCGGGTCGCCTGGGCGCGGACCCGATTCCGCCCGGCCAGCAGTTCACCTATACGGTGCGCGCCCAGGGACGGCTCCTCAAAGCGGAGGAATTCGCCAACATCGTGGTGCGGCTCAACCCGGACGGGTCGACGGTGCGGCTCAGCGACGTGGCCCGCATCGAGCTGGGCGCGCTGACGTACAACCAGATCGGGCGGTTCGACGGAAAACCGGCGCTCGTTTTCGGCGTCTACCAGATCCCCGGGTCGAACGCGATCGCCGTCTCCAACGGGGTCAAGGCGAAGATCGCGGAGCTGAAGAAACGGTTTCCGCCCGACCTCGACTACGCCATTTCCCTGGATACGACGGCGCCGGTGACGGAGGGCATCCGCGAGATCCTCATCACCCTTCTCGAGACCACGCTGCTGGTCGCGCTGGTCGTGTTCCTTTTCCTGCAAAGCTGGCGCGCCACCTTGATTCCGCTGATCGCCGTGCCGGTCTCGCTCGTCGGCACCTTCGCCGTGTTCCCGATGCTCGGCTTCTCCGTCAACACGCTGTCGCTGTTCGGTCTGGTGCTCGCCATCGGGCTGGTGGTCGACGATGCGATCGTGGTGGTCGAGGCCGTCGAGCGGCACATCGAAGAGGGGCTCCCGCCAAAAGAAGCGACGCTCGCGGCGATGAAGGAGGTCACCGCGCCGGTCGTCAGCGTGGCCGTGATCCTCGCGGCCGTCTTCATTCCCATGGCCTTCATGGGCGGCATCACAGGGCTCCTCAACAAACAATTCGCGCTTACCATCGCCGTCTCCGTCCTCATCTCCGCCTTCAACGCCCTGACGCTCTCGCCGGCGCTCTCCGCAATGCTCCTGCGGCCGCGGCAGGAGGCGAGAGGCCCGCTGGCCCGGTTCTTCGCCGGCTTCAATCGCTGGTTCGCGCGGGCGACCGACGGATACGTGAAAGGGTCTCACTTCCTGGTGCGCAAGGCGGTCGTCGGCGTGTTGATCCTCGTCGGATTCACCGCCTTGGCGGGGCTCGCCGCCAGGAAGGTTCCCGCGGGCTTCATCCCCGACGAGGACCAGGGCTACTTCTTCATGAACGTCCAGCTTCCCGACGCTTCCTCGATGGAGCGGACGAATGAAGTTTGCAGGAAGATCGACAAGATCCTCGCAGCCACACCCGAGGTCGCGTCCTACAACACCATCGTGGGCTTTTCGCTCTTGAGCTACAGCGCGGCGACGTACAGCGGTTTCTACTTCGTCTCGCTCAAGAAGTGGTCGGAGCGTCGGGGCGAGAAGCACACCGTCGAGGCGGTGGTCGGCCGCCTCAACCGGGAGCTCGCCGGCAAGATCAACGAAGCGATCGCCTTCGGCTTTCCGCCGCCCGCCATCCCTGGTCTGGGGACCTCGGGCGGATTTTCCATGTGGCTCCAGGATCGCAGCGGCGCCGACGTCCCGTTCCTCGCAAAGAACCTGGATGCGTTCATGGCAGCCGCAAAGAAGCGGCCCGAGGTGGGATCGATCAACACGGTCTGGCGCGCCTCGGTGCCGCAGGTCTATGCGGACGTCGACCGCGACAAAGTCCTCAAGCAGGGGATCAGCCTGAGCAGCGTCTACCAGACCATGCAGGCGTTCATGGGCGGCAGCTTCGTCAACCTGTTCAATCGGTTCGGCCGCCAGTGGAGGGTCTACTTGCAAGCAGAGGGCGACCAGCGCGAAAAGATCGGCGACATCTCCGGTTACTACGTACGCAACGGCACCGGCCAGATGGTCCCTCTCTCGGCGTTCATTTCCACCAAGCGGGTCTACGGTCCCGAGTTTACGAATCGCTTCAACCTGTTCCGCGAGCTCGGCCCAGGTCATGGCCGCGCTCGAGCAGGTGGCGAACGAGGTGCTGCCTCGCGAGATGAGCTTCGAGTGGGCGGACCTCTCCTACCAGCAGCAGAAGGCGGCCGGCGCGGGCGCCCAGACCTTCTTGCTCTCGCTCGTCTGCGTATTTCTCATCCTCGCCGCGCTCTATGAGAGCTGGTCGCTTCCGTTCAGCGTGCTGCTCTCCCTTCCCATCGCGGTGTTCGGCGGCCTGGCCGGCCTGCTCTTGCGAAAGTACGAGCTGGACGTCTACAGCCAGATCGGGCTGGTGATGCTCGTCGGTCTGTCGGCGAAGAACGCCATCCTCATCGTCGAATTCGCCAAGGGAGAGCTCGAGAAGGGCAGACCGCTCCTGGATGCCGCGCTGGAGGGCGCAAAGCTTCGTTTCCGGCCCGTGCTGATGACTTCCTTCGCGTTCATCTTCGGTCTTCTGCCGCTCTGGATCGCCGACGGCGCAGGCGCGGTTTCGAGGCGGATCCTGGGGACGGCGGTGATCACCGGCATGCTGGCGGCCACCGCGATTGCGATCTTCATCATTCCGATGCTCTTCGTGCTGGTCGAGAGGCTGAGAGGAGCGCGGCAGCCGCACGTCGAAAGCGTGACCCCGGCGGACTCCAACGCCAGAGGCAACGGGGAGACATTCCCCGGAGCGGCGCATGCGCCGGAGTGACCGCTCCCAGCGCAACCTCTGATCGGGCGAAGGCGATCGATTCACCGGGCCCATGGGAATTGCTATGCTTGGGTCCGGTGACGGGGCCCGTCGGCGTCCGAGCTCGCAAGCACCCCGTCGGAGGCTGTGCAGATGAGCGCAGCCATTTGGGCTCGCCTCGGGGCGAGAGACCGATCGCTGTCGTGGACGGCGAAATACGGGTTGGCAATCGCGAGCGTCGGTCTGGCGCTGCTCGGCACGCTGGCGCTGAACCGGCCCGGGATCCGCGGCACACCGTTCATCCCCGCGATCATGGTCAGCGCCTGGTACGGCGGGTCGATTATTTCGTGGTGGCGCCGCAGGATCATTTCGGCCCCGCCACTCTCGACGACGGGCTGTACCTGGTCGTCTTCACGGTCTCGGCGCTGTTCGTCGCCTGGCTCACTGGCGCCGAGCGGCGCACCAAGGCGTCGCTCCAAAAGGCACACGACGACTTGACGGCCAGGATCCAGGACCTCGCCCGCGCCGAAGAGGCGATGCGCCGGAGCGAGTCCTATCTGGCTGAATCGCAGCGGCTGACACAGACGGGCAGCTGGGCGTTGAACGTCGGCACCAGGGAGATGATCCATACCTCCGAGGAGCTGCTGCGCTTGTTCGGCTTCGATCCCGACCGGGGTATTCCGCGAGTCGAAGAATTCCTCCAGCGCATCCATCCCGGCGATCGACCCAGGGCCGCCGAGCTCCTCGAGAGAGGGATCCGGGAACGCACGGGCGTCGAATGGGTTTTCCGGGCCGCTCTCCCGGACGGGACCCTCAAGTACATCCATTCGGTCGGCCATCCAGTCTTCGACGCCTCCGGCAATCTCGTCGAATTGATCGGTACGGACACCGACGTCACCGAGCGGAAGCGGGCGGAATACCTGACCGCGCAGGTGTTCGAGTCCTCACCCGACGGCGTCTGCATCGTCGGACGGGATTACCTGTGCCAGCGCGTCAACCCCGTGGCTGCGAGGATTTTTGGAACGCCCGCCGACAGGGCAGTCGGCAAGCATCTGACCGAGTTGGTGGAGCCGGGCGGCTTCGAACAAAGGCTCCAGCCGGCCTTGGACCGGTGCTTCGCCGGAGAGGAAACCAGTTACGCTGCCTGGATCACCACCAAGGGACTCGGCCATCGCTACCTGGCGGTCACGTACTCGCCCCTGCGGCCGACCTCGGATCGGGTGGAGGCCGCGCTCGCGGTCGCCCGCGACCTCACCGAGCACATGAAGGCCTGGGAAGCGCTGCGCGAGGCGCAGGCAGAGCTCGCGCGCGTTTCTCGCGTGACGATGCTCGGAGAGATCACCGCCTCGATCGCCCACGAGGTCAACCAGCCCCTGGCAGCGGTGGTGACGAACGGCAACGCGTGCCGGCGCTGGCTCGCCGCCGACCCGCCCAACCTCGACGAGGCCCGGCAGGCGGCGCAGCGCATGGTGAAGGACGGAGAGCGCGCCGGCCAGATCCTCGCGCGCATTCGCGCCCTGGTGCGGCGGGGCGCCACGGAGCGGAACGCCCTGGACATGAACGACGTCATCCAGGAGGCGCTCGGGTTCACGCGCACGGAGCTGGACCGGCAAAGGGTCGCGATCCGCACCGACCTGGATGCCGACCTCCCGGCCGTGCTGGGTGACCGCGTCCAGCTGCAGCAGGTCCTCGTCAACCTCATCCTGAACGCGCGCGACGCCATGGCCGAGGTGGGGGCTGGATCGGCCGAGTTGACGGTGGGGTCCCGGCGCGAACCCTCCGGCGGCGTGCTGGTCGAGGTGAAGGATCGAGGTCGCGGGATCGAGCGCAGCCAGGCGGAGCGGATCTTCGAAGCGTTCTTCTCCACCAAGCCCGCCGGCCTCGGCATGGGACTGTCCGTCAGCCGCTCGATCGTCGAGATGCACGGCGGGAAGATCTGGGCTGCGCCGAACGACGGCCCAGGCGCGACGATGCGGTTTACGCTTCCCGCCGCTCTCGCAGGAGCACGTAGCGCCGGGTTGCCGCCCGACCCTGCCTGATCAATCCCTGGGCTCTTCGCCGGTCACTTCGCGGTACCAGAGCGGATGATGCAGCCGCGCCCAGCTCTTCGTCACCGTCCCGCGCGTGATGGAGCGGAAGGTCCCCGGCTCGGCGGCGGTCCCCAGGTAGATGTGCCCGATGATCATGGCGAAGAACAAGCTGAACGCCACGTCGTGCAAGAGATAGCTCGCCTCGCGCAGCGGCTGGGGGAACGCGAGCGGAAACCACATCACCAGGCCGCTCGCGAGCAGCCCCAAGGCGCCCAGCGCCGCTGCCCAGAAGAGCATCTTCTGGCCGCCGTTGTACTTGCCGACCTGGGCGTCGTCGTTGCGGTACTCGAAATACCGAAGCATGCCCCGGGGCGTGATGAGCTCGCGGTCCGCCCGCGTCAGCAGCATTTGCGAGACCCACTGCCGGAACATGAGCACCGAGGCAGCCGCGAACGCGACGCCTGCCCACGGATGGAGCAAGCGGCACACGTGCAGACCGCCGAAGAGGTTGGCCAGGAAGCCCAGGTAAGGCGTCCAGATGGGCAGCCCGGTAAACAGGCAGACGAAGAACGTCAGGGCGACGGACCAATGCACCACCCGCGCCGACAGCCGTTCGCGGACGATGTCGTCGCCGACCACCAGGTCCTCGGTACTCCGGGCGCGTGCAACCGCCACCTCGCCCAGGCTTTCCTGCAGGGCGTGATCCGGAACCATTCTTCTCATGCCGGCCCGCCTCCCCTCTCGCCGCGGTCGTCGATCTTGGTGAGGTCCTTCGGCTTCTTCGGCCCGAAGGAGAAGTAGTGCCCCACCATGGCGAAGAAAGAGGCGGCGATCGCGATGGCGCCCAAGGGGCGCAGCACGTTCTTCCAGAGCCGTACGCCGGCCGGCACCTGGGGGTCCTTCGGCAAGCCGTACCACTCCGGGTGATCGCCGTGGGCCAGCACCGTGATCACGGTCGTCCCGCCCACGCCTGGCGGATCGTAGACCGCCGCCTGGGCGAAGCCGTTCTTCTTGAGCTGCCCCACGCGCGCGTTCCCGAGCGCCACCATGTCGCTCTTGTCGCCGAAGTGCAGGCAGCCGGTGGGGCACGACTTGACGCAGGCGGGCTCCAGGCCGACCTGCACGCGGTCGACGCACAAGGTGCACTTCGCCATCTTGTCGGTGGTTGCCGAGTAGCGCGGAACGTCGAACGGGCACCCCGTCTCGCACATCTTGCAGCCGATGCACGCCTCGGGATTCACGTCGACGATGCCGTTCTGGTACTGCACGATCGCGCCGGGCGCGGGGCAGGCCTTCAGGCAGCCCGGATCCCCGCAATGCATGCACCCGTCCTTGCGCATGAGCCACGAGAACGTTCCTTTGGCGTCCATCTCCCGGAACTGGATCAAGTTCCAGTAGTTCGCGTCGAGGCTCGGCATCGTCTGGTACGTGCCCACCTGCTGCGTCGGCAGGATGTGCAGATCGTTCCACTCCTGGCAGGCCACCTCGCACGCCTTGCAGCCGATGCAGGTAGACGTGTCGATGTACTTGGAGACGACCTTCAGGTTGCGCAGCTCCGTCGAGGAGCCCCAAACGCTGGCCGACGACTGCCGGACCTCCAGGCCGTCGGCGGTCATGACACGTTCTCCGACGCCTTCTCGAGCTTCACCAGGAAGGTCTTGAACTCGGGTGTCCAGGTGTTGGGATCCATGGCGGACGGCGTGAGAAAGTTGGCCAGCGGGCCGACGTGCCTGGGATCGCCCTCGTAGCCCCAGTGCAGCGGGAAGCCGATGTGCCAGATGGTCTTTCCGTCGACCGTCATCTTTCCCAGCCGCCGGGTCACCATGGCGACTCCTTCGATGGCGCCTCGCGCCGAGGTGACCCTGGCCCGCTGGCCGTTCGCGATCCCTTTCTCCTTTGCGAGCTCTTCGGGGATCTCGATGAAGAACCCCGGCTGCAGCTGGTTCAAGACGCCCGTGTGGTGCGTCCAGTAGTGGTACATCTCCGTCAGCCGGTACGTGCTGCAGACCACGGGGAACTGATCCCGGTTGCCGTACACGTCCTTGTCGGTGCTGAACCTCTTGATGACCGGGCTGGAGGTCACCTTGGGGTGGAGCGGGTTCTCGACCGCCGCCTCGACGGCCTCGTAGTGCTCCGGGAACGGGCCGTCGTTGAGGACGGGCGCGTAGAGGCGTCCCACGCCCTCCGGAAGCATGATGAAGGCGCCGTACTGGCCCGGTGGCGAGTCGGCCGGGAAGTCAGGCACGTCGCCCACCCACTTCGTCCCGTCCCACGCGATGCCCGGGCGGGTCGGGTCCCAGGGCCTGCCCTGCGCGTCGGCCGAGGCGCGGTTGTACATGATGCGCCGATTGGCGGGCCACGAGAACGTCCAGTCGGGATACATGCCCAACCCGGTCGGATCGTCGGTGCCCCTGCGCTTCGCGTTGTTGCCCGCCTCGGTGTAGACGCCGGAGTAGATCCAGTTTCCGCAGCTGGTCGAACCGTCATCGCGCAGTTGCGCGAAACCATCGAGCTGCTGCCCCGCCGCCCGGATCACCTTCCCGTCCTTGTCCTTCAGATCGGTGGCCGCCTTGCCGTTGATCTCCTTCAGGACCTCGCCCAGGTCCGGGTTGATCGGATTGCTGTAGTTCCAAGTCGGGCTCAACACCTGCTCCGGGAGGGCCCCACCTTCCTTCCGATAGAGCTCGCGCACCGCCAGCAGGATGCGAGAGATGACCTCCTGGTCCGTCTTCGCGTCGCCGGGCGCGTCGATCGCCTTCCACTTCCACTGGATCTGGCGCGCCGAGTTGGTGAAGCTGCCGTCCGTCTCCGCGAATCCGCCGCAAGGAAGCTGGAATACTTCGGTCTGGATTTGCGACGTCGGTGGTCCGCCGTACTCCTTGGGCGCCTTCCAGAAGGTCGCGGTCTCGATCTGGTAATTCTCGCCGACCACCATCCACTTGAGCTTGGCGAGCGCGTTGATCATCTTCGATGAGTTGGGCCCGACGGCGACCGGGTTGAAGCCGAAGGTGAGCAGCCCCTCCGGCGCCGGCTCGGTGCCGCCCGCGCGCTGCGACTTGCCGCGGTACATGTCGTCGTAGATGTAGAGCCAGGAATGGTTGCCGTCCGTCTTCGGCAGCCACTGGTACCCCCAGTCGTTCTCCTTGGTCGCAGCCTTGCCGTAGAGGGCCTTGAGCAGGCTGACCATGAACTTGGGATAGTTCGAATAGTAGTTCACGCTCGCCCACGCCTGGTTGTTCAGCGTGGTCGGCGTGACTCCCTTCAGGTAGGTCTGCAGATCGGTGAGCTCGGCCCGCGGCGTCGCCAGGTAACCGGGCAGGATCTCGAACGTGCCGGCGATGTCGGTCGCGCCCTGGATGTTGGAGTGGCCGCGCAGCGCATTGACGCCGCCACCCGGCCGGCCCACGTTGCCCAGCAAGAGCTGCAGAGTGGCCGCGGTGCGGATGATCTGCACGCCGACGGAATGCTGGGTCCAACCCAGCGCGTAGGTGATCGTGCCCACCCGCTGCGCGTTGCCCGTCGAGGTGACCACCTGGGCCACCTCGAGGAACTTGTCCTTGGGGGTGCCGCAGATCCTCTCCACCATCTCCGGCGTGTACCGGTCGACGTGCTTCTTGAGGAGCTGCAGGGTGCAGCGCGGGTGCTGCATGGTTGGATCGACCTGATAACCGTTCGTCTTCGGGTCGGGTTGATAGGCCCAGGCCGACTTGTCGTACTCGCCCTTTTCCGCATCGAATCCGGAGAAGAGGCCTTCGTCGAACCGATACTTCTCCCCGATGATGTACGACCCGGCGGTATGGATGCGGACGTACTCCTCGTGGTAGCGGCCGGTGGTAAGCGCGTACCGGATGATGCCGTTCAGGAAGGCGATGTCGG
>WNFL01050580.1_pt1 | contig 22313 bp, 19 predicted proteins | sample 5400361 | NCBI WGS metagenome assembly WNFL01 (sample SAMN13153351, study PRJNA577476) | soil metagenome | isolation source: 40 cm soil on Douglas fir-dominated hillslope | place: USA:California | collected 2013-09-17
AGAAGAGGAGCGTCAGAGGCTCCGCTCCCGCCTGTCCCGGGGACCACGCCTCCCAGGCGAGCACCAGCCCGCCGAGGATGACGAGTGCGACGTATTCGATCAGGGCCATGAGCCTACCAACCCGCCTTTCCGGAACCGCACCGCGAGAAGTGCTCGAGCGTCGTGGTGCCTCATTCCAACCCTCCTGTTCGTTCGCCCCGCTTGAGCGGGATGAGTTCACAGCCGATTACCGCATCGACCATGCCGCGAACGGTGAATGTCTTAAGATGGGGCGGTACAGTGAGTTGCACTGTTGCCAGAAGGGCGGGGTTCTGAGGCTGGTGCGGGATTTCGCCACGGGGCCGGCTGGAATCAGCCAGGACCTAGGCTTGTACGAGCTCCGTCATGGCGCGCTTGTACGCGCGCACCACGACCGGCACACCCTCCTGGATGGTGCGGTAGCGCGGCGTCCATCCGAGGTCGCGGCGCGAGGCGCCGAGGACCGGGATCAAATCCTCCTCGAGCAGCGACACCGGCGGCGGCGCGCCCATTTCGCGGGCCACGAGCGAGGTGAACTCTCCCAGCGTGCTCGGCTGGTCGTCCGCGAGCAGGTAGTCCTCGCCGGGAACCCCGCGCTCGATCGCGAGGCGGTACCCGGACGCGGCATCCATGGCCTCGAGGTAGTGCATCGTCTGCATGCCCTCGCCGATCACGGTCGACTTCCCGCGGCTCATGGGCTCGAGCACCCCGCTCTCGAACCATCCGCCGCGCCCGTACACGAACGCGGGGTTCACGCTCATGGCGCGAAGGCCGCGCTTCCGGTGCTTCTGGAAGACGGGGTACGCCATCGCGTGGCGGATGCCGAAGCCGCGCCCGCTCGAGATCGCCGAGGTCTCACGGACCCAGCCGTCGGGATCCGGCTCGAAGAGGAGCGCGCCGAAGGTGTGGATCATGAGCTTCTTGTGCCGCCGGCAGTAGGTCGCCACCCGGTCCAGCACGCCGGTGATCGCGCGCGCCTCGCGCTCGGCGTGCTCGCGCTCTTTCGGTCCGTGCGATTCGAGCGGCTGCAGCGCGAGATGGATCACGATGTCGGCCTGCTCGATGGCGTGCTCCCAGCTCGAAGGGTCCCGAACGTCGCCCAGCGTGGGAATCACCGCGTACGGGAGCCGCTTCCTGGCCTCGAGACTCCGGACCAGGCCCATGACCAGGTACCCGTTCACGACCAGGTCACGGCAGACCGCGCGGCCGATCGCTCCGGTGGCGCCGGTCACCAGCACGGTGGGCTTCAGGAATTTATTGAGGATGGCCACTAGGGGTAGATCCGCGGGGTGCCGAGACGCTTCCACGCGAGCGGCAGAAGTGCTGCCGCCAGCGCGATCTTCACCACGTCGCCGGGAAGGAACGGCAAGAGTCCCATCGGAAGCGTGCTCTCTGGACCGACGAAGCGCTCGAGCCAGAGCAGTCCGGGGATCAGGATCGCGATGTTGCCGAGGACCATCGAGAAAACCGTAGTCAGGACGCGCCGGTCCCATCCGCGCTCCGCGAGCGCCCCGCAGAGGAAGGCGCCGAGCACGAATCCGGCGAGGTATCCGCCCGTGGGACCGACCAGGACGTGCGGGCCCGCGGCGCCGCCCGCGAAGACGGGCAGCCCCGAGCATCCCTCCGCGAGATACGCGAGCGCCGCGGCCGCCCCGCGGCGGGCCCCCAGCGCCGAGCCGACGAGGAGCACGGCGAAGGTCTGCCCCGTCACAGGCACCGGCGAGAAGGGAAGCGGTACCGCCACCCACGCGGAGAGGGCGATCAGAAGGCTCCCCGCCGCGACGAGAAGCAACTCGTACGTCAGCGAGCGGGTCCGGGAGGAGACCCAGGCGCGGAGGACGGAGGGGCGGACGGCATCGGCCATGGTGATCATAGGCGGAGCAGTGTATCGGCCGATTCCGCCCTCGACAACTGCTACGTTTTCTTCTCTTTCTTCTCGGCGGCGGGGAAGAGGACATTGTTCAAGATCAGCCGGTATCCGGGCGAATTCTTGTGGAGCGAGAGGTCGGTGGGCGGGTCCCCGACCGCGTGCTGGTAGTCCTCGGGGTCGTGCCCGCCGTAGAACGTGAAGGTCCCTTTCCCAAAATGCCCGTGGATGTACTTCGCCTCGTCCGCGCCAGGCACCTCGGCCAGGACGGTGATCCCGGGCTTCAGGAGCTTCTTCTCGAACCCCGTCGTCTGCCCCATGAAGCCCGGCACATTGGCCACGTGGTCCTGCACCAGCATGCTGGGCACAGGATCCTGCTTCGCCGAGAAGTCGAAGAGCGTGAAGGTGTCGTTCCGCTGACCGCGGATCATGTCCTTGGAGCTGGTGTCGATGTTCGAGTACTCGTAGATCAGCGGGCTCTGCTCCAGCTCGAAATCCTGGAACGCGACGCATTTCGAGTAGTCCAGCTTCTGCTGCGCGTTGGGATCGGCGGGATCCCCGTCGTATTCGGGGCCCACGATGTCGATCCCCTCCGCCGCGAGGGCGATGTCGAAGGTGTCCGTGGCGGAGCACATCGCGAAGAGGAATCCGCCCGCGGCCACGTAGGACTTGATGGCGCGCGCCACCGCTTTCTTGAGCTCCGAGACCTTGGAGAAGCCCAGCTTCCTCGCGGTCGCCTCGTTCTCCTGGACCTGCTTCCGGTACCACTCCGTCCCCGCGAACGCCGCGTAGAATTTGCCGTACTGCCCCGTGAAGTCCTCGTGGTGAAGGTGCAGCCAGTCGTATTCCGAGAGGCGACCCTGGATCACCTCGACGTCCCAGAGCTTCGTGTAGGGAATCTGCGCGTATTCCAGCGCCAGCTGCACGGCGTCGTCCCACGGCGGCGCCGTGGGCGGAACGTAGACCGCGATGCGCGGCGCGGTCTCGAGCTTCACCGACTCCATGTTGTTGTCCGCGATCTCGGCGCGGATCTGCGCCACCTGCGATCCGCTCACCTGCTCCACGTGCACGCCGCGCACGGCGGCCTCGCTCTGGATCCGCGGCTCGTCGGGCAGGAGGAAGGAGCCACCGCGGTAGTTCAGCAGCCACTCGTCGTGGAGGCCCTGCACCAGGGTCCAGTAGGTCAGCCCGTACGCGCGGAGGTGATCGGTCTGGGTCTCGTCCATCGGCACGAGCAGCTCCGCGCGGGCCACGGCGGGACCGGAAGCGAGCACGGCGAGGAGCGCAAAGGCCTTGGCGAGGGCACGAGGCATTCTCAGGATCAAAGCTGGAGCTTCTTTCGGAGTTCCATCACCTGCGCCCGGACCGGCGGCGCGAGGGGTGATGCGGGGTAACGCTCGAGGAGCGCCTGGTAGTAGCGGAGCGCCTGCGCGGGATCACCGCCCATCGCCGCCGTCTCGTCCCCCGCGAGCTTCAGCGCGTAGGGGGCGAGGCGGCTCTTCGACGTGGAATCCGCGACCACGAGCGCGAAGCGGATCGCGTCCTCGTGACGGCCGTGCTCGCGCGCCAGCTGGGCCAGAAGGAACTGCCAGTGATAACGGAGGCGCGCGTTCGGGAAGCGCTCGATCCCCGCGCGGGCCACGGCGGCCGCCGAATCGGCCATCCCCGCGTTCCGGAACGCCAGGGTGTGCGCGTAGAGCTTGAGGGGCTCGTCCCCGGGCTCCCGGTTCTCGCGGATCAGGAGCACGCGCTCGATCGCGTCGTTCACGAGCAGGTTGCGCGAGAAGTGGAGCGCGAACCGCTGGTACGTTGTCGCGGAGGAATCGAAGAGCCCCCCCTCGAAAAGTCGACCCGCCGCGTCGTACTCCCCCGAGCCCGCGGTGTCGCTGGGCGCGTTGACGGAAAGATTCCCGAGGAGCTCACGGAGGTAGCTGTCCTTGGGCGCCTTCTGCGTCACGGTGGGCGAGACGCCGTTCTTGCGCGCCACGTCCTGGGACGGCTTCGGGGCGGCGTGCGCCACGGTCGCGAAGGCGACGAGGAGGACCGGGAGCGTGAGCGAAGGACGGCGGGGGCTCAACGGACCTTCCCCGAGATGATGGCCTGGAAGTATTGATCCACGAGCGCGCGGTAGCGCGGCGAGACCGGATCCCGTCCGCCGCGTGCCAGGAGGGCGGCCAGGGACGGCTTCGACTTGAGAAGATCCGGGGAGAGGGCGCCCGGCGAGGAGCGCACGACGTCCACGCCCGGCCGCGAGGTCCGCCGCCGCGAGTAGTCGCGCTTCTCCACGCTGCGCGGGGCATCGAGGAGACGGCTCAGGATCCGCTGCTGGCGCTCCACGGTCTCCTGGTTGAGGCGCCCGCCGCGGAGATCCTCCGCCACCTTCTTCATGTCCTCGGCCGTCTGGCCCAGCTGGCCCATCGCCCCGCCGCCGTTCTCGCCCAGCTTGTTCATGGCCTGCTGGAGTCCCTGTCGGATGGCCTCCTGCTCGGCCGCCATGCGGCCCAGCGCGCCCGCCTGGTCGGGCGTCAGGCGCCCCGCCTGTCCCTGCGATCCCTGATTGCCCGGGAGCATGGAGAGGGACTGGCCGTTCAGGTTCTCCTGATCGCCCGCGAGGCTCTGCATCTGCTGCATCGCCTCCTGGAATCCGGTCGAGGACTTGGCCTGGTTCATGGCGTCCCGGCCTTTCAAGAGCGCGGTCGCGGCCTGGTTCAGCGCGATCGTCGCCTCCTTGCTCGAGACCAGCCCGCCGATCATGTCTTCCATGGAAAAGCGGCCCACGGCGTTCTTCTGATTCGCCAGAGCGCGTCCCAGCGCCTGCATCACTTCGGGCGTGATGAAGAGGGTCTTCTTGCCCAGCTCGCCGATCCGGTTGGCGGCGCCTTCGGTCGTCTCTTCCAGTCCCTGCTGCGTCGAGGCGCGCTGGCCCGCCTGGCTCTGCTGATCTTGGAGAAGATCTTCCTGGGCGTCCGCGATCTCCAATAGATCGGCGATGGCGGCGTCCATGCGCTTGCCGGTGTCGTTCTTCCGGCGCAGCGAGAAGTTCTCCTTCATCTTGTTCATGGCGCTCCGCATGGCCTCGAGCTGATGCTCGAGGTCCTGCGTGCTTTCGCGCGCCTGGTCCTTCATCGCCTGGTCCATCTGATCCATCGACTTCTGGAAGACCGGGTAGAGGTCCTTCATGCGTTCCCGCTGGTTTTCCGCGTCCTCGCCCGATTCCTTGTCCATCTTCTTGAGCTCCGCCGTCAGGGAATCCAGGGCCGCCTGCTGCTCCTTGCTCAGCTTCTGGATCTCCTTCTCGGTCTTTGCGAGGTCCTTCATCTCGCCGGGCTGCTTGGCGCGGGCCAGCGAATCGTTGAGCGCCATCTGCCGCCGGACCATGTCCGCGGCGCGCTCGGCCAGGGCTTCGAGCTTCTCCTCCATCTTGATCTGCTTCAGCAGCTCGATCGTCTTCTCGAGATTCCGGACGACGTCCTCCTGCGTGAGCTTCATCTCCTTCATGGCGCGCTCGAGGTCTTGGGGGTTCATCTTCTTGAGCGCGTCCTGGACTTTCTGCATCGCGCGCAGGATGGACTGGTCGTGGAGCTGATTCAGAAGCTGGTGGAGCTCGTTCAGCTTCTGGACCAGCTCGGCGTTCAGCGAGCGCGACTGCGACAGCTTGTCGGCATCCTGACCCAGCTTCTCGGCCACCTTGTCGATCTGCTCGCGCAGGGCCTGCTGGCCTTCCAGGGTCTTCTGGATGTCCTGCCCCTTCTCCCAGGGAAGCTCGCGCGTGCGCCCCATGTCGCGCTCCAATTCCTCGGACTTCTCCTGGAGCGTCTTGGCGTTCCGGATCGCGTCCTCCAGCGTGGCCACGGATTCGTCCTGCTGCCGCTCGACCGAGGAGAGGATCTCCGCGGCCGACGGGAAGCGGAGCGTCCGGGTCTCGGACCAGGTGAGCTGCGGCCCGTCCACCGCGTTGCCGTCCTGCGCGCCCACCTCGTACTGCACTTCCTCGCCGGGGAGCAGGTTGAAGCCGTGGAGCGGCCAGTCATAACGGACCGCCAGCTCGCGCACCCCGTCCTTCTCGTCGTGGAGCGTCTCCACGGTGGGCTGCCCGTCCCGCACGCGATATCTCAAGAGAACCTTCCGCACGCCGTAGTCGTCGGTCGCGCCGGCCAGGATGGTCGTGCTGAGATCGCGCGTCACGTCCTCGACGGGGCTGGGCGACACGATGGTCACCGTGGGCGCGCGGTCCGGGATGGACTTGATGTCGTACGGGCCCAGATCCACGTTGCGGCCCCGCGGATCCGTGAGGTGGATGCGATAGCGCCCATCCCCGTGGATCGGAACCGAGAAGCGAGCCAGCCGCTCGCCCAGCGTTCCCTGGACCCTGGCGCCCTTCTCGATCTCGACCGCCGCCGCGTCCACCGAGCGGTTCAGCAGCACCTCGACTAAGGCACGGGTTCCGCGCGGCGCCACCAGATCGCCCGTGATCGCGTTCTGTCCCTCGGAGCTCAGCCCGCAATAGGCGGGATACTCGTAGCGGATGCGGAATCCGGCCGCCCGAGGCAGGTCGCGCACCGAAATCCGATAGACGGGGCTCACGTGGTCCAGCGCACGCACCTGGTAGACCAGATCCTCGTTCAGGTTCGTGAGGACCGCGGCGTAGGCGCGCTCGCGGCCCCGCGGGGTCACGTCCTCGGTGGCGCGCTCCAGCGCGCGCTCGTCCCACTTCGCGCCCTCCTCCCCGCGCTTTCGCACCAGGAGGCGCGGCTTACGCTCGGTGCCCGCCACGTAGGCCCTGAGCCGTACCGAGGCGCCGCCCTCCACTTCCTCGGAGCCGGGATCGACCCGGATCGAGATGGGGGCCAGCGGCGCCTTCTCGGGATCCGCGATGCGCTTCACGGTGGTGACCGTGCGCGAGCCGCCCAGGAGCGCCACGCCGGCGAGAACCAGGATCACGATTCCGAGGCGCTCGATGGAGCGCTTGCGACCCTTCCAGACGCGGAGACGTCCCAGCGGGAGCGCGGCCGCGCGGTCGGCCGCGTGGCGGACGGCGTGCTGGGTGAGCGCGTCGGAATATCCTGTCGCGACGGTACCCGGACCGCGGCCCAGCTCGAACGCGGTCAGAAGCCCGTCGTCGCGCTCGTGCGTCAGCCGGCTGGCCTCGAGCGCCGCCTCGGGCAATCCGGCCCGAGAGCGCATCACCCGCGCCAGCGCGAAGACCAGAGCGCCCGAAGCACCGAGGAGGAGTCCCGCGCGGAGCGCGGAATACTCCGAGCGGTGGAGCGGAAGCACCAGCGCCGCGATCAGCGCCAGACCCGCCAGGGTCAGAAATCCAAACGTAATGACCACGCCCGCGCGCTCGACCGAGCGCCAGATCAGGAAACGGCGCGCGCGGCGGAGCTCGCGAAGGAGCGCTTCGTAGGCAGGATTCACCGGGCTCAATGGGTCACCGCGTACGAAGCGAGGTTGATCGCGAAGCGCATGGCGGCCGCCCTCTTCTCGGGCGGATCGTCGTAGAGGCCCGCGTCCTCGGTTCCGTTTCCGATGTCGCAGTCGAAGGTGTAGAGGATCAGGATGCGTCCCCCCTTCACGACCGCGAAGACGCGCGCCGGGCCGCCGTCGTGCTCGTGGACCTTGGGGGCTCCCTTGGGGAACGCGTTCGGGTCGTGGAAGAGCGGGTGGGTGAACGGCAGCTCGGTCAGGGGGATGTCCGGGTAGAGCCGCTTCACGACTTCACGGAAGGACTTGTCCAAACCGAAATTGTCGTCCGCCCAGAGGAGCCCGCCCGCATCCAGGTAGCTCCGGAGCGCGCGCGCCTCGTCGTCGCTCAGCTTCACGTTGCCGTGGCCGGTCATGAAGAGCATGGGGTAGTTCCACATTTCAGGATCTGTCGGGGTCACGACGGCTTCCTCGACCTGGCTCACGCGGATGTCCCCGCGCTCTTTCAGGGCGCGGAGGATGTTCTTGAGCGAAGTCTGGTCGGAGTACCAATCCCCTCCGCCCGTGTATTTCAGTCGCGCGATGGTGAACCCCCCGTTCAGCTCCGCCTCGCGCGTGGCCGCGAGCGGGGCCTGAGTAGGCAAGGCGCATGCCATGCCTGTGGCGAGAAGGACCGCCAGGAGACGAAGGGGTCGGTGGCTGCTTGCGGAACGTGAGGTCACGGGGCTCCAGAGCCGGGCTTAAGATGCATGATTATAACAGATGGCGGGTTCCGGATGTAAGGCCCGGTGCGGTTCTTAACCGGCCTGGGGGTCGAGTTTTGCGGGGCCGAGGAGGGTGTGGGTGAGGGTTCCGGCGATATCCTCGAGGCGGAACCACACGGCGTGAAGGGTGCTTCCCATGCGCTGGCCCGGATTGACACAAATCGTCGGTCCGATCCGGTCCGCGAACTTGCCCGAGACAGCCGGGGACTCGTGGATGTGTCCGTGGAGCGAGAGGATGGGCTTCCGATCCTCCAGGAAGGTCCGGACCACGCGCGAGCCCACGTGCACGTCACCGTGGATCAGATCCAGCGCGGTGCCGTGCGGCGGCCCGTGGAACGCGCACACGACCGGAACGCGGTCGGGGGTCAGCTCGCGCCCGATGCCCTCGAGATCCTTCCCCATCCACTCCTCCAGCTCCTTGCCGCGGAAATCGAACGGATGCACCGAGCCGTCCGCGCGGCTCCGGAATCCGTCGAACCGGATCGGACCCGAGAGACCCTCTTCCCAGCGCTCCCAATCTTTCAGCGCGAACGGGGTCAAGGTCACCGAGCCCAGCCCCGCGATCCAGGAGGATCCGAGGAAGGGGCGAACGATGCCGTGCACGTGATGGAATCGCTCGATTCCGGATTTCACGAGCCGGGGCAGGTTGGCGCTCCAGTCGTCGTTTCCCATGATGTAGAAGAGATCCGCCGATCCGGATTCCTGGCGGTACTCGCGCGCCAGGGGGATCAGGAACTCCTGGAAGAAATTGCCCTGATCGACCACGGTGGAGTGCGGGGCCAGGTCGCCCCCCAGGACGACGGCGCGCACCGCCAGCTTGCGCGCGAGGATCAGCGTCTCCTGGTAGAGCTCGCGGCTTCCGTGGAGGTCCGCGGTGTAGAGGACGTCAGCCGAAGCGGCGGTGCTCATGCGGGCGCGCTCAATCTTCGACGCGGATCTCGGTGAGGAGCCACCGGCCCGCCCGCGGCCGCGCGGTCAGGGTGACCCGCGCCGCCCGGGTGCCCTGGCGTCCGCCCCAGTCTCCGTTCCAGAGCGCGTACGCGCGGCAGAACCCGCGCTTCCGGTCGCAGTCGAACCGCGCCACGCGGAATTCGTTCGTGTGCACGAGGCGCATCTGATCTTGGAGGAGAAACGTCACCGCCACGCGCGTGGACGCGGTGGCGAGCGGCGTGCCGGGCTTGATCGAGATCCGGACGGCCGTCGTGTCCACCAGCGACCCGAGATGCTCGGCATCCGAGGCCGCCCACGCTTCCTCGACCGCGGCAAAGAGTCCGATCGCGGTGGAAGTGGAAGGCACGGGGGCGGGTCCCTCGACGGGAGGAGGCGCCGGGGGGGCGGCCGCAAGGGTGGAGATCAAAAAAGCCGTCGGAATCAGTCGTTGAAGCGTCATACGGCTCCGTGGTCCGGACCGCCGCGATACGGCTACTTCTTGCCGCGGCCCTGGATCGAGCGCTCGAGCCAGAGCTGGACCTCGAGCGCGAGTCCGCTGGCGACGTAGACCGAGGAGTACGTTCCGAAGACCACGCCCACGAGCATCGCGAACGCGAAGTCGTGGATGACCTCCCCGCCCAGCGTGTAGAGGGCCAGGACCGTGAGGAACACCGTGAAGGACGTGATGATGGTCCGGCTCAGCGTCTCGTTGATGGCGATATTCATGATCGTGGGCGGCGACTCGCGACGGAGCGTCTTGGAGCGCTCCCGGATCCGGTCGAAGACCACGATGGTGTCGTTGATGGAATAGCCCGCGATCGTGAGGAGCGCCGCCACCACCGTGAGCGTGATCTCCTTGTTCGCGAGGCTCAGCGCCCCGAGCGTGATGAACACGTCGTGGAAGAGCGCCGCGACCGCGCCCAGCGAGTAGCGCCAGTCGTAGCGGATGCCCACGTAGATCAGGATGAAGCCCAGGGCGAAGAAGATCGCCTTGATGGCCGCCCCGCGGAGCTCGCCGCCCACGCGCGGCCCGACCGATTCCACGCGAAGCACCTCCACCTTGGAGCCCGGGTGCGCCTGTTGCACGGCGTTCTGGATCGCGGGCCCGGGGTTGGCATGGCCGGGTCGCGATTCCACGCGGATCAGGAACTGTCCGGGCCGGGAGAGCGCCTGGATCTCGCTGCCGCGGTAACCCGCCTGGTCCACCGAGGAGCGCACCTGGTCCGCATGCACGGGGGGCGATACCAGAATCTCAACCAGCGAGCCGCCGGTGAAATCCACGCCGTAGCGCGGCCCGCCGTGCAGGACGAGCGAGACGATCGAGATCAGCACGCATGCGCCGGAAAAGAGGAAGGCGACGTGCCGCCTCTTCATCCAGTCGACATTCACACCGTGCAGGATCTGGAACATCGGCTCTCCCTAGATGCTGATGGAGGTGAGTTTGCGCCGCACCGACCAGGCGTCGAAGATCATCTTCGAGATTCCGACGGCCGTGATCAGGTTGATGATGAGACCGATCGAAAGCGTGATGGCGAAGCCGCGGATGGGACCGGTGCCGAACCACATGAGCGCGAATGAGGAGAGGAGCGTGGTGACGTGCGCGTCGATGATGGTGCGGTAGGCCCGCGCGTATCCCGTTTCGATGGCCGCGAGCACGGTGCGCTTGTTCCTGAGCTCCTCGCGGATGCGCTCGAAGATCAGCACGTTCGTGTCCACGGCCATTCCGATCGTGAGCACGATGCCCGCGATGCCGGGCAGCGTGAGCGTGGCGTGGAATCCCGCCATGCAGGCCAGGAGGCCCAGGATGTTGAGCACCAGGGCGACCACCGCCACGACGCCCGACATCCGGTAATAGACGACCATGAAGACGATCACCAGGAGGGCCCCGATCGCGCCCGCGTGGATGCCCCGGTCGATCGAGTCCTGTCCCAGGGACGGCCCGATGGTGCGCTCCTCGATCACGTTGACCGGCGCGGGGAGCGCCCCCGAGCGGAGCACGATCGAGAGGTTCTGCGCTTCCTCCTCGGTGAACGATCCCGTGATGGAGCCCTGGCCGCGGGGGATCCGCTCCTGGATGTTCGGCGCGGACTGGACGCGCCCGTCCAGGACGATCGCGAGCCGGCGTCCCACATTGGCCCCGGTGATGTCGCCGAATTGCGCCCCGCCCTTGCTGGTCAGGTTGAAGGAGACGCCGGGAGCGCCGGGACGCGCCGCGTCCAGATCCATGCGCATCTGCGCGCTCGCGACTTCCGAGCCCTTCATCAGGGCGTCGCGCCCCACGACGTAGAGTCCCCGGGCCGTGCGGCCCGAGACGTCGGTCTCGTGGGAGTCCCACGCCAGCTTCGCGTCGGTGATGAACGTGGAGTCCGCCTCGAGCTGCTTGATCATGGATTCCACGATCGGGACGTTCTCGTTCAGCACCACCGCTTCGGAATGCTGGGAGGCCAGGATCTTCGACGTGAAGGGATGGAGGACCGAGTCGGGCGCCGCGCTGTCCGGCGGCATGCCGCCGCGCAGCTTCCGGCTGAAGTAGCCGTCGATCCGGTCGTAGAGGGCTTTGGATTCCTCCTCGGTCCGCACCAGCTTGAACTCGAGGAGCGCGGTCTGGCCGATGAGGGACTTGGCCCGCTCCTGGTCCAGGAGGCCGGGGAGCTGGATGAGAATCCGGTTCACACCCTGGCGCTGGATCGAGGGCTCGGCGACGCCGAACTGGTCGATTCGGTTGTTGATGATCTGCCGGGCCTGCTCCACCGCGTTCTTGGCTTCAGCGGGGCCCAGCTTGGAGGTATCCACCTCGAGGAGGAGGTACATCCCGCCCTGGAGGTCCAGCCCCAGCTTGATCGCCTTCTCGCGGAGCTTGGCGTACTTCTCGAGCTTGAGCCGCTCGGCCTCGGTCGTGGCATCGGAGGGACGCGCCTGCAGCACCTCCTGGCGTTCCTTCGCCGGGAGCGAATAGAACTGGAAGGTGGGCCAGAGGGTCCAGACCGAGGCCACGACAAAGACCACGGTCAGGTAGAACTTCCACTGGTCGCTGCGCGTCATCACGCTCGGGGCCGCTCCCTCAAGGAGTTGGGACAGGGCACAACAGGCCGGGGAGCGTATCCAAGGCCTGCCGTGAAGTCAATGCGGGAATGGACGATGCTGGACCGTAACTCGTAGGACACGGGATCGTCTCGGGTCGGTAACAGGGAGGGTGGAAGGTGGCGCCTCATGGTACGATACCTGAAAGTGCCCAAGACCCCGCGCTCCACCATCCTCGTCGTGGACGACGAGGCGGAGATCTGCGACCTCGTGAGCTACAACCTGGCCCGCGAAGGATATCGCGTGCTTCAGGAACACGACGGCGAGGCGGGATTGCAGCGCGTCTTCCACTCGGCTCCCGATCTTTTGATCCTGGATCTTCTCCTTCCCAAGATGAGCGGGCTCGAGGTGCTGGGGTCGATTCGGGGCGAGCCGCGCACGAAGACGCTGCCGGTGCTCGTGTTGACGGCGCGCGGGACCGAGATGGACAAGCTGGTCGGGTTCGAGCGCGGCGCGGACGACTACCTGACGAAGCCCTTCTCGCCGAAGGAGCTGGTGGCGCGCGTGCAGGCGATCCTGCGCCGCACCCGCGGCGAGGAAGCCGCGGCGCCGGTGAAGGTGGGGCCGTTCCAGTTCGACAGCGAGCGGCACCGCGTGTTGCTCCACAACCGGGAGCTGGATTTGACGCCCACGGAGTACCGTCTCCTCGAGTACCTGCTACAGAAGCCCGGACGCGTTTTCTCGAGGGAGCAGCTCCTCGACAAGGTCTGGGGTCTCGGGTATTTCGGCGAGACCCGGACGGTCGACGTCCACGTTCGCCGGCTCCGCGCCAAGCTGGGGCGGGACGCCGCGCTGATCCGCACCGTGACCGGCGTGGGCTACGCGGCGGAGACTTCCACGAAGTAGCGCCGTGACATCGCTCACGGCGCGCCTCTCCTCCCTCATCGACATCTTGTTCGGGCGAGACCGCCGTCTCCGCGAGCTGCGGCGCGCGGCCGAATCCCTGGCCGAGGGAAACCTCGACACGCGCGTCCCCGTCGAGGGCCACGACGAGCTCGGCGCGCTGGCCCGGGTCCTGAACTCCATGGCCGAGCGGCTAGGTACCAGAGTCCAGGAGCTCCACGCCGAGCGCGACCTGAGCCACGCGGTCATTGCCAACCTGAGCGAGGGCACGGCGCTCCTCGCGCCCGATCTCACCATCCTCCATGCGAACGAGCGATTCTGGGAGCTGGTGGGCCAGGCCCGACCCCGTGGCACGGTCGCGCCCCGGCTCTCCGCGGCACGACAGCCGGTGCTCGAGGGGATCGTTCGCGAGGCGATGCGGACCGGAACCAAGGTCCGGCGCGATGTCACGATCTACGTCGAGGATCGGCGCGAGCACGAGATCGCGGTGGCGCCGGCGCGCCAGGGCCCGGAACCAGGAGACTGGCTCCTCACCATCCGGGACCTCCAGCCGGAGCGCGCGATGGCCCACCTGCGCCGGGAGTTCGTGGCCAACGTCTCCCACGAGCTCAAGACGCCGCTGACCTCGATCCGAGGTTACGCGGAGACGCTGCTCCAGGGCGGACTGGAGGACGAGGCCAACCGGGTGCGGTTCGTGGAGACCATCCGCGCGCAGGCGGTCCGTCTGGAGGCGATCGTGGAAGACCTCCTGGAGCTGGCGGACCTGGACCGCCCGGACGCCAAGCTCGAGGTGAAGAGCTGGGATCTGGCCGAGGTCGTGCGCGACATGGCGGCGGGTTTCGAGGAGACGGCGGCGCGACGCGGCCTGGCGCTGGATCTCGCGGTGCGGCCGGGACTCCGAGCAAGCTTCGATCGGAAGCGGGTCGAGGTGGCGCTTCGAAACCTCCTCGACAACGCGATCAAGTACACGGACACGGGCTCGGTCCGCGTGATCGCCGAGGCGGGTCCTGAGGCGCTCCGTGTCTCGGTCACCGACACCGGCCGCGGCATTCCACCCCAGCACCTTCCCCGGATCTTCGAGCGGTTCTACCGTGTGGATCGGGGGCGCTCCCGTGCCACCGGGGGTACAGGGCTCGGGCTCTCTATCGTGAAACACGCCATTGAGTTACATGGTGGACGAGTTGGCGTGGAGAGTGCGCCCCAGCGCGGAAGCACCTTCTGGTTCGAGATCCCCACCAACGGGTCGCGTGTCGGCCCGTAACACCGTTGTAACAACTCCGACACCTTTCACCCGGGTCAACCACGGTACCGTTGTATTGTGGGAGTTCTCATGAAGACCGACTCGATCATGCCCGGAGTCGACATGGGGCACCGGGCCCCCAGGGAAGAGCCCGCGGCCGGGCCGTCCAAGCTCTCCGTGGACGCCCGCGATGTAGCGCTCTGGTACGGGACGCATCAGGTCCTGAAAGGCATCACGCTGGGCATCCCGGAGCTCCAGATCACGGCCATCATCGGACCCTCGGGCTGCGGCAAGTCCACGCTGCTCCGCTGCTTCAACCGCATGAACGACCTCTTCCCGCCGGTCCGCTACGAGGGGCAGATCCTCTTCGACAACACGGACGTGCTCCGGAGCGGGATCGACCTCGTGGAGCTGCGGCGCCGGGTCGGGATGGTCTTCCAGCGCGCGAATCCATTTCCCATGTCGATCTTCCAGAATGTGGCGTACGGCCCGAAGCTCCTCGGGGTACGGTCGAAGCGAAGTTTGGAGGAGGCGGTGGAGCATGCGCTGAAGCAATCCGCGCTCTGGGAGGAGGTAAAGGACCGCCTGAACAAGCCCGCGCTGGGCCTCTCGGGCGGCCAGCAGCAGCGGCTCTGCATCGCGCGGGCGCTGGCGGTGCGTCCCGAGGTGCTCCTCCTCGACGAGCCGGCCTCGGCGCTCGATCCCACGGCCACGGCGAAGATCGAGGAGCTGATCCTCGAGATCCGGAGCTCGATCTCCATCGTCATCGTGACGCACAACATGCAGCAGGCCGCGCGCGTCTCGGACCGCACCGTCTTCCTCATGCTGGGGAAGCTCGTGGAGGAAGGACCGACCCGGGACCTCTTCACCCACCCGCGTGAGCGCCTGACCGAGGATTACATCACCGGCCGTTTCGGTTAGGAGGTATGGTTACGTAAATGGAACGTCATTTTCATCATGAGCTCGAGGCGCTGCGCGACCGGCTGAGCGAGATGGCCGGGCGGGCGGAGACCGCGCTCGTCAAATCGATGGAAGCCCTGAAGACCCGGAATCCCAAGCTGGGCGAAGAGGTGCGCGCCGAGGACATGGCGATCGACACGATCGAGCTCCAGGTCGAGAGCCAGTCGCTGGACTTCCTGGGACTGCAGCAGCCCGTGGCGCGGGATCTCCGCTTCCTGGTCGCGGCGATCCGGATCTCGAACGATCTGGAGCGGATCGGCGACCACGCGGTGAACATCGCGCAGAGCGCGATACGCCTGAGCGCCCTGCCGCAGCCCGTCAAACCCCTCGAAGACATCCCGATGATGGCGGAGCTCACGATCACGATGCTCCGCGACTCCGTCACCGCCTGGCTGAACGGAGACGCCGCCACGGCGAAGCGGATCTGCGAGCGCGACGTGGAGATCGACGGGCTCAAGGCCAAGATCTTCGCCAAGCTCTCGGGCGGGATGATCCAGTCGCCGGACACGGTGCCGCGGGGACTCGAGCTTCTCCTGGTCTCGCGGAATCTGGAGCGGGTGGCGGACCTCGCGACCAACATCGCCGAGGAGGCGATCTTCGTGGCCGAGGCGCGCGTGATCAAGCATCACGCGGACGACCTGAGGATCAGCGGGGAATCACCCGCCTCACGGTAAGACGCAGGATCGCCGAGATCACCGTCACGATCATGACCAGCACCAGCGCCCCCGTCCACGCCTGCCGATTCCAGTCATCGTACGGAGCCCGCGCGTAGTCGAACACAAAGACCGGCAACGAGGCGATCGGCTTCAAGAGCGAGGTGGACCAGAAGCGGTTCCCGAGCGCGGTGAAGAGCAAGGGTGCCGTCTCGCCGGCCGCGCGCGCGACCGCGAGCATGCTGGCCGTGACGATACCGGCCCGCGCGGCGGGGATGACGATCTGCTGCGTGACCTTCCAGCGCGGCGCGCCCAGCGCCAGCGCGGCTTCGCGGTAGGACTGCGGCACGAGCCGGATGACCTCCTCCGTGGACCGGATGATCGTCGGGAGCATGAGGATCCCCAGCGCCACGCCTCCGGCCAGAGCCGAGAATCCCCCCATCGGGATCACGACCAAGCCGTACGCCGCCACGCCCACCACGATCGAGGGCACGCCCGCGAGGAGGTCCACGGTGTAGCGCACCGTGGAGGCGAACCGGCCCCGTCCGAACTCGGCGAGGTATACGCCCGCGCCAATGCCGACCGGCATGGCGAAGAGCGCGCCCAGCCCGACCAGGATCAGGGTTCCCACGATCGCGTTCGCCATGCCGCCGCCCGCCTCGCCCACCGGCTTCGGCATGTCCACGAAGAAGGAGAGCGAGAGGGCGGGGAGGCCCTTCGCGATCAGATGCCAGACGATGAGCGCGAGCGGCAGGATCACGAGGAGCGCCGCGCCGTAGCACGAGGCGATCACGACGCGGCTCCAGATGGCGCGCCGGCCGATGTGGCGGCGCGTCTGGGCGAGCGTCAGGGTCGCGGTCGTGCTCATGCCAGCACCGTGCGCCTTCCTCCCGTCGCCCAGTAGACGAGCAGACGGGCGATGCCGTTCACGACGATCGTGATCGCGAAGAGGACCAGCGCGATCTCGACCAGGGAGGAAAGGTAGAGCGGGCTCGTGGCCTCGGTGAACTCATTCGCGATGATGCTCGCCATGGTGGCGCCGGGATCGAGGAGCGAGGCCGAGATCCGGTTCGTGTTCCCGATCACCATCGTCACCGCCATGGTCTCGCCCAACGCTCGCCCCAGCGCCAGGATCACCGAGCCCAGGATCCCGGGGCGCGCGGCGTCCACCGCGGCGCCGATGGCCTCGGCCGGCGTGGCGCCCAGCGCCAGCGCCGCCTCGCGCAGCGACCGCGGCGTGGCCAGGAGCACCTCGCGCGAGATGGAGACGATGGTCGGGACGATCATGATCGCGAGCACGATCCCCGCGTTCAGCATCCCGATCCCGAAGGGATAGCCCCGGAAGAGCGGCAGGAATCCGACGTGCGTGATGAGCCAGGGCTCGATCCACGTGCGGAGCCACGGGGCCAGCACGAAGAATCCCCACACGCCGAACACGATGCTGGGGATCGCCGCGAGAAGCTCCACCACGAACGAGACGATGGGCCCCACCCGGCGGTGCGAGATCTCCGCAAGATAGACGGCCGTCCCGATGCCCAGCGGCACCGCCAGGAGGAGGGCGAGCGCCGAGGAGACGAGCGTCCCGTAGACGTAGGGAAGCGCGCCGAACTTCTCGGCCACCGGATCCCACGTCGTCTCGGTGAGGAACGAGAGGCCGAACTTCTGGAGCGAAAGACTCGCGCCCCTCGTCGTCTCGTACACGATCAGCGCGACGACCAGGAAGACCAGGGCTGCCGCGCCGCCCAAGGCGGCGCGGTAGACCCGGTCGGCGGAGAGTCGGGCGGCTTTCACCGGTTCGCGAGCAGCGGCTTCCCGGAGATGGTGAGGCGCTTGAGCGAGGCCTCGTTCACCTTCACCACCGGCTCCGGCAGCGGCGCGTAGTCCAGCGTGGACGCCACGGACTGTCCGTCATGGATCGCCCAATCGATGAAGTCCGCGAGCGCGTGCGCCTTGGCCGCGTCCTTCTGATCCTGGTACACGAGGAGGAACGTCAGCCCGCAGATCGGATACGCGGCCGGGGCCGACGAGTTCACGATCGGAAAGCGCACGTCCTTGGCCAGCATGGGCGCGGCGCCCTCGGCCGCGGCCGTCGTCGAGGCGAGCGTGGGCTCCACGAACGCTCCGCTCCGGTTCCGCACCATCGCCACGGGAAGCTTGTTCTGCTTGGCGTAGGCCAGCTCCACGTAGCCGATCGCGCCCTGCGTCTGGCGGACCAGGCCCGAGACGCCCTCGTTCCCCTTGCCGCCGATGCCGGCCGGCCAGCTCACCGAGGTGTTGGCGCCGACCATCTCCTTCCAGGCGCCGTCGACCGCGGAGCAGTACGTCGTGAAGATGTTCGTGGTGCCGCTGCCGTCCGAGCGATGGACCGGAAGGATCGGCGCGCCGGGAAGGGCTACGCCCGGATTCGCGGCCGCGATCCTCTTGTCGTTCCACGCCGTGACCTTGCCCATGTAGATGCCCGTGATGACCTCGGGGGTGAGCTTGAGCGGCTGGCGGACCATGGGAAGATTGTAGGCCAGCACCACGGCGCCGGCCACGGTCGGGAAGTGGACGATACGGCGCGGCATTTCTTTCAACCGCGCGTCCGAGAGCGCGGCGTCGCTGGCGCCGAAGTCCACGGTCCCGGCCTTGATCTGCTGGATCCCGCCGCCGCTGCCGATGGACTGGTAGTTGATCTCGATGCCCGTCTTGTCCCGGTACATGTCGAACCACTTGGAGTAGATCGGATACGGGAACGTGGCGCCGGCGCCGGTCAGGGACGTCGCGCCCGTGGCGGCCATGGCCGCCGGGGCGAGGGACGCGAGGAGGGCGAATCCGAGCAGGACCGCCGTCGCGCGCCTTCCGAAGTTTCGATGCAGGATGGTCATGATTCCTCCTCCAGGGTGATCCGTCAGGGCTTGCTGAAGCTGTAGAAGAACGTGAGACGCGCCTGCGTGTCATGGTGCGAGGGCGCCACGCCGGTGCCCTGCGCGCGGTACTGCAGCGACTCCACGTTCGGCATCACATGGACGTCCTTGGTGGGCTGCCAGTCCACGCCGCCGATGAAGAGATCCTGGTCCACGCGGTTGTCCGCCCGCTTGTTGGGCTCCCAGCGGTCGTAGCGCATGAACGTGGCGAGGGTCGGGGTCCAGGTCATGCGCCCGAACGCCGAGAGTCCGCGCGGCTCGGTGTTCGCCGCCACCCTCGAGTGCTGTACCGCGTCCACCAGCTCCACGCCGATCGCGCCCTTCTTCAGCTCGTAGCCCGCGAAGACCTTGTACACGTTGCGATCGGCGCCGTTCACGCCCCACTCGTAGTCCACGTAGGGCTCGATGCGGAGATCCTTGATCGGCAGAAGCGGGATCGCGAGATAGAGCCGCTTGTAGCGGTTGTTCTCGGGCTTCTGGCCGTTGCCGTCTCCCACCATGCCCGAATAGCCGATCTTGTGGTTGGCATCCAGGAACCCCTTCATCTCGACCCCGAGATCGGACGAGGACGCCAGCCCGCGGAAGTCCACGATCGTCTTCTCGATCGACCGGTACTGCCAGAAGGCTTCGGGGTTCTCGAAGGTCGGCGTGGTGATCTCGCCGAAGAAGAAGTTTCCGCGCGGGATCACATTCTTGGCCTGGAGGTACGCATTCTTCACGAACACGCCAAGCTTGCCGCCGGAGGTCAGCTCTTTGCCGTCCATCTCGAGGCGGAACCGGGTCGAGTACTTGACGGAAAGATCGTTGTCGAGCTGGAAATAGACCCGACGGAGCTGGATCCCGTTCAGGTCGCGCGTGATGTTGGGAGTTCCGTCGATGTTCACCTTGCCCAGGTCCGCCGATCCCGAGTAGGTGTGGGTCGGGTCGCCCGAGACGTTGTAGTAGGCGTCACCGAACATGGTGCCGCTGATCCGGCCTCGCGGGAAATCGGGTTCGGTCTGCACGACCGGGACCGTCGGCGGCGTCAGCACCGGCTGATCCGGCGATGCGGTCGAATCGGCCTGCTGCGCCTGTGCGCTCCATGGAATCGTGAACGCTGCCAAGCCAACCAGGATCGCTGCTCGGACTCTCATTCCCTCTCCTCTCCTCGTGTGGATGCGCGTCGGCGCATCGGTTCCCTCGAAACACCAGGCTCTGTGAGAGGACGCTAGGAGAGAGTTGTAACGAGCGTGTTACGGTTCGCTGACTTCGACGTTAACGCGGTACCCCCATGGGAGCGCGGAGCTTCGCGGGGCCTCACGGCGAAAGCGACCGTCAGTCCTTGAAGATCAAGGCCTTGTAGGACCCGTGGCGCACGACCACCGAGGGCATGACGGTCAGTCCGACCAGCCCCGGATCCCTCGGATCTCGTATCAGAATTCTTACGTCACGGAGGAGCGAGAAATTGCGGAACGGCTCCTCGTGCCCATAGTCGACGCGCAGGAACGCCAGATGGCGTCCGCCGTAGGCGCCGATCGTACGGTTCACGCCCGCGAGGGACTGCGCCGTCGACATGCCCCAGACTTCGCTGACCGGGATGTGCGTGATCGGGCGGCTTTGCGGAAGCTCGGGCCAGATGATGGTCTCGAACTCCTTCAACGTGACGCGGGACGAGTGGAGCATCCAGGGATCGCCGCGCTCGATCCCGGAGACGATCTGGCGGCCGAGCGCGTCCAGACTGGGGAAGCCGTCCGAAAGCTCGAGATCCACCGCCGGAGCCTCCCGCCGTCCCGTGATCACCGAAAGCGACTCGGGATCGTCGGGCGGGTAATACCCGGGCGAGGACTCCAGCGGGGACCGAAGTTCAGAGTGCCGCGCCGGTGCGCCCGTGACTTCCAACCCACTGCTCCCTTGGGATCCACCATCCGCAGAGTTTGTTTCGGGCGTGAGGGATTGGGTTTTCGGTGCGACGAGCGCGGCAGATTCATTCGTGTCGTGGATCGGGGATTTCGAATTCGGCCGGAACGCCCACACGCACGCGGCCACGGCCGCGAGGGCTCCGATCAGGATGAAGACCCGGGTGATCGAGCGCATCAGAGACTCCAGGCGACAGAAAGAGACCCGGACCGGCCGGGGCGCGAAACGCGCGTGATCTTGTCGAGCTGCATGAACTTCGATTGGGCGTCGAGCAGATTCTCCACGGAGACCTTGAGCCGGAGCGAGACGCCCAGCTTCCTGCCGGCCGTCAGGTCCAGGGTCTTCATCGGGTATTCATAGATGTCGGGGAGGCTGCTCGGGTACTGCCCCGCGCCCACCTGGGCCAGGCGGCGTCCGAACGCGCTCATCAAGACTGAGGCGTCGTACGTCCCGTCGCCGTAGTAAAGACCAGTGTTCAGCGCGTACGTGGACTGGCCCCCCAGCGGCCCTTCGCGGTAGACCGGGTTGCCGTTCACGTCCGTCGTGATCTGGACCTCAACCTTGCTCGAGACGCGCGAGTAGTTCACGTTGAAAGCCCACCGGTCGAGCGCGCTCGAGGCGTTCGCGAGCGGGAGAAGGCGCCCGAGGCCGTTCCAGAGGGTGGAGACGCCCAGGCGGGCCTCCACCTCGGCGCCGGTGAGCCGTCCATTCTGTCCGTTCTTGGGCGAGAGCACGTATCCCCCGCTCGATCCCTGCACGAAGCTCTCGATCGGGCGCTTGATGTCCTTGTGGAAGCCGCTCAGCGCCAGGAGCTCGCGGGTTCCCGGGAAGAACTCCCAGCGGACGTCGTAGTTTCGCACGGGCGTCGAGTTGATCTTCGGATTCCCCACTTCGCTGAATCCGGTTTCGTAGTCGTAGATGTCGAACGGGGTCATCTCGCGGAGCTCGGGGCGGGAGATGGTCTCGCTCCCGCTCGCCCGGAGGTTCATGCGCTCGGTGACCGCGTAGGAAAGATTCAGCGCAGGAAGGAGCGCCCAGTTGTCGAGCGCGACGTCGGTCGCGTTCGAGTTCGAAACAAAGGGACTCTTCGCTTCGACGCTCTGGGCCGAGTGCTCGACGCGCGCGCCCGCTACGATGCGCCCTTGGCCCGCGACGGGGATGTCCAGCATCGTGTAGCCGCTCCGGATCTCCTGCCGCGCCGTGTAGCTGTCGTTCTCCCGCGTCAGCTCCGCGAGCACGAACTTGCCCGGCGCGATGTTGTCGTCGGCGAGGAGATCGTCGGGCGGGAGCGTGGTGTCGATGTTCCCCTGGACGGCGAGGCCGAAACCGAAGCGGCGGAAGGAGGACCTGCGATTCCGGAGTCTCCAGCCGATCCCCGCCTTGACCCTGGATTCGTGTTTGCTGAAGAGGTGGAACGGGTAGGCGAGACTCCCACGGAAGGAGCGGTCGTACTCCTTCATGTCGCCGAAGATGCGGGTCAGGCCGTACTGGTTCCGCTGCGAGAGGGCGTAAACACCATTTCCGTTCAGCTCGTACGCGCTCTCGCGACGGTTCGGTTCGTCCCGCAAGGCCTCGGAGTATCCGAAGCTCCAGTCGCCGAGGAGATTCCCGAGGCCGGGGAAGGAGTGGTCTCCGCTCAGCACGTTCGACAGGAGGCCGCGCTCGATGTAGCCCAGCTTCGTGACGCGGAAGCCGGGGCTTCCGTAGTTGTAGTTCGGACCCTCCGAAACG
>WNFL01394035.1_pt1 | contig 22312 bp, 21 predicted proteins | sample 5400361 | NCBI WGS metagenome assembly WNFL01 (sample SAMN13153351, study PRJNA577476) | soil metagenome | isolation source: 40 cm soil on Douglas fir-dominated hillslope | place: USA:California | collected 2013-09-17
CCGGGGCGACGGGCGCGGGTGCTGCCGGGGCGACGGGCGCGGGTGCTGCCGGGGCGACGGGCGCGGGTGCGAGCTCCGGAGACGGGCGCCGGCGGAGGGGCCAGGGTCGCCCCGCGGGCGACGGGACGGGGGACGCGACCGCGCCCCCGGCCGGAGGCGCCGCTCCCGAAGCTACCGGTGGGCGTCCCGAGAAGGCCGGGCGCCCCGGCCTGGTGTTCGTGCTCGGCCCCGACGGAAAGCCAACGCCGACCCGCGTCCGCCTGGGCATCTCGGACGGGCGCTTCGTGGAGGTGCTGGGCGGCCTCGAGGAGGGGGCGCCCGTCGTCACTGCCGGCGACAGCGTCCGCCCGCGGGGACCTTCAGGCTCGCCGTCTCCGGCCAGCTCCAACAACCCCTTCGCCCCGGGCCGGCCCCAGTTCCGGGCTCGTTAGGCCGACGATGGCGGACGCCCCGCTGATCCGCGTGGAGGAGCTCCGCAAGTCCTACGTGGTGGGCGACGTCACCGTCCACGCCCTGCGCGGGGTCAACATGGCTATCGAGCGCGGGTCCTTCGTGGCCGTGGTCGGCGCCTCCGGCAGCGGCAAGTCGACGTTCATGAACATCATCGGCCTGCTGGACCAGCCGACCTCCGGGCACTACTTCCTCGGCGGCGAAGACGTGTCGGGCTTCGACCGCGATCGCCGCGCCGTCCTGCGCAACCGGGCCATTGGCTTCGTCTTCCAGAGCTTCAACCTGCTGCCCCGGACCTCCGCCCTCGAGAACGTGGAGCTGCCGCTCGTCTACAACGGGAAACACTGGCCCACCGCCGAGCGCCATCGCCGGGCCCACGCCCTCCTGGAGGCGGTCGGGCTGGGCAGCCGCACCCACCACACTCCCAACCAGCTCTCCGGCGGCCAGCAGCAGCGAGTGGCCATCGCGCGGGCCCTCGTGAACGAGCCCGAGCTGGTCCTGGCCGACGAGCCCACCGGCAACCTGGACAGCCGGACCAGCATCGAGATCATGGAGATCCTGCAGCGGCTCAACCGCGAGACCGGGGTCACGGTGGTGCTGATCACCCACGAGCCCGACATCGCGGAGTACGCCCAGCGGATGGCGATCTTCCGGGACGGGCGGGTGGTGAAGGACATCCAGATCGCCAAGCGCCGCGATGCCGCCGCCGAGTTCGCCGCTCTACCGCCGCTCGAAGCCGAGGTGTAGCATGGAAGTCCTCAATATCTTCCGCATCGCCTTGAAGGCCCTCCAGAGGAACAAGATAAGGTCGGCCCTCACCACCCTGGGGGTCATCATCGGGGTGGCCTCGGTGATCGCCATGATCGCCCTCAGCTCGGGGGCGCGGGCTTCCATCGACGCCCAGATCCAGAGCACGGGCACGAACGTGGTGTACGTCTCCGCCGGGAGCTTCGGCCGCCCCGGGGCCGTGCGACAGGGGAGCGGCTCGGTGCAGACCCTCACCCTGGACGATGCCAAGGCGCTCCAGGAGCAGGTGCCCACCATCGGCCGGATGACGCCGGTCGTGCGCGCCCGGGCCCAGGTGGTGGCCGGCAACATCAACTGGAACACGTCGGTGGAGGGCGGCAACGAGGACTACCTGACCGTCCGCAACTGGCCCATCGTGAGGGGGGCCAACTTCACGTCCCGGGACGTCACGGTGGCGGAGAAGGTCTGCCTGCTGGGCGACACCGTCACCAAGACCCTCTACCCCGGTGAGGACCCGGTGGGCCAGATCATGCGGGTGAAGAACATGCCCTTCCGCATCCTGGGCGTGCTCGCCCCCAAGGGCCAGGGCCAATGGGGCGACGACCAGGACGACATCATCATCGCGCCCTACACCACGATCCAGAAGAAGCTCCTCGGCCAGACCTATCTCCGCCAGGTCATGATCTCGGCCGACCGGCCGGAGAACGTCGAGGCCACGGCGGTGGAGGCGACCCGCATCCTCCGCCAGCGCCACCGCATCCAGAACCCCGAGGAGGACGACTTCACGGTCCGCACGGTGGAAGAGATGGCCCAGACCCGGGTGCAGCTCGCCCAGACCATGACCGGCCTCCTCATGAGCGTGGCCTCCGTGAGCCTGCTGGTGGGCGGGATCGGGATCATGAACATCATGCTGGTCTCGGTCACCGAGCGCACCCGGGAGATCGGCCTCCGCATGGCGGTGGGGGCGCGCACCCGGGACATCCTCCGCCAGTTCCTGCTCGAAGCGGTGAGCCTGTCCGCGCTGGGCGGTCTGGCCGGAACCGCTCTCGGGATCGGCATCTCCAGGGCCCTGGCCACCGTGATGGGCTGGCCGACCCTGATCACGACCTCCTCGATCGTCCTCGCCTTCGCCTTCGCGGCCGCGGTGGGCGTCTTCTTCGGTTTCTATCCTGCCCGGAAGGCCGCCAACCTCGACCCGATCGACGCCCTGCGCTACGAGTAAGCGGCCGCCGCTTCGCGTAACATCACGGCCGTCCGCGAGGTGGACCATGAATAGACTCGCCGCCCTGGCCGTCGCCGCTGCCCTGCTCGCCCTCGGGGCGGGCCCCGCCGCCGCCGAAGAGAAGCCCATCCGCGTGGCCTACTACTACAAGGTGCGCTGGGGGTTCCAAGCGGAGTTCGAGCGGCTGTTCCTGAAGAATCACTACCCGCTGCTCCTCGCCCAGAAGAAGGAAGGGACGCGCATCAAGGCCGTCAACCTCTACCGCCCCACCTTCCACGGCGAGGGACGCGCCGATTGGACGTTCCTGGTCGTGATCACGTTCTCGAGCTGGAGCGCTTTGGGCGCTCCATCGGGCGACGAGACCCTCGCCCGCCAGCTGTTCCCCGACCAGGAGGCCTTCAAGAAGGAGGAGCAGCGCCGCTTCGAGATCCTCGACGCCCACTGGGACGTGCCGCTGACCGACGTCGAGGGTTGACCGCCGCCCCCTGCTGACTGAAGATTCGAGGCCATGCCGATCCTCCTCGTGATGCTGCTGGCGGCCGCGCGCCCCGAGGCGGTCGTGGTGCGAGCGGTCGAGAACATGTACATCAAGCCTTCGGCCGAGGCCGCGGTGACGAGCCAGGCCGCGATCGGGCAGGTGGTGAGCATCCTCGAAAGGAAGGCGGGCTTCGTCCGGATCGAGACCCCCGACAAGTACCCCGGCTGGATCGCGGCGGCCGCTCTCCTCCAGTACCCCGGCCCCGCGGCCCCGCGCTACGCGTCGAAGGGCGAGGTGCTCGAGGTCGTCAACCTGATGGCCAACGTCTATCGCGAGGCCAGCGCGACCAGCGCGCGGCCCAAGACCCGGGCTCCCCTGGGCGCGCGCCTCGAGACCGCGGGCGCGCCGGTGAGCGAGCGCTGGCTCCGGGTGAAGCTGCCGAGCCGCGATACGGGATACGTCCAGTCGGGAGACGTGAAACGCGTGGACGCGGCCGCCCCTCGCCCGCGGCGGTCCGAGGCGGACCTCGTGGCCACCGCCCGGCGGTTCGCCGGCGTGCCCTACCTGTGGGGTGGCATGAGCGCGCTCGGCATCGATTGCTCGGGCCTCACGAGCCTGGTCTACCGCGTGAACGGCATCGAGCTGCTGCGCGACGCCGACCTGCAGTTCGCCGACCCTCGCCTGCAGCCGGTGGAACCGCCGGACCTCCGACCCGGCGACCTCGTATTCTTCGGGAAGAAGAAGGACGACATCAGCCACGTGGGCCTGTACGTGGGCGAACGCCGCTTCATCAGCGCGACCACCCACCTGAGCCCGATCGTGCAGGAGAGCGGCCTCGACGAGGCGTACTGGGCGGAGGTCTACCAGGGAGCCCGGCGGCCGCGTTGACGCCGCTCCTCTTCCTCGCGCTGCTGGCCGTCCCCACCGACACCCTGGTGGTGGGCATCCTCACCGACCCCGTGACCCTGGAGCCGCACCAGGCCACCGACCTCGTGTCGACCGCCGTCATCGCCAACGTCTGCGAGACCCTCGTCCACTTCCGCCCGGGCGGCACGCGCCCCGAGGGAGTGCTCGCCACCAGCTGGGCGACGGTGGACCGGCGCGTCTGGACCTTCACCCTGCGCCAGAACGTGAAGTTCCACGACGGCGCGCCCCTCGACGCGGAGGCGGTGGTGGCGAACCTCGAGGGCCTCCGTCGGGCGCGCGGATTCGCGGGGCGCGCGGAGCGCGTGGGCCCGCACGTGGTCTCGATCACCCTCGACCGGCCCAGCGCGGCCCTCCTGGCGACCCTGTCCCAGCCCTTCTTCGCCCTCCAGAGCCCGCGCAAGCTCGCTTCTCCCGACGGCCGTCCGGTGGGCACCGGCCCCTTCCGCCTGACCGGCGCGAAGCCGGGTGTCGTCGAGCTGGCGCCGAACCCCGGGTACTGGAGCGGCCCCCCTCGCCTCAAGGCCGTCGTCTTCCGGCGGCTCCCGAGCGAAGAGAAGCTCGTGGAGGCGCTGCTCGCGGGCGAGGTGGACGTCACCTCGGCGGTGGGCCAGGACCGGGTCAAGGACCTCCACGGCCGGCCCGAGATCACCCTCGATTCCCAGACCGGGCTCAACGTCGCGTTCCTGTCGGTCAACAACGAGCGACCGGCCCTCTCGGACCGGCGGGTGCGCCGGGCCCTGGCCCACGCGATCGACCGCCGCCAGCTCGTGGCGAGCATCCTCGGCGGCCACGGGGAGCCCGCCCAGAATCCCCTGCCCCCCTCGCTCTGGGGCTACGACGCCCGCACCCGCGACCTCGCCCTCGACCGCGCGGCGTCGCGGCGCCTCCTCGCCGAAGCCGGCCTCCCCGGAGGGTTCGAGACCACGTTGATGGCGGTGGACGCCCCGCGCCCGTACATGCCGCATCCTCTCCGGCTGGCCGAGGCGATCCGGGAGAGCCTGGCCCAGGTCGGGATCCGGGCCCGCCTCCGCGAGGCCGCCAACTGGGCCGACTACGTCGAGCGCGCCACCCGCGGCGACTACGACCTCGCCCTCCTCGGTTGGCAGGCCGACACCATGGACCCGAACGACTTCCTATCCGTCCTCCTCGACTCGGAGTCCATCGGGACCACGAACCGCAGCCGCTACCGGAATCCCGTGATGGACGCCCTCCTCAAGCGCGCGCGGATGGGCAGCGACATGGAGAGCCGCCTCGCGGCGTATCGGGAAGCCCAGGCCCTGTTCCAGAAGGACATGCCCTGGGTGCCGCTCTACCACGGCTCCGTCTTCACCGCCTATCGACAGGTGGTGCGAGGCCTCTCGATCGGACCGACCGGCGTCCTGAGGTACGACAAGGCATGGAAACTTCCCTGAGACGCGCGGCCCCCGCTTTCCTGGCCGCCCTCGCCATGGCCGTCCCCGCGGTGTCCGCGGAGATGACGAGCAAGGAGAAGGCGCTCTTCGAGAAGCTCCGGGGGCGCTTGGAGGCGGTCGATCGGTCCCTCGACGGCGTCCTGGGCGTCGCCATCCGCGATGAAAAGACCGGGGCGACCATGGAGATCAGGGCCGACGAGGTCTTCCCCACCGCGTCCACCATCAAGCTCGCCATCCTCTACGAGCTCTACCGGCAGGCCGAGGAGCGCCGGGTCGACCTCTCCGAAGTCACGCGGCCGCCCCTGCCTCGGGTGCAGGGCGGAGGGATCTTGCAGCGCCTGGGCAGCGACGTGAGCCTCACCTGGCGGGACCTGGCCGTGCTCATGATCGGCTGGTCGGACAACGAGGCGGCCAACCTCCTGGCGGGCCGCGTGGGCCTCGATGCGGTGAACCGCCGCCTCGACACCCTGGGGCTCGCGAAGACCCGCCTGCGCCGCCGCATGATGGACCTCGCGGCGGCCCGGGAAGGCCGGGAGAACGTCACGACGCCGGGCGAGCTCCTCCGGCTGATGGACACCGTGGTCCGCGGCCCGGGCCTTTCCGCCGACCGCGCCACCGACCTGCGCGCGGTGGCCGCCACCCCGGAAAGCCACACCGCGTTCCGGGCGGCGCTGCCCGACACCGTGTCCGCCTATACCAAGTCAGGCGAGCTCGAGGGAGTCCGCTGCGAGGTGGGCCGCGTCGATCTGCCCGGCCGGCCCTATACGGCGGCCATCATGACGACCTATCTGCATCGCGACGCCGAGGGTGAGACCGCGATACGCGAGGTCTCGACGGCGGTCTACGAGACGTTCGACCGCCTGGCCCGGGCGAGCGAGCACGGGCGCGTCATCAGCGAGAAGTGACTCCAGCCTTCAAGCGGATGCGGCACATTACCCCCCTGAGCCACGCGGTGGACCTGTCGACCCGGCGGACGACCGTGCGTTTCCGGAGCCGTGTGGACGGGCCCCACATCTTCACCGTCGACCTCTACTCCCACCTCCGCGAGAGCCATCCGGAGACCCATGTCGGTTGGTGGAGGTTCACACTTCCGGACGGAGAGGCGGACAACGCGATCGGGGTCGACCTCACGACCATCGGTCCCGCATCCCTCTGGCGCGAGACCGCGAACGGACGGGAGGCCGCGCTCGATTGCTGGTCCAACCCGGACTACGTCTTTGATCCCGTCATCGGCATCCAGCTCGTCTTTCGCGACGGCGCCGGCCGCATCCTGGAGAATCGCTTCGTGACCGGGAAGGTGGCCGATCCGGAGGTCCTCCGGTCGTACTACCACCGCGTTCATGCCGGCCACGGCTACACGCCCTCCGAGCCCTTCCTCTTCGAGCTTCACGCCGCGATGCTCCGCCGGCTCGCGCGGCTCTTCGCCTTGTACATCCCGCGCGGCGGGCGGGTCCTGGACGCAGGCTGCGGCCGCAGCCTCTTCACCGAGCTGCAGCCCACGTGGCCGTTCACCATCGTGGCCGCCGACGTGGATCACGACCTGCTGCTCTCCCGCAAGCGAGTCTTCGGCGACGTGCTGTGGGCCGTGGGGGAGGCGGCGCCCCTGCCCTTCCGTGACGCCTCATTCGATGCTCTCTTCGCCGGTGAGCTGGTGGAGCACCTCCCGGATCCCCGGCCGGGCGTCGCCGAGTTCTACCGCGTGCTCCGCCCGGGGGGGACGCTGATCCTCACGACGCCCAATCGCCTGCGCCTCGCCAACCTGGTGGACGGCTCGGAGCGCCCCTACAGCCCTGACCACCTGAGCGAGCTGAGCTACGACGAAGCGGCCGCCCTGATCCGAAGCGTCGGCTTCGAGGTCCTCTACTCGACGGGCCTTCACCTCGAGCTGATGCTCAACTGGCTCTCGCGCATGCCCAAGCTCGATCGGCTGCAGCGCAGGTGGAACCGGCCCTGGGCCATCCCGCTCATGCGGCTGCTGCTCTCCGCGGGTGCTTTGGCCCCCCGCTATTCGCTCGACCTCGTGTTCGTGGCCCGGAAGCCGGCCTGAAAGCCGCTCGCGCCCGACCAGCCTCCTACTCTTCCGTCCGGATCAAGTCTTCGAATGTCTCCCGCCGGCGAATCAGCCGGTAGCTCCCGTCTTCGATCAGCAGCTCCGCCGGGCGTGGCCGCTGGTTGTAGTTCGAGGCCATGACGAAGCCATAGGCCCCCGCGTCGCGGAGGGCCAGCAGGTCCCCGGGCTCCACCGCCTCCAGCTCGCGGTCGCGCGCGAAGAAATCCCCCGTCTCGCACACCGGCCCCACGACGTCCGCGCGGACCGCCGCCCGGCCTCGAGAGACCACGGGCTCGATCCGGTGGAACGCCTCGTAGAGCGACGGCCGCAGCAGGTCGTTCATGCCGGCGTCGACGATCACGAAGGACTTCCCACGGTTCTCCTTGAGATACGGGCTCGAGGAACAGGGTCAGGGGCAGGCCCGCGATGGCCGGGAGGATCTGCTCCGCCAGCCGGTCGGGGTCGGGCAAGCGTCCTTCCTCGTAATCGACGCCGAGCCCGCCGCCGAGGTCGATCATCTCCAGCGGGAAGCCCTCGTCGAGGAGAGCGCGCGACAGCCCGGCCACCTCGCGCGCGGCCTGGCCCAGCGGGGCGAGGTCGGTGATCTGGGAGCCGATGTGGCACTGCACCCCGGCGATGCGAAGGCCGGGCAGGGATCGGGCTCGCCGAAGGATGTCGGGGGCCTGGGCGATGTCCACCCCGAACTTGTTCTCCCGCAGGCCGGTCGAGATGTAGGGGTGCGAACGGGGGTCGATGTCCGGATTCACGCGCAGGGAGACCTTCACCATCCGGCCCCGCCGCGTGGCGGCGGCGCTGATCCGGGAGATCTCGTCCTCGCTCTCCGCGTTGAAGTCGCCGATCCCCAGCTCGACTCCGAGCTCGATCTCGGCCGCGGTCTTGCCCACCCCCGCGAAGACGATCCGCTCCGGTGAAAAGCCCGCCCGGAGCGCCGCCTTCATCTCGAAGCCCGAGACGATGTCGGCCCCCGCCCCGAGCTCCGCGAACAGCCGCAGCAGGTGGCCGTTCCCGTTGGCCTTGACCGCGTAGCAGATGCGGTGCGGGACCTTAGCGAACGCCCGCTCGTAGCCCCGATACGCCTCCACCAGGGCCGCCCGGCTGTAGACGTAGAGCGGCGTGCCGAAGCGCTCGGCCGCATCGAGGAGCGAGGCGCCGTCGCAATGGAGGGTCCCGCCGCGCCGCTCGAATCCCACCATCGTCGCGTCATCATAGAGCAAACCGGCCGCGGCGCGGCCGCCCTGGGGCCGTGACACACGGCGCTCCGACCTCTCGTGCTACGCTGACAAAGAGCCGCGGCCTCAACCCATGAAGCAATCCCCCGCCTCGATCGACAGCGCCGTGGACGCCACTCGCGGAGACTCCCGTCTCTCCGGCTACCGGCCCACCTTCGCGGCGGTTGACCTCGGCCGGCTGACCGCGAACTATCGGGCGCTCGCGGCGCGGGTCGGCGAAGACGTCGGGGTCATCCCGGTCGTCAAGGCCGACGCCTACGGCCACGGCGCGGTCGCGGTGGCTCGCCGTCTGTCGACCCTCGGCCCGCGCGCGTTCGCCGTGGCCCTCCCCGAAGAGGGCGTGGAGCTGCGCCGGGCCGGCATCTCCCAGGAGATCCTGCTGCTTGGCGCGCTCGGCCCCGGCCAGGTCGGGGTCGCCCTCGAGCACCGCCTGACCCCGGCCATTTTCGAGCGCGGGCTCCTGGAACGGCTGAACCACGAGGGGCGGGCGCGCGGGCGCCGCATCGACGTTAACGTCAAGGTCGACACGGGCATGGGACGCATCGGCTTTCCGACGACGGAACACGGCGCCCTCGTGGATTGGCTGGCGAGCGCCCAGGGGATCGAAGTGACGGGCGTGTTCACGACATTTGCCCGCGCCGACGAGCCCGACGACGCGGCGACGGCCCGGCAGATCGACCACCTCGGGGCATTGCTAGCGGGTCTGGCCAGGGCCGGCATCGGCCCCGGCCTGGTCCACGCCGCGAATACCGCGGGCATCCTGGCCCATCCCCCCGGCTGGAAGCAGGCGGTGCGACCGGGTCTGGGCCTCTACGGCATCCATCCCGGGGAGGCCGTTCCCCGGGCGCCCCTCCTGCCGGTGCTGGCGCTCGAAACCACGGTGATCCAGGTGAAGGACGTGCCGGCGGGCACGCCGATCGGCTACGGCGGCGCCTGGAGGGCCGAAGGGCCGGCCCGAATCGCGACCTTGCCCGTGGGCTACGGCGACGGCTATCCCCGCGCCCTCGGCAGCCGCGGCCGGGTCCTCTTCGACGGTGGCGAGGGCAGGGTCGCGGGGCGCGTGAGCATGGACCTGATCGCGGTGGACGCAACGGGCATCGAAGGCGTCGCGGTCGGCTCTCCGGCCACCCTCATCGGCGAGCGCGGAGGGGGCAGTGTCACCGCCGACGAGATCGCGCGGGCCTGTGGGACGATCCCCTACGAGACGCTCTGCGGGATCTCGGGACGAGTGCCGCGGGTCTACGTCGAAGCGGGCCGCGTGCTCGAGGTCAGGCCGCCCGCCACCGAAACGAGCGCCCTCCAACCGGGGAGGGACCGATGAACCGCCGGGACGTGCTGAAAGCGGCGGGGGCGCTGGGGGCGGCGGCGATGGCGGACGTTTCCGCCGGCGGTGCGGAGACGGGCAGGGCGGCCGGGCCCGCAGGTTCCGCCGGCCTCCGCACCGAGGTGGTGCGCCTGAAGCTCCGCCACACCTGGACCACGACGATGTCCTCGAGCGACTACCGGGACACGTTGTACGTCCGCTACACCCGCGGCGGCCTGACCGGAGTGGGCGAGGGGGCTCCCATCGTCCGCTACCAGGAGAGCGCGGCGGACGGCGAAAAAGCGCTCCAACCCCTGCGCGAGCTCGTGGAGTCGGCCGACCCGATGGCCTGGGCCGCCCTCGAAGCGAAGGTGGCGCGGCGCCTCTCGGGCCAGTACGCGGCCCGGGCGGCGCTGAACATCGCGGTCCTCGACTGGGTCGGACAGAAGCTCGGCATCCCCGTCTGCCGGCTCTTCGGCCTGGACCCCCGGAATGCTCCGGCCACCACCTTCTCGATCGGGATCGACCCTCCCGAGGTCACCCGCCAGAAGGTCCGCGAGGCCGATGCCTATCCGATCCTCAAGATCAAGGTGGGCCTCGACACCGACGAGGCCACGATCGAGGCGGTGCGGAGCGTCACCAGGAAGCCGCTGCGGGTGGACGCGAACGAGGGCTGGAACGACAAGGAGACCGCCGCGCGGAAGATCGCCTGGCTCGAGACCCAGGGCGTGGAGTTCCTCGAGCAGCCGATGCCGGCGGCCATGCTGGACGAGCAGCGCTGGCTCCGGTCCAGGGTCCACATGCCGATCCTGGCCGACGAGGCGTGCCTGCGATCCCACGACATCCCGAAGATCGCCGACGCCTACGACGGCATCGTGGTCAAGGTCGACAAGGCGGGCGGCCTGCTGGAGGCCATCCGCTCGATCCACACCGCCCGCTCCTTCGGCCTCAAGGTCATGCTCGGGTGCATGGTCTCGAGCTCGGTGTCGATCACCGCCGCCGCCCACCTCTCGCCGCTCGCGGACTACGCCGACCTGGACGGCAACCTGCTGATCGGCAACGACCCGTACACGGGGGTGTTGGTCAGGGAAGGGAAGCTCGTCCTGCCCGTCGGTCCCGGCCTGGGCCTCGTCCCCGCGCCCTGAAACGGGGTGCTACCATCCCGCCGGAGGCCCGAGAGAGTTGAAGGACGTCGTCACCGCCGAAGACGTGTTGGCCGCTCCCCCGGGGGGCGAGGTGCTCGCCTCAGCGGGAGCGATCGTCACGCCCTGGGCGCGCGAAGTGGCGGCGACTCGGAACGTCCGTATCGTCCTCGGCGCCGCTGGCCCCGGGCCGAGCACGGTGGCCCTGGGGGCCGACCACGGCGGCTTTGCCCTCAAGGAGGAGATCAAGGTCCACCTGACACGCCTGGGCTACCGCTTCCATGACCTGGGCGCGTTCTCGACCGATCCGGTCGACTACCCCGACGTGGCCCTCGCGGTGGCGCGGGCGGTCCGGAGCGGCGAGGCGCGGCTGGGCATCCTCGTGGACGGCGCGGGACTCGGGTCGGCCATGGCGGCCAACAAGGTGCGGGGCATCCGGGCCGCCCCCTGCACCGATCCCGCCGCCGCGAAGAATGCCCGGGAGCACAACGACGCGAACGTCCTCACCCTGGGAGCGCGCTTCGTCGACGTGCCGAGGATGCGCGAGATCGTCGAGGTGTTCTTGACCACGCAGTGCACCGAGGAGCGGCACCGCCGCCGGGTGAAGAAGATGGACGCCATCGAGGAGGGCGGAGGGAAGTGAGCGACGCGCGGCTGGTCGAAGCGATCGTCCGGGCGGTGCTGGAGAAGCTTCGCCTGGAGGAAGCTCCCTGCTCCTGCCACTCGGCGGCGGCGGGGTGCTGCCCCGACCGGTTGGGCCACATGCTGGGTCACGGCGCCGAGCGCTTCGGCCTGCTCGCCGGAACCCCCTATCCGCGGGAGATCGCCCGGCTCATCGACCACACGCTCCTCAAGCCCGAGGCCACTCGCGAGCAGGTGGAGACGCTGTGCCGCGAGGCCCGGGAGCACGGCTTCGCCACCGTCTGCGTCAACCCCGCCTGGGTGCGGCTCAGCGCCGACCTTCTGCGCGGCTCCGAGTCACGCGTCTGCACCGTGGCCGGATTCCCGCTGGGGGCCACCGTGCCCGAGGTCAAGGCATTCGAAGCCGCGCGCTGCGTGGCCGACGGGGCCACCGAGGTGGACATGGTCATGAACGTGGGCGCGCTCAAGTCGGGGGACCACCGCCTGGTCGAGCGCGACGTGCGAGCCGTGGTCGAGGCCTGCCGGCCCCGGGGCGCCGTGGTGAAAGTCATCATCGAAGCCGCCCTCCTGACCGACGACGAGAAGGTGAAGGCCTGCGTGATCTCGAAGGTGGCGGGGGCCGATTTCGTGAAGACCTCGACCGGCTTCGGTCCCGGAGGCGCCACCGCGGCCGACGTGGCCCTGATGCGGCGCGTGGTGGGGCCGGCGATGGGGGTCAAGGCCGCGGGGGGCGTTCGCGACCTCAAGTCGGCCCAGGCCATGATCGCGGCCGGGGCGGACCGCATCGGGGCCAGCGTGGGCGTGAAGATCGTGCAGGAGAGCCGCGGCCAGGCTCCGGCCCCGCCGATGGCGCCCCCGGCCGGCTACTGACGGCTGCGGTCGATCCGGGCGATGTACGAGTCGACCACCCGCCGCCCGTCGAGGCCCACCACGCGGGCGTACTCGGACAGGAAGCCGCGAAGGTAGACGGGCGCGGGAAGAAAGGAGAACCGGTCCTCTTCGATGTACTGGAAGTACCGGACCCCGACCTTGCTCTCGGTCGCGATCTGACGCAGGGAGACCCCGCGCATCTCGCGAAGGCGCTTCAGGGCCGGCCCGGTCACCAGCTCGGGCAGCTCCAGCGGCCCCGGCCCGAGAAGCTGCGGGGCGTCACCGCCGCTCTCGGCCGGAGGGTAGGGGACGACCCCGGGGGCCCGGAGGCCGAGCGTCTCGTCGTAGGCGCGGCGCCGGGCGGGGTCCATGAGCACGGCGTAGGCCGCGTCGATGCGCGCGCGGGTGGCTTCCACGTCGCTCGGCTCGAGCAGCGAATAGGTGGCCAGCGAGGCCGGCCCGTACATCTCGTTGCAGAAGCGATAGGCGCGTTCGATCTGCTCGCGGGATGCCTGGGGCGGGAGACCGAGGACGCGGTAATGACTCTCGGCCGGCGCTTCCGTAGGCGCCCCGGCCAGGGGCGCCCCGGCCTCCGCATTCCCCGCCTTCGGCGGTCCGAGTCCGCCTGCGGCCTCGTTGCTCGACGCTGCTGGCGGCGCATCGCCGATCGCGACCTGGAGCTCCGGCGGGAACTCGCAGGGCGGGACTCCGCTCGCGACGACCGGCGTCCGGGGCCCGGGCTCCATGCTGTTGCTCATGCTCTCGCCTTCGTTCATGCCCACGGCAGGGTGAGGCTCTCGCCCATCAGGAGGCCGCGCGCGAGCTGCCGCACCTCCTCGGCCGCACGGCAGGTGGGGGCGTCGACCATGAACAGCCGGCGGCGCCGCACGCTCTGCCAGACGGAATCGTCGTAGTGGACGTAGCCGGAATAGGTGGCCCGGATGCCGAGGTGGCGGGCGCAGGCGGCCACCAGCTGGTAGCCGATCGGGATGTCCCCGTTATCTCGCACCTGGTTCACGATGAAGCGCGGCTGGAAGCCCGCCATCTCACGGCGGAGCACCGTCACCGCCTCCGGATCCTCCCGCTCCACGTGGGCCAGGAGCTCGAGAGGCGTGCGAATGCCCAGCGGGTTCTTGGGATCGAGGGCCGCGGCGACGATCTGTCGGACCCCTTCGTGCGGTGCGGCGGCGCGCAGGCGGCGGTACAGCGCGCTCTTGATGAACCGGTAGCCGTTCTCGATCGAGGTGGGCTCGGGCGACAATGTTGAAGGACGTCCCCGCCCCGAGGTCGAGCAGCACCACGTCCACTTCCAGGGCCTTGATCCGGTTGAGCACCCGCACCTTCTGGACGTGCTTGATGTTGGCCGCGCCGAGGAAATCGGAGGCCCCGCTGATGAGCCGGAGGCCCGGGTTGCCGGTCTCGACCAGCACCTCCTCGATCGTGTCGCAGCGGCGCTGGATGAAGTCCCCCAGGGTGCGCTCGGGGGTGGCCAGCCCGAGGCAGGTGTGCAGGTTCGCCCCGCCGAGATCGGCGTCCACGAGCACGACCCGCTTGCCCATCCGCGCGAGCTGCCAGCCGAGGGAGGCGGTCAGGATGGACTTGCCGATGCCGCCCTTGCCTCCGCCGACGGACCAGATCTGCCGGCGGCTCCGGCTGGGAAGGGGGGTCGGCACCACCCCGCTGATGCTCAGCGCCACGGGCCGAGCTCCACGCTCTTGAGGACGGCGGCAAGGAGGGACCGCGTCTCCGCGGACTTCTTCCAGAGCGTCACCGGACAGTAGGTGATGACACAGAGGGACTGTCCGTCCCCCACGACCGTGAGGTTGCGCTGCCGCCATTCCTTGTAGCCCAGCACGGGGCGGTCGTAGCGGACCGCGAACGCCGAGTCGAGGGCGCGGCGCGAGCCCTCCGCCCAGGAAACGAAGTCGTACTCGTAGCGGACCTCGGGCTCCATGTCCATGGCGTCCGTCAGGCGCTCGAGCATGCAGTCGGCGTGCAGGCTGTCGTAGCCCGACTCCTCTGATCGATGCAGGAAGCGCACGAGCACGCCGTCCCCGCGGGCCTCGAGGAGCTCGGGGGCCTCCTTCAAGGTTTCGACGATCCACGAGGCAGGCGTCCGGAAGCGGAAGGATTCCGTGGCGTTACGATGTTCGTTCGCTAGGGATACAGTGGCAGAGGGCGACGATGTCTTCGCCCCCAAAGGTACGGGGACGAGGAGCAGAGAAACGAAAACAGCCCCCACAAGGTCGTGCATCAGTGGCCTTGGGTATTTATGTTACAGCAGCTAAGGCTTTACATCAAGAGGCGACCCCGGTCAAGAGGTGGGAGCAGCTCAAGGGGTCGTAACCCTCAGGCGGCCCGGAAGTTCCATGGCCATGGACTTCGCCCGAGCGGGATCGATCCCACGGCGCACGGCGATCATCTCGGCCAGGATGCTCACCGCGATCTCTTCGGGGGTCTGCGCTCCGATCTCGATGCCGAGGGGAGCGTGGACCTTGGCGAGGTCCTCGGCGCGCACCCCCTGCTCCTCGAGCGCCGCGAAGATGTGGACGACCTTGGGCTTGCTGCCCAGAAGCCCGACGAAGCGAAGGCCCTTGCCGACCGTTGCCGCGAGCGCCTCCGTGTCGCCCTTGTGCCCGCGGGTGACGACGATCGCGTACGAGCTCCGGCCCAGGGTCATCTTTCCGGCCGCGCTCGCGAAGTCCTCGACCACGATCAAGTCCGCTTCCGGGAAGCGCTCGCGGTTCGCGAACTTCACCCGGTCGTCGGCCACCTCGACCCGAAAGCCCGCCGCCTTGGCGATGCGCGCGAGGGGCTGGGCCACGTGCCCGGCTCCGAAGAGACACAGGATGGGCGTCGACTCGATGGGTTCGATGAACACCTGCATCCTCCCCCCGCACACGAGGCCGTCCTCGCCGGCCTGCTCCGGCGTGAGGTCGTACGAAACGAGGCGGACCTTGCGGCTCTCGATGGCGTCGCGCGCGCGCCAGGTCATCTCGGCCTCGAGGCAACCGCCTCCGATCGTTCCCACGATGCGGCCGTCCGCGTGAACGAGCATCTTGGCCCCGGCCTTCTGGGGCGTCGAGCCCTCGGTGCCGATCACGGTCACGAGCGCTGCCGGCTCGCCCGATGCCTCCGCGCGCAGCGCCGCTTCCAGGACCTCGCGCATGGACTAGTGCCCTGCCTCCCCGGTCAGCGGACCGCGGCGCTCAGTCCTTCGAGCGCCGCCGCCAGCGCGCGCCGATCCAGCGGCTTCGGCACACAGGCACGGAAGAGAGCGGCCTGCGGCCCCAGGTCCTCCGGGTTCGCCAGCACGAAGAGGGGCAGGGCCAGGGTGGCCTGATGGTCGCGCAGTCGCTCGGCCACCTCCTCGGCCCGGAGCCGCGGCAATACCCGGTCGAGGACGATGGCGGCGGGCATCAGCCGGGTCGCCGCCTCCACCGCTTCCACCCCGTCCGTCACCTCGTGGATGCCGAAGCCCAGCTCTTCGGCCACGCGCCGCACCTCCCGGCGCGTCCCCGGGTCCCGGGCCGCAACCAGCACCAGGGGGGCCCGCGTCTGAGCGGCGGCCCCGAAGAGCGGCAACGCAACCGAGAAGGTCGAGCCCACGCCGGGCGTGCTGTCCACGGTCAACCGGCCGCCATGCGCGCCGACGATGCGGTCGCAGATGTGAAGGCCCAGGCCGAAGCCCTCGATCCCCGCCCGCTTCCGGTCGTGGAGGCGCGAGAAGGGCCGAAAGAGCTTGGGCCGGTCGTCGGGGGCGATGCCGATCCCGTGGTCGCTCACGCTCACGACCGCGGTGTCGCGGTCGCGGCGGATCCCGATCCGCACCTCCCCGCCCTCCGGTGAGTACTTGATCGCGTTCGAGAGGAGGTTGTCGAGGACCTCGGCCAGCCGCTCCGCATCGGCCCAGCAGGGCAACGGGTGGTCAGGGAGGTCCAGGACGACCGGGTGCCGCGGGTCCTCCGGCAGGCGCCCGGCCACGTCCCGCACCTTGGCCCCGAGGTCGATGAGGCCGAAGTCGAAGGCGAAGTGTCCCGTCTCCAGCCGCGTGGTCTCGAGCGTCTTGTCCATGAGGCCGGCCATGCGGGTGGCCGCGCTGACGATCGCCCGGGTCCGCTCCTGCCGGTCCTCGAGACCCGCCTCGGGCTTCAGCTCCAGCACCTCGGCCCAGCCGAGGATGGCGGAGAGGGGGGCCCGGAAGTCGTGGGCCACGATGTTCACGAGCTCGCTCTTCATCCGGTCCAGCTCGACGAGGCGGGCGTTCGTCCCTTCGAGGGCCTGGTAGAGCTCGGCGTTGCGCAGGATGATCCCGATCCCGTCGGCCAGGGTTTCCAGGGTGATGACCTGGCCCCGGTCGAAGGCTTGCACGACGTCGCTCTCCACGTCGAGCACCGCCACCACCTCGTCTCCCGACAGTATGGGCACGCAGACCCCGCTGCGGGTCGAGGCCATCCAGGGGTCGTAGTCGGGCTCCTGCGCCGCGTCGGCCACCAGGACCGTCCGCTTCTCGCGCAGGACCCGCCCGCTCACGCCCTCGGACAGCGGGTAGCTGGCCCAGCCCTCGGGCCGCCGGTCGCGGCTCGCCACCGCCGCCACCCGGAAGAGCCCCGATTCCTGCTCCGGGACCATCACCGAGACCACCGGGCGAGAGGTTGCCCGCGATCTCGCGCAGGAGGGCATTGACGAAGGCAAGCTGCTCGCTGCGCGCGCGCTCGGCGGCGAAGGCCACCGAGTTCGCCACCGCGATCGAGAGCTGGCCCGCGAAACGGGTCAGGTAGTCGAGGTCGTCGCTCGTGAAGTGGGAGGAGCCGGGCTGCCGGGTCGCGTTCAGCACGCCGAAGAGCACGGCCGTCCCCCGCTCCCGGTCGTAGTGGGTCAAGGGGACGCACAGGATCCGCGCCATGGGATGGCCGCGGCGCACGTAGCTCTCGTGGGTCTCCGCTTCGTTGATCAGGACCGGGATGAGGTCCTGGGCCACCCGCCCGGCGATCCCCTCGCCGAGGCGGAAGGTCGGCTTGGGCTCGGTGAGGGGCCCGGGCTCGTTGGCCCACGCGGCAAACAGACGGAGCACGCCCGCCTTCTCGTCGAAGCGGAAGGCCGAGGTGTGGTCGGCGCGGATGAGACGGCCCGCCTCCTCCGTGGCCTTGATGAAGAGCGCCCGCAGGTCGCGCAGGGCGGCGGTTTCGAGGCCCAGGTCATAGAGGGTGGCCATCTGCCGGGCCATGTGCTCGGTGGCGGCCTCGCTCTCGGACCGGCGCAAGGCCAGGGCGAGGTGGCCGGCCAGGGTGGAGAGGAGGTTCGTCTCCTCTTCCTCGAAGAGGGCGGGCGGCTGGCGGCGCACCACCAGCACGCCGAGCGCGTGGTCTCCCGCCCGCACGGGGACCGCCAGCTCCGAAGCGATGTCGGTGCGCGAGACCTCGAGCGGCGCCGAGAGCCGCAGGACCCATCGCAGGGCCTGGGAGTCGGCGGCGTGACCGGAGTCGGCCCCGGCCTCGCTCTGCAGCTCCAGCCCTTCCCCGTCCTTCGGGGCGTGGTACGAGACGCGCTCGTAGGCAAGGTCCTTGTGGATGCGCCGGACCGTGAGGTCCAGGAGCCGGTGGCGGCCCGAGACCGACGCCATGTCCCCCACGAGGGCGGCCAGGCGCTCGAGCCGCGAGGCATGGCGGCGCTCGCGGGTGAAGATCTGCCGGCTCCTCAGGAACGTCGCCACCGGGCCCGCGAAGATCGACAGGAGCTGGACGTCGCTGTCCGTGAAGCCGCCCGGCTTGTCGGCAGCCCCCAGGAGGCCCAGAAGATCGCCCTCCGAGAACATGGGGACGAGCACGACCGATTTCGCTTCGGCGAGCAGGGCGACCTCCCGGGTGAGCCGCGTGTCCGTGCCCGGCTCGTTGCTCACGTAGGGCCGCCCCGTGCGGGGGTTCCAGAGGCTGCGGTACTCGGGCCGGGGGGCGTAGCGGAAGCGGCGGGCGACCTGGTCGGAGAGGCCGTGCACCGGCAACGCCGCCTCCATCGTGTGGGTGGCGGGATCGTAGAGGGCCATGCCACAGATCGGGGCCCCGATGAGGCCAGCCAGCCGCGTGGTGACCATTCGATTGAAGTCCTCGGGCTCGGCGATCAGCGACCAGTCGCGCCCGATCTCGTGCAGCCGCGCGAGGTCACGGGCCCGGGCCTGGGCCTCCTCCCGGCTCGTCATCAGCTCGTCGTGGAGCGATTTGAGGCGCAGGAAGGCCCGCACCTTGAGGATCAGGGCGGGGGTGTCCACGGGCTTGTGCAGGAAGTCGTCGGCCCCCGCCTCATAGCCCCGCCGGACCGCCGTCGGGTCACCGAAGGCAGTGAGCATGATGATCGGAAGGTAGGGGCCATGGGCCTCCCGGACGCGCTGGCAGGCCTCGTAGCCGCTCATGCCGGGGAGCCGGATGTCCAGCAGGACGAGGTCGAAGCTCCCGGTTTGGAGGCGCTCCAACCCCTGCTCCCCGGACTCCGCCTGGCGCGCCTGGTAGCCGTGGAGGTTCAGCAGGTCGACGAGCGTTTTCCCGACGAGGGCGTCGTCTTCGATGACGAGGATCTCGGCCATGGGAGGGTTTGGACCGGAGCGATGATGCGGCAGCCCCCCTCGCGAGTCAAACCCGGGTACCGCGCCCGGAAGCTCCTCCGGGAGGAGGACTTACACGTGCTCGGCGCTGTCGGGGACGGGCTTCGCGGCCAGGTCGCCTTCGTCCACCACGACCTGGCCGTAGCGGCTATAGAAAGAGAGCTGGCGCCGATAGCATATCCTTCGTTCCAGATCGAAGGCCACGCAGGACTCGATGGGCCGGCTGTAGACGTGAACGGAGACGACGCGCTCCTTCCCCTGCACGACCACTTGATGGATGGTCTGGACCTTGTCCACCGTGTTCACCGGCCCGTCCGGATAGCACTCCTGCACCTCCCGGCGGTCGATGTCGAGCTCGGTGCCCGCCACGTTCTGGTTGTCGGAGGCGTTGCAGCCGAGCCACTTGTAGTTGATGACGGCCAAGGCGCCGCTCTCGACGCTCATCCATCCCAGCTGCCCGTTGTGGGTATGGATCACCGTCCGCTGCCCGGGCGACCAGCAGACCGCCATCGCCTCGATCAAGTCGTCGCGATAGATCAGGTTGCGTGTGTACATGTCGGATCGGAAATGGACGTAGCGATCGAGGGAAGCACGGTCGAGGGCCGTCTCCCGCAGGTAGTGAAGGACACGGTCGCGGGTGATGGGATCCTTCTCGAAACCCTTCAGGGTCTCGATGAAATCCGCGACGGAAACCGTCCTTCTCGCCATGTTCCCCCGGGAGGCCCGTAGACGAGTGTGCGGCCCGTCACGCCGTCAAGTCAAGGGTGGCTCGCTGGCGTGGTACTCTCGGTCAGGGAGCCGCCGCTCCCACGGATCGGGGTGCCGCGCCCTGACCGCCCGGCGCCTCGAGGGAGAGAGGCACGATGGGAGTCTCCGGGCCGGAAGCGCTTCTCGAGATCATCCGCCAGAAGCAGGACCTTTCGGGCTATCGCGAGCGGCATTGGGCCGGCAGCTTCGCGGACTACGTGGAGATCGTGCTGGAGAGCCCGAAGGTGGCGCGCAACAGCTACCAGCGGCTCTACGACCTGATCCTCTCCCACGGGGTGACCGAGTACACCCGCCACCACGAGAAATACACCCACTACCACCTGTTCGACGACTCCATCGACGGAGGCCGCGACGCGGTCTTCGGGCTCGACCCCTCGCTCATGCGCCTCGTGAACAACGTCAAGTCCGCGGCCTACGGTTACGGCACCGAGAAGCGCATCCTGCTCCTGCACGGGCCGGTCGGCTCCTCCAAGTCCACCATCGCCCGGATCCTGAAGAAGGGGATCGAGGTCTACTCGAACCAGAAGGAGGGGGCGCTCTATACCTACGGCTGGCGCTCCGACCTCGCCACCAGCGGGCAGGACGGGGTGCAATGGTGCCCCATGCACGAGGAGCCGCTCCACCTCGTTCCCCTCGAGGCCCAGCCGACGATCTACGCCGAGATCAACCGGCGGCTGACCAGCAAGGACTACCGGATCGGCCCCACCGGCAACCTCTGCCCCTTCTGCCGGAAGATCTATCAGGACCTGATGACCCAGTACGACGGGAACTGGGAGCTCGGGACCTTCCAGCCGAAGGACGAGAAGAACCAGGACTCCACCGAGCTGACCGGCGACCTGAACTACCGCAAGATCGCCGAGTACGGCACCGACTCCGACCCCCGCGCCTTCAACTTCGACGGCGAGCTGAACATCGCCAACCGCGGCATCATCGAGTTCATCGAGATCCTGAAGCTCGACGTGGCCTTCCTCTACGACCTCCTGGGGGCGTCCCAGGAGCACAAGATCAAGCCGAAGAAGTTCCCCCAGACCGACATCGACGAGGTCATCGCCGGCCACACCAACGAGCCGGAATACCGCAAGCTCCAGAACAACGAGCTGATGGAGGCCTTCCGCGACCGGACGGTCAAGATCGACATCCCCTACAACACGGTCTGGAAGGAGGAGGTCAAGATCTACGCGCGCGACTTCAACGACCGGCGCATCACGGGAAAGCACATCGCCCCCCATACCATCGAGATGTCGGCCATGTGGGCGGTCCTGACCCGGCTGGAGGAGCCCAAGAAGGCCCAGATCACCCTGGTCCAGAAGATGAAGCTGTACGCGGGCAAGACGCTTCCCGGCTTCACGGAGGACAACGTCAAGGAGCTGCGCGAGGAGGCGCCCCGGGAGGGGATGGACGGGATCAGCCCCCGCTACATCCAGGACAAGATCAGCAACGCCCTCGTCCGCGACGACAGCGGCTCCTGCGTCAACCCCTTCATGGTCCTGAACGAGCTGGAAGGCGGGCTCTCCCACCACGGCCTCATCACCCGCGAGGAGGTGCGCAAGCGTTACCGCGAGCTCCTCACCCTGGTCAAGCAGGAGTACGAGGACGTCGTCAAGAACGAGGTCCAGAAGGCGATCAGCGCCGACGAGGAGGCGATCGCCCGCCTGTGTGGCAACTACGTGGACAACATCAAGGCCTACACCTTCCACGAGAAGGTGCGGAACAAGTTCACCGGACAGGAAGACGACCCCGACGAGCGGCTGATGCGGTCGATCGAGGAGAAGATCGAGATCTCGGACAGCCGCAAGGACGACTTCCGGCGCGAGATCATGAACTACATCGCCGCCCTCGCCCTGGAGGGGAAGGTCTTCGACTACAAGACCAACGAGCGCCTCCAGAAGGCCCTGGAGCTGAAGCTCTTCGAGGACCAGAAGGACTCGATCAAGCTGACCAGCCTGGTCTCGAGCGTCGTGGACAAGGATACCCAGGAGAAGATCGAGATCGTCAAGGGCCGGCTCATCAAGAACTACGGCTACTGCGACGTGTGCGCCACCGACATCCTGAACTACGTGGCGTCGATCTTCGCCCGCGGGGACAGCAAGCAGCGATGACGCCGGTCGCGCCCTGCTCGATCGAGGAAGCCCGCCCGCGCCGATGATGCTTCGCAAGATCGACCGCGACGTCAAGAGGTTCAAGCAGATCGTACGCGGGGTCATCAAGAAGGAGTTCCGGAAGTACCTGACCGAAGGCGAGCTGATCGGCCGCCAGGGGAAGCACCTCGTCTCCATCCCCCTGCCCCAGATCGAGATCCCGCGCTTCCGCTTCAACTGGAAGGATGCCGGCGGGGTCGGGCAGGGAGAGGGCGACGCCGGCGATCCGCTGGACGGCGCGCCCGGCACCGCCCCCGGCCAGCACCTCCTCGAAGTGGAGGTCAACCTGGAGGACCTGGCGGAGATCCTGGGCGAGGA
>WNFL01015128.1_pt1 | contig 22311 bp, 13 predicted proteins | sample 5400361 | NCBI WGS metagenome assembly WNFL01 (sample SAMN13153351, study PRJNA577476) | soil metagenome | isolation source: 40 cm soil on Douglas fir-dominated hillslope | place: USA:California | collected 2013-09-17
CTTGAAAAGGGAGCATCCGACGCCGTTGCGCTGCTCATGGAGAACAGCTCCGCGCCCATTATCTTCGATTCCTTTTATGGGGAAGTTATACGCGGCTTCCAGACCGAGGCGCAGCGCCTGGGCTATCAGGTTATGCTGACCACATTTGATCGCGCGGCAGAAAACGTTGATGATATACGTTCACGGTTGACCGATTCGGTCAAAGGAATTGTCATCGCGAACGACGGCGACATTACCCCCAGAATGATCGGTCAGCTTCAGTCCATGCAAACACCCCTCGTGCTCATTGAGAACCATATCCCGAACCAGAAAATTCCTTCTGTTCTGGGGGATAATTTTATGGCTGGCTACACGATCACGCGGCACGTTTTGGAAATGGGTCATCGCGAAATTGCGGTCTTGCAAGGGCCAACCAAGTATAGCAGTCTGGTAGACCGTTTGCGGGGTATTCTGGCGGCTGTAGGGGAAGTAGGCATGGTTATTCCGCCGGAGTGGATGCCACATCCGGTTTCCGGCCACCCGCATAAGGGTTACGTACAGATGCGGGAAATCTTGGAGCAGGCAAAACTGCCGACGGCAGTTGTCGCAATTAGCGATAAAACTGCATTAGGTGCGATGGACGCGATTAGGGAAAGCTCACTTCGAATTCCAGAAGATATTTCAATCGTCAGCATTGATGATATTGCCGAAAGCGCCTTTTCTAGGCCACCCCTGACAACAGTTCGCATTCCTAAATATGATATGGGCCTGGTCGCTATGCAGAAGCTACATCGCTTGATCCGGGAAGAATCAGAAATCCCTGTCCAGAGTGTTGTCTACAGCGACCTGATTGTGCGAGAGTCATGTATTGACTTGAAGTGAGACGGTCACAGCCCAGCATAAGCTGCAAATGACACTGAAATATACGCCGGAATTGGTCTGTTTCCGTCAATTGTGTTTTTCGTCGTCCTTAAATATTTAGTGCCAATGACGCGTTGAAGAAGCGACTGGCTTCCTCGTAATCTCCGAGGTGACGGGCATATTCACCGGCTTTTTCCAAATAGTGGACGGCTTTAGGGATATCATCGGCGGCTTGCCAATGGTGCGCCAACTCAGCATATAGCGGCATAGTTGATGTATCCATTTCGAGCCACTCAGCCACTGCGCGATGGATTTGACGGCGTTGAGCGAAGAGCATCAGGCTGTAAGCGGTCTCGTGGGTAAGCATATCTTTGAAACTATAGCTCGCCGATTCCGTCGAACGTTGAACGATCAGATCGAGTTCCTCAAGCGTGCGCAAATTTTTGCGCAAATGTTCACGTTCATGTTCTTCAGGATAAATCGAAGACAAGGCGTCGAATGTGAAAACCTGGCCGATCACGCTGGCAACCTTCAGTGTTAATTGTTCAGCAGGTGACAATTGATCAATGAGTAAGGCACGCTCTACGGTGCGACCAACTAAATTCTCAGCATCACCATAGCCCTCAAGGCGTTTGCGGATCGGTCTATAAATCGCGATGGGCTGGGCTTTGCCTTTGACAACAATCGGCGGCAGGCTGTCGAATTCAAATTGCGCATGTGTGATTTCATAAATTGAGCTATCACACAAAATGCTCGCACGTTGTGCGCCTGACATGGGGACTGGAGCAGGTAGAGCTACCTGCATCAGGCGCGAGGCCAGATTGGTCTTATCGCCGATGACCCCGTAAGTGCGGTGAGTAGAACCTCCATACGCGCCAACCCGCATTTGACCATATGACAATCCAATTTGTAAGTCCGTGATATAAGACAGTTCCTCAGGTGGCTCTGCGAGTTCCAACGCTGCGGAGACAGCTTGCATAGCATCGTCATTATGAGCAACAGGTGCGCCAAACACTATATAGAGATAATTGCCCTTGTCGCCTACGCTGAGTTGAAGTATTGAGCCATTGTAGCGCTCGACCACTTGTTCCACCCATTGAACAAACGAATCAAGCCTGGCAGCGGCATCAACATCAGTATCATAGTCCAACCCGTCAAATCTTAAGAATAGAGCAGCCACCGAGCGAAGTTCGGATAGAAGTTCACTCTTCCCTGCACGCACTTTGTCAAATACTACCGGAAGCATCCATGGTCGCGCCTGGGCCTCCACGATAGCGCCGTCGGGGAGGTTAGGCCATGAGACGGGAACTACATCGTGCATCAGTCCGGAGATCACTGCACAGTTACGTTCATTGCGCCATTCTGACACAACGAATTGTTCTTCGAGATCGGGTAAACCAGCAGCAGCCATCACGATCTCGCCACGACGCGCCTGCTCCTGTGCCGACGCTAAAACCGTCAGGGTATTACCGGCCAGCACATCAATCTGATGTTGCGAAAATTCGCCGACGAGGAAACGGCGTGCGGCACCAGCAGCCACTGCTACTTTGATAGCCAGCGTGATCTTCGTTCCACCCGGTGTCATGATCGTTGCAAACTGAACCATTGCCTTTTGCATCGCCAATGCACAGGCCGCTGCACGTTCTGCTGAGGCGGTCGTTCGTTGGTTGCCCATTATGTCGAGATCATCAAACCAGCATGTGATGGCATCACCGCTAAAAGAAACGACACTGCCCTCGTATCGGTGTACATTATCTATCAGGGCAGTATACACCCGGTTGAGATGACGGATGATTTCCTCGGCACCTCGTTGTAATCCCAATTCATTTGCCAGAGATTCCGTCACCGCCGTGAAACCGTATACATCGGCGAATAAGGCCGCACCGTGCGCGTATTCCGGAAGGGTCGTTCCGTGAGCAAACGCTTGGCGGCGATCCATGGGAATATAGATTGCCACCGTCTCGGATTTTGCCAGTGCCTGCTCTTCGATATCCCGTTGCAATTGCTCAAGTTGACGCTTCAGGCGTTGTTCACGCGTTCGGACTTCCTGTGCCATCGTGCCAAAGACGCGCGCTAGCTCACCGAGCATGTCCGAGCGTGCCATTACAGCGTCGATCATCTCCGGTTCATAAACACTTTGCTCGATGGCACTTGCCGCACTTATCAATAGTGCGACGTGGCTGAGATATTCAAGTTCTTGATCACGCTGCCGCTTTTTCGCCAGACCTGCATCAATGCGTGCATGTAACAACACGGGTTCGAATGGCTTAGGGAGATAATCATCCGCACCTTGTTTGACGCCTTTCACGACACTTTGCAAATCATTGTTGGCTGAGATGATGATTACAGGAATATCAACTGTACGCGGCGACGCTTTCAAGCGTGACAGGACTTCAAAACCATCCGTAATTGGCATCATAATGTCCAGCAAAACGAGGTCAGGCGACTCGGATTCTGCCTTCATTACGGCATCCTGTCCATTTGTGGCAGAAATGATGTCGTAATGCAAATCTTCAAGTTCCTGTTCAAGGTAGTCGATGTTGAAGAGTTCATCGTCTACGATGAGGATTTTCGGAATGCTGTTCATCACGTATCAACCCAGATAGTGTTTTAGTTTGCCAAGCAACTCTTCATCATTGATAGGCTTGGTAAGGTAATCATTGCAACCAGCTTCTCTTGCCCTTATTTCATGACCGTTCATGGCGTGCGCGGAAAGTCCAATAATCGGCGTGGCCTTGAGCGTGGCATTCGTCCGGATGCGGCGGGTAGCTTCGTAACCGTCGACTAATGGGAGACTAATATCCATCAAGATCAAGTCAGGCGAATGCTGTATTGCCATCTCGACACCCTGCTCCCCGTCGCGGGCTACGAGCAGACTGTAATCGTCTTCGAGGAGTTGTATGAGCAGGTCAATGTTTACTTCGGTATCTTCCACGATTAGTACGGTCTTCATATGATGCTATTTCTCCATTGCCAGACTGATCTCGCGTGCCAAGCTCGCACCGTCAATGCCTTGCTTCTTCATCACACCCCTGACGCTTTCTCCCAGGCGGGCCGAGTCGTCGTCGGTCAAGTCCTTTGCAGTGAGGACAATGATCGGCAGGTGTTGCGCAGCCGGGTCAGACCGCATTTGCTCGATGACACCGAATCCGTCAAGACGAGGCATCATGAGGTCCAGGAGAACCACGTCGGGACGGCTACGCTGAATAGCGGCTAGCCCTTCAACTCCGTCGGGCGCAGAATCGAGAATAAAATCTGACGGGGTGAGCATCTGATTCAACATGTTTGCGACACCTGGGTCGTCATCAATAATCAATACGTGTTTGGGTTCATGGGGCTGTTCGGAGAGGACCTGCTTCAGTGTGCTTACGACGGCAACGACATCCAATGGCTTGAGTAAATACGCCGCTGCGCCAAGCTTGTAGCCCAGTATTTTGTTGTCGATAATCGTTAACAGAATAACGGGAATATTGACGGTCAATGGGTCCGCTTTGAGATCGTGTAAGACCTGCCAGCCATCTTTATTGGGCATAATGATATCTAATAGAATGGCGTGCGGTTTTAAATCACGCGCTTGTTGCTGACCGAGGATGCCATTATCCGCACCAATCACCTCAAATTCATTTTGGTCGAGGTTCTCCTGAATAAGATAGACAGCATCCGGGTCGTCATCAATCACGAGCACAAGTTTTCTTGTAGAAGTAATTGTTGGGGGGTGAGTCATTTCTTGAGCCAGATCAGGCTTTGTGTGTGGATGAAGCGAAGTCGAAGGATCGCTACGCGATGCGATTCTCTGGTCCACATAGCGACTAGGCAGCGAGAGTGTGAAGGTCGACCCTCCGCCCAATTCACTTGTTGCAGTTAAGACTCCGCCTAAAAGACGCGCGAGGTTTTTACTGATGGATAGGCCGAGACCTGTGCCGCCATAGCGACGCGTCGTACTGGTATCGGCTTGCTGAAATTCATCAAAGACGCGCTCAAGAGCTTCTGTGGTCATGCCGATGCCGCTATCGCTGACATCGACGGTGAACGTAGACTCAGTGTGATGGATAGTCAGACGAATAGTGCCTTGGGGCGTAAACTTGGCTGCATTGCTCAGTAAATTTAGAATGATTTGCTTGATCTTATCTTGATCTGAATATACCAGTATGAAATCGGCGTCGGTATTCTTCGAGAGCATTACCTCTGCCTTGACTAACGGCATTGCAACATTGATGCATTGATCGGCGAGCGCACTGATGTTGAAATTGGAGGCCTGCACATCCATACGACCAGCTTCAATTTTGGCGATGTCGAGCATTGTGTTGATCAGACCCAACAGATGCTCACTGCTGGATAACACTTTATCAAGATTGTCCGTTTGTCTTTCGGGAATTAGCCCGTCCGCCTTCTTACGGACAATTCTGGTGAAACCGATGATAGCATTCAGCGGCGTGCGGAGTTCGTGACTCATATTGGCAAGAAACGCGCTCTTGGCGCGATTGGCGGTTTCGGCGGCGGCGCGGGCAGCGTGGGCTTCTGTATAGAGTTGCGAGTTTTGAAGGGCAATAATTGCCTGTCGTGAAAGGCCATTTAAAAATTCCAGCTCAGAGGCCATGAATTCACGACCCTTCCCGGATCGCCAGACAGCCATGACTCCCTTCAAGTCGTCATCAGCCATGAGTGGAATGGCAAGCAAATGTTCATCGGGAGAATAATTTGTATCTTTAATGGTAAGGGTACGGGGATCGTTGTTCACGTTGTTGACAATCTCACCAATTTTGCTTCTGGCGATGCTTCCTAAGACGCCTTCACCATAATTGATTGTGTCATCGCGGACATTCTCGGCTTGGACACCAATAGCAGCAATCGCGCGAAACGTCATGCCATTTTCTTCGGGCAGAAAGAGCGCGCTCACGTCGCCGTTGAGCAGTTCTTTGGCATGGGTGGCAATGCCTCGTAATACAGTTGCCGTATCAAGTGAGGACGAAATATCACGACTGATATCCAGTAGCGCAGAGGTTTCATGTTCGTGGCGCTTTGTCGTGGCGTGGAGTTGCGCGGTGTGGAGTGCGGCACCTGCATTAGCAGCGATGGTTGTCAGAAGACGCAGTGAATCTTCGTTGAACACCCCTTCAGCCGTGGTGCTTTGCACGCTCAACACACCGATGGTTTCCTTGCCTGTTTTAATCGGCACACCAAGATACGAAAGCGACTCCCTGCCGACCATCGTTGCACCAATCTGTTTGCGGCGTTTGTCAATATCTTCGTTGATGAGCAGCGGTTCACCAGTCTGGATGATCTTGCTTGTCAGGCCTTCGCCGAGTCTAAGCGGCTCGAAATCCTCGCCGGATTGATAAGGGAAGCTGATGGTTGCCGCTTGCGGATCGAGCAGGGCCAGATACGCAATATCGGCATTGAAGATATCCCGCATCTGACTCCCAATAAGCTGGATCGTGCTATCAAGTTCAGTTTCCGCCACAAGCGCCTGACTGACCTTACTGATGACAGCGAGTTCAGCGTTGCGTTGCTCGGTCTCTTTAAGCAGGCGCTGGGTCTCGTCGAACAGGCGGGCGTTTTCGAGGGCAACACTCATGCTATTAGCGAGCGTTTGCAGTAGACGCACATGCGACTCGCCGAAGGCATTATCGTGGTCGAGGTTTTGCAGCGAGATAACCCCTCTGGCTTCGCCGTTGACCAGCATTGGCACGAACAAAACTGACTGCGGCGCTTCGCCTGCAATCGCGATTGGATTTCCATACTGTGCCGTCGCCGCTGGCACGTCCTGATTAATCAACAACGGCTGCCGGATTTCGATCACATGCTTACGGAACCCAATCACCGGGCGCGGTTCCAGAAAGAGCCGTTCACCTTTTTCAATCAGGTATCGCAAATAAAGTAGGTTAGTGGATGACGACCACCTGCGCGTCGAATATCTCACGGATCTTGCCACCAACCACATCGTAGATGCCTTGAATGTTAAGTTCGGCGGCGAGGGCAGCTTGCACGCTGTTAATGACAGCGAGTTCAGCATTGCGTTCTTCAGTTTCTTTGAGCAGGCGCTGCGTCTCATCGAAGAGTCGGGCATTTTCGAGGGCAACACTCATACTGTTAGCGAGGGTCTGGAGCAGGCGCACATCGGAGTCGCGGAAGGCATTTTCGCGGTCGAGGTTTTGCAGTGAAATGACCCCGATTACTTCGCTGCTGATGAGCATTGGTACAAACAATACCGACTGTGGTGCATTGCCTGCAATGGAGATTGGATTTCCATACTTCACTCTCGCTGCTGCGTAGTCCTGATTAATCAACAACGGCTGCCGGGTTTCGATCACATGCTTACGGAACCCAATCACCGGGCGCGGTTCCAGAAAGAGCCGTTCACCTTTTTCAATCAGGTATCGCAAATAAAGTAGGTTAGTGGAAGCAGGCCAGTGGCAGGTTCGTAAGTATCAATGACGACCGCCTGCGCATCAAAAATGTCGCGGATCTTGTCGCCAACCACGTCGTAGATTTCCTGAATGTTGAGTTTGGCAGCGAGGGCGGCTTGCACGCTGTTAATAACCGCCAGTTCAGCGTTGCGTTCTTCGGTCTCCTTGAGCAGGCGCTGCGTCTCGTCAAACAGGCGGGCGTTGTCGAGGGCAACACTCATGCTGTTGGCGAGGGTTTGCAGCAGGCTTACATCCGACTCGCTGAAGGCATTCTCGTGGTCGAGATTTTGCAGCGAGACAACCCCGATAACTTCGCCGTTGACGAGCATTGGCACAAACAATGCGGACTTAGATACCTCGCCTGAGATGGGTGGATTCCCATACTGCGCTACCGCTGCTTCCGTGTCCTGATTAATCAACAACGGTTGTCGGGTTTCGAGCACATGCTTACGGAACCCAAACAGTGCGATTGGTTCATCGGGAAAGCGCACACCGCGTTCGATGGTGTACGGGAAACGAATAAGATTTTCGTTGCGGTCATATAGACCAATATCTACTACCTGCGCATCAAAAATGTCACGAATCTTATTGCCAACCAAATCATAAATTGCCTGCAACTCTAATTCCGAAGCCAACGCCTGTTGCACACTATTGATGATTGCGAGTTCGTGTTCACGTTGAGCCAATCGTTGCTCAAGTGAACCTGGCGCAACATTGGATTTCTTGACCGCTGACAGCTTGTCTGGTTCGATCTTTTTTGCCATCACAACCTCTACTTCTAACATGTTAGGCGCGTGTCATTGATATATTCGAGGACACACAAATTCTTCGCATAAATACAGGGCATATCCAGCTTTTTGCGCAATCTTCTATAGATTAGTTGCCTCGTTCGTAAAGAGTTTTGCGAATTCCTGGGGACTGTAGGTATGATGCCAGTGTTTCAAGTAAAGATCTTTTGGAATCGCCAACAGCGTCAAGCTTTGTTCAGCAACCACAGTGGCATTTCTGATCGACCCACGAATGACGCCAGTAACCCCCACCGGAATCCAGGGCTGAATTGTAAACGCCTGATAACCACCCAGCGGCAGGATGCGCAAGCCTTCTCCCTGTGGTATATACACAAAGCCTGACGGCGCTCCAGAGTCGATTAAGGTTTCGCCTCCCTGAAGTTCGATCTGACGCACCCCTCTGAATGCCTTGATCGGGTCGATTGACTCAGTTTTGTGTCCAAACTGCTCGATTGTCTTGAGCAGCTTCTGTCGCCGCGAAAGTTCCCAGTCCAGATCGGGACTTCGCAGGTAGCGGGTACGCTCGATTGCTGAGCTAGTCTGTAATGAAGGAACCACGCGTGCCTGTCTCGCCGCGACTGGATTGAGGCTTTGTAACTGTTGGCAAACTAGGTCGGCAAAGACGGCATTGTCATCAACCGATTCGATGTGAATATTCATGCCAGTAGACTGCGTAAAGGCGGACTGCGCCACGTTGGCTGTCTGTTGGAAACTTTCAACCACGTCCGATTGGATATCATTCACAACCAATGCGGCGCTATACGCTGCATTTAATATCGCCTCCTGGTCGCTGAACATGCCATGATGGAACGAGATACGCAGGTTGCCCTCGTTGTCCAGTTCGCTGCTGGCAACGTTGGCTTCGCCAGCACTAATCCGATCAGGAATCTCTAATAAATATAGATGTTCATCGTCAAGCCGCAGCGCATAAATGGCGTTCGAAGTACGTTGATCAACGAATACTTCGTAGTTGCCGGAAGTCTTTAATACGGTGCCACGTTGACGTAGCGCGTCGGCACTGCGCAGCGCCCGCAGGGTATCGATGACATCCTGCGCCAATTGACGGGTTGCCGAATGGCTGGCTTCCATCCAGCGAAAGGCATCGCGCTTAAAATCCGTGTAAACGTTTTTCAGGCGTTCCTCCATCACCCGTGAAAACTGTCCCGATTGCGTCGCATGTTCCAATGCAGCCTCAGCTTCAAGGCAGGATGCTGCGAACCTGTCGATCTCGGCTGTACTCTGCATAGTTTGCTGCGCCTTAGCCAGCGCTTGCCGTGCTTGGGTCACGCGCTGTTGATGATATATATAATGGAGATCATGTATTGCGGTGTTTTGCATCGTCTGCCGGAGTTGGTGGGTATCGTTGAGAACGGTGACTGGTACTTTGCTCTTGCTATGGCAATTCGCCATCGCCAACATTTCGCGCAGTACAACTCTGGGAGACTGATCAAGAGCACCAGTTTGCGCAAGATGGGTCAAATGAGAAGCAACACCGCCGCGATCATCTTCCCATATTCCATCGAAGATATCATCGAACTCAGCGCTCAACACGGCCTGTGTGGCATACTCAGGATGCATCGAGCGCCCTATCGGTGACAGGTCAACCATGCCGATGTCGTGCATGTATGCTATCAGCACGCCATACGCTTTCATCCAGGCAAACCTGGAAGCATCACGGGTAGGAATCAGCACACCGTGGATTGTTTCCATAACTTGCAAAATCTGCCGCGCTACATCGCGCACATGCACCACCCCGTGATCGGCGAACAGGGCGACATGGGCACCAGGATTTTGCAGGAAAAGCGGGTCTTTCAGTGCTTCCTTTAGTTGGGCCTGACTGGTAATACGGGCGTAATAATTCTCCTCAATCGCTGAGCGGAGACGTGGAGCCATGAATTGATCGAGTCGATTAGAGTCGGTCATTGTTGGGCCGCCAATGGCAGTTGGTCGCGCAGTTCAGCGAGATCACGCATCCGATTTCGCAGATGCTGCGACAGCACTTTAAGGAGGCCACGCGCCACTTCCGGACGATCATCGATCAGTTCGTACAGGGCTTGTTGGTCCAGGCGTAGGAGTTGGGTATCTTCAACCGTCGTTACAGATGCACTACGTGCCTCTGGATCGAGTATTGCCATCTCGCCAAAGACGTTGCCACTGACCAGATCGTTGATAACGCGATCTCCGTCATGTACGCGGACACGGCCCGATGCAATGATGTACATGCTGTCGCCTGCGTCGCCTTTTTCAAAGATTTTCTCTCCGGCAGGCAACTCTGTTTCGGTGGTGACCGCAGCAACTTCGGCCAGAACTTCATCAGAAGTTTCGGCAAAGATTCCAACGGTCTTCAAGATAATAACTTTCTCAATCGTGGATAACATATAATTATGCCCTCTGTCCGTGGTCGTCCATTGTTGTAGCCATGTGGCTGTCTCGCAGATCAACTTATCCGGCGCGGCTAGCTGTGAAGCGATGAGTTCAGACAGATCCGGTATAGCGAGTACGCTGGCGGTATATAACGCGCAAGCCTTTGTCCAAGTATTCAGCCGTCGTGCAGAATTAGATATCAGCTCCCGAAGGCGTGCGCTGGGTTCAAGATGTTGCTGCGGAAATGATCCTCTTAGCCGAAGCAAGCACTGCTCCGACGATAGCTCGTCAATTACTGCCAGTACGCTGCCTCGCAATTGCTGTGGGGTATGAATATCGATCACTTCGAGTGCATAGGCTTTTTTACCAGCATCACCGTGCAGTAAATTATCGCGTGCACGCTGAAGCGCCACTGCGTCAGTGCCAAAAGATAGTAGTGCCAGAACGCGCTCCTGACACTGCGCCAGTTGATCGGCGAGGGCAGATTGCAGCAGGGCAGTGTCCGCGTGGTTGCCAAGATCAACCGCTGCCGCTGACAGCCAGGCGGCATGTTCGATCTCATTGTTGATCGAACGTAATAGCTGCGCATAGTCGGTGCTATGAATCTGATAACCGCACTGACTCAATGCGCGCAGTGTCGCAGATCGCAGATCAACGTCGATCACGTCGATTTGAGCCTTGAGCAGACCAATTGCCTGCGCGCCACGAATACGACCACAGATTTTCGTCAATTGAATCCGCGATGCCCGGTCTTTCTCAGCCATTTCAAAAGCACACCAGCAGAAATCAAAACCGCTGAGGCTATGCTGCGCGTCGAAGGGACCGTGAGGGCTTCCATCACAACGGGCCATAGTTGAGGTCCTTTAAGTCGTCCGGCTGCCCTTAGTGCTGTTCGCCTGACCTCAACATCGGGATCGCGCAGTAGCAACATCAATGACTGAACGTTACTATGACCTTCGCACTCGCCAAGAATTTGCCCAGCCAAGGCCCGATCAGCACTATCTGACGATCCAATAAGTTCATGCAACTTTTGGCTGGCAACCTGCATTCCCTCAGCGCTGCCGCTAGTCAACAGGCCGACAGTGACTCCAAGGACAATGGCTGGATGGGGATCATTCAAATATCCAAGTGCAGTTTGAACGCCTCCTATTTCATCCAACCGGGTCAAGGCACGCAAACTCGCGCCTTTCACCTCAGGGGACATTTCAATCAACAGCCGTTCTTTTACGAATGACAGGGTGGATGTTTGGCGTAATCGCGCGATATAGTCCACAGCATAGCGTCGCACTTCGGGCGCAGCATGATTCAGTATCTCAGGCAATTCAGCTTCTAGCGCAGTTGGGTCCGCGTCTTCCAACATCCGCATCGAATAAATAACCCCTCCGGGGTGGGAACTGCGCAATCCCTGTCTCAGGATCGAGATGCTGGTTGGATCAGTCACAGCCAATTCCGCGCCGGAAAGACGCCTTTTAGTTAACGCCTCCATTAGTACAACCGCATACTCGCGTCCGATTAAAATAGCGATGCCGAGCAACGCAGCGACAACGATGAGCAGCCCAAAGATCAATGGCAACGGGTTGGCTGCAAAGAACGCATTAAGTACTAACAGAGCCACCCCCGCCAGCCCAGTAGCAAGCGGCTGCACCACGCCTTCGGCTAGCGTTTGTGTCCGCGCTCGCAACATAATGGGCAGCGGTTGATAGAGGATGGTTCGGGCCGATTGATCAATGGAAAGGCCAACGCACATATCCCATACTTTGGTGGCAACGGTTGTCCAGAAAAGCAGCACCAATGGTATACCCAGCACGCCCGCTGTTGCCATCACCACAGTACCGATGACCAATCCGACGGGCAGAATCAATAGGCTCACGCGTAGCCCATAGCGGCTGATGACGCGACCTGAGATAAAAAAGTTGCTAAGTAGGGTGAGAATCCCCAGGCCACCGAGGTACATGCCAATGAAGCCTGCCAACTCATCGCCTTTAGGATACTGCACTGCGGCGCGTCCATAAAAGATATTGTCAAGAAAGAAGTAGACTAACTGCCAAGCAAGTGTGAGCGCGAAGATCAAACGTATGTAACGGTTTTGGAGCAGCCCGCGAATCGAAGACTGGTTGTTGGCCTCGTGTGCTGTCCGTTTTGTTAAAACCTGAGTTGTTTGTGCGATAGGTTCCGCCAGAGTGGTACCGTACAGGCGCGTGATAGTTAGCATCGTCACCCATGCACCGGCTATGGCGACGGCGGCAGGCCACAGCAAGTTGGTCAGACCCACCCACGCTACGATGGTCGGCATTAGAAATCCCATAATTACGATAGCGATCCATTGTCCTGCGCCCACCAGTCCGAACAGCCTTTTACCCTGTCGTACGTTGAAAATGCGGCCCGCCAGCGACCAAAACGCAAGGTTGCCAAAGTTAAGTACAATCTGAAACAGAACTGGGAGGGCAAAAATCAACCAGCGCGCATTGGTTACTGTCAACCCAACACCGAATAATAAAGTGATTGCCAGCAATGAGCCAAAATTGACCGTGAGCAGGCGTGTGAATGATATCCGCTGGCTTATTTGCAAGTAGATAAACGTTAGCAGGGTAAGAATCACCGCTATGACGATGTATGTCAGTGGAAGGTTTTGTGAACCAAATTCAGTGAGAAAAAGTGTGAAGGCGGTGGTTTGTATGAATGTGAATGCTGCCCCAATGCAAAAGTATTGCAAAAGCAGCATAAATACCAGGCCACCTTCGCCACGTTGGATATTGAACAGGCCGTTTAGCTTATGTGATAAGTTCACTGTAGTACAATTTATTAGTAATACGCAGTTAATATAATCATTAGCACGATGTTGTTATGGTTACAGGCGTGAGATGACAAGTCGCCGCGTCTGTCGAATAACCGTAACAGCACAACTGAGAGGCAATCTTGGTCGATTTATTCTCCATGTAATGCTGTGGTTTGGGCGAATTTATGAATTATACATTGGATTGTTGCTAACGGTGGGTAATCAAAGTGTGAATACTTTGCCGTCAAGGGCATTACGTCAAAGTGAGTAAAGAAACGCAGGTATTAAGAACCTGGATTAGCTAAACGACGAAGCACAAGACGGGGCATGATCAATAGGCATACCATCCACAATCCCAACCGCAATAGTCCTATGCCCAAGTTCCCCGCGATGATTTTCAGGTATCAAAATCGCGGGTTCCACCGATAATCGCTCCCGCACTCGCAACAGAACTGCTGGTTTCATCCTGACCGTCTCTTTTGCCTTGGAAACTTTTATTGGCTTAGGTGGTCATATCAAGGGTTGCAGCAGCACGCACCCATTCCGTTCCTGCGCGATCCACCAGCGGTCCTGTTAGCTGTCGTGACGTGCTGGGCGGTGTTCCACACAGCGATGGAATTACATGTTGAGTGCTAACAGCTTTGTCGCCAGCGTAAGGCGGAAGCGCATCTCAGGGTCGTAGTAATCGATGTCCGTAATTGCTGCAACGCGCTGAAGCCGGTACTTGAGTGATTTAGGATGAATATGAAGCTGCTGCGCCGTGAACTTTAATCGAAATCCAGACTGTGCGAATGCGATAAGCGTGTGGACGAGCATCTCGCCATGCTGGCTCTGCCGTAAAGGGCCAAAAATTTCGTCCAGATAGGTGGTGCGTACCCCCGTATCTCCCATCAGGACACGAGGTAAAAGTAATTGCTCAAAACAGGACAACTCGCCTATTACCAGATAGGGCAGCATGGCGAGGATTTCAAGATAACCTGTGCGGACTCCCTGCACTCCGCTATAGGGGCGACTTAAGCCAAAAGCAATGCCATCGTGCGGGATCATCGTCCACAGCGCTGTGCTATCACTGCCAGCAGGTAGCATAAACGGAATTTGATTAAGCGATACGGTTAGCAATGGCGCGATTCCCAACTGTTGCAAGACCTTGCGGAGACGATTCGCCAGAGATTCCCGTCGAATGACTCCCTCATGCGACAACGGTACTTGCTCAGCCATAACCAGCAGCCCCACGCGATAATAGCCTTCCGGATCATAGCCCTGAAGCTGTGCGCGTTCAATGGATTGGGCGGTTGCTTCGAAGCGACCCTCCAGCAACGCCGACAGGAATGAATAGCCAACTTTTGCTTCCAGTGAAGCCATCGCGCGCTGATGGGCGATCTGCAAGGCCGCGATTACAGCAGCGTGTTCAGCCGCGCGCAAATCAAGATCACTGAGCGGGATCGTCCCCTCGATAATCCAGACTTTGCCGACGAATTCACCCTGCAAGCGGATCGGACAAACGATCCGACTTGAAAAGCTGAATTCGGGCAATGGCGGAATCCGCAATGGAGCGGTAGCGCGATTGATCGCATCGGTATAGCCAAGTGCTGTCAGGTGGGCTTCCAGTGCGACGGGCGAGTGGCCTTCTTCAAGCGAAGTCCGGCGTACCGTATCTTCCATATCTTGAATGGTGTAGTAGCCCAGCACATGACCGTCCTGATCCTCAAAGGTGACGGCGCGATGAATGAGTGTTCCGAATGCGGTGGCGAGGTCTTGAATGCTGGTTGCCTCAAGTGCCGCGCGAGTCAGCGTGCGATGAATTATTTCAGATTGCTCGATCAGGTACGATTGCTCGGCCAAAATCTGCGTGTGCAGTTCCTCAGTGATCAGCGCGAACGGAATCTCCCAGGGAATTTCCAGCAGCGGCAGATCAAGTAGATCGGCTTCTTCGCGAAATGGTTCAGGGAAATTCTCAAAGAAGCGTGGCACAGCCAGGCCGATCCCGGCCAGATTGCGCTCGGATAATGAGCGGATCAATGCTCGCTGATCCTGTGGGGCGCGGGGCAGGGCATAGCCTGTTGTCAGCAGCAGTTGACCGGGACGCACCCAGGGAAGAATTTCTGGGATGTCCACGATATGAACCCAGCGAACCTCGTTGGACAGCCCTTGACTGCCCGCAACCACTCTCGCCTTTCCCAGTACGGTTCGCGCCTGCGCCTCGGCCAGTTTCATAACGATATATCCCTTTAAGATAAATATTTAGCAAAGAATTCTACTCTGCGGGTAGTAGATTGTCGATCTTAACGTTTCTATAATCTACTCATCACCCCGAGGACGCAATGATGGCTGATCGTGAAACACGCACGCCGAAGCTCTTGAAACTTCGTGAGGAAAATATCCCTCGCGGCATTACCACTGCCCACCCCATCATCGCCGTCAGGGGCGAGGGTGCTCGACTTTGGGATGTCGATGGCAACGAATATATTGACTTCATCGGCGGCATCGGCGTGCTGAATGTGGGACACAATCATCCGCGCGTTGTTCAGGCAATCAAAGCGCAGCTTGAACAGTTGACCCACACTTCGTTTCAGGTGGCAATGTATGAACCGTACATTCGGCTGGCAGAGCGGATGAACGCCGCCGTTCCAGGCGACCAGCCGAAGAAGTCGATTTTCTTCACCAGCGGCGCGGAAGCCACCGAAAACGCGATCAAGATTGCGCGGGCCGCAACCAATCGCCCGGCCGTGATCGCCTTCAGCAACAGTTTTCACGGGCGGACACTGATGGGCCTGAGCTTGACGGGCAAGGCCAAACCGTACAAGCAGAATTTTGGGCCGTTTGCTTCGGAAGTGTATCACGCTGCTTTCCCGTACACCTATCGCGGCTGGACGACGCAACGCGCGTTAGACAGCGTGCAGGAAGTCTTCGAGACGCAGGCAGCCCCAGATCGTGTAGCAGCGATTATTATCGAGCCGGTGCTGGGCGAAGGCGGATTTGTGCCAGCCCCGGCGGATTTCTTGCAGGAGCTACGCCGCATCACCCAGCAGCACGGTATCGTTTTTATCGACGACGAGATACAGTCAGGCTTCGGACGCACGGGCAAGATGTTCGCCATCGAACACAGCGATGTTGTGCCAGACTTGATCGCGTTTGCCAAGAGCATCGCGGGCGGACTGCCATTATCGGGCGTCACAGGCCGCGCCGATATAATGGATGTGCCGGAGCCGGGTGGTTTGGGTGGAACCTTCGGCGGCAATCCGCTGGCCTGTGCGGCAGGATTGGCGGTCTTCGACGTTCTTGCCGAGGAAAATCTACTGGAACGTGGTACGCAGCTTGGTCACCATCTTTACGAGCAATTTTGCGCGTTGCAGGCACGCATTCCGCAAATTGGCGATGTGCGCGGTCTGGGACCGATGATCGCGATGGAACTGGTCAGCGATCCGCAGTCCAAAGAACCCGCGCCTGAACTGACGCAGCGCGTTGTCGAATCGGCGCGTTTACGCGGACTGCTCTTGATGAAAGCGGGCTTGTACGGAAATGTAATCCGCGTCCTGGTTCCGCTGGTGGCGACCGAAAATGATATTAACGAGGCACTAGCGGCTTTATCCGGTGCGCTCGAAGAAGTTTTGACTAATAATTCGGTTCAAGTAGCCTCCAAGGCTATGCAAAAATAGTAAAAAGGGGAGAGGAAATATGAAAAGATTAATGGCAGTCGTGGTCGCGGCCTTCGTGCTGGCGAGTCTCATCCCACTGCACATCATGCGGGCGCAGAGCGGTGAGGGTGAAGTCGATATCATCGCCTGGTCGGGTTACGTTGAACGCGGCGACTCCGACAAAAACTATGACTGGGTGACGGGCTTCGAGAAGTCGACTGGCTGCAAGGTCAATGTCCAGGTAGCGGCGACCTCCGATGAAATGGTGTCGCTGATGAACGAGGGCGGCTACGACCTCGTGACGGCTTCCGGTGACGCCAGCCTGCGTCTTGTTGCGGGCAAGCGTGTGCAGCCCGTTGACTTGAGCAAAATCCCAGGCTATGCCAAAGTTGACAAGCGCCTGCAAGCCGCACCCTGGTACACCGTCAATGGCAAGAGCTACGGCGTCCCGTATCAGTGGGGGCCGAATGTGCTGATGTATAACACGGATGTCTTCAAGCAAGCGCCCAAGAGTTGGAGCGTAGTCTTCGACGAGCAAACGCTGCCCGATGGCAAATCGAATGCCGGGCGCGTTGAAGCATACGAAGGACCGATCTACATTGCCGATGCCGCGCTGTATCTGATGAGCAAGAAGCCGGATCTTGGCATCAAAGACCCGTATTCACTGGATGATAAACAGTACGCTGCGGTCATTGACCTGCTAAAGAGTCAGCGCAAACTCGTGTCGCGTTACTGGCAGGATGTCGTCACCCAAACCGATGATTTTGCGAATGAAGGTGTCGTCGCCTCCGCCTCATGGCCCTATCAGGTGAACCTGCTGGTTTCGCAGAAAAAGCCAATCGCCAGCACCATCCCGCAAGAAGGCGCAACGGGCTGGGCCGATACAACGATGCTAGCCGCCGATGCGCCACATCCGAACTGTGCTTACCAATGGATGAACCATTCGCTGGAACCAAAGGTCCAGGGCGATGTGGCGGCGTGGTTCGGCTCTGTACCCGCTGTTCCCGATGCTTGCACAGCCAGTGATCTCCTGGGCAAGGATGGCTGCACGACCAACGGTATCGATAACTTCGACAAGATCCACTTCTGGCACACGCCCTCGACGACATGCGCAGACGGGCGCGGTGACATCTGCGTACCCTATCGGCGGTGGGTGACCGATTACATCGCGATCATCGGATCGAAGTAGAATATAAGGTAGTCGTACCCCCTATCCCCAACCGTTTCCCCACGCAAGCGGAGGCCCACAAACGTCGTGGGGGAAAGGGAGACAGATGTAACCAGGTTCCCCCTCTCCTGTTTGCGGAGAGGGGGCAGGGGGTGAGGTAAACAAGACGCTGGGCCGGGTTATCCCGGCTCTTTCAAATACAGACAGGTGGAGTAGCAATGGACTACAAATTGTGGATTGGCGGTCAATGGGTTGATTCCACAGGCGGCAAGACCATGACCGTCGAGGACCCGGCGACAGGCCAACCGCTAGCGCAGGTGATCGACGCCAGCCGCGACGACGTTGACCGCGCGGTACAGGCGGCGCACGAAGCCTTTTACGATGGACGCTGGTCCCGCCTAACTCCCGGCGAACGCTCACTGGCAATCTGGCGATTGGCTGATCTTCTCGAAAAACGCGCTGAGGAGTTCGCCCGGGTCGAATCGCAGAACACGGGCAAACCATTCGGATTTGTCAGCCTGGGCGCGGACCTGCCATTCACGATTGACAATCTGCGGTTCTTTGCGGCAGCAGCCCGTGATACACACGGGAATTCAGCGGGCGAATACGCCAAAGGCTTCACCTCGATGTACCGCCGCGAACCCGTCGGCGTGGTCGGACAGATCGCGCCCTGGAATTACCCGCTGATGATGGCGGTCTGGAAGCTCGGACCTGCGCTGGCGGCTGGCTGCACCGCGATTCTGAAGCCCGCGCCATCAACGCCGCTGACTTCGCTCATGCTGGCAGAATTGACCGCCGAGGCAGGCATTCCGGCGGGTGTAGTCAACGTCATCAGTGGCGGCAATGATGCCGGGCAAGCGCTGGTTGAGCATTCACTGGTGCGGATGGTCAGCCTGACAGGTTCGACGGCTACGGGCAAAAAGATCATGAAGACAGCAGCCGACACGCTCAAACGGGTCCATCTTGAACTGGGCGGCAAAGCGCCGTTCATCGTCTTCGACGACGCCGATGTCGAGGCAGTGGCAGCGACGGCAACGCTTGCTGCGACGTTCAACACGGGGCAGGATTGCACTGCTGCGACTCGCGTTTATGTTGAGCAAGGGCAGGAAGGCAAAGTACGGGAGGCGCTGGTCGAGGCGATGCGGGCCGTCAAGATCGGCTTGCCCTTCGAGGACGGTATCCAGATGGGACCACTGATCAGCAGCACGCAGCGCGAACGTGTTGAAGGCTTTATCATGCGTGCCAAAGACAGCGGCGCGAAAGTGCTAACAGGCGGCGGACGGCCCGGCAGTCAATCTGGCGGCTATTACTTTGAACCGACGGTCATCGCTGACGCCGATCAACACTCCGAGGTGATTCAGAGCGAGGTGTTTGGCCCGGTCCTGACGGTGAGCAGCTTCAAGAGCGAAGAAGAAGCCATTCAGCTTGGCAATGACGTGCAATACGGATTGGCGGCTTCAGTGTGGACGAAGGACATCGGGCGAGCTATGAAAGTCGCCCGCGAACTCGAATTCGGCACCGTCTGGATCAACGATCACATTCCGCTGGCGTCGGAAACGCCACATGGTGGATTTAAGCAATCGGGCTTTGGCAAAGACCTTTCGGCGGAAGCGGTTTCGGATTATCGTGTGACGAAACACGTCATGATCAAAAATAGTTAGAGTAACTTATGGGCGACAACGCAGGCAAGGTAGCGGTTCAATTCTCCGCCGTTCACCGTCATTTTGGCGAGGTCCGGGCCGTTGATGGCGTGGACATGGAAATTTACAACGGCGAATTTTTCTCGATGCTGGGTCCCTCCGGTTCGGGTAAGACAACGTGCCTGCGCCTGATGGCCGGTTTCGAGAAACCATCGTCGGGCAAGATCGAGCTTGACGGCCAGGATGTCACTAACGTCCCACCGTTTCTGCGGGATGTGAACACAGTATTCCAGGATTACGCGTTGTTTCCGCACATGAACGTCGCTGAAAACGTCGCGTACGGCCTGATGGTGCGCAAAGTCCCGAAAGCCCAGCGCGACCAGCGGGTGAAAGATATGCTGGAATTGGTCCAGTTGCCCGCCATGGAAAAGCGCAAGCCGTCGCAGCTTTCCGGCGGGCAACGACAGCGTGTCGCGCTGGCCCGCGCTCTGATCAACGATCCACGTGTGCTGCTGCTGGACGAGCCGCTCGGCGCACTCGACCTCAAGTTGCGCCAGCAGATGCAGTTAGAGTTGAAAGCCATTCAGCACCGGGTCGGTATCACCTTTGTCTTCGTCACGCACGACCAGGAAGAGGCGCTGACGATGAGTGATCGCATCGCCGTTTTCAACCAGGGAAAGATCGAGCAGGTTGGCACACCGACTGACATATATGAGAAACCATCTACAACGTTCGTCGCGGGCTTTGTTGGGACTTCCAATATCCTCAGCGGAGAGCAGGCACAGCGCATTCTTGGCAGTGACGGCACGTTCGCCCTTCGCCCTGAAAAGGTGCATCTGGCGGCAATAGATGATCCGGTTAGTGGCGATACCTGCTGCGCAATAGGAACCATTCGCGATCTGATCTATCTCGGCGTCAACACGCGTTACAGCGTCGACCTCGATGCTGGCGGCGAAATGATCGTGTTGGAGCAAAATCTGCGGGTCAATTCGCTGGACGTGGCCTCATCGCGTGGGCGAAAAGTCGCCCTCATCTGGCAGCGTGATGATGTCCATCCGCTGCAAGGTTAATGGCAATGGCAACAGTTAGGCAATCTACTCAACTTCCGCTACCGAAGCGGCTGTCGCAATTCTTCTTCAACCATCCTCGCACCGTCTTGATTTTACTGTTGGCACTGCCGCTGCTGTGGCTGATGATCCTCTATATTGGCCCACTGCTGTTAATGGTCGTGCAAAGTTTTTTCTACGTTGACGATTTTTCCGGTACGGAGATCAAAAAGCTATCACTGCAAACTTATGCAGCGTTGTTTACGCAATCCAACTTGGAGATTGTGGTTCGCACCGTGTTGATGGCGGCGAGTGTTACATTGGCGGCAATTGTGATTGCCTTCCCGCTGGCCTATTACATGGCGCGATATGCCAGGGGTCGCGTCAAGAGCCTACTGTATCTGGCTGTACTGCTGCCGCTGTGGTCAAGCTATCTGGTGCGCGTCTATGCCTGGAAGCTGATCCTGGCGAACGAAGGCGTTGCCAACTGGGTATTCGGGGTATTGCACCTGACCGGAGTGCGGGATTGGATTCTCAGTGTGCCAGTCATTGGCGGCTCGTCGCTGGGTTTTTCATATCTCGGCATGTTCATTGTTTTTGTCTATATCTGGCTGCCCTACATGATCCTGCCGATCAATGCGGCGTTGGAGCGCGTGCCTACTTCGCTGCTCGATGCGTCGAGTGACCTGGGCGCGAAACCAGGTTATACATTTCGGCGCATCATTTTGCCACTCGTTTTTCCCGGCATCGTAGCCGGGTCGATCTTTACCTTCTCGCTCACGCTGGGCGATTACATCATCCCGACGGTGATTGGAAATTCGAGTTTCTTTATCGGTCCTGTCGTCAACAGTCTGCAAGGAACAAGCGGAAATATCCCGTTGGCGGCAGCGTTCACGCTCGTGCCGATTGTGATCATGGGCGTTTATCTGACGCTTGCTAAGCGAACAGGAGCTTTCGATGCGCTCTAGCGACGATCCGCGCGCGCCGGTGAGCTTGAGGCTGGCGACTCTAGGCGCGATTCTGTTTCTGCATATACCGATTCTGATTATTGCTTTGTATGCCTTCACGACTGAAGACCGTACCTATGCCTTTCCACCGCCAGGGCTGACGGTCTCATGGTTTGGTGTCATCCTGCAACGCCAGGACTTCTGGCGGGCGCTGCTGTTGTCATTGGAAGTTGCCAGCGTCGCCACATTCATTGCTATCGTCTTCGGGACGCTGATCGCGGCGGCAGTCTACCGCAACCAGTTCTTTGGCAAAGAAACGGTGTCGCTGCTGGTCCTGCTTCCGATTGCACTACCTGGAATCGTCACGGGCATCGCGCTGCGTTCGGGGATTCGATTGCTCGATCTCGACCTGAGTTTCTGGACCATCGTGATCGGCCATGCGACATTTTGCATCGTCACCATCTACAACAATGTGGTGGCGCGGCTGCGACGCACCGCTTACACACAGATCGAGGCATCAATGGACCTGGGCGCGTCAACCTTCCAAACACTTCGCTTCATTACCTTCCCCAATATTGCGTCGGCGCTGTTGGCCGGGGCGATGTTAGCGTTTGCGCTGTCGTTTGACGAGGTGATTGTCACGACCTTCACCTCGGGCGCTCAAAATGCAACACTTCCAATTTGGATGCTGACGCAGCTT